>Ga0137418_10000345_pt1 | contig 40569 bp, 9 predicted proteins | sample CZODoug3_1_2_16f_FD_122242 | JGI IMG/M metagenome (GOLD analysis project Ga0137418, IMG submission 122242) | Vadose zone soil fungal communities from Angelo Coast Range Reserve, California, USA - CZODoug3_1_2_16fungal (Hybrid Assembly) | ecosystem: Environmental > Terrestrial > Soil > Vadose...
CGCCAGAACTGCAGCGAGACGAACTTGCCCGCCGTGGTGATGCTCTCGAAGCGCTCGAGCGAGATGAACCCGTCGGCCTGTTCCAGGTCGGCCTTCAGCCCGGCGACCAGATCCATGTACTCGGGAAACCTGCCCTCGGCCGGCGTGAACTCGAAGATGACCGCGATCATTGGGCCTCCCGGCGCCAACTATAGCTCTCTTTCTTTGACAATTCAGACTGCCTGCGCAAGCCTCGGCAGGCGTGGGCCGCGCTATGATGCCGCATGATCAGGTCATTCGCTGCGCCGACCGCCGGCCTCGCCCTGCTGCTCGCTTCATGGGCCTGCGGCGCGACCGAGTATGACTGCATGATCGAGGCGCGGCAGACCGTCGAGATCCGCAGCACGGTCGAGGCGGTCATCGAGTCGGTGAAGGTGACGCGCGGCAGCTTCGTGGCGAAGGGCCAGGTGATCGTGACGCTCGAGTCCGGGCCCGAGCGCGCGGCGCTCGCGCTCGCGCAGGGGCGCGCGGAGACCCAGGGCGATATCAAGGTGAGCGAGGCGCGCGTCGGGATCACGCGCAAGAAGTGGCAGCGCGCCGAGGAGCTGTTCAAGCAGAACTTCATCTCCGCCAACGCGCGCGACGAATCCGAGGCGGATTTCAAGCTCGCCTCCGAGGAGCTGCAGCGCGCCAAGGAGACGCAGCTCCTGGCGCGCCTCGAGGCGCAGCGCACCGCCGAGGTGCTCGGCCTGCGCACCATCCGCAGCCCGGTGAACGGCGTGGTGGTCGAGGTGATGCGCAAGGCCGGCGAATTCGGCGCCATCACCTTCAAGGACCCGATCATGAAGCTGGCCGAGATCGATCCGCTGCACGTCGAGGCGATCCTGCCGGCGAGCATGTACGGCAAGGTGAAGCGCGGCCAGCGGGCGGTGGTGGTGCCCGAGGCGGCGATCGGCGGGCGCTACGAGATCCCGGTTTCGATCGTCGATCCGGTCATCGACGCGGCGAGCGGCACGCTGGGCGTGCGCCTGGAGCTGCCGAACCGCAAGGGGGCCATCCCGGCCGGCGTGCGCTGCCGCGTGCAGTTCCTCTGACCGGCGTTCCTTACTCTCCGCGGCCCGAGACGGCGAGCAGGTCGTCGAGCACGCGATCCCTGGCGCCGAGATCCTGCCGCGCCAGGCGCTGCGCGCGCTCAGCCGCGCGCTGAGCGCCGCCCGCGATCCAGCGCGACCAGCGCGGCGACAGCTCGCCCGATGGACCGGCGCCCAGGCGGGCGATCCAGCCGAACCGCCCGCCGACCGCGTCGTCCTCCAGCGAGAGCAGGAGCGTGCACGAGCTTGCCCCGTACGCGCGGCAGGCCTGCGCGATGTGGCGCCGGGCGAGCGGCAGCTCGGCGACCAGAAGCTCGAGGCCTTCCTGCACGCCGGCCGGAGCCTGAAGAACAGGCAGCATGACGATCTCGCCCTGACAGGTTGCGTGAAGAGCCTGCGCTTCCGCCCGCGAGCGGACCGCAATGACCGCCGCGCCGGCTTTCACGCGCTCCACCACGGCTGCGCGTTTGGCCGCAGCAGTCAGAAACACCCGGCATGGCGGCGTGAGCCCGGCCGGCCGTTCGCCGGCGCGCGCCGTCCTGAGCGCGTACAGCGACCAGAAGTCGTGCTCCAGGCCCCGCGCGTCGGCGCACGCGCCCGCCACCCTGGCATAGCGCCCGAAAAATCGCGGCACCGACATGCGCGCGAGCACCTCCGGACGAGAGCTGAGACGGCAGCCTTCCTTCACCTCGACGAGCTTGCGCAGCTCGAGCTCGTCCGGCCCCGGCTCCTGCGTCCCTGCGGCAGGCGGCGGGAAGACGACGCGTCCGTTTTCCACGCGGTAATCGGCGTCGCGCTCGACGAAGTGCAGCGCCTCGAGCGCCCAGGTGATGAGCTCCTCGCGGCGCGAGCGCGCCGACCAGATGCCGCCCAGCGGCGCCACCAGCCGCTCGAGCAGGCGCGCCGCCGGCTCCGCCAGCCGGATCGCCCCCTCTTCCACCGTGTAATCGGTATCCGCCGCCAGGGCGCGCGCGAGCTCGAGGGCCTGCTCGTACATCAGCCGCTCGCGCGACTGGTCGGCCTGGGCGGCGATCACGACCGGCGCCTGCGCGTCGTCGAGCATGACCAGATCGGCGTCTTCCACCAGCGCGTACTGCAGGCGCGGCAGGACAGCGGGCGCGCCCGTGCCGGAGAGCCGCTCGAGCGCGGTGCGCAGCATTCCGGGGCGCCCGGCCTGGATGCCTTCGCGCAGGTAATCCAGCGCGAGCTCGCGGTGCGCGGCGCAGACCACCGGCGCGGCGTACGCCTCGCGCCTCGCCGCCGCGGCAGTGTCCCGCGCCACGCAGGCAACCCGGATTCCGAGCCGCAGGAACAGCGGCGCGATCGACGCGGCGAGCGATGCCGCCGCCGCATCGCTCGCGGCGAGAAGGTGCACGTTGTCGCCATGCAGGGCGCAGGCGAGCGCGGCGAGGGCGAGCGCGTGGCGCCGCGAGGCGGGGTCGGCGAGCTCGACGATGCCGCCCCGGGCGAGCCAGCGCGCCGCGGCGAGCACATCGCGCGACAGCGGCGCGCGCAGCGCGCCGCTGTAGAGCGCGAAGCATTCCCCGAGCAGCGGCGCCGTGAGGCCGTCGCGCCGCAGGCGGTAGCGCAGCGCGCCGAGCATTGTCGCCGGCTCGGCGTCGCGATAGCGCGGGATCTGGCGGTCGACCTGCGCCGCGAACCGCCCCGGCGAGCGCAGCGTGCGGGCGAACGCGTGCTGAAAGCGGAACGCGAGCCCGGCAAACAGCCGGTCGACCGCCGACTGCGTCGCCGCCATTACGTCGCGAAGCGCCGCAGGAAGAGCTGCCGCGCGAGGCGCCAGCACTGCTCGGCGATCGTTTCGCGAGCGTGGTCGAAGCGCACGTAGACGCGGCCGCCGGCGCCGAGCGGGCGCGCGGAGAGGACCTCGATCTCGAACTCGAAGTGAGTCTGCAGCGTCTTCATCGACGTGCCGGCTGCGCCCGGGTCGAGCGCGATGTCGCCGCCGCCCGCCTGGGACAGCGCCATGCTCGGCACGCGGTCGACGGCGCGCGGCACCTCCCGCACGATGCGCGCGGGGAAGGTCTCGCCGAGCCGCTCGGCGAGCTTGACCGTCACGCGCCCGGTCCTTGCCCGCACGAGGTCGGCCGACTGCTGCGGCACGACGACGCGCGCGGCGGCGCCGCCTTCCGGGATCACGTAGCCGACGAGCTCGCCCTGGCGCACGTAGCGGCCCGGCAGGTCTCCCGGCGCCGGCAGGACGAACACCCCGTCGGAGGGGCTGCGCATCACCAGGTCGGCGGAGCGCTCCTGCGCGCGGCGCAGCTCGGCGTCGGCGGTCTTCATGCTCTCGAGCGTCATCTGCGCCTTGACGAGGTTGTCGACGCGCTCCGCGTAGTAGCGCGCCTCGAACTCGTCCTTGCGGGCTTCGAGACCGCGGATGCGCGGCGGCAGCAGCGGATCGACGGACTCGATCAGCGCATCGCCGCGGCTCACGCGCGCTCCGGGAAGCGCGATTACGCGCGTGATGAAGCCGTCGGCGGCACCGCGCACCGAGGACTGCTCGGCGCCCCAGATGACGCCCTGCGCATTGGTCCACGAAGGAACGGGGACGAAGAATACGAGCCAGAAGATGATGCCTGCCAGTACAGCGCTCGATGCCACGGCCCGCACGCGGTAGCGCCGCAGGCGCGGGCTGAGGGCCAGGTAGTTGAGCAGCGCGCCGATGGGAAGCGCCACCCCCGCGATCACCGCCCAGAGCGCGAGCAGCACGCCGAGGATGAAATACTGCGTGGCGATGAACGCGGCGATCGAAAGGGTGATGCTGATGCGGTAAATGAAAGAGGCGACGGCGAAGAACAGCAGCCAGGCGCGCTCGCGCAGGCCGGCGTCGGCGGCCGGCACCTCGAGCCCGAACAGCCGCCGCTCGAAAAGGGCGGCGAGATACTGCTGCGCGCGCTGGCGCAGGTTCGGGATCTCGATCAGGTCGGAAAGGATGTAATAGCCGTCGAAGCGCAGCAGCGGGTTGGCGTTGAACAGCACCGTCGAGACGCCGGCGATCAGCATCACGTTGAACAGCACCGCGCGCGGCACGCCCGGCTGCAGCTCGAGCCACAGCGCGAGCGCGAGCGCGGCGATGAACACCTCGACGATCATGCCGGCCGCGCCGACCACCACGCGGCGGCGCTTCTCCGCAAAAGCATTCGCCGCTGACGCGTCGACATACGGTACCGGCATCAGCACCAGGAACATGATGCCCATCTCGTGGACTTCGCCGCCCCACGCCTTGACCGCGGCGGCATGGCCCAGCTCGTGCAGCGCCTTGAGCACCGGAAACACCAGGCCCAGGACGAGCAGGTTCTCCGGCGCGAGGACCCGGCTCGAGAGATCGTGCGTCAGCTCGTTCCAGTGCTGGACCGCGGTGAACGCCCCCCAGCCGACGACGGCAAGCCAGACGAGCGCGCCAAGCGGCCCGAAGAGCGGCCGGTACCAGGCGAGCCAGCGCTCGAGGAACCGGTCCGGATCGAGCAGGGGAATCTTGATCGCGAGCGGCGCGAGCCAGCGGCCGAGCCGCGTGCGCGAGCGGATGCGGTGGGTCCGGCGCAGCAGCTCGTCGACGTCGGGCGTGGCGTCGCACTGCACGATATCGCCGAGGTGCAGCTGCCCGAGAAGGCGGATCACCTCCTCCTGGGTCGGCGCCTCGTCGCCGTAGCGCTCCAGCGCCGCGTCCCAGATGCTCTGCATCGAGCGCTGGCCGTTCATCAGGCCGATGACGAAATAGGCGCGCGCATCGAAGCGGTGCGTGCGCCGCGACATGCGGTCCTGCAGCACGTACCAGCGAGCGCCGCGGTAGCGGTGCCGATGGATGCGGAAATGCGAGCGCAACCGCGGCCGCAGCTCGGCGACGCGGTACCACGACGCGCTCATGAGCTGCTGCGCCATCAGCGGCCTCTCAGGGCAGCCATGCCCAGCTCTTCAGGCTGAGCCATTCGACCAGCCGGCGGCTCCAGATCCACGCCAGGTGGCGCTCGTCGATCTCGATCTTGGCGACGCCTTCCATTCCGGGCCGCAGGCGCAGCTCGGCGTTCGAGCCGAGGTCCGCCTCGACCCGGAACACGTTGCGGCCCTCCCTGGCGGTGCTCACCGGGGTGATCTTGGCGATGCCGAACGGATAGCGGTGGCCCGGCAGCGAGGTGAGGACGAGCTCGCCCTTCTGCCCGAGCTTCACCGCGGCAATGTCGTGCTCGTCGACCTGCAGGACGATGCGGTACGCGTCGAGCGGCGCCACCTCGAGCATCACCTGCCCGCGCTCGAGCGGGGCGCCGAGCGATTGCGTGAGATCGCCGCTCACCAGGATGCCGTCGAAGGGCGCCGTGATCTCGGTGCGCGCGAGCTGCTCCTCGACCAGCGAGAGCTGCGCTTCCGCCTGCGCGATCTGCGTGCTCGCGATGCGCACCTGCGCGCGCTCCTGCTTGGCCATCGCGTCGCGGTACTGCTGCGCGTACTGGTCGCGCTGCGCGCCGAGGCGCGTGCGCTCCACCTGCAGGTCGCGGTCGTCGAGCCGGGCGAGCACCTGGCCGCGGCGGACCGTGTCGCCGGCGCGCACGGCGGTCTCGCGCACATAGCCCTGGAACGGCGCGGTGAGCGCGCGCTGGATCTCGCCTTCGATGCGCGCATCGGCCGAAACACGGTAGCTCCCGGTGGCGAAAGCGAGGAACACGGCGAGCGCGGCCAGCAGTCCCGTGGCGAGCTTCAGTCCGCCATGCCTGGGGCCGGCGAGCCGGCTCCAGAAATCCTGCGCCGCCTGCATCGCGTGGGCGCGCAACCCGCGCTGCTGCGCGCGCCGCAGGTCGACCAGCGGCCCCAGCATGCCGGCGAGTCCCTCGAGAAGCTCGAGGGACTGCGCGTCGAAACGAAAGCCGTGCGCGCGCTCGAGGGTCAGCACGCCGATCTGGCGCTCGCCGTGCAGCAAGGGGAAGGTGGCGATGCCGCCGGCGCCCGAAGCCTGCGCGAGCTCGGCGTGCGACAGCGTCACGACCGGCCGGGTCTCGCGCTCCGCCGGGTAGACCACCGGCTCGCGCTGGTCGAGCGCCTCGGTCATGGCATTGATGGTCGCGCCGAGCAGGTTCGCCTGGCGGTCGAACTGCGCGGCGTGCGACACCGCCTCGATATAGACCGCGCCGCGCTCGAGCGATGCGAGCACCACCCGATCGCAGCCCAGGCGCGAGGCGAGCTCGGTCACCAGCGCCGTGGCGGCGTCGCGATACTCGCCCTGCTCGAGAAATGCCGCGACGAGCTGCAGGATCATGTTGAGGCGCAGGCGCGCCGCCTCCATCGGATCGGCCGCGCGGCGCAGCAGCACCTCGAGCCAGCCCGCGCCCCACTGCAGCTGGCGCATCGCCGCCTGCAGCTCGATCTCGTCGCGCCACGCCAGCTCGAGCCCGACCACGCCGCGCACCTTGCCGTCGAGCCGCACCGGGTAGGCGATCTGGTAATTCGGCCGGCGCGGCTCGACCAGCCCGCGCCCCTCGCGCAGCGCGCGCTCGATGATCTGCGTGAGCTGCGGGCGCTCGCGCCGGCCCTCGGGCCAGAACGCGAGCGGGGCGAACGTCTCGATGCCTGGCTTCTGCAGCACCACCAGCGCGTCGTTCACGCCGCTGATGGCGTGGCACTGCAGCTCGAGCCAGCTCTGGCAGAACTCCTCGGGGCTCGCCGCCGCGGCGAAGCGCCGCCACGCGACATCGAGCTCGCTGCGCTGCGCTTCAGCGAGGTCAAAGCGCGCCGACGGGTGGCGTATCTCCGGGTTCGAGCTCACGGCAAGGCTCAGCCTTTCGGGGCCGGGCCTTCCACGCTAAGCGTCCCGAAGCGCTTCTCGTACTCCTTCACCACGCCGTCGAGCAGGGCGACGAGGCGCTTGGCGGCGTACGGGCTGATGATGATGCGGTCGGTGAGCTGGATCGTCACTTCCTTCTGGCCGGCGTTCCACGCCTGGTTGATGCCGAACAGCATCACCACTTCCTCGCGCGTGCTGGTGACGTTGCACACGTTCGCGTAGGAGCTCTTCATCGCCGAGTCGTCCCACTTGATGCGCGCGCCCTGCTGCGCGCCCTGCGGCGCGGCCTTCGCCTCCGCGGCCTCCGCCGGCTGCGGTTGTTTTGCTGCCATGTCTTCCCCCTGATTGGTTGGTTCCCCGAATGGAGAATACCCCATTTATACTAGCTGGCGATGCCCGAGAAGCAGACTATCTACGACGCCATTCCCTACCCGAGCAACCCGTTCCGGCAGACGCGTCCGGAGCGGCTCGCGGCGGTGGCCAAGCTGTTCGGACTGGACGCGCCCGCCCCGGAAAGCTGCCGTGTCCTCGAGCTGGGATGCTCGATGGGCGGCAATCTCATCGTCATGGCGCAGGACCACCCGCGCTCGCAATTCGTCGGCATCGACGCCTCTTCGCGCCAGATCGCCGAAGGCTGGAAAACGGTCGATCTGCTCGGCCTGAAGAACCTGCGCCTGACACATCTTGACATTCTCGACGTCGGAGCCGACTTCGGCGAGTTCGACTACATCATCAGCCACGGCGTGTTCTCGTGGGTGCCGGCGCGCGTGCAGAACAAGATGCTCGAGATCTGCCAGCGCCATCTCGCGCCGAACGGCGTCGCCTACATCAGCTTCAACACCTACCCCGGCTGGCACATCCGCGGCATCGTGCGCGACATGATGATGTATCGCGGCGCGCAATTCGCCGATCCGCAGGCGCGCCTCGCGCAGGCGAAATCGCTGGTCCGCTTCGTCGCCGAGGCGACCAAGGGCGCCGACACGCCGTACCAGCGCCTGCTGCAAAGCGAGCTGAAGCACATCGGCCAGATGGAGGACTACTACCTGCATCACGAGCACCTGGAAGAGAACAATCAGCCGCTGTACTTCCACGAGTTCGCGAAGAAGCTGGCGGTCAACGGCCTGCAGTACCTGGGCGACGCCGATTTTTCGACGATGGTGTCGACCAATTTCTCGCCCGAGGTGGCGGGCACGCTGCAGGAAATCGGCGCGCACGACATCGTGCAGATGGAGCAGTACATGGACTACGTGCGCTGCCGCTATTTCCGCAAGTCGCTCGTCTGCCGCAGCGGCATCCGGCTCAACCGCACGCTCACCCCCGCGGTGGTGCGCGGCGTGCTGCTCTCGACCGACGCCGAGCCGCTCGACCAGGAGCAGCCCTCCGGCCTGCTGACGTTCAAGGCGCCGTCGGGCCACAGCATCAACTGCAAGTCGCCGCTCACCAAGGCGGCGCTGCGCCACCTGCGCGAGCAATGGCCGATGCCGGTGTCGTTCTCCGATCTCTACCGCCAGTGCGGAAACGGTGACGCCAGCGCCGAGGAATTCCTCGCCGGCGAGATGCTCACCTGCATGGCGGCGGGAGTGGTGGAATGGCGCCTCAGCCCGGTTCCTTTCACGATCGTCGTCGACCAGACCCCGGCCGCGACGCCGCTTGCGCGGCTGCAGGCGGAGCGCGGCTACAAGGTCACCAACCTGCGCGGCGAGACCATCGTCCTCGACGAGATCCACCGCCAGACGCTGAAGCAGCTCGACGGCAAGCGAGACCTCGGCAAGCTGACCGAATCGCTCATGGCGGCCCTCAAGCGCGGCGAGCTGGTGTTGCAGCGCGACAGCGACAAGGCGCCGGTCACCGACGAAGGCGAGATGCAGCGGCTGCTCGGCCCGGCGCTCGAGAGGGTCCTGGCGAACCTGGCGAAGAAGGCGTTGCTGGCGCGGGCCCATGCCTGAGCGCTGGCTCGACCCCGGCGTGCCGGGATTGCGCGCCGAGGTCTGCCAGGTGAAAAGCACGCGCGAAGAAACCGTTCTTCTTTTCGGCACGCGCGAGAAGCTCGAGCGCCGGATCATCATGCGACCGGCCATGGCGAAAGAGCTCGCGGCGGGCCTGGCGGGGATCTTGCGCGAGCACGAAGCGCAGCTGAACGCCACGCCGGCGGGCCGCATCCACTCGCTCGCCGCCGACGCCGACGCGCCCGCCGAAGCGAGGCCGATGCTGGAGCTGGTGCGCGGACTGGGCGTCGGCTTCGGCTTCGAGAAGTCGTTCAAGATGAGCCCGGCGCGGCTCGACGCCGAGCGGATGATCCTCGGCGTGCGCACCAGCCTCGTGAACCGGGAGGCGCTGGTGTCGGTCTGCCGCGCGCTCGGCATGCCCGAGGCCTTCATTGCGCAGTTCGACGCGATGCTCGCCGAAGCGAACACGGTGGGCTTCGGCTTCGAGCACGGTACTTGCAAGGTCTACCTGGAATTCTGGGAACAGCTGGTGCGGCGGCTGCAGCGCGAGCCGGCGAACGTCGACCCCGCGCTGCTGTTCCTCGGATTCAAGTGGGCGCCTCGTGGCGCGACGGCGATCGCGCGATACACCTGCTACCCGCTGCTGTCGATCCAGGGCATCCGGCGGCGGCTCGACGCTCTCTACGACGAGCGCAGCCCGTCCGTGCAGGCGGCATGCGAAATTCTCGAGCTGGCCGCCCGCCGGGTCGGCGCCGACTCCTTCGTCTACGTCGAGGCCGCCGAGGAAGGCAATCCGAGGAAATCCTTCGACCTCAACTTCTACAAGGCCGGGCTGCGCGTGGACGAGCTGCGGCCCGCGCTCTCGGCGCTCGCCGAGCGTTACGCCTTGGCCGGTAACGCTCTGGAAAGAATCCTGGCCGATGGAGGCCAGCGCGCCTTCGGCCATCTTTCGGGCGGGCTCGGCAGGCAGGGCGAGGACTTTCTCACGGTCTACTACGAGATCGAAGGGCTTTGAGCGAGGCGACGCGGTCCGGCCGGCCGATCGCTGATTTTTCCGGCTTGAGATGGAGCGCCGCCGGCTTTCATGAGGTGGCGCCGCGCACCGCCGACGAGCTGTGCCGCATCGTGAGCGCCGCGTGCGCGCGGGGGATGCCTGTCCGCACGCGCGCGCAGGGCCACTCGCTCAACGGGTCCACCCTGCCCGCCGCGGGCGAGCTGCTGGTGAGAACCGCGGACCTGCGCGAGGTGCGTTTTGCGTCGCCGGGCAGCGTCACGGCCGGCTGCGGCACCGTGCTGTGGGTATTGCAGAGCGTGCTGCGCGCGCACGGCTTCGACCTGCCGGTGCTGAACGACGGCTATCCCGGGCCGACCGTCGGCGGCTATCTTGCCGCGGGCGGATTCGGCCCGAAGTCCGACCTTCACGGCGGCTTCTGGGACAACGTCGCCGGGCTGACTTTCGTCGACGGCAGCGGCCGCCTGCGCCGGGTTGCGCGCGACGATGCGTTGTTTCCCTGGCTGTTCGGCTCGATGGGCCAGCTTGGGATCTTCGCCGAGGCCACGCTCGCGATCGTTCCGCTCGAAGGCGCGGCGCAGTACCCCGAAGGAAAGGCGCTGGTGGCGCCCAGGCTCGCCGAGCAGCACGTCCCGCTGCAGTTCGCGCCGCGGGGCGATGAGCGCCTGTTCTGGTTCACGCTTTTCGTCCCGGACGAGGAGCTCGCCGTGGCGCAGCGCGAGCTGCTCGCGCTCGAAGCCCGGCACGGGGGCGCGCTGCGCTTCGCCGAGCGCTATTGCTATCCGGTCCGGCACCGCGGCATGGTCGCGCCGCTGGTCTACCCTGAAGCGCGGCCGTTCACGGCAACCGGCGCCTGGGGCTGGCTGGGCGACGCGTCACGCGAGGCCGTGGAGAAGCTGCTGGCGTTCGACCGCGGCTTCATGGCGCTCGCCATGTCGCGGCGCGGATACCGGCGCTACATCCAGAGCGAGCTGCCTGCCGGGCCGCAGATCTACGAGCAATGCTTCGGCCCGGCGATCTACGCAGAGTTGCGCCGGATCAAGTCGGAACTCGACCCCGGATACCTTCTGAATCGCGGCTCGGTCTTCGCGCGCTAGCGCGCAGCCTTCTTCGAGCCGTTCAGCGCCTTGCCCAGGGCATCGAACTCGCTGCTCGGAGCGACCTTGACGAGGTAGTCGGTGAAGTTCGGCGCCGCGCTCTTCGCGTCCTTGCCGCTCTTGAACGGCGAGTAGCTCGGATCCCAGTTCACATCCACGCTGGCATGCCAGTCGACGCTTCCGCTGGCGCCGGTGCCGTTCGTGCCGAGGTCGAAGTTGAGCTCCACTGCCCTCTTGGCGAGCTGCATCAGCGTGGCATCGCTGATCGGCCGGTCCGGGTTTCCATCGAGACCGAGGTGGTCGAGCAGGAAACGCTCGCCCGGCGAAAGCGTGTCGCTCATGACGCCGTGGCCGCTCGTCTCCTGGAACCCCATGGCATTGCCCATCTCGTGCATCACCGTGGTGAGCAGATCCATGCGATTGAAGGCGGCACTTGCGTTGGTCGCCATCAGGGTGGAGGCGCTTGCGTGCTGCGTGAACTCGGCGTTGTCGTGCGGGGCGAGGTCGACGTACCAGCCGCGCCCCGCGGCGCGGCCGTCGACGTAAATGTCGTACCCAAGCGTTACGCCGAGCCTGTCCTGCGGCAGGTTGCCGATCTGCACCGTCACGCTGTTCAGCGCGGCGAGGTGGCTGTCGCCCGGGCCCAGCGCCTCGGTCCAGCGCAGCTTTGCCTCCTCGACGATCGAGGCCAGCGTCGATTCGCTGACCGACCACTGCGATTCCGCGCCGCTCGTCACCGTGTCCGGGCCGGCTGCGCTCTGCCAGATCGGCAGGGTGCCGGCGGACACCCGCACGTCCCTGCTGGCCTGGGAATTGGGGCCTTGCGGGTCGCGCGGCCCGCCCGTTTGATCGCCGCTGGCGGCGTCGCCTTGCCGCACCATGCCGAGCTCGCCGAACGGCTCGCCGTTGCGCGCCGGATCGCTGCCGTACTGCGCGGCCAGCGTCGGGTCGGCGCCCTGGCTCTTGGAGAGCGCGTACATGAACGCTTCCAGCGCCGGCTGCATGTTGCGCGCCACCGTCGGTTCGCCGAACGGGTTGTACGGCACGATGTAGGAGTTGAACTCGCCGTTCCAGTCGATCAGGCGATCGCCGCCGGTGTTGGCGACCAGTACGTCGCGACCCGCGCCGCCGTAGACGAAGTCCTCCCATGAGGGATTTGTATCCGGAGCTTTGTTGAGGCCACCGCCCGTGGTGAGCTTGTCGTCGGCGTTGACGTAATCGTCACCCCAGCCTCCCCACATGCTGTCGCGGCCGGTGCCGCCGACCAGCCAGTCGTGTCCCAGATCGCCGAAGATGTCGTCATCGCCATCGGTAGGCACCGCTGGATAGGCCGTGCCCACTGCCCACTTGGCGTCGAGCGGTCCTTCGTTCTCGTCGAAGTTGAGCACCCACTCGAGCCCCGACCCGGTCTTCGACAACGCGCCCGCCGGGGTCAGCAGGATCTTGCGCAGCGGATCGTTGGCGTCGTACAGCGCGAACTTGGTCGTGGTCGGGCTGTAGCCGAGCACGTTGCCGGGATTGACCGGATGCGAATAGTCGCTCTCGATCGGGCCGGCGATCTTGACGCCGGCCTGGTTGTAGTTGTTGACGTAAGAGAGGATCGGCGCCTCGGCTCCCGAAATCGCGTCTTCGCCGGCGCCGCCGTGGATGCTGTCGCTGCCCAGGCCGCCGTAGATGATGTCGTTCGCGAAGAGCGCACGCGGCATGGCCGTGGAGGGAGCCGCATTGCTCGGGTCCACGCTGTACGGCGTGAGGTCGGCCGTGTACTTGAGCCTGCCGTCGACGTTGGTGATCGCGATCGTGGATCCGCTCGAGTCCGAGACGATGGCGTTGAGCTGGGCCGCCGGAATCGCGGCGATGCCGTAGAGCGGCTCGCCGGAGGAGGCGCTGTTGCGGCTCGCGAAGATGCGGCCGTCGTCGCCCAGGATGCCGTCGTCGCCGGTTCCGCCCGAGATCCAGTCGTTGCCGTAGCCGCCGATAATGCTGTCGTTCTGCCCCTCGCCGAAGAGCACGTCGTTGCCGACCTGGCCGTAGATGAAGTCGTCGCCCGATTCGCCGTGCACTTCGTCCGCGGCGCCGATGTCCGACGCCTGGGCCGTGGCGTTGTAATCCGCGCCGCCCGGCGTGTAGTCGAGCAGCTGCACTGCGCGCGGCGCGATCTTCAGCGTGGCGTCGTAATTGTCGTAATTGAAGCGCAGCAACGCGCCGCTCGACGCGCCGTTCGTCCCCACCAGGCGATAGATATTGCCGTTGTCGCCCACGATCGCATCGGAGTCACGCGCGTGACCCGTTGCAGCGGTGTCGCCCAGGTCGTTGCGCGCGATGTCGGTGCCGGCGCCGCCGAAGATGAGGTCCGCGCCGTCCGGCCGCTGCAGCCGGTTGGTGAGGCTGAACAGGCTCGAGCTGCCGCCGATGATGTCGTCCTGGCCGAGATTGCCGAAGATGACGTCGTTGCCGCCGTTGCCCTCGATGTAATCGTCGCCGTCGGTTGACGCTTCGACCGAGGCTGTCACCACGAGATTGCCTGCCGCATTGCGGCTCGCGCCGACCAAGAGGTCGATCGAGCCGTCGCCCTGAATGATGTCGTTGCCGAGCTCGCCGAAGATCTGGTCGTCGCCCGCGCCGCCGGCGATATAGTCATCGCCGAAGTTGTTGAGCGCCGCCGCCTGGTCGGCAAAGCTGTGGTCGAGCAGCGTGACCGCGAAGTTCTCCCATACCGCCGCGCCGCCCGGTACCGCCTGCTCGGCGCTGGTGACCAGCGCGCTTCCCGCCGTCGCGGTGGCCGTGCTGTACATCTGCGTGCCTTGCAGGGCGCGGAAGCGCGGGTTGAGATCGCTGCCGGTCGAGCGATCCAGCGCGACGTTGTCGCCGAAGATGAGGTCCCTGCCGGCGCCGCCGTCGATGCGGTCGGCCGCCGCGCCGCCGACGAGTACGTCGTCGCCGTCGTTGCCGCGGATCGTGTCCGCGCCGCCGATGGTGCGCGCGGTGGTCTCCACGCGCAGGATCGAGCCGCTGCTGTACGTCACGTCCGCGTTGTCGCCGAGCGCGATGTCGTTGCCGGCATCCCCCGAGATCGTGTCGTTCTCGAACCCGCCGATCAGCAGGTCGTCGTTGTCGCCGCCGGAAATCGTGTCGCGGCTGCCGGTCGCGAAGTCGGTAGTGCTGACCAGGGCGAGTTTGCCATCCGCGGCATAATTGATCAGCCCGTCGTCGCCGATCGCGACATCGTTGCCGCTGTTGCCGAAGATCGTGTCCTGCCCGAAACCGCCGAGGATGCGGTCGTCGCCAGCGTCGCCGCTGATCGTGTCGTCGCCGCCAAGCGCCGGATTTACCGTCGCGATATGCGTCACGTTCCCGGTGGTGAGGATGCGCAGCGTCCCTGCGGTCTGGTCGATCACGCCGTGATCGCCGAAGATGATGTCGTTGCCGCCATCGCCGTGGATGTTGTCGTTGCCGACGACGAGATTGTCCCGGTTCGGGTTGGTGCTCGAGTTGGCGGTCGGGATCGTGAGCACGCGCGTATTGACGTCGATGTTGACGCCCGAGTCGCCGTAGATGTGATCGTCGCCGCCCTGGCCCGAGATGACGTCGTTGCCGGAGCCGCCGGCGATGGTGTCGCCTGCCTGGCTGCCGATCAGCACGTCGTCGTTGCCGCCACCGTAGATGGTCAGCGTCACGTCCGATTTGGAGGCGTCGACGGTGTCCTTGCCGGCGAAGTCGAAGGCGATGCCGTTCACCGATTTCACGCCCGACTTGCCGGAGTAGCGCGAGCCGTCCTGCGACGTATCGCCGAACACGAGGAGCGCCGAATCGCTGCCGGGATCGCTCGCCTGGCGGTTGACGTAAATGGTATCGCCAGCCGCCGGGCTGCTGTTGCCGCCGCCGTGGATCACGGTGAGTCCGCCGTGCACCGCGCCGGTATGCAGCGTGGCGTTGACGGTGAACGTGTCGTTGCCCTGGCCGAGCAGGACCTCGGCGACCTCGATGTCGCGGAAGGTGATGCCTGCCGCGAAGCTGAGGTCGTCCGATTTATCCGTCGTCCCGAGATCGAAATTCAGCGGCGCCGAGCGCATGCCCAGGCCGGACACGTTGATCTGCGTCGGCGAGGCTCTGTCCATCGACCCGGTCAGGTTCGAGAAGCTCGAATCGTTGCGGATGTTGAGGGTGTCGATGTCGTGTGACTCGTCTCCGACCACGACCTTGCCCGTTCCCGTTAATGCGGGATCGACCTCGTGCGGCAGCGTGATGGCCTGCACCAGCGAGCGATCGGCGCCTTCACCGATGAAGCCTTCGATATACAGCGGCCCGGCGATGCGGTTGGTGGTATGCGGCTCGATCGCGAATTCCTTGTGCGGCTGCCCCGTCGGCGGCGTGAAGGCGGCGTTCGCCGAGACCGTGACCGTCTGCGGAATCCACCAGTTGCCAGCGTTGAAAGTGAGCGGCGTCGGGCTGACGAGCGTCTGGCCGTCGGTCTGCGGCGTAATCGTCACGTTGCCGACCGGCGCCTTCGTCAGGCGCAGGCTGTAGGTATCGCTTGCGCCGTCCTTCACCACCAGCGTGCTGCCGTCGGTTTCGTTGACGTAGACGCCCGGCGTGTCGCCATCGACGATGGTCACGTTGAACGTCGCGGCGCCGTAACCCGCGTCCGCGGTGTGGCGGATCGACTGGACCTGGGTGTCTTCCGCCTTGCCGTCCGCGATCGCCGTCATGCGCAGCTCGACCGGAGCAGACCAGTTGGTGCTGTCGAACGTAATGCTGCGCGTGCCTGCGTTGAAGCGCGTATCCGCGCTCGCGAGCGAGAGCTGCGCTGTATCGAAGTCGAGCGATACCGTCACCGTGCCGGAGGTGACCGGCTTGCCGAGCCGCACCGTGTAGGTGTCGGTGATCTGCGTGGTCGCGTCGCCTTCGAGCAGCGTGTTCGAATCGCCGCTGCCCGCGACGATGACCTCGGGCTTGTCGTTGTCGAAGACCGTGACCTTGACGTTCTTGATCGCGGCATGGTCGAAGCGCGCGTCGGCGCTCTGCGCGCTGTGGCTGATCGCGTAGACGCGCTCGCCTTCGATGCGGTGATCGTCGACCGCCTTCACCGTCACGGTCTGCGCGGTATTCCAGTTGGTGTCGTCGAACTTGAGGACCAGGTAGCGGCCGAAGTCGGTGCCGCCGGCCTTGATCAGCACCGAGTCGCCGGCGACCGAGGCGTCTTCCTCTTCCTGCGTCGTGCGCGCGGCCGAAACGTTGATGTAAACCGGCTTGTCGTGGTCTGGCGCCGCCGCCAGCTTCACCGTGTAGGTGTCGGTCGTCGTGCCTTGCTCGCTCACGGCCGTGCTGCCGTCGCTCTCCTCGATCACCACCTGGCCGCTCTTCGCGCTCGCCACGTGGAGATTCACTCCCGCCGCAAGCAACCCGTCGTAAACCGGGTCGGTGGCGGTGGCGCTCACCTGGTGATTGATGATGCCGCTCCTGCCCTCGAGGTCCTGGCTGACGATCGAGCCGTCTCGCACATCGCCGGCGACGTCGAAGGTATCGTTGCCCACGCCGCCGATGATGGTGGTGACGACGTCGCGGCTGGTGCTGAGAATGGTGAAGTGGTCGTCGCCCTCGAGGCCGTCGACCTCGACCGCCTCGACGTTCTGGTAGCGGACGTTCAGCCCGGCGCCGAACACGCCCTGGTCGGTGATGACGAAGTTGTCGGCGAACTCGGTGCCGATGACGATCACCTTGTCGAAGCCGGCGCCGCCGTCCAGATCGACCGGCGCGTTGACGTTGTACTGGATGGTGTCGGTGCCCTCGCCGCCGATCGCCTGCGTGGTGTCCTCGGTCGAGACCCCGGTGCCGCTCACCAGCGCAAACGCGCGGATGATGAAGTCGTCGTTGCCGTCGTTGCCCTCGAGGCGCAGCTCGGCCTTGTTGCTGTAGACGGTGAACTTGTCGTTGCCGCTGCCGCCGTAGGCGGTGATGCCGAAGCTCGCGCCGCGGCTCAGGAAGCCCGCCGTCGTCGCCACGGTAAAGAACTCGTCGCCCGCCGCGACGCTCGCGGCATGCGTGGCGTCCGGCATCGAGATGCGCGGCGAGCCGTAGATCTGGCCGATCTGGAACGTGTCGTCGCCCGCGCCGCCGTCGAGCGTGGTGATGGCCGCGTTGTCGTCGGCAGCGAAGTAGTCGTTGCCGGCGAAGCCGCGCACGATGAGCCGCGAGTTCGAGTTCTCGTCGTAGTTGACGCGCTCGACGTCCTGGCGCCTTGCCCCCGGATCGGGATTGCGCACGTCGGCGAGCGTTCCATGGAGCAGCGCGACGAACGCCGGCGTGTTGGCCGAGATCGGGCTCGACGCGCCTTCGGTGATCGCGCCCATGCGGCGCAGCAGGAAGATGTCGTTGTCGCCGGTGCCTTCGATGGTCAGCGTGTCGAGGCCGTCGTCCTTGGCGCCGGAATCGAGCACGTTGACGATGTAGTCGTGCGTGCCCGCCGCTTCGCTGCCATGCGTGTGGACGATGTAAGTATCCGTGCCGCCGCGGCCGTCGAGGTCCAGGGTATCGCGTACCGCAATGCCGCCATCCGAGCGATCGTGGGTCGTCTGCAGCGTCGTCATGTGGTCGACGACGATCAGGTCATCGCCGCCGGGCAGGCCGTCGGTGTCGCCCAGGACTCTCGTCCAGCCGACGATCAGCTCCGGCCGCACGATGATCGTGTCGCCCTGCCGCTCGCCGGCGATCTCGTTGTATGCCGAGGTCAGCGTGCCTTCGATCTGGATGAGCGTCGGCTCGGGGTCGGCGTTATGGCCGAGGTCGTCGGTGTCGCCGTGGATCGTGATGCTGGTCCCGGCATGGACCTGGCTGCCCGGCTGCAGGTAGACGTTGTCGCCCACGCGCAGCAGCACGAACCCGGACGGCGCATTGATCGACGCCTTCGAGTCCATGACCAGGTCTTCGCCCGTTGCGCCGGAGTCGCGCACCGAGAGTCTCGCGTCGCCGGTCTCGGCGAGCACCTTGCCGACGTACAGCGGCCCGCTCGTCTCGGTGATGTTGACGCTGCTGTTCAGCGCCGAGGCGTTCAGCCATCCCTGCGACGGATTCGACGAGTCGATCTCGAGGGCGTCGGTCGGCGTGCCGATGTCGCCGTGCCGCGCGGTGAGATTGATGTTGACGCCGGTGACGTTGTTCGCCGTATCGGCGCCGAAGTCGAGGATCGAGCCGTCGGCGACGAGGTCGACGTCGGTCGTGTGCGAGCTGATGATGCCGGCGTTCAGCGTTCCCTTGGTCTCGACGAGGAACACCCGGCCTTGCGCGTCGGCGTTGACGTAGCCGTCGCTCAAATAGGAGGAGTCGATCTCGAGCGGGTTGTCGACCGTGCCGATGGTGCCCTTGTGCGCCACCAGGTCGAGATTCTTCGCCTCGATGACCGCATCGGATTCCTTGCTCTTGTCCCGATCGATGATCGACGCTTCGGTGATGATGTCGACCGTTCCCTTGTGCGCCTGGATCAAGCCGACGTTGGTGTTGCCCGGGGTGGCGCTGCCGCTCACGCGCAGGACCACTGCGCCGTCCAGCGCCTGCAGCAGCGTGATGTTCAGGTCCTCGGGGCTGTTCAGATACGCGCTGTTGCCGGCAAGGCCCGAAATGTCGCCGGAGGCATGCACGTCGAGGAGATTCGTGGCTGCGCCGATGCTGCCGGTGGTCGCCTCGAGGTAGAGGTCGCCCGTGGCGACGTTGATCAGCGGCGCCGCGGCATCGTCCTGCGCGTCGGCGATCGAATGCTGCGCGATCAGCACGGCGTTCGTGGCCGCGTCGACCTTCTCGATCGTCATGTCGCCTTCGGCGACGCGAATGTCCACCGCTGCTCCGCCGCGCACCTTGGCGACATGGAGGTCGTCGATGGCGCGGGAAGCGCCATTGATCGTCGTGTCGGTGCCGACCTGCTGCAGCTTGATGTTGCCCGGCGCATCGGCGAAGAGCTGGGTCGTGTCCGCGAGCTGCACGCGGAAGGCATCGGCCGGGTTCGAGCCCTGGATCGCGCCGTTGGACGTGATCACCACCTCGGCGCCGAAGCTGCTCACCGCGGCGTCGGTGCTCGCGGCATGCAGATCGGTGATCGACGCCCCCGAGTTGAGGCGCACGTCGCCACCGGCGCGCACATGATCGATCTTCAGCGCGTCGGTCGACTGCAGCGCGACATTGCCGTCGGCCTCGACGACGAGGCGCTCGGCACGAAGATCGACGTCATCTTGCAGCTGCAAGGCCACCCGCTGCACGGCGAACTTGTCGAGCACCAGCTGGTTGCTCGCGATCGCGGTGTCGAGCGTATCGTCGGTCGAGCGCAGCGTGAGCTTGTCCCAGCGCACGGCGTTGTCGAACCGCTCGGCGGACAGGTTGAAGGTTCCGGTCGTGCCCTTGTACTGGTACAGCCCGTAGCTCGCCGAGTCGAACTCGACCAGCACGATCGCATCGTGCGCCACGGTGACGACGTGCGATGCGCGGCTCACCCCGGTCACGATCGGCGTCACCTTCTGCCACTGGCTCGTGTCGCCGAAAACGCTCGCGAAATGGTCGCTTGGTGTAGGTGTCGTGATGACCCCATCGCCGTCCTCTAGGTCGGCCTTGAATGCCGCCTTGGCCGCCGCCACCATGTCGGCGAAGTCGCCGGCGGCGCTCGCGCCGATGTTGCGGTAAAGCCCGTATTGCACGCCGATGATGTCGCTCGCGGTGGCGCTCGAAAGCACTTCCTTGTTGTGGGCGCTCAGGCTCGAGAACCCGCCCGAGAGATCGATGATCGTCGCCGGCTCCGCGCGCCCGATGCCGCCGCCGCCATCGGCGATCAGCGTCACGGTCTGGCCGACGACGTTGTTGACTTCGCTGGCGGTCTTCGTCGGCACCGAGCCCGGGAAGGCCGCGTGCGGATAGATCTCGCTGTAGAGCCCCGGCGCGAGCGGGAAGCGGAACGCGTCGGCGGTCATGTCGTTGCTCGGATCGGTGTCGAACACCGGGGTCTTGCCGGAGAGCTTGTGTCCGGTTCCGGTGATGCCGTCGTCGTCGGCTTTGCTGTCCACCGTCAGATGAATCGCCTTGCCGGACTTGGCGTCGTCGAGCGTCGCCGCGAGGTCCACGTTCCCATCCGCCCTGAGGATGGTGAAGTACGCCTGCCCGTTGGCGAGACCGCCGATGGCTTTGCCGGTCTTGGTGTCGAAGCTGTAGAAGACTTCCTGCTGGTCCTTGAAGGTGCCGTCCGTGGCGAGATCCAGCACCACGGCTCCGCCGTCATCGACGGGCGTCACGGTGGTCGCCACGTCGGCGAAGCTCTTCGGCGCCACGCCGTTCGCCACATCCAGCAAATGCTGCTGGAACGGCGTCAGGGTGAAGCCGCCGCCCTTGGCCACGACGTCGAGCTCGTAGGTCGTGTCGAGGATCGAGCCGGCGGACGCCTTCAGCGTGACGTTGCCGCCGCCCTCGACCGAGGCCGTGGTCGCGAACGAGGAGGCGCGCATCAGCTTCAGGTCGCCCGCGATCTCGTTGACGTTGATGTCGTGCGCGGCGAGCGCCGCGAAACCGCCCGTGGCCTTGGTGTTGCTGTCGATGCGCAGTTCGCCGCTGCCGCCGATGTCGCCCTTGGACGACCACAGCTCGACGCGGTTGCCCTTGACGAGCGAGGTGGCGGAATCGGACGCCTCGAGGTCGTCGGGCGCGACCAGCGTGACGTTGCCGCCGGTGCTGGTGACGTTGCCGATGCGCAGGCTGCTCGTCTTGTCGTCGGTGATGGCCGTGACGCTGATGTTGCCGCCGGCGTTGACGTTGAGCGTGCCTTCGCCGCCTTCCACGACGAGCCGTACCTGGCCCGCCGCGCTGACCGTCGGCGCGTCGTTGAAGACGGCGTTGGTCGGGGTGCCGAGCACCGAGCCATGCAAGGAAGTGAGCGTGACGTGGCCGCCCGTGTGCACCGTGACGTCGCCCTGGAGCAGCAGGTTGCCGCCGCTCGACAGGTTGATGGTCGGGGTCGAGTCGCCGGCGATGAAGCCGACGTTGATGGCGTAATCGGCCTTCAGCGTGTGGCTGAAGTAGTTCTTGAAGCCCGTGACCGTGGTGATCACGGTGTGCTCGGTCTTCTCCTGCAGCCAGCCGCCGCCGGTGGTCCACTGATCGACCGTGAGCGTGTGGTTCAGGAAGGTTGCGCGGTAGTACTGGTCGTCCACCGACTTGTCCACCTTCGATGCGTCGACGCTCGCATCGGCAACCCATTTGGTCGTAACGCTGTAGTCCTGGTCGGGGAGTAGCAGCTTCAGGCCGTCGTCGCCGATGTACTTGAAGCCGCTCCCCAAGGTCGGCGAGCCTGCCCGGTCGTCATACACGAACGTCGCGTTCGTGTGGACCTTCGTGGTGGTGTCGCGCTGCTGCTCATACACGATGGTGTAGGCCTCACCGGCCGCGTATCCCGGCGCATGGAGCGCGCCGCTGCCCGAGTCGAGCACCAGCGCCTCGGATTCCAGGAGCGGCGTCTCGTCGCTAAAGAAGACATCGCGCGACTTGTAGGCGTGGTCGCTGTCGATCCAGTCCTCGAAGCTCGTGTTGCCGCCGAACAGGTTGAACGTGTTCTTCTCGTAGGTGGTCTTGATCGTCTCGATGAAGGCCTGGCCTTCGGTCCACAGGTAGTGCAGCCCCTCGCGCGGCAGGTAGCTGATCGTCGAGCCGGCGGCGAACTGGTTCGTTCCCACCAGCGTGTAGTTGATGCGGCTGAAGCTGCCGTCGGGGCCCGAGCCGCTGACCGTCCGGACCAGGTTGCCGTCGTAGACTTTCTCGGTCACGGAGCCGTTGGCCGCCACGGTGTACTCGTGCTTCGCCGTGTCGTTCGGGATACCGTTCGGGTCGCCGAGCGGGTCGGGCGGGTTCTGCAGGATGCGCGCGGTATCGATGATCGTGACCTTGCCGACCCGGTCCTTCGTGGTGTCGATGCGGTTGACGATCAGGTCGTAGTTGCTGTTGTTGACGATGTCGACGCTCGGCGCGCCGTAAGCCGCCTTGATCTGCCCGTTGCCGGTGCTGAGGATCTGGCCGGCGAGGATGATGCGCCCGCCCTGCGGCACCAGGTCGTCGACCACGATGGCGTGCTTCTGCGCGTCGAAATGCGCCTTCACCGGCACGTCGTCGCCGAAGGTGACGCCGGCGACCGCGTGGCCGTCATCGTCGACCAGCGACCCGGTTGAATTCGGCACGAAGCTGTTGGCGATGGTCATCGCCACGGTCTGCACCCCGCTCTGCACCACGCCGTTGATGTCGAGGAAGCGCGCGGTGATCGCGATCTGGCCCTGCGCCAGGATCTTCGACTTGTTGACGTGGATCTGCGCGTCCAGCGTCGTCGGTGTCGGATTGATGGCACTCACCGTCGAGTGCACATCGGCGGCCGAGGCGAAGAGCTCGATGTCCGGCGTGCCGTCGGCATGGAACACCAGCGCGCGCAGCGGCTCGAAGTTGACGAGCTGGCGCGGATCGCGGTTGGTGTGGAACCAGTCGTCGGTGTTGAGCGAGAAGTCGCGCGCCGCGATGATGGTCACCTCGTCGGCGCGGATCTGTCCCGAAACCGTGATGCTGCCGCTGTCGTTGACGACGGTGACGCTGCCGACCTCGTTCACCACGTCGCCGACGATGTAGAGGTCCTGGTCGGGCGCCTTGCTGAAGCCGGGCAGCTTGCTCGTGTCGATGTCGTAGGCGGACTGCGCGAAGCCGTGCTGCGTGATGTTGATGGTCTTCTCCGCCGTGCTGCCGAGGCTGGTCAGGGCCACGTTGTCGAAGTACACGTTGCCCGGGTTGAGCACCGTGTAAACGCCATCCTTGACGATGACGCGCTTGGTGTCCTTGATCACCGCGTCGTCCACCTGCATGGTGAACGGCGTGTTGTTGAGGATCTGGATCTTGGCGCCGGCGTGCGGCACGATGTCGCCGTCGCCGATGCGCGTCACGATGCCGGCCTTGGAGGCGTTGTCGGCCTCGATCAGCACCGATCCCGGCGTGGCGTAGACGTTCGGCAGCTCGAGGAACAGGACGTCGAGCTCCTTCTTCACCAGCGTCTGCCCGTTGATGGTCTCGACCAGCCCGAGCTCGGTCAGCGCGTCCTCGATCAGCTGCAGCTGCACCTGGTAGCGCGCCACCGCCTCGGCATTGGAGCCGTGGCTCTCGATCCAGGCGATCACCTTGTCGCGCTGCTCGAGGAGCAGGTTGCCGAGGTTCTTGTAGACGAAGGACGGCGCGTCGAGATCGACCGGCTTCACGACGTAGAACTTGTCGTTCATCGCCGCGCGCAGGCTGCCGGTGACGTCGCTGCGGTAGATGAGCGTGTGGTCGTCCGTCGCTGGCGTCGCCGAGCCGAGGTCCTGCCAGCGCGACGCGTTGCCGTAGTTCTCGTCTTCGAGCACCACGTTCACCGAGCCCTGCGACACCGGCAGGAACTTGTAGTAGTGGCCGACGATGCCGCCAACCCCGGATCCGTCGATGCGCTGGATGATCGTGCCGCCCGAGCCGTTGACGTCTCTGAACACCGAGATGGTGAACGGGATGTTGTCGAGGTTGAGGCGGGCGTACTCGTAGGCGATGTCGGACGAGAGCCCGAGCGCGGTCTTCTCGGCGGCGCTAAGCGGGGTGTCGAGGCGGCTCGGATCGAGCTGCTGGACACCGCTCAGCATGAGCGGCTTGATCTGCACCACCGTCTGGTTGTTGATGCCGGCTTCGATCTTCGCGTTGGTGACGATGCTGACCGTGTTCGTGCTGTCGTCGTGGCCGCCGTCGGGCACCGAGACGCCGTACGGAATGAGCGAGAGCGACAGCACCGCGCCGTCGGTATGGGCGCGGTTGCCGGCGCCCAGGCCGGGGACCGCGCGCAGCACCACGTCCTGGAGCGCCTGGATCTTCGTGTTGCCCGTGACGTTGATGCTGTTGTGCTCGTCGATCGACGTGGTCGGGATCGGAGTGGCGATGTTCGGCAGCAGCGAGAACGCCATGATGTCGGTGTTCGCGTCGCCCTCGAGGTCGCTCAGCGTGCCGAGCGAGCCGCGCCCGGCGGAGAGGGTGAGGTCCTCGCCCTTGATGGTGGCGTCGTTCAGCGTCACCGCGTTCGTCGCCTTGGTGTCGATCGTGGCGATCGCGTTCGCGTCGCCCGTCAGCCCCGAGGCGACCGTGAGGTCGACGTCGGCGCGCACCAGGCTGTCGGTCTTGGTGGCGACCGTGACGTCGCCCGCCTTGTTGATGAGCGAGGCGCCGTTGATGTTGATCGCCGTGAGCGTGTCGCTGTCGATCTCTGACTTGCCGATAGTGATGGCGCCGACGAGCGAGAAGCCCTGCACCTGCACGTGGTCGATGGCGCGCACGTTGGTGAACGCCTCGACGGTGAGGTTGCCCTGGCTCGCGTTCGAGCCGGTCGCGGTGAGCACCGCGCCGCTGCCGATGTCGATTACCGATTGCGTGTTCACCGTGGTGCCGCTCAGCAGCACGCTGATCGTGCCGATCGAGATGCTCGCCGCGTCGAGGTTGATGCCGAAGTGGTCCTTGGTGAAGCTGTTGGTCGCGTTGACGTTAATGATGTGCGCGGTGATGTCCGCGTCGCCGATGTCGATGTGCGCCTTGCCGGTGGCGGTGTTGTGCGCATTGGTGCCGCCGCCCGTGGCGAGACCGAAGGCGACACTGTCGCCCTTGGCATCCATCTCGGCGTCGTTTTCTGAAGTCAGCGTGACCGCCTGCGCGCTGATCTGCGCGCCGTTGCCGACGTGCACGTCGGTCGACTGGTCGCTCTTCGTCTGGATGTCGGCGCCGAGCACGGTGAGCGCGCCGCCGCCTGCGGCTTCGCCCTGGGCGAAGACCTGGTCGGTCGCCTGCGCGCTCGCCGTCAGGAAGCGCGCCGAGACGACCGCGTTGTCGTCGATCGCCGCGACCACTTCCTCGACGAGGCCGCCCCGGCCGAGGTTCCCTCTCACGATCATGCCGCCGATGGCGCCGACGCCGATCGACACGCCGAAGCCCTGCGCATGCACCGTGTTCTCGGCGCTGGCGAGGAGATCGATGTCGTTCGTCGTCGTGGTGTGCGAGTTGGCGCCGAGATGGGCTTCGACCTGGTGGTCGACCCTGGAGAGCGCGGTATTGAAGCCGACGCCGACGATGCCACCGGCCACGGCGTAGGACTTGGCGTCCGTGGAGTTCGTGGCGTCGGCGCTGACGGTCGCCTTGTTCGCGGTGATCGTGCCGTCGGAGCGCGCGACCGTCGAGCCGGCGACTTCGGTGGTGGCGTAGCTCACGCCGATGCCGGCGAACAGGCTCACGCCGCCGCCCGCCGCGATGGCGTCGGCCGAGTTCGCGGCCGCCGCCTTGATGCTGACGTCGCCGTCGGTGTCGATCGAGGCGCCGGAGGCGAGCTTGGCCTGCGTGTTGGCGGAAGCGGTCGAGCTCGCGTAGGAGCCGGCGGCGCCGGTGACCAGGCCGGCCGCGATCGACAGCGCCTTGGTGTGCGCCGTGACGTCGGAGTCGGCAAGCAGCGTGACCTTGCCGGTGCCGGTGGTGCGGATGTCGCCGCTGACGCGCGTCGTGGCGGTCGGCCGCGCGCTCGCGATGGCGATCGCAGCGCCGAAGGCCGGGCCGATGCTCAGGCTCGCGGCGATGGTTTCCGCACTGGCATCGGCGTCGGCCTCGGTCTTCACGGTGACGTCGCGCGACGCCTTGATGTCGCTCGCGGCGCCGACCGTCGCCTCGACCGTCGGATGGTAGTCGACGATCGCCACCGCGCCGGTCAAGCCGCCGCCCAGCGTCAGCGCGCCCTGCAGCACGTTCGCGTCGAGATCGTCGGCCTTGGAGCTCGCCGTGATCTGCACGTCGCCCACGCTCATTTTGTCGGTCTGGCCGATGTCGCCGTCAACCCATGCCTTGGTCTGGCCGCTGACGTCGATCACCGCCGCCGACGCGCCGAGCGCGAATCCCGCGACTTGAATGCCGAGCGCCCGGGCGTCGACATGGCGATCGGCGCTCGCGGCGACGAGCACCTTGTCGCCCGCGCGGCGGATCTCGGCGCCGCTCTCGATGTGCGCGAGCTGCTCGCTCGAGTCGTTGATCACCACGACCTGCGCGCCGACCGCGATGCCGCCCGCCTGCCCGCCCCATGCCTTGGAGTGGACGTCCGTGACGAGGGACGCTTGCACCGTCACCGCGTCGGTCGTGCCGCTGCCGGCGATCACCACCGCATTGCCGATGTAGGCGTCGACCTTGCTGCCGATGGAGACCACCGAGATGCCGGCGCCGATGCCGGCGGCGCCAACCGAGGCGGTACCCGCGAACGAGTGGAACTCGATGCGCTCCTTCGCCACCACGTCGACGCTGTGGCCGGCGTCGACGGTGGCGCCGTTGCCGATATAGGCCGTCGTGCCGGCCGCGGCGGCAGCGCCGCTCGCACCCATAACTTGGCCGGTCTTGCCGGTCGGATTATTGGCGTTGAGGCCGCTCGATGCGCTCTGCGCGGCGAGCGATTGTTGATGCGAGCCCTCGTCGGTCGTCTTGCCGGTGCCCGGATCCTGGTAGCCGTCCATCGCGCCCGAGAACTCGCCGGTCTGCGCTTCGGCGTTGGAGGCGCCGCTGTCGGCGCTCGAGGCGGACAACGAGTGGCTCGTGCCGGTGGCTTTCGCCTTGTCGAGCTGGATGTACTTGCCGGCATCGGCATCGTTCTTGTCGTGGGCGAGCCGGATGTGGTTGTCGTCTATCCGGATGACGACGTACGTGGCGCCGTCGGCGAGGCCGCCGATGGCGTGACCGCCGTTAGCGTGGTACACGAGGCGGTCGTCGGTCTGGTAGCCGTGCGGGCCCGCGAACTCGATCGTATCGTCCGGGCGGCCGATCAGCGCCTGATCGCCGGTTTCCGTTACCTGGTCGCGAATGTCGCCAGGATTAAAGCTCGTGGTGGGCTTCGTGTCGCCCTTCAGCGCGTCGTCGGTCTTGTCGGCCTGCTTGCTGCCCGAATCGTCGCGCTGCTCGACGCTGTAGTTCGAGCGCACCTGATCGCCGATGCTCCACACCGTCACCGAGCCGGCGATGGCGACGCCGCCGGCGCCGCCGCTGATGGCGATGGTCTCGATGTCCTTGTTGCCGAGCGCGAACACGTCGACGTTGTTGCGCGCCTGGACGTCGGCGTCCTTGATGCCGGCCTCGACGTCGTTGCGGATCACGCCGACGTTGACGCCGCCGGCGAGCGCGCCGACGCCGGTGGCGATGCCGCCGCCGAAGGCGAACACATGCGCGTCGTTCAGCGCCGAGACGCGCACCGACTGCGCGGCGTCCGCGGTGGCGTTGTCGGCCGCCTGGTTGATGTGCGCGCTGTTGCCGATCGTGGCGCGCGTATTGGAGCGGATGCCTTCGTAGGCGATGCCGCCGGCGATGCCGGCGTAGCCGCCGATGGCGCCGGAGGCGGCGATGACGAACACCTTCTCGGTCGATTCGGCATCGACCGCGAGGCCGCGCAGGCCCGCATGGCCGAACGCGCCGGTCGAGTCGTTGAGTGTGCCGTCGGGCAGCCCGACGAGCGCCGTGCCATGCCCTTTCGCGTCCACGGTAGCGTGGTCACCGACCCAGGCGCGCGTGTCCTTGTCGATCAGCAGAACGCTGACCGCGCCCCCGACGGCGACCGCGCCGCCGGCGACGCTGCCGACGATGACGAAGCCTTCGCTGTCGTCCTTCGCCGAGACGAGCACGCTGCCGTCGGCAACGACCTTGGCGCCGCCGACGTCGGTGGTCGCGTCGTTGCCGATGTAGGCGTGCGTGCTGCTGCTCACTACCGTGATGGAATTGGGCAACGCGACGCCGACGAAGCCGCCGCCCACGGCGAAGGCGAGCGACAGCAGGTCCTCGTGCGCATGCGCCGAGACCTCGATGTTGCCGCGCGCGCTCACCCAGGCGCCGTCGTCGATATAGGCGTTGGCGTGCAGGTTGGCGATCGAGATGTCGGCGTTCGCCGTGACGCCGACGAAGCCGGCGCCGACGCTGCCGACGATGCCCATGTGGTGGTAATCGTCGGCCGCGGCGACCAGCACGCCCTGTGCGGCATCGATCGTGCCGGTCGCGTCCTGGTTGACGCGCGCGTCTTCGGCGATGAACGCGTTGGTGTTGGCCGTCACCACGTTCACCGTACCGCTCACGCTGACCCCGACCGAACCCGCGCCGACCGCGAAGCCGAGCGTGTTGATGTCGTCCTTGTTGGTCGCGGTCACCACAACGCCACGCCGCATCTGCATGTCCGGGGCGACATCGCGCTTGCCGCCAAGGCCCGGGTTGCTCGGCGCATCGTCTGTCGTCTCCGACGACATGCTGGCGACCTTGCTCGTATCCGGCGCCGGCAGCGTGATCGGCGCGGCGTGCTTGCCGTCGTCGCTCAAGCCCTTGAAGTCCGAGGCGCCGCTATAGGGCGAGAACGTCGGCGCCGCGAAGCGACCCGTGTTGACGCTCGTCGCGTCGTTGCCCTTGCCTGTGACCTGCGCGTTGCGGCCGAGATAGGCCTCGGTCGTCTTGTTGACCACGGTTACCGCGGCGGCGACGCCGACGCCGACGCTGCCGGCGCCGACCGAGCCGGCGATCTCCGTGAGATGCGTTTCGCCGCTGGCGGTCACGACGACGTTGCCTTCCGCCACCACGTCGGCGATGCCGGAAGTGAGCGCGCCATTGTCGTCGCCGATGAAAGCTCGCGTGGTAACGTTAAGCACAGCGATGCCGGCGGAGCCGGACACACCGACCGAGCCGGCGCCGATCGCTGCCGCCACCGCGGTGAGCGCCTCGTAGGAATCGGCCTGCACGATGACGTCGCCGCCCGCATCTACCGTTGCCCCGCCGATATAGGCGAGCGTGTCCTTGTTGAGAACCAGTATTTCTGCGCCGGCACCGACGCCGACGCTGCCAAACGCGGCCGAGCCGCCAACGCCGAAGATGCTGGTCGAGTCGTAGGCGTGCAGTGTCACATCGTGCGCAGTGATGTCGGCGCCGTCGCGGATGAACGCGTGCGTGTGCTCGTTCATCACCTGCACCGGCGCGGAGCCCGCGACGCCTGCGGAGGAGCCGCCCGAGCCGACCGCGGCGACGGTCAGGATCGATTCAGACGACGTGGCCTCGAGCCCGAGCGTGCCGCCGGCGGTGACTTTGCTGTCGGCGCCAACGTAAGCCTCGACCGTGTCGTTGTGCACGAGCGTCGTATTTGACAAGCCGACGCCGGCGGAGCTGGTGCCGATCGACACCGTGCCGGCGATCATCAGGAAGTCAGCGCCGTCGTGGGCGGAAAGCGTGACATTGCGGCCCGCATTCACGGTCGCATGGTCTGCGAGGTCCTCGTCGCCGATGTAGGCGCGCGTGTTTGTGGTGAGCACGTACACGCCCGCGGACAAGCCGACGGCGAAGCCGCCCAGGCCGATATTGCCCGCCACGGAGAACACCGACTCGCCGGAGTTCGCCTCCAGGATGACGTCCTGGCTCGCCTTGACCGTCGCAGTGTCTGCGATATAGGCGAACGTGTCCTTGTTGAACACACCGACATCGACCCCGGCGCCGACGCCGCCCGAGCCGCCGTACTGTGCAGCGCCTGCGATCGAGAAGGTATCGGTGGTGTCGAACGCGCGCAGCAGCACGTCCTGCGCTGCGTTGGCGTCGACGAGCGAGTTATTGATCTTGGCGCCGTTTCCGATCCAGGCCTTGGTGTCTTCATCGAGCACGTTGACCGCCACCGAGCCGCCGATGCCGAGCGACTTGCCGCCGCTGAATCCGGCGGCGATGGTCATCAGGTTCTCGGTGGACGTCGCGGTGAGCGCGACGCCGCGCGCAGCCTTGGTGGTGCGGCTGCCGTCGACGTCCTGCGCCTCCACTTGCGACGTGCCCCACTTGCCGCGCGCCGTCACCTTGGCGTTGTCGTCGATGTAGGCCGCGACGTCGTCGACGTGAATCACCGCCGTCACCGATAGCCCGACGGCCGAGCCGCTGGTCGAGACCCCGGCGTTGCCCGCGATGGCAAGGATGTCGGTGTCCTGCTGCGCCTGGACGATCACGTTGCCGTCGGCGTCGACGGTCGCGCCATCGCCGATGAACGCGTGCGTATGGTTGTCGCTCACCAGCACCACGATCGCTCCGCCGACGGCGGTGTTCTTGGCCGCAGTGATATTGGCCGCCACCGCGAGCTGGTCCTGAGAGGCCCTGGCTCCGACGTTAACGTCGCCGCCCGCCTTGACATCGGCAGACTTGCCAATCGACGCCTGGGTATCCTGGACGAGCACCTGCACGTTGACCGCCGCGCCGAAGCCCGACGAGTTGAGGCTGCCGGCCAACGCGCCCGCCACGTCGACGGTGTGCATCTTGTCTTCGGCCTGCACGCTGACGCTCTGGCCGGAAGTCGGCGTGAACAACAGCCCACGCTGGTTGATCTGCGCGTCATCCGCGATCGTGGCGTGCGTGTGGTCGACGAACACGTCGACCGCGAACGAGCCGGCGATGCCGCTGCCCTGCTGCGAGACGCCGCCGCCGATGGAAACCGTGCTGACCTTCGGATCGAAGCCTGTTTTCTTCAGGCTGTGGCCGGTTCCGCTGCCCGTCGAGGTGAGATCCACGCGACCGGTGGTGTGGGCCGTGTCCTTCGCGTGATCCTCGGTGTCATAGAGGCTGATCGTCCTGCCACCGTCGCCTTCCACTCTGACGAAGTAGGTGGTGTGACCTGCGTCGTCGACGAGCCCGCCGATCGCTGAATTGCTGGCGGTGCCCTTGCTGTAGAAGACCTCGTCGCCGGTGGTGAACTGCGGCTGCTCCAGGGCAATGGTGTCGTGATCGGTGTTGACGACGACCTTCGTGAAGCTGTGGTCGATGCCCGTGCCGCTCGAGGTCAGGTTTTGAAGACCTGCCCCGCCGCCCGCCCTGGCATGCTCGTTGGTGTCATAAAGGGCGATCTTCGTGCCGCCCTCCGTTCTGACGAAGTAGTGGCCGCCATTAGTGAGTCCGCCGATTTCCGAATTGGCGGCGGCGCCTTTGTCATACACGACCTCGTCACCCGTGGTGAACTGCGCATCACCCAAGGTGATGGTGTCTTGAGTCGCATCGACACTCGACATCGTCGATGGGCTGCGATCGACATCGAATACGACGGGTTGCTTCAACAACGCGAGCGGCTCGGTCGACGCATCGGCCTCGACCTTGATAGCGCCAGCGGCATCTACGTCGGCGGTGCCGATGCTCGCCGTGGTGTCGTTCAGGATGACGTTCACCGCTACCGCGGCGCCAACGGCCTTGCCGCCCCCGCTCGAGCCGCCGATGGCCGCGGCGCCTGCCGCGCCGATCGCCTGCACGCCGATGTCGCCGCGCGCGGTGACTTCGATGTCCCCCGACGACTGCAGATCGGCGTTTTTCGCCACTTCGGCGGTGCTGTGCATCTCGACCACGTTGACTGCGATCCCGCCTGCCACCGCGGTGCTGGTTCCGCTAGAGCCTTTTTGCTGCGAGCCCGCGCCGGCGATGCCCCACGCGACGACGTCGTTCGACTTGCCTGCCGGCGTCACGGCCTCGACGGTGATGCCGTTACCGTGCACGACCGCTGAATCGCCGATACGCGCGGTGTTGTGAACGATGCCGACGTTGACGGCAAGCCCGGCGGCTACACCGGTGGTGTCGCCGCTGCTGTCCTTGCTGTCCTTGCTATCTTTGCTGTCCTTGCTGTCGCTGCCACCTTGCGACACCGCGAGGCCGATCGCTTTCGTAACCGCGTCGGTCTCGCTCGTCGAGCTGACCTTGACCGCGCCGCCCGCCTTGACGCTGGCGCCATCCTCGATTTCGGCGGTCGCATTGCTGGACAGGACAGTGACGCCGATCGCAGCGGCCACCTTGATCGACGAGGCGTCGCCGCTCTTGCTTCCGCTCTTGGTGTCCTTGCTCTCCCCATCGGTCGCCTTGCTGCTGCCCTTGCCGACCTCGCCGCTCGCCGAAGGCGAGTCGGCCTTGCCGCCGGACTTGCTGTTGGTGAAATCGATGTTCTGCTTGGACTCGTCGTCCGCGGTGCGGTCGGTCTGCTTGGTCAGGCTGTGGCTGCTGCCAGAGCCTGTCTCAGTGATATCCACTCGACCGTCGGATTTCGCCGTGTCCTTTGCGTGTTCCTCGGTGTCGTAGAAGCTGAGCTTGTTGCCATCGGCGCGGACGAAGTAGTGGCCGCCGTTGCTCAGGCCGCCGACGGCGTCGCCGTCGCCCTTCTTATAGACGACTTGGTCGCCTGTGGTGAGACCAGACGAAGTACCGACATCCACGGTCTCCGCGGTCGTATCGACGTTCGCAGAAGACGGATTGAAGGAGACCGGCGCGACCTTGGTGTCGTCTTTACTCGCGTCGCCGTCGGCGCCCTTGGCGCTCGCCTTCGCCTGAGCTTCGCTGAGCAGGCTGTGCGTGGCGATGATGGTTGCCTTGCCGCCGGCGTCGACCTTTCCGCCGACTGCCGCGCGCGTGTCGTCGAATCCGAGGGCGACGGCGATGGAGACGCCGATGCCGGTGTTCTTGCCGCTCGCCTCGCTGTCGACCGTGCTCGTCATCATGGCGGAATGGCTCGCCGAGACGTTCAGATCGGCGCTCAGGCCGATGTTGACGCCGTCGCCCAGGCGCGCGGTGGTGTGATGCTCGCCATAAATGACGGATACGGCGCCGCCGATGGCGGTGTCGCCCGACGACTTCGCGCCGGTGCGGGCTTCGCTCTGCAGGATGTGCGTCGAGTCTACGTCGACGTTCGCATGGCCAAGCTTCGCGCTGCTCGTGAAGGCGACGCCGTCTTCCACTTCGGCGCGCGCGTGCTCGATGTCGATATTGACTGCAAACGAGGCGCCGATGCCCAGGCTCTTGCCTTCGCCGCCGCTCGCGCGCGGCACCGCGATGGTGATGCTGTCGGTGGTGTTGGCTGCTTTCAGGTCGACGTTGCCGCCGCCGAGCGTGACCGTCGTGCCGCCGCCGCGCACGACCGCCTCGTGCTTGACCTGCGCGATGCTGACTGCGACCGAGCCGGCGACGCCGGTGTCGCCGCCGCTCGCGCCCGATCTTGCTTCGGCCCGGAACACGCTGGCCGCTTCGACGAGCGAGTGCGCTTTCCCGGTGCCGCCGGAAGTGAGGCCGATGGCGTGACCGGCGAGCGCGTCCGCGCGCGTGGCGGCGAGCTCGGCGGTGCTGTCGTCATAGCGGATGACGTAATAAGTCTTGTCGTCGGAAAGCCCGCCGATGTCATCGCCAGCGCCCGCGGCGCTCTTGTAGGTCACGGCATCGCCCGTGTGCAGCACGCTGCCCTTGCCGAGATCGACGAGCCGGTGGTTGCTCGCCGGGTCGAACACGATCGCATCGGGGGCGAACAGGAACGTTCCGAACAGCCCGGAGCGCTCGAATTTGTGGCCTGTCCCCGTGGCCGGGGTTGTCAGGTCGATCGCCGTGCCGGCGTGCGCGTTGTCCTCGCTCGTGGCGAGCTTGATCTTGCCGTTGCCGGCTTCGATCACCCAGTAGTCGGTGTCGTCGGCGAGGCCACCGATCGCGAGGCTGCCGCTATCGTCGCTCTTCTGGTATTTGACCTTGTCGCCGGTATGCAGCCCCGCGCCGGCACCGACGAAGATGGTGTCCGCCTTGGAATCGACGATGTCGACGTTGGTGGTGTCGATCGCCACCGCGCGGTCGGCCATGCCGGCTTCCATCGAAAGACCGTTGGCGGTGACCTGCGCGCCCTTGCCGATGGTCGCCGTGTTGTTGGCCTCGGCGTAGTCGACGGCAATGCCGATGCCGACGCCGGTGCCGCCCGGCTTGGTCGTCGCCGCGCCGTCGCCGCTCGCGGCAGCGTCGGTGTTGTTGTGCGCCTTGAGCGAGAGCGCGCCGCCGGATTCGATCTTGAGGCCGTCGCCGATCGTCGCCTCGGAGTGCGTGATCGCGACGGCGACGCCGACGGCGCCCGCCACCTGCACCGCGCCGCTGGAGGTATCCGTGGAACCCTTGCTGTCGGTCTTCCCGGTGGCGCCGGTCTGCGTGCTGGAATCGGCTTTGCTCGCGCGCGTATCCGCGGCTTTGGTCTGGTTGTGGGTCTGGTTGTTGACGCCGCCTTTGTCGTCGCTTTTATCGTTCGTGCCGGCCTTGGTGGCTTGCCCGCCCGCGACGCTCGCCACTGCGTGGGCTTCATCGGCGGACACTACGCTCGCGTCGAAGCTGACTGCGCCGTCGGCCTTGACGTCGCGCGCAGTGCTGGCGACCGCGTTGTCGAGCGCTACCGTGACCGCGATGGAAATCCCGACTCCGGTGTCGCCCGACTTGGTGTCGCCCAGCGCGATCGTCTCGGAGCCGCCTTTGTGCGACGCGCTCAGCGAAACAGCGCCGCTCCACTTGTCTACAGTCCCGCTGTAAGCGCCGAGCTTCGCGTTGGTGTCATTCGTCGAGACCGCCACCGCGACCACCGGGGTGATCGCCGTGTCGCCCTTCGCGCCGCCCTCGGCGCGGGTCAGCATCTGGTTGCTCGAGCCCGCCGAAAGCGTCACGTTGTGCGCGTCGTCGAGCGCCGCCCCATCGCCGATGATCGCGTCGGTGCCGGTCACGCCGACGTTCACCGCGACCGACGCGCCCATGCCGAAGCTGATCGCACCTTCCTGCTGCGCCTTCGCCGTCACGGTGTTGGTGACGAAGTTCTGCGCCTTCAGCTCGACATCCTTATTGCCCGTCACCGTGACGCTGGCGTTGTCCGCGATCGCGGCGGTGGCGTGGCTGATGCCGACGTTGACCGCGAGCGATCCGGCCACGCCGGTGTCGCCCTTGCTCGCGCCCGAAACAGCGCTGGCGCTGAAGCTGTCCTTGCTCGTTGCCTGCAAGCTGAGGCCGGCGGCGGTGACGTCCGCGTCACCGATCTTCGCCTCGGTGTTGACCACGCCTACGTTGACCGCCACGCCGATGCCGACGCCGGTGCCGGTCTTGTCGGTCTTCGCGCTGCCGTCCGCGCTGGTCGCCGCGCCCGTATTGTTGACGGCGCTGAGGCTGAGCGCGCCGCCGGACTTGACCGTGAGGCCGTCCGCGATCGTTGCGTGTGCATCCGTGATTGCAACCGTTACGCCCGCCGCCCCCGCCACCTGTACGCTGCCGTCGGCGGTGTCGCCGGTGGCCTTGCCGTCGGTCTTGCCGGCCGATCCCTTGGACCCACCGGATTTGCTGCCGCGGTCATCCGCGAAGCTGCTCTGGTTGTGCACCTGGTTGCTGACGCCGCCGCCCTGGTCCTTGCTGTCCTTCGCGGTGGCCGCCTTGTTGTCGCCCCCGGCGACGCTGGCCTTCGCCTGCGACTTGCTGGCCGAGGTCGTACGCGCGCTGAAGCTCACCGCGCCGTCCGCGTCGATATTGCGCGCCGTGCCGGCGATGGCGCTGTCGGTCGCGACCGTGAGCGCGATCGAGATGCCGACGCCCGTGTCGCCGGATTTCGTGTCGCCGGCCGCGACGGTCTCCGCCGAGCCGTCGTGCGAAGCGCTCGCTGCAAGCGCTCCGGTCAATTTCAACTCGCCGCTCGCAAGCGTGCCCAGCGTGGCGTTCGTGTGGTTATCCGATACCGCGATGGCAATGACCGGCGTCACCGCCGTCGCGCCGCCCGCGCCGCCCTCGCCGCGGGTCGTCATGTGGTTGCTCGAGCTCGCGGAGAGCTTGAGATCGTGCGCGCCTGTTACGGTAGCTAGGTCCCCGACGCTCGCGTCGGTGTGCGTCTCGCCGATATTGAGGACGACCGAAGCGCCGACGCCGGTCTTGGCGGCGTCCGCCTGGCTTGCCTTGGCGTCAGAGCGGTTGACGACGAAGTTCTCCGCGACCAGCGAGACATCGCCGCTTCCCGTAATGGTGAGCGTCGCACCGCCCGCGATGGAGGCGCTCGCGTGGCTGATGCCGATATTGATGGCAAGCGCGCCCGCGACGCCTGTGTCGCCGCCGCTCGCGCCAGAATGCGCTGAAGCCGACAGGGTGTGCGCGCGATCGAAGACCAGGCGATGCCCGCTTCCCGTCCCCGAGGACGTGAGGCCGATCGCCTTGCCGTCGGCGCCGGCGAGCTGGATCTTGCCGTCGGCGAGCGCGATGACCGAGTAGCTCTTGCCATCTTCGAGGCCGCCGATGTCGGTGTTCGTTCCATCGCCGTTGCGATAGACCACCGCATCGCCGGTCCTCAAGCCGCGCGTATCGTCCCCAAGATCAATCGTCTTGCTCCCTGCATCGACGACCGGATCGAACTCGACCACGGTCTCACCCGGCGTGTGGACGCGGTCGAACTCGAGCTTGTGCCCGGTGCCGGTGCCCGGCGAGGTGAGGTCGAGGGATGTCTTGCTCAGCGCATGCTTCTGCGTGTCTGCGAGCTTGATCGAGCCATCGTCCTGGACGATGGCGTAATACGTCGTGTTGTCGGTGAGGCCGCCAATCGCGTCGCCGGAGCCCTTGTGATAGAGCACGGCGTCGCCGGTCTCCAGTCCTTCAGCGCCGGAAACGGTAATGCTCTCCTTGCTCTTGCTGTCGTCCACTGCGCTCGGGTCGAAGGTAAGAACTGTCGTCCCACCCGTCACGCCATCGCGCACGACAGCCGGGACCAGCGCTTCTGCAGTCAGGCCACCGGCGCTCACGGTGGAATTGCCGACGTTCGCCGTGTTGTGGATGTCGGCTACGTTCACCGCGACGCCGATCCCGACGCCCGTGCCGCCGCCGGTGCCGGCAGTCAGCGTATAGCTCTTCCCGGTTCCGATCTTGAGATCTTCGAGGCCATCGGCCGCGCCGGCCTTGGCGTGAGCCGCGGTGTCGTAGAGCTTCGCCTTGTCTGCGGAGATATTGACGTAGTAGGCGCTCTTGTCGGTGAGCCCGACATCGTCGCTGCCGCGGAAAGTGACTTTGTCGCCGGTGCTGAGACCATGCTTCGACTGAAGCGTGATGGTGTCGTCGGTCGCGCTCACATCCTTGCCCGTCGTGGCGTCGAATTTCTGCACGTTGACCACCACCGCGCTCGCGTCGGCGCTCGCCGCCGCGTCGGTGTTGTTCTGCGAGCGCAGGGTCAGCGCGCCGTCCGCCTTGATATTGCGACCGTCCGGAATCGAGGTATCGGAGTTCGATACCGCGACCGTCACGCCCACCGCGCCGGCCACCTGCACCGACCCGCTCTGTCCTTCCGCCGCGCTCTTGCCGTCGGTCTTGCCGGCGCTGCCGCCGGAGGCGCCCGAGGCTCCGCCCCGCGTGTCGGCGAAGTTGCTCTGGTTGTGAACGGCGTTGCTGACGCCGCCGCCCTGGTCCTTGCTGTCCTTGGAGGTGCTCGGCGTGTCTTCGCCGCCCGCGACGCTCGCCTTGGCGCGCGAGTCGGCGAACGATACCGAGCGCGCGCCGAAGCTGACCGCGCCGCCCGCGTCGATGTTGCGCGCCGTCGTCGCGAAGGCGCGATCGGTTGCGACTGAAAGCGCAAGCGAGATGCCGACGCCGGTCTTGCCGGACTTGGTATCCCCGGTGGCTTCGGTATCTACGCCACCCTTATGCGACGCATTCGCCTCGAGGGCGCCGGTGAGAGTCGTGGTGCCGGAGGTGAGCGCGGCGAGCTTGGCGTTGGTGTCGTTGTCCGCGATGGAGATCGCCACCACCGGCGTCACCGAGGTGCCGCCCTTCGAGCCGCCAGTCGCGGCGGTGGTCATCTGATTGATCGAGTCCGCATCGAGCTTGAGGTCGTGCGCGCCGGTGAGGTTTACTTCCGCGCCGAGCAGCGCGTTGGTATCCGTTTCACCAATGTTGAGAGCTACCGAAGCGCCTACGCCGGTCTTCCCAGCGCTTTCCTGCGATGCGCTCGCCTTCGCCGTATTGGTGACGTGGTTCTGCGCTTCCAGCGCAACATCGCCGCTGCCGCCCGTGAGCGTGACGGTGTGGCCGATCGTCGCGGCGGCGCTCGTCAGCCCGATGTTGATCGCCAGCGCGCCGGCGAATCCGGTCTTCGATGCGTCGCCCGCGCCGGAGATGGCCTCGGCGCTGAACTTGTTGTCCGATACCAGGGCCTTCAGGCTCGCGCTTCCCGCGGTGACGCTGTCGCCGGCAAGGTTTGCCGTGGTGTCCACCTTGGCGACGTTGATCGCCACTGCCACGCTGACCCCCGTGGCGCTCGGGTCGAGCTCGAGGGTTTGCGCCGCGCCGGTCGCCGTGTTGAGGTCCCTGCGCCCGTCGGTGGTGCTGGCCTTGGCGTGATCCTGCGTGTCGTACAGCTCGACCTTGTTGCCGGTCAGGACGCGCACGTAGTACGGACTTCCATCGGTCAGCACGCCGATGTCGCTGCCGCCATCGCCATGGTGGTAGGTGACCTTGTCGCCGGTGTGCAGATTATGGTCGGCCGCTAGCTGAATTGTTTCCGCGCTGGCATTAACCGCGGTGCTCGCGTCGAAGGCCGCGTTGATGATCGAGGTGCCGTCGGCCTTGGCGGAAGTGTGGTTCTCCGAGCTGGCGCTCAGCGTGAGGGCGCCGGTGGTCGTCACCGCGCCGCTCGTCGTGATGACGGCGTTGGTGTGGCTGTCGAGTCCCGTCACCGCCAGCGCGCCGGCGAGCGTCAGCTTGCCTTCGCTCGTCCCGGCCGCATCGTCGGTCTTGCCGTCGCTGTTGGGATCGGCAAGTCCGTTCTGCGTGTGAGTGGGGGTTGAACCGTCCGCGGCGCCGCGCGGCGTCGATTTCGCCAGCACATCGAGGCTGTTGTGCGAATCCGCGGTCAGGGTAATCGCCGTCGCATCCGCCGTGGCGGTGCCACCGATCGAGGCCTCGGTATGCGTGAACGCCAGGCCGAGGCCGAACGTCGCTCCGGCGCCGCCCTTCGAGCCATCGGCGTTGGCATCTGCGTGCACCGTGTTGGTCGCTGTCATGTCCAGCTTGCCCGCGGAATGGACGCTCGCGCCGTCGAACACCTTGGCGAACGCGTCGCTGCGGAGCGTGACGCTCGCGACCGCCGCATCCTGGTCGGCGGCATCCTTGTTCCCATCGCTTGTCGGAGTGCTGTGCGCCGTCACCGTGGAGGTTGCGCTGAGCGTGATGCCGGCAACATCGGTGGTGATCGAGCCGCCGTGCACCGTCACGCGAGCGAGCGATTGCCCGTCCAATATCGCTATTTGCGCGCTGCCCAGACCGAAGCCCGTGACGTTCAGATCGAGCGTGGAGGTGGCCGTCAGGCTGACCGAATCCGCGATGACATCGCCGCTCGTCATGTCGATGGTGCCGACGGAATTGGCATGCACAAGATCCAGGGCGCTCGCGTACTGCGCGACGTCGACGCCTGCCACGGCGATGTCGAGGTTGCCCTCCACCGTCAGATTGCCGGCGATCTCGACCGCCTCCGTGCTGTGGATGTCGAGCCCGGCCAGCGTAAACAGGGTGCTTTCCGAGTTCTGAATTTTCAGGAGATCGTGGATTGGCAGCAGGTCGGTCGGCAGCACTTCGTCGGCGCCGTCAAAGGTGACGTTCAGCGTCGGCTTGTCTCCGGAGTCCTGAGTCCCGGTAAAGCCGAAATCGATGAGCAGCTTGTCCTGGAGCTGGCCGCCGTGGATGTTGACGTTGATGACGTGGTCGCCGGGCATCACCTGCTCGGAGATCACCGAATCGTCGTCGTTGTTGATGAGCTGGATGACATCCGTACCTGCGTTCTCGGCAAACTTGAGGGTCAGGTCGAGCGCTGGATCCAACAGGCCGCTGGAATAAGCGATGTCCGCCGATAGGAGCACCCGTGGCTCGAGCGCCTCCAGCCGCATCGCGCGCCGGCGGCGCGCCGCTTCGAGCGCCTTCTTGAGGAGCCCCTGCTTGCGCCACTTGGCGAGCAGCCGGAACCAGTTGGCGAGCTTGCCCCAGAAAATCTCGAACAGGCTCGGGATGCGAACGTTGTATTCGCGGCTCGACGAGCCGGCGTCTTCGGCGCTCATTGGACCTTGTCTTCGCAGCGGACGCCCGCATCGACTGCGCGGGGAGCGGCGAATGTGGTGGACCTGCGTGAAACTTCAGTGACAGCCCGGTCAGTGGAGCCGGGCGACGGCGGGCGCCAACGATCTATGCCGCGCGCGCATACACACGCGCGAGCGACAGCGGCTCCCTTCCCCCCCGATACCGACACGGCCCTGCCCCCTTCCTCTTTACAACCTTGTTCTTCAGGCAACGCGCGTTCCTGCTGCGCCGGCCCGCGTAAGGCCGGTCAAGTTTCATTCTTTTGATTAGCGTCGCCGTGATCCCTAAATCACAAGCGACCGAAAATCTTAACCCTGCTGACCTATCCGTGCTTTGGAGTTTTTTGGACGGCTCGTGTCGGGACGGACTTCCCATCTCAATTCATGTATCTAGGACGGGAACGTGAAGTGACGTCGCATCGCGCCACTTCACGCAGGACGTGGACGCCGCCCCTCGAACGCATCGCGCAACAGCGCCAGCAGCGGCGCGTATTCGACCTTGCGCGGGTTCGGATAAGGCGCTTCGGCTGCGATGCGCGCGGCGCGCTCCAGGTCCGCCTCCTTCATGCCGATGTCCGCGAGGCGCATCGGGATGCCCAGCTTGCTTTCCAGGTCGAATAAACCCGTTGCAGGTTCAACGGTTCCAATACCTTTGGAGATGCGCGCCATCGCCTCGGGCGCGGCATCGCGGTTGTAGCGCACCGCGTGCGGCAGCACGATCGAGTGCGTCTCCGCGTGCGGCA
>Ga0137418_10000347_pt1 | contig 40538 bp, 31 predicted proteins | sample CZODoug3_1_2_16f_FD_122242 | JGI IMG/M metagenome (GOLD analysis project Ga0137418, IMG submission 122242) | Vadose zone soil fungal communities from Angelo Coast Range Reserve, California, USA - CZODoug3_1_2_16fungal (Hybrid Assembly) | ecosystem: Environmental > Terrestrial > Soil > Vadose...
GTAGATCTCGAGCAACGGCACGCCCGATCGCAACGCGAGCGAGATGAGCCGCCCAACCGCCTCGACGTCCGCCATCAAGGCACCGCCCGCTTTGCCGAGCGACATGAAGACCTCGAACGGCTGTCCCTTGTCGTCCTCGGTGATCGTCACGTACATCGTGCCGAGCGGCGACTCGATGCGCCGGGTCGATCCCTTGAGCAGGTCGGGCCGCGAGCGCTTCGCCCGGCGCTGCAGGTTCTCGGCCTCGACGTCGTGCAGCCGCTCCTTGGTCAGATGCAGCTCGGTCTCGAGCTCGGCGATGCGGCTGAGCGCCTCCGCCAAGGCGTCCTTCCCTGCCTCGACGACCTTCTTCGCGGTCGAACCGGTGGACAGCACCTGGTTCTCGCGCGCGCCGTCCCGGTATACCGTCACGCCCTTGCAGCCGAGCTCGTAGGCGTAGCGGTAGATCTGATCGACGTCCTCCTCGGTCGCGTCGTTGGCAAAGTTGCAGGTCTTGGAAATCGCCGAATCGGTGAAGTCCTGGAACGCGGCCTGCATCCGGATGTGCCATTCGGGCGTCACGTCGTGCGCCGTCACGAAGACGCGCTGCCACTTCTTCGGCACCGCATCGAAGTGGATGTGACCGGCCTCCGCGATCTGCTTCACCAGGTCGTCGGAGTACCACCCCTCGCGCTTGGCGATGGCGATGAAGTCCTCGTTCACGTCGGGCATGAGCACGCCCGCCTGATTGCGCATGAACGCGACTGCGAACAGCGGCTCGATCCCCGATGAGCAGCCGGCGATGATGGAGATCGTGCCGGTGGGGGCTACGGTGGTCAGGTTACAGTTCCGCAGCTTGCGCAGCGGGCGGATCCGCTCGCCGCGGGCGTTGCGGGCGCACGTCTCGTCCGGTCCCCAGATCGAGCGCTCCCACTCGGCGAACACGCCGCGCTGCTCCGCCAGCTTCTCGGACGCAACCTTCGACTCTTCGTCGATGAACTCCATCAGCTTGCGGCCCAGCGCGACACCGGCGTCGGAGTCGTACGGAATGCCGAGGCGCATCAGCAGGTCGGCCCAGCCCATGATCCCCAGGCCGATGCGGCGGATGCGCTTGGCGAGGTCGTCGATCTCGGGCAGCGGGTACTTGTTGGCGTCGATGACGTTGTCGAGGAAGTGCGTGCAGAGGTGGACGGTCGTGCGCAGGCCGTCCCAGTCCACGTCGCCATTCTTGATGAAGAGCCCGACGTTGATCGAGCCGAGGTTACAGACGTCGTAGGAGAGCAACGGCTGCTCGCCGCAGGGGTTCGTCGCCTCGTAGCTGCCGAGCTGCGGCACCGGATTGTAGTGGTTGGCGTGATCGATGTAGAACACACCGGGCTCGCCCGTCTTCCAGGCGCCGTGCACGATCTGCTTGAACACGTCGCGGGCGTCGAGCTGACCCACGACCTTGCCGGTGCGCGGGTGGATCAGGTCGTACGAGTTCCCCGCCTCGAGCGCCAGCATGAAGGCATCGGTGACCGCCACGGAGATGTTGAAATTCGTCACCTGCGTGAGGTCGTCCTTGCAGTGGATGAAGTCGAGGATGTCGGGGTGATCCACGCGCAGGATGCCCATGTTGGCGCCGCGCCGGGTGCCCCCCTGCTTCACCACGTCAGTCGAGGCGTCATACAGCTTCATGAAGGAGACGGGACCGGACGCTACACCCATCGTCGAACGGACGACGTCGTTCTTGGGGCGCAATCTGGAGAACGAGAATCCGGTCCCGCCGCCCGACTGGTGCACCAGCGCCATCGCCCGCAGGGTGTCGTAGATGCCCGAGCGACCGTTGGAGAGGGCGTCCTCCACCGGGAGCACGAAGCAGGCGGAAAGCTGCCCCAGAGGGCGGCCGGCGTTCATCAGCGTGGGTGAGTTCGGCATCCACACCCGCGTCGCCATCAGCTCGAAAAACGTCTCGGCGAGGCTTTCCACAGCCTTGGCCGACGCTCCATAGGACCGATCCGGGGCAGCAATGGTGCGTGCCACCCGCCAGAAGAGGTCCTCCGCTTGCTCCACCGGCTTGCCCTGGTCGTCCTTCACCAGATACCGGCGTTCGAGTACGGTGAGCGCGTTGGCGTTCAGATCGAGGCTCAGACGGGAGTCAGATGCGGTCATGCGAATCTCACGGCGAATCGAGTTGAATTAAGGAAGTTAACGGGACGTGGAGGCCCAAGGTAGACCTGGCATTAGACCCGGGCAAGACTGAAGACCCGCGTTGACGCGTCTCACACTCCGACTATCAACATCACAAACTTGTCCCCTGCACCGGAAAGGCCCCGCTGCGATGCCGCTCGGCTTCCACGACGTAGTGCTCCCACGTTCCCCGTATGCGCGCGCGCAGAACGTCATCGACGTGACGCACGACACGCGCAGGGACGCCCATGACGAGCGAACCGGGCGGCACCTGCATGCCCTCCGGCACCACCGCGCCTGCCGCGACCACGCTCCCCGTCCCGATGCGCACGTCGTTGAGCAGGATGCTCCCCATCCCGATGAGGCAGTCGTCCTCCACGACGCAGGCGTGCAGGATGACCCGATGCCCTACGCCGACCCGCGCACCGATCAGCGCCGGCTTCCCTTCATCGACGTGCACGATGGTTGCGTCCTGGATGTTGGTCGCCTCCCCGATCACGATCGGCGCCATGTCGCCGCGCAGCACAGCCTGGTACCAGATGCTCGAGCGCGGGCCCAGCGTCACGTCGCCGAGCACCACGGCAGTCGGCGCGATGAACGCCGTTTTGTGGATTACTGGCGAACGGGTTGGAACGGCCACTGCACCCACGCTTCGGTCGGCTCGCCGTTTTTCTGAGCCGGGTTCCAGCGCAGGTTCTTCGCCATGTCGAGCGCTTGGTTGTTGAAGGTGTCGACGTTCGACGGGGCGTACACGCGGGCTTCCATCGTCGCCCCGTCGCGCGATACCCTGACGAGCAGGATCGCCGCCCGCGGGAAGACCGTGGCATCCTGCGGCACCGGGATGAGCGTCGGTGAAAGCGGCACCGGCCGGCTGTCGAAGCAGAGGTTGTCCTGATTGTAGGCGGGCCCAAAGCGGTCACACGGACCACTGCCGTCGTCGCTGGCCTGCATGTCCAGCCTGACGCTGAACGTCTCACCGGCGGTGATAATGACCTGGCGCTCATAGGTCTGGAATCCGGCGGCGCGGACCGTGAGGCGATGGACTCCGGGAGGCAGGTCGAGTTGTGTGCCGCGGACCTGCTGGCCCTCGATGCTGATGCGCGCGCCCTGCGGCACGTTCTGCAGCACCAGGCGGCCCGGTGACCCGGGGCCGATCGGTGGCGGAGGGGCGGTTCCACTGCTGTCGGCGGCCCCCTTTGTCGTGTCACCGGCAGCCGTTGCCGAGTCGTGCGCGCGCGCGGTGGTATCGCGCGCGGCGGTCGAGTCGCTGCCACCCCCCCCGGGTGTCTTGGCGAAGATCAGCCCCTTTTTGTAGGCGTAGAACCCGCCGCCGCCGAACACCGTCCCAACGATCAGCAGCCACAACAGCAGTCCCGAAACGACCGAGCGGCGTTCAGGCTCGGCTCCGGGAGGCCGCCCCCCCGTGGCGCGCGGCAGGGGCGTCGTCGCCGCCGATGCGAGACGGGCGCCCGTCATGGCCGGGATCGCCATCGTCGCGTCGGTCGTGAAGGAAACGGAGCGGCCGCCCTCGAGTACGCTGACGAGCTCATCGGCGTTCTGGAAGCGCTGTGCCGGCGTCTTCGCCATCATTTTGCGGATGACCTCGAACAACGACCGCTTCTCGGGATTCTCGAGCGGCGGGGTCGGGATCTCCTCCATGATGTGCTTGTAGCCGATGGAGAACGAATCCTCCCCGTCGTACGGCACGCTGCCGGTCAGGCACTGATACGCAACGACGCCGAGCGAGTAGATGTCGCTGCGGCCGTCGAGCGGCTGGGCCTTCGCCTGCTCGGGGCTCATGTAATGCGGCGTGCCGATCGACATCCCCGTCCCGGTCAGCTTGCCGCCCGACGCCGCCTTGGCGATGCCGAAGTCGGTGACCACGGCGTGGCCGTGCTCGTCGAACATGATGTTGTCGGGCTTGATGTCGCGGTGGACGATTTCCTTCTTGTGCGCGTACGCCAGCGCGCGCGAGACCTCGCCGAGAATCTTCCTGATCTCGCCCGGCGGCAAGGTGCCGCGTGCCGCCAGAATGGTGGACAGCGGCTTGCCGCGCAGAAACTTCATGACGAAGTAGATCACCCGCCCCGATTTTCCGACGCGGTAGATCGGAATGATGTTCGGGTGCTCGAGCTTGGCGGACGTGCGGGCTTCGCGCTGGAAGCGCTCTACGAATTCCTTGTCGAAGGCGAGCGAAAACGGCAGGACTTTGATGGCGACTTCGCGGTCGAGCTGCTTTTCCTTCGCCTTGAAGACGATGGCCATGCCGCCGCGGCCGAGCTCGTCGACGATCTCATACTCCTCGTCGAGCTCCTTGCGCACCATTTCGATTTCCGTGACTTCCTGCGGCTCGCTGAGCGCGCCGACAGGCGTCGTCGCGGTCAGGTCGAGGCCACAAGAGTCGCAGAACTTAGCGGTGTCCTTATTCTGGGTGCCGCAGCGAGAGCAGTACATCCCGTCTCCGAGGGAGCCGGGCCTAACTTAGGGTTTGCGGTGATGCCGTGCAACAGACTAGCGCTCCACGACTTGGAATCGTTGGGTGCGGGTCACAGTGGTTCCGCTGGCGGGATCGGAAATCACGACCGTGAGCCGATAGGTTCCCTTCGACACGTCGCGCAATTCGATGCCACGCTGCTCGCGCGTCACCGGTCCGCTCGCCGGCGCATCGAACTCGAGCAGCACGGGCGAGCGCCCGCCGCCGAACAGCCGCCCAATCGAGGCGAACAACGAGCGGCCGCCTTCGCGCTCCAGTCGTACGACGGTGTGATACGGCGCGCCGCTCGCGAGTCCGTACACCTCGTAATACAGATTCACGGCGGAGCCGGTCGGAAAACGTTGCAGCGGATTGAGGCGCACCGTGTCGCCGGCGGGCGAGAACCAGACCAGGCCCGATCCTTCGCGGCCCACGACGACATCGCTCACGGCAAACGCCCGCGTGTCGAGCCGACCGACGTGCAAGCGATCGGCGAGCAGATCGCCCGCGACGCCATCGAGGCTCCGGACCAGCAGGCGATAGCGGTACTCGCCGGCCGGAACCGGGACCGAGAGCAGCCCGGTCAGATATGCGGGGTTGCGCAGCGCCTGGTGCGCCGCGAACACGCGCACCGTGTCGATCGTGGCGACTACCTGATCCGCGGAATCCGACACCAGCACACGGAATTTCAGCGCGTAGCGGACGCCGCTGCCGCCCTCGGCCGGCTGTGGGTCGAGGCGCTCACCCGGGATCGCAAAGACCAGGTGCAGGCGTTGGCCGCCGCTGTCGCCGACGACGAACTCACTCGCGACGACGTCGAGCTGCTCCTCGAAGCGCTGCGCGTAACTGTCGCTCGACGTGCCGAGCACGATGTTGCGACGCCCCCGCTGGCGATCCCGGGCCAGCTCGGTACCCGGCGACCCCCGGCTTTGCGCCACCCGGGAGTAGAGCGGGCCAAATTGATCGCGCGTCTGGTACAGCGCCGCGAGCTCCTGATCCGCGTTCGACGTCGCACGCACCGCGCGCCCGAAGCCGAGTACGTCCGCCAGACTTTCAATGAGCTTGAAGTCCTGCACATCTTCGCGCGCGGCGAAATGGAAGATCAAGTCGCCGTCATCACCACCGCGGCGGTACAGCCAGCTTTCGTTCGGCGCGCAGCCCTCGCCATTGGGGTCCGGTGCTCCCTGGCAGATGAACTGGGCGCGCTTGTCGGGCTCCCCGTGGCGCAGGTAGATCACCCCGCGGTCGTCGAATTCCGCCTGCGTGGGGCGGTACACTTCGGTGATGTCGTAATGGCGATGGCGGCTGACGAGACGGAAGTTGTGGCGCGCGAAAAACCAGCGCCGATAATGCTCCGCCAGCCGCTCGCCCACGTCACGGGCCTCGACGACGTCGCGCCGCGTCCAGAACTGTTCCAGCCAGCGCTGGCGCGCCTCCGGATCCCGCAGGCCGTCGAAGGCCGCCAGCTCCGAGGAGTCCGCAATCCAGGAGAGATCGAGCCGATACATCGTGAGCGCCTGCGCCGACGTGGCCGCATGCGCGCCGGCGAAGTAGGCCGCCCAGCCCTGCGCCGGCCGCCTCCCGTAATACATCGTGCGCGCCAACTCGAGCAACCCGACGCCGGAGTCGCCTCCCGCCGCGAGATACGCGCTGAAAGCGGACAGCGCCGAATCCGACTCGCCCGCCTCGCGCTCGATGCGGCCGCGCACCAGTTGGACGTCAGGGTGGCGGCCGGCGGGCCCGGCCGCCGCGAGACGCACGGCAGTCAGCGCGACTTCGAGCCGCGGGCGAATGCGCTGCGTGAGCGCGGTGTTGGCGAGGTCGACGACCGCCGAGGCGAACGCGGGATCGGCCTCGGCGGCGCGCGCAAATGCCTTGGCCGCTTTGGAGAGGTAATCCTTGCCGAGCATCTGCCGGATATTTTCGAGCGCGATCGAGTTGTGCTCGCCGATCGCCAGCTCCGCGAGCCCGAGCCCGTACCACGGATACGGCCAGTCGGGCCGCAGCTCGGCGGCCCACTCGAATTCGCCGGCCGCGTCGTCGTAGTGCGATTTGATTTTGGTGACTTCGCCCAACCGGTAGCCGATGAACCCGAGACGCAGGTGCTGGAGGGGATCGTCGCGCCGCTCTTTGGCGACCTGGATCGTCGTGGCTTCGAGCCGATGCAGTGCCGTGCTGTCCGTGACGAGACCCAGGGAATCGCGCAGCGACTCGAGGGTCGCACGGTCGGCGGGAGATTGCGCCAACGCGGCCAGGAGCAGGAGCACAGCCATGCCCCTTCATTATACCTGAGACCGCGAGAGGCAGTTTGCGAGCTACGTCAGAAGTCTGCGCCGAAGGCGGCGTATACGCGTGCGTGACCGGTGGCGGGCTGCGCGACCCCCAGGCGCAGGCGCAGCAGCAGATCGTAGCTCACCGTCATGTCGCCGATCAGCTCCGCCCCTGCCGAGCGCAGGCGATGCAGTCGCGGCGCCCCGGTATCCCATGCATCGCCGATGTCGCCGAAGACCGCGACGGCGAACTTGTCGACGCCGAACGGGAGATGTCCGATCGACCGGCCAACAAGCGCGAGCGGCACGCGGTATTCCGCCGTCACTGTCGCCGCGCGCCGTCCATACAGAGTGCCGGGCGGATAGCCGCGCACCGGGAAGGTGCGGAATATCCCGACCGATTGCCCGAACGCCAGAGGCACAACGCCCGACGACACCCCGCCCACGGAAAACCGCTCGATGATCGGACCCTGGAGCGATGCGGCAGCAGCGCGAACCGCGAGTACCGGATAGGCAAAGCCGACGCGCGGCCCCAGGCGCAGGTACGCTTCGCCGCGCCCAACCTTCTCGTCGAGCCAGCGGCCGGTGCCCTGCTCTTTTTCGTAGCGGTAGAGGAGACTCGCCAGCGCTCCGTCCTGCAACGACACAGCGAGCGGCGCGTACACCACGGACCCGAACGCGAGCCTGGCAGATCCGCCGAGACGATCGCGTTTGTCGCAGCCGGTGCAGATGTCGGAGAGGATCGTATCGGGGATCGAGACGAAGCGCCTTCCTTCATATTCGCCCGCCACGCGCAGCGAGACGAAGCGGCGCCAGCGGTGGGCGAGCAACGTCGCGCCGATCGCGGCCTTGCGGTCTTCGGCAGACACCTTGTGGCCGGTCCCGTCGATCCCTACGAGCCACCAGTCGTTCGCGGCGTAGAAATCGAGCGTGGGATTGGCGAAAGCCTGACTAATAAGGAAGAGCGAACCCTGCGCGCGCAGCGGTGAGCCCGACATCAAAGCCGTGGCGTAATACGAATAGCGACCCACGGCGTCGGTGCCCGCGGTCGCCAGCCCGAAGAAGCGCCCCGCAAGGCCCGCATTGGTGCCCGTTGGGACCCAGAAATGCGGCCGCAGCGATCCCCACGATGCGTAGCCCGTTTCTCGAATCGCAACCGGAGGCGCGGAGTCGAACGTCGCGACGGGCTGCGCCGGCGCCGGTCGCGGTGCGATCGGCCGCGGCTCGACCACGCGCAGCTCCCATCCACCGTCCCCGAGCGTCGCGAACACAATGCGGCCGTCGGACAGCGGCGCGGGCGCGCGCGCGCCGCGCGGCTCGTCGGTCACCTGCGTGACGCCCGCTTCCGTCCACACATGGATCTGCGGAAAGCCGGCGGCGTCGGTGACAAACAGGATGCCATGTTGGGACCAGGCTGGATCGGCGATCGCGCTGCCATCGGATGCCTCAGCGAGCACGGTGACCGATGTGGGAGCCGGCGCGAGCCACCGCACCAACGCCCACCGCCCGTTCTGATGACGGGCCGCGACGACCCAACGCCCGTCCGGTGACGGCACCGCCGGCCCCCAGGTTGCCGACGAATCGATGCGCTGCGTGGACGGCAGCCTGAGGACACTGCGCCCTTTACCCAGCTCCAGCGCCGACACGATCCCGCCGCCGGCGCGCGGCTCGATGAGCCGCGCATCCGTGGTCATCCGCTGCCACGCGCCGCGTGGTAACCAGCGCCACAAATCGCTGCGCACCCTCCAGCGGCTCGTGTAATCGAGCTGACCGATGATGAGCGTATCGCCGAGCCAGTCGAAGCTCACCTGCCCCGTGGTGCGATGCGAGCGTAGCACCTTGAAGTCGCGAGCATCGACCACGCGCAAGCGCTGCGCGCCGCGGCCGTCGTTGTAGATGTAGGCCAGTCGGCGGCCGTCGGGGGACACGCGCGCCAGCGGCTCGCTGCGCAAGCGACCCGCGATCAGCCGGCTGCTCGTCGCGGGCTCGGCCCTGCCGGCCGTCGCGACGGCTCGACTCCACTGCTCAGTGAGGGCATCCGGCACACCGACGTGCCGCAGCGGGCGGCCCACACGGAACGGAATGAGTTGGCCGGCGGTCGCCTCCGTGAAGCGCGGCGGCACCGAGTCACCGGAGGGAACGGTCTGCGACAAGTATTCCCAGAACCGGCTGCCGTAGGCGTACGGCGCCAGGCCGTCGGGCCAGCGCGTGAAATAGACCGCATCCCACGGCGAACGCGCATGCCCTGCCGCCGCATCAGCCGCCACGGCCTGGCGATGATAACTCCCCTCAGCTCGGCCGCCCGCGGTGAAGCGGGATTCGTAGTACGTCGCGAGCCCTTCGATCACCCAGCTTGGCTGATACTGGTTGGGAAACAGGCCGGGCACGCGCCCGAACACCGTCTGCAACGTCTTCCAGAGACCACGCGAGCGATCGAGATGAAAGACGTGGGTGAGCTCGTGCACGATCACGAGCCGTTCCCAGCTGTCGAACGTCTGCAACGCGGGCTCGCTGACCGGGGGGACGAGGAAAATCGTGAAGCGGTTGGAAGGATAGGTGGTCGTAAATCCGTTGGGTGTGTCGAAGTCGTCGGACAGCGTGACGTCGATGATGCCACGCGGCTGATGCAGCTCGGTCGACAGGAGGGTGTAGGCGCGTTCCGCCTCGCGTGCCGCTTCGAGCGCTTTCTCTCGGTATGTCGGACGGAAATGAATCCGGAAGTGTTGAGTATGAAGCGTCCGCCACGCGCCGGACGGATCGACTTGGGCGCTGACCGACCGCGCGAGCGCAAACAATAGCATGCCGCACGCCACACGCCGCCCGATCATTGTGCCATTTGGCGGAGAAAGTCCTCGATTCCCTTCGTAACGCCACGGGCATATCGCATCCGTCCTTCCGGGCTCGCCAGCATCGCCTCCTGCTCCGGAATCATCATGAACAGCCCTTCGGTCAGCGCCGACGGCATCCAGGGATCGCGGACCAGCGCGTAGTCGCCCCGCCCCATCCCCAGGTCGCGTACGCCCAGCTCGGCAACGAGGGCGCGGTCGAGCGCGCGCGCCAACGCCGCACTGCGCGGATGGAAGTAGTAGACGCTGGTGCCGTTGTTGACGAAGGGATTCACGCCGTCGGGGAGCGCGTTGGCGTGAATCGAGACCAAAACGTCGGCATCGTGCGCTTCGGCGAAGCGCGTGCGCGGAAAGAGATCGATCGGCGTTGAATCGGTGCGCGTGAGCAGCACCGTTGCACCGGCGCGCTCGAGCAACGCCTTCGCCTGGTATGCGACCGCCAGCGTGGCGACCGGCTCCCACAGTCCCGATGGGCCGTGCGCTCCCACCGGGGGATGGCCGGGGTCGAGCACGATCGTTCGCCCCGCGAGGGGCCGGCGTGGATCGATCACCGGCGGGCGCCGGATTTCGAGCAGCAGATCGCGCCCGCTCCAACGCGTGCGATACCCCCATACCGGCCCCGCGAGCGACAACGTGATGGTCACCTCATCTGCGGTCGGCTGCGCATAGCTCATGCGCGTCACGTACGGATCGGTACCGCCGTGCTGCATCCAATTCACATCGGAGGCGACGCCGTATAGACGCAGCGTCAGGCTGCGATCGCCTTCTTCGACCTGAAACGGGACGTGCGCGGGAAGCGGCACGCGCAGCAACAACGATCGCGGGCTGGCAGTGAGCCGGACCGAGCCAACGATGCCGCCGGGAGGTGGCGTTCCGGGCGGGAGCGGCACGACGTCGGCCGTATTGACCCAGGCGATGGCGCCGCGCGACAGCTGCAGCCGCGTCTGGCCGTTCCAACGCGCCGTCGCGACCGACGTCGTCCCCAATGGAAAGAACCAGTTGTACGTCCCATACGGGACCGCTCGTCCGACCGTGAGGCTATCGCTCGTCCCCGTGTGCGCGGTGTCGTCGTTCAGTACCACGACGACGGGATGGGCGCGATCGAGCGTATCAAGCTCGAGCGGCCAGACGGCGCGCGCGGTATCGGTGCCGACGATGGCTTCGATAATGGCATCGCACAGCGGCCGCGCCGGCAACCACGCCACGAATCGATCCGCCGCGGGCGGCAGCCGATAGGTCGTCGAGTCGGTGCCGAACGCGCGCACACCCCACGCCGGCTCTTCGGGCAACGTGTCCGGCACGAACCAGACCTGTTCCTTGCTTCCCTCCATGCGCAGCCGCACGCGAGCACCTGGTGTCGCACGCACGGAGAGGCGAATTCCCTCACCCGCGGGAAAAGTGAGGCTGTCGGTGGGTGTGAAGCTGGTCGTATCGATCCACGAAGCTGCTCCGGCTGGCGGCTGAAAGCGTTGCGCGATCCGCGCCACAAACGTCGTCTCGCGCTGCTCGGCGCCGGCACCGGCACCGGCCACGATATGGAACGAGACGATGGAGTCATTGGGCAGAGGCACCCACGCGAGCCAGCTTCCGGTCGCGAGCACTCGCACAGGGATACCATTGACGGAGAGCGCGACGTCACCGCGGCCACGGCCCACGCTGCCAAACACGAAAGAAGAGTCCTGCGCCTGGATCGGCTCAGCGGTGTCGGGATAGACGATGGTGATGTGCAGCGGCTCGCGCGCAGGAAGAGGAGACGCGGGACGGGGGACGGGAGAACCGCAGCCCACCGCCGCGACGAAAAACGCGGCCCACACGAGTCGCATGTGGCGCAAGCTAGCGCGGAGTAATAGATTGGGCCACCTTACTTTATGGCTCAGAGCGCCTGCCAATACTGCGGTCGTCAAAACGAAACGACCGCACAATTCTGCTCCGATTGCGGCAAGCCCTTGACCAAAGCGGCGGCCGCGCGGGCCGCCGTCGCAGTGGGAGGCGGTGGCGGAATCGTCTCCCGGACCAGCGGCCCGCCCGCGCCTGGCGGGGAAGCCGCGCAGGCGGATGCTCCCTGTCCCCTGTGCGGGTCTGTGGTGACCTCCCACGGCGGAGGCGGAGGTCCCGGAGGTCCCGACCGGCGATTCTCTCCCGATAGACGATCCGATCACTCCCTCACGCTGGTTCTGGTTTCCGAGACGGCCAGCGAAGTGGCGCGCTTCGAGCGCAAGACCGCGGCGACCGCGATCGGCAGAACCGAAGGCGACGTCCGGTTCCCGGACGACCAGTTCCTCTCACCGTTGCACGCCAAGCTGTCGTGGGAGGAAGGGCGGCTCGAGGTCCGCGACCTCGGCAGCCGCAACGGCACCTGGGTCTTTCTCGAGGCACCCTATCGGCTGACCGACGGCGACGTCATCCTCATCGGCTCGCAGGTGCTGCGCTTCCGGCGGCTGGGCTATCCCGGCCCGCACACCGCCGACGCCGATGCTACCAAGCGCATGGGCAGCATGGTGCCCAGCGCCGACATCGCGAGCCTGACGCAGCTCCGCACCGACGGCAGCTCGCGCGACGTCATCCAGCTCTCTCCGGGCCGCGACGTGCACATCGGGCGGGAGCGCGGCGACTGGATCTTCCCCTACGATCCGTCGATGAGCGCGCAGCACGCGACCGTGCGCTCCGAGGACGCCGATTTCGTGCTCGTGGACGACCACAGCCGCAACGGCGTCGCCGTCGCCGCGCGCGGCGCCATGCCGCTGCAGCACGGCTCGCGCATCATGGTGGGCGACAAGCTGCTGCGCGTCGAGCTGCCCGGCGGCGATCCAGGCGAAACGGCATGAAAATCTGCCCCGTCTGCTCGACCGAGTACGCCGACGACGTGAAGTTCTGCCCCAACGACGGGCAAACGCTGCGGTCGGCCGCGAAGGCGAGCGATCTCGTCGGCCAGGTCGTGGCAGATCGCTATCACGTCGTGAAGAAGCTCGGGGAAGGCGGGATGGGCCAGGTGTACCTCGCCGAGCACGTGAAGATGGGGCGGCGCAGCGCCATCAAGGTGATGAATCCGTCGATGGTGCACGACCCCGATGCCGTCGCGCGCTTCAACCGCGAAGCATCGAACGCCAGCCGCATCACCCACCCCAACGTTTGCGCGATTTACGATTTCGGCGAAACGGCCGACGGGCTCATCTACCTCGCGATGGAGTTCATCGAGGGGGAGCCGCTGACCGACCTGCTCGAGCGTGAAGGCGCGCTGCCGGTGGGACGCGCGACCGGAATATTCCTGCAGACCGCCGAGGCGCTGCAGGCGGCGCACGATCTGGGCATCGTGCACCGCGATTTGAAGCCGGACAACATCATGCTGAGCCGGCGCAAGGGCGGCGGGGATACCGTGAAGGTCGTGGACTTCGGGATCGCCAAGGCCGTCGGCGGTGACGAGGCGGGCCAGAAGGTCACGAAGACAGGGCTGGTGGTAGGGACGCCCGAGTTCATGAGCCCGGAGCAATTGTCCGGCGACACGCTCGACGGCCGCAGCGATCTCTACTCGCTGGCGCTGGTGTTGTACCGGATGCTGACCGGCAAGCTCCCCTTCGAAGCGACGACGGTGCAGGAAACGATGATCAAGCGGCTGACCGACGAGCCCACGAAGCTCGCCGAGGCCCGGCCCGATCTCTCGTTCCCCGCGGGGCTCCAGCCGGTCTTCGACACCGCGCTGGCACGCACGCCGATGGAGCGCTACCAGAGCGTCGCAAAATTCGCCGGGGACATCGCCGCGGTCACGGGGCGGCCGGTCACCAACGCCGTCCCGCAAACCGACGCACAAACCCAGATCCTCGATCCCACCGCCGGCGGAGCCACACAGCGGATGTCGGCGAAACGCCCGCCTCCCACCGGCCCGTCGCCCGCTGCCGCGAAAAAGCGGCCGCTCCTCCCCGCCGCGATCGGCCTCGTCGTGATTCTCGCGGCCGGCGGAGCGTGGGTCGCATTGAGCGGTGGCAAAAAGGCCAACGGAAATCCGCCCGACACGAGCGTGGTGCACGACACAGCAAAACAGATGGCCAACTCGCAGACTAACGGTGGGGCGACGCGGCGTGGCGGCACCGCCGTTCCCGTCGCGCCACCACCGGCGTCATCGCGGATCAACCTCGCCCGGGCAAAGGACGCTTTGGATGATCTCTTCATCGACAAGTTGAGCTCGTCCACGGCAGCGATGGTGCGCGACTCCGCGCTCAGGTTCTACACGGCCGCCGGGATCGCTCCGATCGACAAGGCGTACGCCGCATTCGTTGCCGGACAGGCATACTTCACGCTGCGGGATCGTCCAACCGGATGCCGCTACATTCGCACGGCCAATACCCTCGATCCCATCAACACCACCTACTCCACGCTGTTGGGGCAGTGCCCTAACTGATGTTCGGACGCTCCTCCAAGCCGATCCGCGTCGAGGTCTTCGGGAAGACCGATCTGGGCCGCACGCGCGACCACAACGAGGATCGCTTTCTCGTCGCCGATCTGACGCGCAAGGCGGCGTCGCTGCAACCCGACGTGCGCAAGCACGACATCGGCCCGCGCGGCACGCTCCTGGTCGTCGCCGACGGGATGGGTGGCGCCGCGGCGGGCGAGCTGGCGAGCGAGATGGCCACCGAGACGATTTACGATCACCTCGTGAAGACGTGGAACGCCGAGGACGAGGTGACGCCGCAGCGCTTCGCCTACCGGCTCAAGGAAGCGGTCGAAGTCGCCAATGCCAGCATTCACGCGCACGCGAAGGCGCATCCCGAAGTGCGCGGCATGGGCACGACGACCACCGCCGCCGGCGTGCTCAACGATCACCTCTATCTCACCCAGGTAGGCGACAGCCGCGCGTATCTGATTCGCGGCGGCCAGGCGCATCAGATCACGAAGGATCAGTCGCTCATGCAGCGGCTGGTCGAAGCGGGTGAGCTGACCGAGGAAGAAGCGGCGCAGAGCGAACGCCGCAACATCATCCTCCAGGCGCTCGGCCCGGACCCCAAGGTCAAAGTCGACCTCACGCACCAGGAGGTGCGGCGCGGCGACATCCTGGTGCTCTGTTCCGACGGGCTCTCCGGGCTGGTTAAGAAGGAAGAGATCGCCAAGATCGTGTCCTCCGCGCCCGATCTCAGCACGGCATGTGATCAGCTCATCGCGCTGGCGAACGAGCGCGGCGGGCCGGACAACATCACGGTCGTCATAGCGCGGTTCGACGGCGACGGGCTGCGGTTCTCCGGCGGCGGGCAACAGGAGGATGTGGGCCATCAGGTCTATCCGCTGATCGATACCGAGACCAGCACCGAGCCGGTGCCGGTCTACAAAGGCAGCCGCCCGCCGGTGCCGAACAAGGAGAAGGAAGCGCGCACGCAAACGCGGACGATGGTCCTCGCCATCATCGCCGTGGTCGCCGCCCTCGCCTGGTACCTCACGCGGAATCGGTGAAAGCACAGTTCACGTTTCTTTCCGGCGCCCGCGCGGGTCAGGTCGAGGCCTTCCGCAAGGGCTACATCGGGCTGGGCCGCCATCCGTTGTCCGACGTACGCTTCGACGCCGAGCGTGATCTCGACGTCTCGTCCCGGCACGCGGCGATGGTGCGCAAGACCGACGGCTTCGTGCTGCAGGACCTGGGCAGCCGCAACGGCACGTTCGTCAACGGCAAGCAGATCAACGGCGACACCCCGCTCAAGGACGGCGACGTGATCGGCTTCGGCGCCAACGGGCCGGCGCTCGAGTTTCACGTCATCGAGGCGGATGGTGAGGCGCCCTCGATGGCGGCGGCGGAAGGGCTCGCCGAGCGCATGTCGTCGCCGCGTGAAATCCTCCGTGCGACACCGATGGCTCCGCGGCAAAGCACCGGCGTCCGCATCAGAGCCGAGGTCGCCCGGCAGACGGCGCAGCTGCGTCGCACGACGAAGGTGCTCATCGTGCTGTTGCTGCTCGTCGGCACGGGGTTCACGTGGATGCAGCTCGACGGGCGTCGTCGTGCCAACGAGCTGGCCGCGCTGCAGGCCCGCGCCGACAGTCTGATGATCGAATCGCGCGACCTGACGGCGCGATTCCGCACCGAGCTGCAAGGGGTGCGCGATGCGCTGAAGGAATCGCAAGACGAAACGGTGCGCCTGCGGCGCGAGCTGGCCGCCTCGGGCGGCGACGCGGCGTCGATGGCGCGCCTGCGCACCGAGCTGGACGCGGCCGAGCGGCGGCAGCGCGCCCTCGCCGGCGCCGTGGGTGGGGGCGTCGATTACCGCGCGATTTCCCATCAGAATCAGGACGCCGTCGCGATCGTGCTGGTCGAGTACAACGACGGGGAACGATTCAGTGGCACCGCGTTCGCGGTCGATTCGAACGGCACGATGGTCACCAACAAGCACATCCTCATCGGCGAGGACGGGACCAAGACACCGCGCCGTATCGGCGTCATCTTCTCCGGCAGCACGCAGTTCTGGCGCGCCGAGATGATCGGCGTATCGCCGGAGGTGGACATCGGCGTGTTCCGTGTGGCGATCAAGGGCGGAACGCCGAAGGTCAAAGGGCTGGCGCGCACGCGCGAAGGAATCGAGCGCGGCGATCCGGTGGCGATTCTCGGCTATCCGCTCGGCTTCGACCTGCCGATGGAGAATCGCGGCGGCAATCCGATTGCCGAGCCGACGCTGACCGTGGGAACGGTCAGCAAGGCGCTGACCGCGGTCGTCCAGGTGGACGCCTACGGCGCGCCGGGGTCCTCAGGCAGTCCGGTTTTTGATCGCAACGGAAACGTGATTGCCGTGCTCTATGGCGGCGAGCGGGAATCGAACGGCAAGATCATCTTCGCCGTACCGGCCTACCTTGTCGCAGACTATCTGAAGAGCCCCAACCTGCTGCACTAAGGTTACGGTAACGAATACGCGACGTACGTGTCGCTCGACTTCGATCCCAATTTACCGCCGCCCGCCGCCACCACGACATACTGCTTCCCATCCACTGCATAGGTGCTCGGCGTCGCATAGCCCGGTGCGGGCAGCGTCGTCTCCCACAGCAACCTGCCGGTGCGCTTGTCGAACGCGCGGAACCTCGCGTCCTGCGTCGCGGCGATGAAAACCAGGCCACCGCCCGTCACGATCGGGCCACCGTACTGCTCCGTGCCGGTGACCGGTACGCCACGCGCCGTCAGCGCCGCGAACTCGCCGAGCGGAATACGCCAGCGGTATTCGCCGCTGTTGAGATCGATGGCGCTCAGCGTGCCCCACGGCGGCTTGATCGCGGGATAGCCGCTCGAGTCTCTCCAGCGCTCGTAGCCGACGAACTCGTAGGGCGAGCGGACGACCTCGTCCGCGTGCCAGCTGAACCCCGCCGCCGGGTACCCCAGGTATTCGATCAGCCCACGCTTCTCGGCTTCGGGCAAGCCCGCGAACGAGGGCATGAACCCACGACCCCGCTCGATGACTTCCTGAAGCTGCTCCGCCGACATCCTCGCACGCATGCCGAGGAGCGAGGGCGCGCGGTCTCGGCCCCGCTGGTCGGCACCATGGCAGCCCGCACACGCGGCGGCGTACACGGCGCGCCCCGCGCGTGGCGCAGCGGTGCTTGGCGGAAGCGTCGCCGACGCGCGCATCGCGGCGATCCACGGCACGTCGCTCGCGTTGACGTACAGCACCGCCGTCTCCGGATCCACGGCCGCCCCGCCCCACTCGCCGCCGCCGTCGAAGCCGGGGAGCACGATGCTCCCTTCTCTGCTCGGCGGCGTGAAGAGCCCGCCCCGTCGTAGCGCGCCAAAGCGCTTTGGCTCAGTGACGTCGGACTCCCGCAGGGACTGCCGCGCGAAGGGCGCCGGCTGCAGCGGGAACGGCTGCGTCGGCCACGCCTGCTCGCCGCGCAGATCCGACGGGGGGACGGGGCGCTCTTCGATGGGAAAGAGCGGCTGTCCCGTTTGGCGATCGAACAAGAACACGAAGCCGCTCTTCGTGATTTGCGCGACCGCGTCGATGCGTGCGGGGCGGCGTGTCAACGTCACGAGGTTCGGAGCGGCGGGGAGATCGCGGTCCCACAGGTCATGATGCACGGTCTGGAAATGCCACAGTCGCTTCCCCGTCCGGGCGTCGAGGGCGAGGAGCGAATTCGCGAAGAGGTTGGCGCCGAGCCGCGCACCACCGTAGAAATCGGGGGTCGCCGATCCCGTGGGGATGTAGACAATGCCGCGCTGCACGTCGACGGATATACCGGCCCACGAATTGGCACCGCCGGCCGTCTGCCACGCCGCGGCGGGCCATGTCTCGTAGCCGGATTCACCGGGGTGCGGGATCGTGTGAAACGTCCAGCGAATCGCGCCGCTGCGGACGTCGTACGCGCGCACGTCTCCCGGCGCCGAGCCTTCGTCTTCGCCCACGCGCATGCCCTGGATGAGGAGATCGCCGTAGATGGCGCCGGGGCTCGTTGCGACGAGATAGGCGTCGCCGATGTCACGCGACAAGCCGGCGCCGAGGTCTATGGACCCGGAGTCACCGAAGGTGGGAACGGGGTGACCGGTCCGCGCGTCGAGCGCGTACAGCCGGCGTCCCGCGGTGAAAAGGATCCGTTGATCGGCGCCGCTCGCCCAGTAGACGACGCCGCGATTGACATGGGTAAAGTCCGTGCGTCGTGGGTCGAAACGCCAGATGAGTGTCCCACGGTTGGCTCGCAGTGCGATGACCGCCAGCGCCGGCGTTGTTGTGTAGAGCACGCCGGAGACGATGATTGGCGTCGCCTGGATTTCGCCATGACCGTCGGGTGGCAGGTCGCCGGTGTGATAGGTCCACGCAACGCGTAGCCGCGCGACGTTGCTCGTGTCGATCTGGTCGAGCGCGGAATAGCGGGAGTTGCCGGGTTCGCTGCCCGTGACCGGCCAATCGTGAGAGGCTGCGGGATTAGTGGTACACGCTACGCAAACCAGGACGCCGAGTAGGCTACGCGCGCTCGTCACGATACTTCACATAGACCGTGCGGTTGGGCCGCTGCTGCCCGAGCTCTGTCATGCCGAGCTTCCCGGCGATCGCGCGCGCCGGTTCGTTGCTGTCGTCGATGCTGGCGATGACCCGCTCGAGCTTGGCGGTCTTGAACGCCCAGTCGAGGACCAGCTGGCAGGCTTGCTTCGCCATGCCCCGGGTTTGCACTTCCGAGCGCATCGCGCAGACCAGCTCGAAATCATCGGCGTCGGCGGCCCGCGACCGGAGCAGTCCGGCAAAGCCGAGACCAACCGGGCCCTGTACGATCGCGAAGAGGTGGTGCGTGCCGGCTTCCGCCGGGTCGGGAAGCGTGCCGACATGCTCCCACACGTCATCCTGCCGCTGAAGGGAGATCAGCAACTCGTGATCAGACTGATTGAGCGGTCGCAGCTCCACGTTAACCCTGGCGAGTCATGGTTCCCACCAGCATAGCCATCTGGTGGGATAACGCCAGACGGGTGATTTAGGGCAAGGGATGTTTCGGAGTGTAGAACGCTGACCAGCTCAACATGGAGTCGGATCCGAAGGCCCGCAGGACGGTCACCGGCCCGTTCGGATACCGACCGGCCGGATCCACGTAACCAATATCGTCGCCGCTCACGAGGATACGCGCACCGTCCGGTGACCAGGATGCCGGCCGGTTCATGTCCCACGCCGCAAGTGTGTCGTACTGCCCCGTTGCAATGTCGAGTCGCGTTACGAACGGGCGGGCGAGAAACACCAGCGCGGTCCCGTCGGGCGACCATTCCGGCAACCTCCCGTAAAACGGCGAGATGCTGCCGCTCACGACCCGAATGTTCGCACCACTGGTATCCATCAGCATCGCTGCGCCGGCTTGGCGGCTATTCGCCATGCTGTCTCGCACGAACGCGATCGTGGAGCCATCCGGCGACCACGCCGCCTCGCCGACGCCGAAGGGATCGTTCGTGAGACGCCGCAGCCCCGTTCCGTCGGGCCGCACCACATAGAGCTGCCGCTTGTCAGTCCCCGGCTCCAGATCGGCGAACAGGACCCAGCGGCCGTCCGGTGACCACGACGCGAGATGATTGAACGGGAGACCAGTGGAGATCGGGCGCACCTTCTGTCCGGCGCCATCGACGACGTAGAGTGTGTCCCATTCATCGAACAGGACCGCGCGTCCGTCGGGGGAGACGCGGGGATGGTCCGGATAGCGCATGCTGTCACGCAGAACACGCAGATCCGAGCCATTCGCCGCGAGGGTCCAGATGCCGATCGGCCCGTTGTTGGACCACACCGAGCACGACGGCGTGGAACAGGTGATGCGCCGCCGAATCGTGACGATGCGGTCGAACAGCGGCGGGAACACGACCACGCGGCCGCTGCCGAGCGTCGTCTGTGTACCCTGAAGACGTACGGCGATGTCGACGGTGCCCGGCGCTACTCCGATGACGACACCGGTGATCGAATCGACCCGAGCGATACCAGCGTCAGCCGTTGACCAGCGCAGTTGTCCGGCTGGCGCGGGCGGCGTGCAACCGTGAGTCTGGTCGAAGGACGCGGTGAGCGTGGTGGAGTCGCCAACGGCCAGGGGCGCAGAGTGAGGATCGACGATCGCGCTGCCGCACAGCGCCACCTGATCGGGAGAGCAGGCGCCGAGCGCGAGGAAAAGCACCAGGGTCGTGTAGCGGAACCTCATGCCTGAAGTCTCAGGCAACGGTCACGGCAAGGGAAGTGCAAGCGCGCCAAGAGTCATAACTCTTGAGAGGCCGCGCTTGCGATACGGCGGACGTCCGCTTGCGTCGCCATTTCAGTAGCTGGCGCGTCCAGCGGTAACGACCCGCAGCACCGACTCCTGACCGAAGCGACGCCTGTACTCGGCGATGATCGCGAGGATTGCCGAATCGGCCGCGGCCGATCGCGGAGCATGCACCACGTCGAGCACAAAACTCGGCTCGCGGCTTGGTGCCTGGCCGGCCGCGCGCCACTCGCCCTCGGCGGGCCAGACTGTAAAGCCGCTCGGGAGCCTGGTGCTCACGACTTCCCGCAGGAACGCCGCCCAGTCGGAGTCGCTGACAACAAGTGTGTTCGCGGCGTTGCGACCGAAATAGAGCCGCTCGGTGACGATGTCGTGCAGGCCGCTCGACTGCATCGCCGGCGCGCAGGCGAGCAGCAGGAGTACCAACGGCATGTAGAGTCTCAGACGGCTTGGACGCCTAGCCAGGCGAAGCTCCCGCAGGAGGAGTGGCAGAGCCCGGGGGACCAGCCACGCGGGCGGCAAGCGCCTCCATTTGACGGCCGCGCAAGCGCGCCCATCGCGGTAACCGAAGGGCGCCGCTGGCAATCATTCCTACTCCCGTGATAGACAGCAGCGCGATGCCTGGAATGGCGTCACTGAAGTAACCGCCCACGGCACTCACAATGGCGACCGTGGCCGCCACCCCGAGGGCAGCGAACCCGGCGCCGATCGAGGCGCGCGCTGCGCCGTGGACTGTTCGGAAGCGAAGCCGATGCCCTGTGTCGGTGGGTTCGAGGAGAACCTGCAGGTTGCCGTTCGTCCACTGCCGCAGCGAGCCCTCGGACCGTGTGCTGCCGCGCGCGCTGAAGACGTCACGCAACTGGACCACAAGACGGTCCCACTCTTGATCCGTGAGCTGGCGGTTGAGGTTCACGGTCCGTGCCACACCGATCGGGAGTCCGAGGAACGTCCGCGATACGGCCCCGGCATGCACATCCAATGCCTGGGCCGCTTGCGCAACTGCGTCCGACGAGATGCCAACCTCGCGGCCGATCGCCTGGAGGTCGGCGAGGGTCAATCCTTCCTCGCGCGCGACCTCGCGACCAGGAACCTGAGGACCCTCGGTTGCCGCGCGAAAGATCGCGGCGATCTCTTTGTCATTGTAGCGACGCTCAGCCTTCGTCGTATGATCCCTTCCTCGCGGTCGCGTTGACTCGGCGCCGCACAGCCTCGATGTCGCGCACCGGACGAACCTCCACGCAGCCGGTCTGCGCCCAGGGGAATTCCGCGGCGATCTGGATCGCCTCATCCATGTCCCTGGCTTCGATCAGATTGAAGCCTCCCAGGACTTCCTTGGCTTCACTGAACGGGCCATCGGTGACCTTGGTCTTGCCGTTGCGGATACGCACTGATTTCGCCGTTTCCACACCCTCGAGCATCTGCGACTCCGTCAGACTTCCGTCCCTGCGCAGCTGGTCCGCGTGCGCGAGGCAGTCGCGCATCATCCCATCGGTCTGCGCTAGGGGCAGTGCGTCGTAGAGTGCGGGGTCGTTGTAGATCACGAGTACGAATTTCAAAGGATGTTCCTCGGGTTTCCCTAATCTATCGCCTTCGCCACCCACCGCGCCGCCGCCCGCTGCATCAACGCCTGCCCATGCCATGCACAGAGGATCGGCACATCCCCCGGCACCTGCGCCGCCAGGCGCGGATGCGCGAACAGCACGACGAGCGACGCATCGGGCACCAGCCGCTCGAGCTGCGCGATCGAGCGCGGCCCGAGATCGCCGCGGCCCTTCCACGACCTCGGCTCGGCGTAGACGAGCACCACGTGCCGGGTACCCGGCTCCGGGTGTCGCGGAACGCCGATACCCATCCCCACCAACGTCTTCGCGAACACGTCGCGCGGCGGAATGGAGTACGGCCCGCCGACGTCGTCATCCACGATCGAGACGCTGAGCGCTTTCCCGAGCGCCGGCGTTTCACCACGGATCAGATGCACCACCCTATCGGCGAGCCCATCGGCAAACTGCTGATGCTCGGCGAGCATCGCATCGTCCAGATCGGTCGGCTGACCCCGGGGCGGCACCCCGGGGCTAACCGCTTTCTCGTACCGCTGGATCGCTTGCCCTGCCCGCTCAACCCCCACCTGCTCGAGCGCACGCACGACACCGGCCCAGTCGGTCGGATACAGCAGCATGTCGCAGCCCGCATTCACCGCTGCGACCGCGGCTACGCCCTCCGGCGCTACCGCAGTCGCCCCACCCATGATGAATGCGTCGGTGACGACGAGTCCGTCGAAGCCGAGGCTCGCGCGCAAGTAATCCAGGATCAGCCGCGAAAACGTCGCCGCCGATCCGCTCGGATCCCACTTCGGATAGGCGACGAAGGCAGGCATGACACTCCCGACACCAACCTTCACCGCCTCGACAAACGGATTCACATCAGTCTGCTGCAGCTCAGCGAGCGTCGCATCGACGACCGCGAGCCCTTCATGCGAATCGGTGGTGGTGCGGCCGTGCCCCGGATAGTGCTTGGCGCATGCCATGACGCCGTGCTCCTGGCACCCCTTGATCCACGCCGCCGCGTGGCGCCCGACGCCTGCCGGATCAGCACCGAAGGACCGCGTCTGTACGATGGGATTCTTTGGCTCGACATCGAGATCGCACACCGGCGCGAAGATCCACGTCAGGCCCACCGCTTGCGCTTCAGTGGCTGTGACGGATCCACAGGTGTACGTCGCGTCGAGATCGTTGAGATAGCCCAGCGCCGCGGGCGGCGGCAGCTCGGTGAGCCCGCGTATCTGCTGCCCGGCCCCGCGCTCGAGATCGGAGCCGAGCAACAGCGGGCGGCCGGCCTGCTGCCGCAACGACGCGGTGAGGGCAGCGACGGCCGCGCGAGTCCCGCCAAACAGAATGAAGCCGCCGACGCCGGCGGCGAGCGCTGCGCGAATCTTGGAACGTTCTGAATTGAACGAGCCGCGCCGCCACCGAATCGCGGGGCAGACGAGGCGGGCTACGGTCGTCATGCGGGCGTGATATGCCCCAGCACGCGTGGGCCGCGCGCCCCCGTCGCCGCGGGGAGATTGCCCGGCTTTCCCGACACCGTCTGCATGCCGAGAAACGCGAACGCGACCGCTTCTTTCGCTTCGCCGTTGAAGAAGAGTTGATCGAACAGGACCACGGGACGTGGCTGGACTTTTGCGGCCAAACGCTCGACCAGCGCGGGATTCTTCGCACCACCGCCCGAAATTACGATCTCCGCCGCATCATCTTTCCCCCACCGCGCCACCGCCCGGCCGATCGACTCGGCGGTGAGCGCCGTCGCGGTCGCCACCGCGTCATTGTCAGAGCCGCCCAGCTTCTTCACGCGCGCCAGCAGCTTGTCGGCATACTCGATCCCAAATCGCTCGCGACCCGTGCTCTTGGGCGGGGGCTGATCGAAATACGCGTCCGCCAAGAGCTCGTCGAGCAGCTTGGCGACCGGCCGGCCGCGGCGCGCGCGCTCGCCGCCCACGTCGTACGTCGCTTCCGCATCGATGCGCCGCGTGACCGAGTCGATCACCCCGACACCGGGGCCGGTGTCGAACGCGAACGCCCCGTCGGGCACGCCACGGCGCGGCACCCAGGTGACGTTGGCGATCCCGCCGATGTTGAGCAGCCAGCGGCCGCGCTGCTCGTGGCCGAAGAGCATCACGTCGGCGAGCGGCACGAGCGGCGCACCCTGCCCTCCCGCCGCGACGTCGCGCGCGCGAAAGTCGCTCACCACCCGCACGCCGAGCCGCTCGGCGAGCACCGCGGCGTCGCCGAGCTGCAGCGAGGCGCGACCCGGCTCGTGCCAGATGGTCTGTCCGTGTGACGCGACGAAGGAGAGGTCTTTGGGCGACACGCGCGCCTGCGCCAGCAGGGCCAGGACTGCGCCGGCGATGCGCTCACCCAGCGCGACATGCAGCACCGCGAGATCCTTCGCGGTGCCGCGCGCAATCGCGTCGATGATCGCGCCACGCTCGGCGCTGCTGTAGGGTTCCTGGCGAAACGCGACCAGCGCGACCCCGCTGTCCTGCAATCGCACCAGCGCCGTCGAAATGCCGTCGAGCGACGTCCCCGACATGACACCGACGGCGAGTGCGTCGCTCATTGTCGCACCGACGGCGGATCACCGGCCACGGGCCGCACAAAGCCGCCAGCAGCGTCCAAGAGCTTGCGAGCCTCCTTGACGCTCACGCCGCGCCGCACCATCACGATGGCGAGTTTGACGCTGCCTTCCGCTTTGTCGATCGCGGCGCGTGCCTCCTCCCGACTCACGCCGCAGCACTCCATCACGATCCGCTCCCCGCGGTCATGGAGCTTCACGCTCAAATCCATGAGGTCCACCATCATGTTGCCGTAGACCTTGCCGATCCGGATCATCGCGCCGGTGCTGAGTGTGTTGAGCACCAGCTTCGTCGCGGTGCCGGCCTTGAGCCGCGTCGAGCCGGTCAGCGCCTCGGGTCCTACGACCGGATTGATGACGACGTCGCACGTCTCCGTCAGCACCTTGGGGGCGTTGCCGCACGTCACGAGCACCGTGGTCGCGCCGAGCGTCTGCGCGCGCGCGAGGGCGGTGCGGACGTACGTCGTTGTCCCGCTCGCCGCGATCCCCACGACGACGTCGCGTTTCGTCACCGCGGCGGTATCCATCGCCGCCGCGCCGGCCTTGCCGTCGTCCTCCGCGCCCTCCGCGCTTTTCACCAACGCTGCATAGCCTCCCGCGATCACCCCCGTCACCAGCGTCGCCGGGACGCCGAACGTCGGCGGGCACTCGGCGGCATCGAGCACGCCGAGCCGCCCCGAGGTTCCCGCCCCGACGTAGATCAGTCGCCCTCCAGTTTGAAACACATTGACGATGAGGTCGATCGCGCGCGCGATCCGTTCGCGCTCACCACGCACGATCCCGGCGACGGTCGCGTCCTCGGCATTCATCAGATCCACGATTTCGAGGCTCGAGGCGAGGTCGATCCGCTCGGTGCGCGGATTGCGCTGCTCGGTGGGCCTGGGGTCGGCGAAATCGGGGGGGCGGTTTGTCATGGGAGGGAATTAGAGGCAAGATTACCAAATGCGAAAGCTCTTCGCGCTTTGCCTTGTAGCGGCTCTGGGTTGCGCACGTCGCCCCCCCGCCCCAACCACGGCGCCGGTTGTTCGCGGCACCCCGGTTATCCCCGCGACGTGGACGCTGCGATCACACCCGGTGACGGCGCCGCACGCGATGGTCGTCAGCGCGCATCCGCTCGCGACGCAGGCGGGCGTCGACATCCTGAAGCAGGGCGGCAACGCCATCGATGCGGTGGTCGCGGTGGCATTCGCGCTCGAGGTGGTGCTCCCCGAAGCGGGCAACATCGGGGGCGGCGGCTTCATCGTGCACCGCACCGCCGCGGGTGAAGTCTCGGCACTCGACTATCGGGAAGCGGCCCCCTCCGGCGCAGCGCGCGACATGTATCTCGACTCCGCCCGCAACGTGACGGACAAGAGCCTGGTGGGGCATCTCGCCTCGGGCGTGCCCGGCAGCGTCGCCGGGCTGCACGAAGCGTGGAGGCGCTATGGATCGCTGCCGTGGGCCACGCTGCTCGCCCCGGCGATTCACCTGGCGCAGGGCCACGTGCTCGACAGCGCGCGCAGCCGCGACATCGGCTATGAAGCGGCGCTGCTGGCGAAATTCCCTGCCAGCCGGGCGCAATTCCTGGTGCACGACAGCGCGCCCCCTCCGGGGACGATGTTCCGGCAACCCGATCTCGCCCGCACCCTCCAGCTCATCAGCGATTCCGGGCCGGACGTGTTCTACCGCGGCCAGATCGCCGATCTGATCGTGGCGGAGATGCAGCGCGGCGGTGGGTTGATGACGAAAGAGGATCTGGGGCGCTATCGGGCCAAGTGGCGCACGCCGGTGCAGCTCACCTATCGCGGCTACAACATTTACTCCATGCCCCCGCCCAGCTCCGGCGGCGTCACGATGGGCGAAATCCTCAACATCCTCGAGGGGTACGACACACTCCCCGCCTTCGGGACGGCTGCGTACGTGCATTTGCTCACCGAGGCGATGCGGCGGGCGTTCATCGACCGCAACCACTGGCTGGGTGACCCCGATTTCGTCGAGATGCCGCTCGATCGTCTGCTCTCCAAATCGTACGCCGCCACACTGCGCTCACAGATCGATCCACAGCGCGCGACGCCGACACCGCAGGCCACGAGCGGCAGCGAGGGAATGAACACGACGCATTACTCGGTCGTCGACGCCAGGGGGAACGCGGCCGCGGTGACGACGACCTTGAACGGCGGCTTCGGCAGCGGCGTCACGGTGACGGGGGCGGGTTTCCTGTTGAACAACGAGATGGACGACTTCACGTCAGCGCCGGGCAAGCCGAACATGTACGGGCTCGTGCAGGGGGAGGCCAATGCCATCGAGCCCAACAAGCGGATGCTCTCGGCCATGACGCCGTCGATCGTGACCGACAGCACGGGCCAGGTTCAGCTGGTGCTGGGAACTCCGGGCGGGCCGACGATCATCACCACGGTGACCGAGGTCATCCTCAACGTGTTGGACCACAGAATGAGCCTGGGCGCTGCGGTAGCGGCGCCGCGGATGCACCACCAGGCGCTGCCCGACGTCACGCGCTACGAGCGCGGCGGGCTGAGCGACGAGACTGTGGCAGCGCTGCGCGCGATGGGGCATGTGATCGAGGTGCGCGGCCGGCAGGGGACGGTGGCCGCGATACAAAGAACCGCCGGCGGGTGGGTCGGTGTCGCTGACCCACGCTACGCCGGCGGTGCCCTGGGCTACTGAACCTACTGATTGGTTTTGATGTCGCCGCGATCGACCGCCACCTTCAAGGGCTCGGTGATCGTCGCCAGGATGTGCGACCCGTCCGGGATCACGATATCCATGTCCTTCGTCTCGGCGGCCACGCCTGCACCGGCGATGCCACCCACCACGGCGCCGATCACGGTGCCCTTGGTGTTCTTCGAGATCACCTGGCCAACGACCGCACCGGCGGCGGCGCCAATCGCGACTTTCGCGGCATCACGGCCGTTGATGTTCTGCTTGCGGTACTCCGTCTGTACGGAGTCGATCGTCGCACGGATCGGAAACGTCTTGCCGTTGGTCTCGATCGTGGACAACGCCACCGTCAGCGTGCCCGGCGTACGCCGGTTCGGCGCGGGCTTGACCGCGACGACGCTGCCGTTGACCGTCGCGCCATGTTCGATCACGACGTTGCCGGAGGCGTCACGGACATCTTCGGTTACCTTGGCCGTGAAGGTGTCTCCGGGCTTGTTCTTCCGGGAGCTCAGCTCGTCATTGATCGTGAGATCGAGGTGCGTTCCTGCAGGGACGGTAAACGAGACTGGCAAGTCCTTGGGATCGCGCGCAGTGTTATCGCGATTGTAGTTGGACTGATCCGAAGCCTGATTCTGCTGGTCGACAGCACGATCGGGCTGGCCAGCTTGCCCGCCCTTTGGCGAACACGCGCCAATAGCGGTGGCGCTCGCCAAAACGGCAAAGGCGATCCAGTTATTCCGGGTCATGGGTTCCTCTCGGTTCTTGAGTGAACTGCTTGACGCGAAAAAAAGCGGAGTGGCCGGAGCGCCGGTATTACTCGCAAGATGTAGCCCTTCATTCCTTCGATTGACGCGGAGCCGAACGCATGCGCCCAAGCAAGCAGTCCTCACCAGCGGACGTGGTCATCGTGGGCTCGGGAGCCGGCGGTGGCATGGCCGCCTACGTCCTGACGAAGGCCGGCATTAACGTCACGGTCCTCGAGGCCGGTGGTCCGTGGGACAACACGACCGACTCGGCGATGTTCACGTGGCCCTATGATTCGCCGCGGCGCGGCGCCTCCACCAAGGACCGGCCCTTTGGAGAGTTCGACGGCTGCATCGGCGGGTGGGATATCCCCGGGGAGCCGTACACGGTCGCGCAGGGGAACAGGTTTCGCTGGTGGCGCGCGCGGATGGTCGGCGGCAGGACGAACCACTGGGGTCGCATTTCGCTGCGCTTCGGCCCGCGCGACTTCAAGGCGAAGACGTTCGACGGCCTGGGCGATGACTGGCCGATCAGCTACGACCAGGTCAGTCCTTATTACGACAAGTTGGAGCAGCTGGTCGGGGTCTTTGGCAGCAAAGGGAACATCCCGAACGCCCCCGACAGCATCTTCTTGCCACCCCCCAAGCCGCGCTGTTACGAGCTGCTCGTGCAGCAGGCGGCGCGCCGGCTCAACGTCACCTGTGTTCCGTCACGACTCTCGATCCTGACGAGGCCACTGCCCGGACGTGCCGCGTGCCACTACTGCGGGCAGTGCAACCGCGGCTGTAAGACCAACTCCAACTTCTCCTCGACGAATGTCCTGGTCGCCCCGGCCCTCAAGACCGGCAAGCTCACGCTCGTCACGAACGCGATGGCGCGTGAGGTCACGCTGGGCAAAGATGGTCGCGCGAGCGGCGTCACCTACGTCGATACGAAAGACGGCAGCGAGCACCACATCGACTCCCGCGTGGTCGTGCTCGCCGCGAGCGCCTGCGAAACGTCGCGGCTGCTGCTCAATTCGAAGTCTCCGTCATTCCCCAACGGACTAGCGAATGGCAGCGGGACGGTCGGCAAGTATCTCACCGACACGACCGGGACCGACGTCGGGGGATTCGTTCCGAAGCTGATGGACCCGGTTCCCCACAATCACGACGGTGTGGGCGGGATGCACGTCTACATGCCGTGGTGGCTGGACAACAAGAAGCTCGACTTCCCGCGCGGCTACCACATCGAGGTGTGGGGCGGCACGGGGCTGCCGGAGGCGGGCTTCGGCGGCGGGATCCAGGAGCAGAACGGCGGCGGCTACGGCAAGCAGCTCAAGCAGGATTATCGTCGCTACTACGGCGCCTATGTCGGCTTCTCGGGCCGCGGCGAAATGATTCCCAACGACGGCAGTTACTGCGAGATCGACCCCCGAGTCGTGGACAAATGGGGCATTCCCGTGCTCCGCTTCCACTGGCAGTTCACCGATCACGAATATCTCCAGGTCAAGCACATGCAGGAGACGTTCCGGGCGCTCATCACGGAGATGGGCGGCACGCCGTGGGGGAACATGCCGAGCAAGGAGGATGGCTACGGGATCGCGGCGGGCGGCGTGATCATCCACGAGCTGGGCGGGGCGCGCATGGGCGCCGACCCGAAGACCTCGGTCGTGAACAGCAACTGTCAGACGCACGAGGTCAAGAATCTCTTTGTTGCCGACGGTTCTCCATTTACGTCTCAGGCCGACAAGAACCCCACCTGGACGATCATGGCGCTGTCGTGGCGGACGTCGGAATACATCGCGACGCAGCTGAAAGCGAGGACCCTGTGAAACGACGTGAAGCGGTAGGCACGATGGCACTGGCCTCGCTGGCGGCCGCATTTCGCTGGACCCCCGCCGAAGCTCAGCGGGTGGCGAAATTGGTGCGGGAGTCGGTGACACCCTACGCGCCGACATTCTTTACGGCCCACGAGTGGGAGACGGTGAAGGTGCTCGCGGATCTCGTCATCCCACGCGATGAGCGCTCAGGCAGCGCGACAGACGCCGCGGTGCCGGAGTTCATGGACTTCATGATGGGCGACCGGCCGGACGGTCAAGTCCCTATGCGGGGCGGCCTCGCCTGGCTGGACAATGAATGCTACGAGCGCTCGGGAAAGACCTTCCTGCAGTGTTCGGAAAACGAACGCTCCGCCGTTCTGGACGACATTGCCTGGCCCAAAAAAGCAAAACCGGAGCACGGTCAAGGCGTTGCCTTCTTCAACATGTTCCGCGACCTGACTGCGTCGGGCTTCTGGACGAGCAAGATCGGCGTCACGGATCTCGATTATCAGGGCAATACGTTTGTGGCGGAGTGGAAGGGCTGCCCGGATGCAGCGCTGCGCAAACTTGGTGTCACCTACGAGGGGACTGAATGAGCAAGCGACTCGGGATTGGGATCGTGGGGAGCGGATTCAACGCGAAATTCCACATGCTGGGGTTCGTCGGCGTCCGCGACGCCGACATTCTGGGCGTGTGGAGTCCCAATCAACAGAACGCGGCGGGGACCGCCGGAGTCGCGAAGAAACTCGGCGTGGGCGAAGCCAAGGCGTATCCCTCCATCGCGGCGATGGTCGAAGATCCCGCGATCGACGCCATCTGGCTGTGCGGCCCGAACTACGCGCGCATCGAAAACGTCGAGGAAATGGTGAGCACCATCGAGCGCGGCAAAGGCCAGCTGCTGGGCGTGGCGTGCGAAAAACCGTTGGCTCGCAACGTGAGCGAGGCCAAGCGCGTGCTCGACCTGGTCAACAAAGTGGGTCTGCCCCACGGCTATCTGGAGAACCAGGTGTTCGCACCGCAGGTGGAGGTGGGCCGCAACTTGTTGTGGGGCCGGGGAGCCAAGCTCACCGGCCGGCCGTATCTGGCGCGAGCCGCCGAAGAGCACAGCGGTCCGCACGGGCCGTGGTTCTGGCAAGGCTCGCTGCAGGGCGGCGGCGTGCTCAATGACATGATGTGTCACTCGTCGCTGCTCGTGCAGCACCTCCTCACCGATCCAACCAAACCGCGTTCTTCGGTCCGGCCGGCGCGCGTCACGGCGCACATCGCCAGCCTCAAATGGACTCGCCCCGCGTACAGCAAGAAGCTCACGGCCGCGATGGGCAAAGACGTCAATTACGACAAGGCGCCGTCGGAGGACTTTGCCAGCGTGCTGATCGAATTCGCCACGGATGATGGCTATCGGGTCCTGGGCGAGGCGACCACGTCGTGGAGCTTCGTCGGCCCGGGACTCCGGCTATCGGCTGAGCTGCTCGGCCCGGAGTACTCCCTCTCGTGGAATTCCCTCGACTCGGGGCTGAAGCTGTTCTTCAGTCGCGAAGTTCAGGGGAAAACGGGCGAGGACCTCGTCGAGAAGCAGAATGCCGAGGTCGGACAGATGCCCGTCGTCGCGAACGAGGCGGTGGCATATGGGTATGAGGCGGAGGACCGTCACTTCGTGCAATGCTTCCTCAAGAAACAAAAACCGTCGCTGACGTTCGATGACGGGCTCAACGTCGTGAAAGTGTTGATGACCGCCTACATGAGCGCCGAACAGGGTCGCACGCTCGACTTCCCGCCGGCGGGCGTGGATACGTTTGTCCCAGCGGTTGCGAAAGGCACCTGGAAACCATGAACCCATTACGGATTGTTAATTGCGGATTGCGGATTGAAACCGGATGGATCAAATCCGCAATCCACAATCTGAAATTCGCAATCTTGATCATCGGGGCTATTCTTCCAGCAGCGATGTCCGCCCAACAGTGGCCGCAACACTCGATGGATCGTCCGCGACCCCCGGTCGTGGACCCGGGGCCCGAGCGTCCTCCCGCTCCCGCGCCGAGCGACGCCATCGTCTTGTTCGACGGCTCGAACTTGTCACGCTGGCGCGCGCAGGACAGCAGCGCCGCGAAGTGGATCGTCAAAGACGGATATGTGGAAGTGAAGCCGGGAACGGGAATGCTCGTCTCGGCGCAGCCGTTCGGCGACGTGCAGCTCCACATCGAATGGCGGGCGCCGACCCCGCCGCAAGGTGAAGGCCAGGAACGCGGCAACAGCGGCATTTTTCTGATGGGGATCTACGAACTGCAGGTGCTCGATTCCTACCAGAATGACACCTACCCGGACGGCCAGGCCGGCGCGATCTACGGGGAGAATCCGCCGCTCGTCAACGCCTCACGGCCGCCCGGCCAGTGGCAGGCGTACGACATCGTGTTCCGCCGGCCGCACTTCAAAGCCGACGGCTCGCTGGAGCGCCCGGCGCGCATGACCGTGTTTCTGAACGGAGTACTGATTCAGGATAACTTCGAGTTGGTGGGACCCACGGCGAACAAGGCTCGACCGCCGTATAGCGCACATCCTGATAAGCTGCCGCTGAAGCTACAGGATCACGGCAATCCGATGCGCTACAGAGATATCTGGATCAGGGAGTTGGAGTAGCCCGCTCCGCTTTGAAGAACAACGCGAAGAAGACCAATACGGCTGCCGCAAATCCCGCCGGCAGCCACCAGAAATGCGCCCACTGATCGAGCGTCAGCGACGTGGCCTCCGGGCCGCCCAGGAAACGGTTGTAGACGCGGCCCGCGATCTGTGCGCCGATCAGCATCCCCACGCCGTAGGTCACGAGCACGAGGAAGCCCTGCGCCTGGCCACGTACCGCGGGCGTCGATTTCTTGTCGACGTAGATCTGACCAGTGACGAAGAAGAAGTCGTAGCATGGGCCGTGCAGCAGAATTCCCAGGGCGATCAGCCAGAAAATCGCGCCCGGTGCGGCGAGCGCGAACAGCGCGTAGCGGAGCACCCAGGCGGCCATCCCCAGCATCAGCATTTTCTTCACACCGAGTCGCAGGAACATCAGCGGCATCAGCAGCATGAAGATGGTTTCGGACATCTGCCCGAGTGTCTGCGTGGCGGCGATTTTCTTCACGCCGGCCGCGCCCAGGTAGAGCTGCGTGAAGTTGTAGTAGACCGCCAGCGGGATGCACAGCAGCAGCGATGCGGCAATGAAGACGTAGAAGGGCCGGTCGCCGATCTGTTTGAAAGCGTCGAGGCCGGCGATGCTGCGCAGCGAGACCGGCTGCCCCGCGCCCCGCGGCGGCGTGTGCGGCAGCGTGAAGCTATAGACGCCGAGCAGCACGCTGGCGATGCCGGCCGTGTAGAGCGGCCATGCCGTCTGCTCCGGAACGGCGTTCATCAGGCTGCCCAGCACCAGACTGATGAACAGCCCCGCGACGATCCAGCCGACCGTCCCGAACACCCGGATCAGGGGAAACTGCTGCTCCTGCGACTGGATGTGGTGGAACGCCAGGCTGTTGGCGAGGCCCAGCGTGGGCATGTAGCACAGGTTGTAGGCCAGCAGGAGCAAGATGAAGGTGGTCGGCGATCCGGTAAAGCGCGGGGCCGCGCAAAGGACAAAACCACCCACCACGTGCAGCACGCCGAGCACTCGCTCCGTGGCGAAGTAGCGATCGGCGACGAGCCCCAGGAAAAATGGAGCGACGATGGCCGCTATCGGGTTGACCGTATAGGGCCAGTAGGTCAGTCGCTCCATCCCGTGATTCGTCATGTACACGGCAATCGTCGTGTACCATGCCCCCCAGATGAAAAACTGGAGGAACATCATCACGGACAGCTTGGTGCGGATCACCGCGTCATGATGCCGCTACCGCGAGTTCCTTCGTCAATCGGATAATGATGTGCGCCCCTGCCGGCAAAATGATGTCCGAGTCTTTGGTCGCATTCGCGACGCCCGCGCCGGCGAGACCGCCGGCAATGCCGCCAATGATCGTGCCCTTCCGGTTCCCGCCGAGCACCCGGCCGAGTACCGCGCCGGCAACTGCGCCGGCTCCCACCTTCGCCGCGTCACCCGAGGTGATGCCGCGACCCTTGTGCACTGTCTCGAGCGAGTCGACCGCGGCATCGATCGGGTATGTGTTGCCCCCTACGGTGACGCTCGTAACGCTCAGCGTCAAGGTCCCCGGCGTGCGCGGATTCGGCGCCGGTTTGACGTCGGTAATCCTGCCGTTGACGACCGCGCCGGCGGGGATCACCACCTGGCCGGCGGCGTTCTTCACGTCTTCCACAACGTGGGCCGTGAACGACTCACCGGGCTTGGATGTACGCGACGAAATCGTGTCTGTCGCCGCGACGTCGATCCGGGCGCCCGCGCTGAGCCGCCGCAGTGTGGGGGCAACCGCGCGTGCCGGGGGTGGCGGCGGCGTGGTGCGGTGCGTCGGCGTGCGGGTGGCCGGCGTATGCGTGGCCGGCGGGTTGGTCTGATGCTCAGGCACGTCGCGCATCGTCGCCGTGGAGTCGGCGGGCGCGAGTGTCAGATTGCGGGTGGTCGAGTCGCCGGCCTGGCTTTGGTCCTGTCCCTTCTGACAGGCACTCAATCCGAAGACGGCGATGCTCGCCACAATGGCAAACCGGTTCATGGCAGCCTCTTTCTCACAGCGGTTGGCAGTGGGTACCCGCCCTGCGACGTCAGGTTTCTACAGCCGTTGACGCAGGAATTCGGGCGTAAGTCCCCGCAGATATCCCGCTAGCAGGGTAAAACTGTCGGTGACAAGCAGAATGCCCAGCACGATCAGCATGGCACCGGCGATGCGGTCCACCCATACAATGTAGGGACGGAAGCGCTGAAACCACACCAGAAACCGGTCCAGGGCGATCGCCGTCACCAGGAACGGCAGCGCGAGCCCCAGCGCGTAGACGGCGAGCAGCAGCACGCCGCGCCCCAGCCCCGCCTGCGTCGCCGCGAGGGTGAGAATGCCGCCCAGGATCGGCCCGATGCAGGGCGTCCAGGCCGCGCCGAACGTGAACCCCACCACCCCCGAGCCGAAATAGCCGATCGGTTTGCGCGCCAGCTGGACGCGCCATTCGCGCATCAGGAACGCGGGCCGCAGGATGCCGAGCAGATACACGCCGAACAGGATCAGCAGCACGCCGCCGATGCGCCCCAGCCACACTTGATAGTCCCGCAGCAGGTTGCCCACGGCAGACGCGGCCGCCCCGAGCAGAATGAACACGAGCGAGAATCCCGCCACGAACCAGAGGCCGTGCAGCAAGGCCGTCCAGCGCCGCCGCTCCACTTCCTCCACTGTCATGCCGGTGAGGAATCCCACGTAGCTCGGAATCAGCGGCAATACGCACGGGGACAGGAAGCTCAGCAGTCCTGCCGCGAACGCGACAGCCACGCTAGCCGCAGAACGCGACGGCGGAGACCACGGTGGTCCACCGCGCGTCGGTGCCACACTCGGCGGTCGACGTCACGTTCATCGTGCGCACGATCTCGCCGGAGAGCAGCCACTGCTCGCGCCGCTCGTCCCACGCCTTCTCGGGATCGAACGGCACGCCCAGCACCGTCCCCAACATCGAGGCGGCGAGGTCCTCGGCATACTCCCCTGCGGTGACCTCGTTCTGTCCGTAGCTATGGTGTTCGGAGATGTATCCGTGATGCGAAGGATCGGCGGGGAGCGCGAGGCCGATGGATGCCGCGACGAGGCGGCTCGGCTCGTTCGTCGAGGACTCGGCGACGACCGTGAACAGCACCTGCCCCGGATGCAGCATGCTCAGCCCCTCCTCGCGATCGACAAGCTCGCAGTGAGGGGGAAAAATCGAGCTCACCCGGACGAGGTTGAAGTTCGCGAGATGCGCATCGCGCAACGCCATCTCGAAGCTGGTGAGCTTTTCCTTGTGCCGACCGACGCCTTTCGTGAGAAAGGCCTTGGTCGGGATGAACATTCGTGCGTCAATCAACTCTGGACTACCTCCCTTCGTACCAGACCGCGGGACCCAGCTCGACCGGCAGCTCCGTATCGCCACCCCGGTCCACCGTCGCCTGCATCACCCGCGCCAGCACCTCCGCGGGGCTGAGCGCAACCTCCACGACTTCCACTTTTGCCTGCCCGCGATCCTTGCCGCGGACCACGAGCATGTATTTCGCCGTGTAGACGCGCAACCGGCCCTCGGGGGACGCGCTCTTGCGCGTCACGACCGCTGTCCCCCACTCCCGTCCCTGCCGCTTGATGGGGCGGAACGCGTAGATCGTCTCGATCTCCGCGGGCGGCACCTGCGCCTCGACTGCCGCGGCGAGCTTCGCCCACCCCGGACCCTGTCCGGGCGCGGGGGGAGCTAGCGGGAAGAGGGCGCCGGAGTCCGAACCGGGGTCGCTTGCTGCCATCGCTCCACGTAAAAGCGCAGGACGTGCATGAAGTCCTGCGCATTGGTGACGACGCCGTACGCCTGGTGCGTGCCGCGATCTCGCAGCTTGTTCACGACGAACTCGGTCTGATCGACACAGACGGTCGTCAACGGCCGCACATCCGCGGGATCTGCGGCATCGACGAACGCGGGCAACATGTTGCCGACGGCGATGGCGTGCAATGCCGTCGCGACGAACACCGCGAACGTCGCGACGGCGGTGAAGGCGCGCATCGCGTCCTGCGCCGCCAGGGTATCCGGAATGACGTCGGGCAGCGGTCCATCGTCGCGGATCGAGCCCGCCAGCACGTAGGGCACGCCGCGCGTGACGAGCGCATGCATGATGCCGCTCGTGGCGATCCCCTGCCGCACCGCCGCTGCGATCGATCCGGCGCGCCGCACAGTGTTGATGGCGCGCATGTGCAAGGCGTGCCCGCCCTCGACGCCCTCCCCCGAGCTCGACATCCCCAGGGTGGTCCCGAAGATCGCCGCCTCCAGATCGTGCACGGCGACGGCATTGCCGCCGAGCAGCGCCTGGCAGTAGCCGTTCTCGATGAACCAGATCATGTCCTCGCGCGCGCGCGCGTGCACGAGCGCCGGGCCGATGACCCAGAGAATCTTGCCGCCGCGCTGCTTCTCCTCGCCCAACAGCTGCGCCAGCACGCCGTAGTCGACGGGCCGCTCGCGCGACACCTCGGTCTGCATGAAACCGAATTCGTTGGGGCTGTGCGTCTTGCCGAGGAAGCCTTCGGCGTGGACGTAGATGCCTTCGGTGCCGTCTTCGCTCGAGCCCATCGCCACCTTGTCGCCGCGGCGCACGCGGCGCGGCTCGGTAGTGACGAGGTCATCGCCGTTACGCGCGATCACGCAATCCATGCGCGGCAGCCGCGGCCGCCGCCAGTCACCCGGCAGCTTCACGTACGTCGGCAGGTTCGTAGTCGAAAAAAAACCGTCGGGCAGGACCCCGTCGGCAGGTGCGGGAGTGAATCGCGCGTCGGGCGCGCCCGAGAGTGGGGGCGCGGCAAAGTTGGGTGGTCGATACTGAAAGCGCGGGCGACTCACAGGGCAGTCAAAATACCAGAAATGAAAGTCGATTCACAAGAGTGAAACGGGATCGCGATCGACCATCACCGCGCCCCCCCGATACGCCTGCGCGCGCCACGCGCGCACCACGCGGCCGAGCACGCGCGGCTCGGCCGCCTTTACGAGCACGTGCCAACGCCAGCGCCCTTTGATGCGCGTCAGGGGACACGGCGCGGGGCCGAGGACCGTCAAAAGCCCGTTGAGCCGCTCGGCCGAGGCGCGCCGCAGCCAGCCGGCGACCTTTTCCGCCAGCTCGGCCGTCCGGGCGTGATCCTCGGTGGCAATGACGAACCGAACCAATCCCGTGCGTGGCGGATATGGAGGATGTGGCGGCACGCGCAGCGGGAGCTCGGCTGCCGCAAACTGCGAGACGGAGTGCGCCGCGGCCGCGCGGATCGCGTGGTGATCGGGCGAGCGCGTCTGCACGAACACCTGGCCGCCGCGCGGCCCCCGCCCGGCTCGACCGGCGACCTGAGCCACAAGCTGGAACGTGCGCTCGCCGGCGCGAAAATCGGGGAAATGCAGCCCGGTGTCGGCGTCCACCACGCCGACCACAGTGACGTTGGGGAAATCGAGCCCTTTGGCAATCATCTGCGTGCCCAGCAGAATGTCCACCTCGCCGCGTCCCACCCGATCCAGGATGTGATGGTGCGCCCATTTGCTCGTGGTGGTGTCGAGATCCATGCGTGCGATGCGGGCCCGGGGATAGCGCAGACCCAGGAAGTGCTCGAGCTGCTGCGTGCCCAGGCCGCGCAGGCGCTGCGTCGGATTGCCGCAGATCGCGCAGATCTCGGGAATCGATTCCTCATGCCCGCAGTAGTGGCACCGCATCGTCAGCGGCGTGTGGTGCACGGTGAGCGCGATGGCGCATTGCGGGCATCCCGGCACGTTGCCGCACGCGGGACACTGTACGAACGTCGCGAAGCCGCGCCGGTTGAGCAGCAGAATGACCTGCTCGCGGCGCTCCAGCGCCCCGGTTATCGCGGTATCGAGCGCCTCACTCCAGGGGATCAGACCGCTTTCCGACGGCGCGATGCGCGGGGCGCTGCGCAAATCCACTACCTCGACGGGTGGCAGTGGCCGCTGCCCCACGCGATCGGGCAGCTCGAACAATGCGAGGCGGCCCTGGTTCACCTGGTCCAGCGTCTCGAGCGACGGCGTCGCGCTGCCCAGGATGAGGCGCGCCCCCTCGAGCTGCGCCCGCATCGCCGCCGCGTCGCGCGCGTGGTAGCGCGGCAGCGAGCCCTGCTTGTAACTCGGCTCGTGCTCCTCGTCCACGACGATCGCGCCGAGCCGCTGCACCGGCGCGAACACGGCGGAGCGGGGCCCGACGGCCACCAGCCGCTCGCCGCGGCGTAACGCGCGCCAGGCATCCGCCCGCTCACCGTCCGACAACCCGGAGTGCAGCACCGCGACCTTGTCGCCGAAGACGCCACGGACGCGGGCGACGGTCTGCGGTGTCAGGGCGATTTCGGGGACGAGGAGAATGGCGCCGTTGCCCGACGCGACAACGCTACGAAGCACGTCGAGATACACGAGCGTCTTCCCCGATCCCGTCACTCCATGAATCAAGATCGGTTTGTCCACCGCAGTCCCAGCGATGCCCGCCACGACCGCCCGTTGAGCCTCGGTCAATGAAGGGGGTGGAGGGGACGAGAGATCGGCAAAGGGATCGCGCATCTCCGGCACCTGTTCGATACGCGCAAGGCCCTGCCGTACCAATCCGTCGAGAGCAGTCCTGGACAGACGCAGCTGACCGACCAGGTGCGAGACGGGTGCGCGTCCCCCAAGCGCCTCGACGGTCTCGTAGGCGACGCGGCGCTTTGGCGCCCGCTTGAAGCGACGTTCCCGCTCGAGCAACGACTCGAGCCCGTTGCCGGTGAGGACGAGCAACCGCTCCGCGGCGGGCGCAGGTCCGGCCGGCCGCGCCACGCTCCACAGTGGACCCGGCAGGATTGCCCGCAGGGAAAGCCCGAGTGGCGCCCCGTAGTAGTCGGACATCCAGCGGCCCAAGTCGAGCAGCGCGGGTGAAAGCGCCGGCTCAGCGTCGGGCGCGGCGGAAATCGGCTTGATGTTGCTGATGGCCGAGGGCAGATGGCTGACGGCTTCGGTCACCACGCCCACAACCTTGCGGCCCCGCAACGGGACGACCACGCGAGCCCCCGGGACGACGCGATCCGCCAGGCTGTCAGGGACTTCGTAGATGTAGGAGCGGTTGATCGGAACGGGGAGCACCACCGCGGCATAGCGCGGCACGATCATTTGCGCCGGACGCCGAGCCCGGGCTCCGTGGGTAGGCGGATCTGACCGTTGTCGATCGTCGCGCCGGTGAACGGATCGTCCACCGTCAGCGCCGCGCCATCGAGGTCGGCGGCGTCCACGAGCGGCGTGAAGTGCGCGGCGGCGGTGATGCCGAGCGACGTTTCGATCATGCAACCGACCATGACGAGCATGCCGTGCGCTCGCGCCGTCGCGATCATGCGCAACGCTTCGCGCAGTGACCCGCACTTGGCGAGCTTGATGTTGATGCCGTCCGCGCGTCCGACCAGTTTGGGAATATCCGTCGCGATGAGGCAGCTCTCGTCCACAACCACGGGCAGGTTGTGCTTCGCCGCCACTCGCCGCACGTCGCTCAAGCCCTCAAGGTCGTCCGGGGGAAGCGGCTGCTCGAGGAATTCGACGCCGTATTCTTTCAAGACGGGAATCATCTGCTTCGCTCGTGCGACCGTCCACCCGGCGTTGGCGTCCACGCGGAGCGGCTTGCGCGTCGCCTCACGCACGGTGCGCAGGATCTCCTCATCGCGGTCGGTGCCGAGCTTCACCTTCAGAATGGGATAGTCGTCGGCCTCGCGGACTTTGGCGCGCATCTTGTCCGGCGCATCGAGCCCGATGGTAAAGGACGAGAGCGGCGCCCGCTTGGGATCGAGCCCCCACAACCGCCACAGCGGCTGGCCCAGCTTTTTCCCGACGAGGTCGTGCAGCGCGGCGGAGAGCGCGGCGCGCGCCGCCCAGTTTTTCGGCACCGCGTGCTCCCAGCGGTCCTCCGCGGCTTCGAGATCGAACGGATCCCGTGGCAGGTGGGACGCGAGCTTGTCGAATGCCGCGAGCACCGTGTCGAGGGTCTCGCCGTAGTACGACGAGGGATCCGCCTCTCCCCATCCCTCCACGCCGTCGCCGTCCACCAGCCGCACCCAGGCGCGCTGGTACCCCTTCGTCGAGCCGCGGGCGATGGCAAACGGATGGCGAGTGGTGATGGAGCACTGCTCGACGTGCAGCTTCACAGCCAACGATTCTTCTTGAGCCACCACATGATGACGCCGGAG
>Ga0137418_10000348_pt1 | contig 40537 bp, 43 predicted proteins | sample CZODoug3_1_2_16f_FD_122242 | JGI IMG/M metagenome (GOLD analysis project Ga0137418, IMG submission 122242) | Vadose zone soil fungal communities from Angelo Coast Range Reserve, California, USA - CZODoug3_1_2_16fungal (Hybrid Assembly) | ecosystem: Environmental > Terrestrial > Soil > Vadose...
GCGTCGTATGCGGTGGTGGCGTCCGAGGCGCTCGCGTATCACACGGGCTGGCTGAAATCGCGGCCCGGCGACTACGATCCGGAGGTCCGCACGCGCCTGCAGCTGGGCGCCTTCGTCACCGGCGCGCACTACGTGCGGGGCCAGCAGGTGCGCGCGCTCGTGCGCGGCGAGGTCGACGCCGCACTCGCGCGGCGCGACGTGTTGCTGGCGCCCGCCACGCCGCTGACCGCCCCGCGGCTCGATGAGCGGCAGACGACGCTCGGTGACGGGCCGAGCGATGTGCGCGGCGCGCTGATCCGGCTGACGCGGCCGTTCAACTTCTCCGGCCATCCCGCGTGCGCCGTGCCGTGCGGCTTCGACACAGGCGGGCTGCCGATCGGCATGCAGATCGTCGGCCGGCCGTTCGACGAGGCGACCGTCCTGCGCGCGGCCGACGCCTACCAGCGCCTCACGGATTGGCACACCCGACGCCCTGTGCTAGCGTGACCGGCCGGGAGGAGTGCCTGATGACGGATCCGAATCTCGATCGACGGCTCGCGGCGCTGGAGTCTCGCCTCGGACGCCTCGAACAGCTGCTCGGCACGCTCAACGATCGCCTCGAGATCGCACCGGGCGCCGGGGACACGAAGGCCTCCATCCAGGCGTGGGTCACCGACTACGTGTCGATGCGGCTGCAGCAGCTGGTGCCGGAGACCTGCGAGCACCCGGAGGGCGAGGCGCCGGCGGTGGCCGAGGGGCCCGTGCTGCCGGGCACGCGCGTCCGCTGCACCGAGGAAGTCCTGCACCGCCTCGGCCGGATCCCCATTCCGTTCGTCCGCCAGATGGTGACGCAGAAGGTGGCCGAGAGCGCGCGCGCCGAGAGCGTCGGCGTCGTCGACGTTCCCTTCTTCGAGCGGGCCGCCACGTTCTGACAGTGCAAGCTTGCAGGAGAGGATCTCCTGAGCTACCAGCACTGGCAGCAGCACGTGATGGCCGGTCCCACCCTCTAGCCTGAGCGCCGACGAGCCCGTTCGCCTTCCGATCGAAGACGCGCTGGACCTGCACTCGTTCCTGCCGCGCGACGTGCCGTCGGTGGTCGACGAATACCTCCGGGCGGCGCACGCGCGCGGCTTTCGCGAGGTGCGGCTGATCCACGGGCGTGGGATCGGGGTACAGCGGGCGATCGTGCAGTCGCTTCTGCGCGAGCACCCGCTGGTGGCGCACTTCGCCGACGCGCCGGACGACCGCGGCGGCCGCGGCGCGACGGTGGTGACGCTGCGCTAGCTACTTCGCTTTCGTCCGCTCGGCGAGGTGGCGGAAGAGGAAGTCCTCGTCCGCCGGCGAGAGGTCGAAGCGCCGCGACGCCTCGTCGATCAGCTTCACCCGGTCCGACTTGGGGTTGTCGTGCAGCTGGTCGTCGATCCACTTGACGGCCTGCTTGATCGGCGCCTCGCCCGCGCTCATGGGCCGCCTCCTATTTCTGCTCGCGCTCGAAGGTCGTCTTCCATTCCTTGTTTCGGTCCTCGATGTCGGGGATGTACTTGATGGTCGACCAGGCGGCGCGCGCGCGTCCGCGCATCGCGTACATCAGGGTCTCGCTGATCTCGTCCTCGGTGGCGCCGGCTTGCTTCGCAGCCGCGAAGCGTCCGGGCACTCAGGAGGTGCAGCCGGCGGCGGCCATCGCGGCCAGGGCCACCAGCTGCATCGTCTTGGGATCGAGGGCGCCTTCGCGGTAGTACAGCCCGGCGAACTCCTTCATTTCCTTGGCCATGGGTCCCTCCTGGTGTGGGTGCGCCCATTATACGGGCCGCGTATACGGGCCGCCGAATTGGCCGATTCCTGGCCCCGCCAATTGGCTCTTGACGAGGCCTCCAACTCGCAGAAAATGGCCCAGTAAGGAGGCCGCGTGCAGATCCCCCTCGATCGTGACAAGCCGGTGCCGCTGGCGCGCCAGATCCAGGCGCACCTGGAGCGGCTGATCGCCGGGCGTCTCCTCGCGCCCGGTGTGAAGCTGCCGGCCACGCGCGAGCTGGCGCACTCGCTCGGCGTGAACCGCGCGACGGTGGCGCTCGCGTACGAGGAGCTCGTCGCCGCAGGCTGGGCGCGCGCCCACGTGGGGCAGGGGACGTTCGTGGCGGGGCCGCCCGAGGGCGCCGGCGCCACGATCGCTCCGGCGGCGGCCCAGCCCCTGAACTGGTCGGCGCTGCTCTCGCGCAGTGCGCGGATCGTGGAGAGCGATGGCGAGCGCGCCCGCGCCGCCGCGCCCGGGACCGTCCGCGACGGCGTGATCTCGTTCGCGGGCGGCATGCCGGACAGCGGGCTCTTCCCGACCGACGCGTTCCGCCGCGCGCTCAACGAAGTCGTGCGCGAGGAGGGCGAGTCGCTGCTGCAGTACTACCCGGTCGGCGGCTACCCGCCCCTGCGCCGGTATCTCGCGACGTATCTGCTCCGGTTCGGGCTCGAGGCCCGCGCCGAGGACATCCTCATCGTCAACGGCTCGCAGCAGGGGTTCGACCTCATCGCGCGCACGCTGCTCGATCCGGGCGACGCGGTCGCCATCGAGCAGCCGACGTACCCCCGCGCGATGCAGGTGTTCCGCTCGTTCGGGGCGTCGCTGCTGGCCGTGGACCGCGACGACGCCGGCCCGCGCGTGGACGCCTTCGAGCGGCTGCTCGAGCGGCAGGCGCCGAAGCTCTTCTACTGCCAGCCCTGCGCGCACAACCCGACGGGCCTCACCATCCGGCGCGACGTGGCGATGGGGCTGTTGGCCGCGGCGGCGCGGCACCAGGTGCCGGTCATGGAGGACGGCTTCGACGGGAGCCTGTATTACGGCGAGCGGCCGCCCGCGCCGCTCAAGGCGCTCGACCGCCACGGTGTCGTCGTCTACATCGGCACCTTCTCGAAGGTGCTGTTTCCCGGGCTGCGCCTCGGCTGGCTCGTGGCGCCCGCGCCGCTGGCCGAGCGGCTGCGCGCAGCCAAGCAGCTCGCGGACCTGCACACGAGCGCACTCATCCAGGCGGCGGTGCACCGCTTCTGCGAGCGGCGGCTGCTCGATCGTCACGTGGCCCGCATCGCCGCCGAGTACCGCCGGCGCCGCGACACGCTGGTGGCGTCGCTCAAGCGGCGCATGCCCGAGGACGTGACGTGGACCGAGCCGGAGGGCGGCTTCTCGCTGCTGGTGACCCTGCCGGCCGGACTGGACGCAGGCGCGCTGCTCGCGCGGGCGCACGAGCGCGGTGTGGCCTACACGCCGGGCGCGGCGTTCTGGGTGGACGGCAGCGGGGAGCGCACGCTGCGGCTGTCGTTCTCGTCGGTGCCCGGCGGCAAGATCGATGAGGGCGTGCGGCGACTCGGCGAGGTGGTGCGCGCGGCGCGGCGGCGGCCCAGCGCGCGTCCGATCGAGCGCGTGGCCGCGCCATTGGTATGAACTCAACTCGCGCATTCGACGCCCGACCGTCGAGCGCCGGAGCGGTGTGAACTCGCGCGTTCGACGCCCGACCGTCGAGCGCCGGAGCGGTGTGAACTCGCGCGTTCGACGCCCGACCGTCGAGCGCCGGAGCCCTGCGAAGGCGCTCCGACGGCAAATATAAAGGGGGCTCTCATGGCTGACGTGAACGGACTCAGGATCGCGGATCGCAAGCACATCGGACTGGCCGAGATGCTCAAGGGTGGCGTCATCATGGACGTGACCAACGCCGAGCAGGCCAAGATCGCCGAGGACGCCGGCGCCGCGTCGGTGATGGCGCTCGAGCGTGTGCCGTCGGACATCCGCAAGGACGGCGGGGTGGCGCGCATGTCGCCCGTGAAGAAGATCCAGGAGATCCAGAAGGCGGTGACCATCCCGGTCATGGCCAAGGCGCGCATCGGACACTTCGTCGAGGCGCAGATCCTCGAGGCGCTCGGGATCGACTTCATCGACGAGTCGGAGGTGCTGACGCCTGCCGACGAGCACTTCCACATCGACAAGTTCGCATTCCGCGTGCCATTCGTCTGCGGCTGCCGCGATCTCGGCGAGGCGCTACGGCGTATCGGCGAGGGCGCGGCCATGATTCGCACCAAGGGCGAGGCCGGCTCCGGCAACATCGTCGAAGCCGTGCGGCACATGCGCGCCATCGTCTCCGGTATCCGGCGCCTCACCGTGCTCTCGCCCGAGGAGCTGATGACCGAGGCCAAGAATCTCGGCGCGCCCTACGACCTGGTGCGCTGGGTGGCCCAGGCCGGCAAGCTGCCGGTGCCGAACTTCTCGGCGGGCGGCATCGCCACCCCGGCCGATGCCGCGCTGATGATGCAGCTCGGCGCCGAGGCCGTGTTCGTGGGCTCCGGCATCTTCAAGTCGTCGGATCCGGCCAAGCGCGCGAAGGCCATCGTGCAGGCGACCACGCACTTCAAGGATCCCGCCGTGCTCGTGCGCGTCAGCGAGGATCTCGGCGAGGCGATGGCCGGCATCGAGACCTCCAAGCTCGCCGAAAAGGACCTGATGCAGACGCGCGGCTGGTAGTCCATGGCGACGGACGTCGTGAGGATCGGCGTGCTCGCGCTCCAGGGCGACTTCGACCGGCACGCCAAAGCGCTCGCGCGGTGTGGCGTCGAGGCCGTCGAGGTCCGCAAGCCCGAGCAGCTGGCGGACGTCGAGGGACTCATCATCCCCGGCGGCGAGAGCACCACGCTCCTCAAGCTCATGCACGAATGGGGGTTCGTCGGCGCGCTCCAACAATTCCACGCGGAGGGCCGGCCGCTCTTCGGCACCTGCGCCGGGCTCATTCTTCTCGCGCGCGACGTGGAGAATCCCCGGCAATTCTCGCTCGGCCTCATCGACGTCGGCGTCGAGCGCAACGCGTACGGACGCCAGCGCGAGTCGTTCGAGGCACAGGGCAGCGCAACCCTCGACGGCCGCGCCGCGCCGGTGGAGATGGTCTTCATCCGGGCGCCGCGCATCCGCCGGGTCGGCGCCGGCGTCGAGACGCTGGCGCGTCACGGTGACGAGCCGGTCATGGCGCGGCAGGGGAGCGTCCTGGTGGCCACCTTCCATCCCGAGCTCACCGATGATCCGACGGTGCACCAGTATTTCTGCTCTATGGTCGTGCGAGCCGCAGCCGCAGGCGAGGCGAGCCTGTGATCCTAGCCCCGCCGTGCGAGGCGAGCCTCTGAACAGATGATCTTCCACGACGTCTACACGAGCGTTCCGTCCGCGGAGATCGAGCGGTTCGTCCGCTCGCAGGAGCTCGGACGGCTGGTGACGGTGACTGCCGACGGCGCGCCGCACATCGGCCTCTACCCGTTCACGTACGACGGCGCCGCGTTCGAGATCCACCTCGTGCGCAGCGACGAGCAGATCGCGGATCTCCGTGCCCGGCCCCGCTGCATGTTCGAGGTCGACGAGGTGCTGGCGACGATCCCGTCGTACTGGGTGGATCCCGAGAACGCGATCATGGCCACGGCGTACCATCGGACGGTGATGTTCGACTGCGAGGCGACGGTCTCGGGCGACGCCGTGGAGCTGGCCGCGCAGCAGATGCGGCTGCTGGCGCGCTATCAGCCCGAGGGCGGCTTTCGACCGGTGACCGCGGAGGATCCGATGTACCGTGGGGCCATCCACCACATCGCCGCCGTGCGTCTGGACGTGCGGTCGCGCCGGGCGAAGTTCAAGCTGGCGCAGAACCGCCCGCCCGAGGTGCGCGCGAAGATCGTGGAGGCGCTGCGCACACGGGGACGCCCGAACGACGAGCGCGCCGCCGAGGCGCTCCACTGGACGATCGATCAGGAGGCGAAACGATGAAGATCAGCGCGAACGGCATCCAGGTGAACTACACGCTGGAAGGGCCGGCCGACGGCCCGATGGTCACGATGAGCCACTCGCTGGCCACCGACCTCTCGATGTGGGATCCGCAGGCGAAGGCGCTCGCCGGGCGTTACCGCGTTCTGCGGTACGACACGCGCGGCCACGGCGGCACGGACGCGCCGGCCGGCGCGTATACCCTGAGCCAGCTCACGGACGACGCCCGCGCCTTGTTGAAGGCGCTCGGCGTCGCGCGGACACACTGGATCGGGCTCTCCATGGGCGGCATGATCGGTCAGACGCTGGCCCTCTCGTCGCCCGAAATCCTACGGTCCCTGAGCCTCTGCGACACCTCGAGCCGGATCCCCGCCGACATGAAGCACCTGTGGGACGAGCGCATCGCCACCGTCGAGGCCAAGGGCATGGAACCGATGGTCGAGCCGACGGTTGCACGCTGGTTCACGCCGAAGTTCATCGAGACGCGCAAGGACGTGGTCGAGCCGGTCCGCACGATGATCCGTCGCACACCCGCGAAGGGCTACGCCGGCTGCTGCCACGCCATCAAGCCGCTCGACCTGACCGACCGGCTGAAGGCGATCACGCTGCCCACGCTGATCATCGTCGGCGCCCAGGACATGGGCACGCCGCTGGCCGCGTCGCAGGCCATCAACCAGCAGATCAAGGGCTCCGAGCTGGTCGTGCTCGATCCGGCCTCCCATCTGTCGAACCTGGAGCAGCCGGTGGCCTTCACAGAGGCCCTCGAGGTGTTTCTCAGGCGCGTCGCGTAACTGACCGCCAAATAGGCCACCCTGACAACAACTTGACAGGGGGTAGGGAGCCGGGCGTACTCTCTGGTCGGACCAGCCGACCAGTCCCTACCGTTCAGGAGGCCGTATGTCAGCGCTGATCTGCGAAGTCGTCTATCGGGGCATTTTCCAAAAAAATCTCGCGGCGCGGATCGTGCGGGGCATCGTGTTGTCGGCGCGGAAGTCGGAGCGCTGGGGCATCGCGTTCGGCCGCTACGGCGACAGCCCGCAGCGCAACGGGATCCCCGCCAAGGACTTCGCGATCGTCGCCGATACGAAGGAAGAGCTCGAGCAGAACATGGCGCGCTACGAGCCCAAGCACGTGGACGTCACCATCTGCGTGGACGACACGCTGTCCAAGGGCGTCGAGTCGTGGGCGTGGTACGGGCTGCAGCCGATCAACCGGCTGACCGTGCCGAACGGCACCGTGCTCATGACGTCCCTGCAGCCGTTCGACGCACTGCTGAAGGACATCCACAAGAAGGATGCGCCGTACAAGCTTTCGCTCATTCGCGCCAAAGCCAGCTTCTCCGGGCTGTGGGTCTATAAAGAGGATCACACAGAGGTCCGCATCCTGGGCGCGCTCGCCAAGATCGCGCCGTCCTTCCTGACGCTCGACGCCGTCGCGGAGGCGATCAAGGAGATGGAGTGGGGCTCGGAGCTCAAGGTGGCCTCCGCGCGCAAGGCGTTCGACCGCATCGAGACGCGCGAGGTGAAGATCACCGAGGGCAATGCCGACGTCCCGTACGCGTTCGAGATGCCCAAGTGGTGGGAGATGCGCGAGGGCGTCACCATCCCGGCTATTCCCATCGGCAAGCCGAAAGAAGGCGGGCAGGGTTACGTGCCCGAGCGCAACCCGTACTTCAAGAAGTTCTCGACGCGCACGATGCGTCCGGTGATCGACTTCGACACCTGCGTGAAGTGCAACCTGTGCTGGATCGCGTGCCCCGATTCGGTCTTCGACGTGATGCCCGACGGCACCTTCGACGCCAACATGGAGGCCTGCTGCGGCTGCGGCGTGTGCGAGGCCGTCTGCCCCGTCGAGAACTGCATCACGATGGTCAACGAGTCCGCCTTCGACGACAACGCCAGCCAGTGGGAGATGTGGCGCAAGGACAAAACGGCGTACAAGACCTGGCTCGGCGCCAAGATCGGCGACAAGAAGACCACGGTGCGGTCACACGGCTTCCGCTTCCGCGGCCAGTACGACGAGGAGATCAAGCACGATCTCGACAGCGGCGGCGTGGAAATCACGGCGGGCATCCCGGGCGAGAACGCTGACCGGAAGACGACGGCGTAGGAGACGATATGGCGACCGTGACTGAGACAAAGGCCGCGAGCGAAGACAAGGAGCTCCTGATCTCGGGCAGCGAGGCAGTGGCCGAGTCCCTGACGCTGGCCGACATCGATGTCGTCACCGCGTATCCGATCCGACCGTACGACACCGTGATGCAGGCGATCGCGAAGAAGATCGCCAACGGTCAGCTGATAGCCGAGTACATCGTGGCCGAGGGTGAGCACAGCCAGTTCGAGATCGTGAAGCACGCCTCCACCGTCGGCGCCCGGGTGTTCTGCGGCTCGTCCGGCGTGGGCTGGATGTACGCGATGGAGTGCCTGGTGGTCACGCCACCGCTGCGCGTGCCGATGGTCTGCCTCGTGGGCAACCGGGCGCTCGACGATCCCGGCGCGTTCGGGGTCGAGCACAACGACGCGCTCGTGGTGCGTGACCTCGGCTGGATGCTCTGCTGGATCGACACCTCGCAGGAGGCGCTCGACACCACGCTGATCGCCTACCGCGTGGCCGAGGACCGCCGGGTGTTCCTGCCGCTGGCGATCTCGGCCGACGGCGCGTTCCTCACCCACTCCCAGGCGATCACGATGGTGCCGCCGAAGGAGAAGGTGGACCGCTACCTGCCGCGCTACGATCGCGGCGACCTCTTGCTGCATCCCGACAACCCGATCACGGTCGCCCCGCAGGCGAACGAGGACTGGGTCATCGAGATCCGGCGCCAGAACGACGAGGCGATGAAGCGCGCGGTGGGCGTCATCGAGGAAGCCTACGCGGACTTCCGGCGCGTCTTCGGCCGCGGCCCCGAGAACCCGTGGTTCGAGGAGTACATGGCGGACGACGCCGAGATCATCCTGGTCGGCATGGGCACCATCTCGCTGCCCATCAAGGTGGCCATCCGCGAGATGCGCGCCAAGGGTAAGAAGGTGGGCCTGGTGCGGCTGCGCTGGTTCCGGCCGTTCCCGTTCGAGCGGCTGGTCAAGGCGCTCTCGGGGGCCAAGGCCATCGGCGTCATCGACCGCGATTACTCGTTCGGCTCGCCGTTCCACTCCGGCGTGGTGGCCAACGAGATCCGCGCCTCGCTCTACAACGCCGACACGCGCCCGCCGCTGCTGAGCTTCATCTGCGGCCTCGGCGGCCGCGAGGTCACGCTCGAAGACGTCAACAAAGCGGTGGACATGTGCTATGCGGCCGCGAAGTCGGGCAAGGCCGACGCCAAGACGCATTGGCTCGGCGTGCGGGAATAGGAGACGACGGCCATGGCTGAGACGACGTTCGGCAACGCGACCCAGGTCCTCGAGCCGTTCCGGGGGATCAAGAAGGTCACCCTCGAGGAGTACTTCACCTCCGGACACCGGACGTGCCAGGGCTGCGAGTCGGCCCTGGTCATGAAGCTGATGGTGAAAGCCGCCGGCCCGCGCACGATCGTGCTCGGCTCGACCGGCTGCATGTACGTCGCGAACACGACGTACTACACCACCCCCTGGGTGGTGCCGTGGATGCACACGCAGCTCGGCTCGTCCGGCTCGGCGGCGCTCGGAACCGCGGCCGGGCTGAAGGCGTTGATGCGGAAAGGCAAGATGAAAGCCGAGCCCATCAACGTCATCGCGTTCTGCGGCGACGGCGGCGGCGCCGACATGGGGCTGGGCGCGATCTCCGCGACGCTGACGCACAAGGAGTACAACTCGTTGATCCTGCTCTACGACAACGAGTCGTATGCGAACACCGACATCCAGCTCTCCGGGCTGACGCCCTACGGCGCCCACACCACGTTCAGCCCTCCCGGCAAGGTGCACCGGCTGATCCACAAGCGCTGGAAGAAGAACGTCGCCGGGCTGATGGCGGCCGGCCATCCCGAGTGCCGGTACGTGGCCACGGTGTGCGCCTCGTATGCGGTGGAGATGATGAACAAGGTCCGGCGCGCGCTGACCATCGGCGGGCCCACCTTCATCCATTCGCTGGACCCCTGCCCGAAGGGCTGGGACTACGACCCGATGCTCAGCCACGAGCTGGGCGAGCTCGCCATCGAGACCGGGATCTTCCCGCTCTACGAGGTCGAGGACGGCGTGGTGAAGTATTACGGCAAGACGAAGGCCATCGTCGAGGGCCGGCCCCGCAAGCCGGTGCGCGACTACTTGCTCAAGCAGGGCCGGTTCGCCCACTTCACCGAGGAAGACCTGTCCTATTTCCAGGAGAAGGTCGACGAGCAGTGGGACAAGTGGGAGATTCCCGGGGTGGTCCCGTTCCGGAAGCTCGACGCCGCGCAGGCTGCCTTGAACGCCAAATAGCGACCGGGGTCCGTGACCAGCCGGTCCGTCGTATCGTGCGGGGCCGGGCGCTCAGCGTCTGGCCCCGTTTTGTATTCGGGCTGCCGCATCGCGTCTCAACCATAGCGCCCCGCCGAGACTGTCGGGCACCTCGAGGGAGGACGCACCGATGATGAAGTTTCCGACGAGCCTGCCGCTCCTCGCGTTTCTGGCCGCCCTGCTCCTGACCACCCCCGCCGCCGCATGGGAGCCCACCAAGCCGATCGAGTTCGTCGTTCCCGCCGGCACCGGCGGCGGCGCCGATCAGATGGCGCGGGTGATCCACGGCATCGCGGAGAAGCACAAGCTCTCGCCGCGCCCGATCATCGTCGTCAACAAGTCCGGTGGCGCGGGCGCGGAGGGGTTTCTGCACGTGAAGGGCAAGAAGGGCGACGCCCACACCATCATCATCACGCTGTCGAACCTCTTCACGACCCCGCTGCACACCGGCGTGCCGTTCTCGTGGAAGGACCTGACGCCCGTGGCGCGCCTGGCCCTCGATCAGTTCATCCTCTGGGTGAACGCCGAGACGCCGTACAAGACGGCGAAGGAGTACCTCGCGGCGGTCAAGGAGAAGAACGGGACGATGAAGATGGGCGGCACCGGCTCCGCCCAGGAAGACCAGATCCTCACGATCATGCTCGAGCAGGCGCAGGGCGTGAAGTTCATCTACGTGCCGTTCAAGGGCGGCGGCGAGGTGTGCGTGAACCTGGTCGGCAAGCACGTGGACTCCACCGTGAACAACCCCGCCGAGTGCGTGAGCCACTGGAAAGCCAACCGCGTCCGCCCGCTGGCCGTGTTCGACACCGAGCGCATCCCCGTCGGTGAGTGGAAGACCATCCCGACGATCAAGGAGGCGCTCGCGTCGGACATCCACTACCTGATGCTGCGGGGGATCTTCGGCGCGCCCGATATGCCGAAGGAGGCGGTCGACTGGTACGTCGGCTTCCTCAAGAAGGTCACCGAGACGCCGGACTGGAAGAAGTACATAGAGGACAACGCGCTGAAGCCCGCCTTCACCACCGGCGCGGAGTACGTGAAATGGGTGGAGGAGAACGAGAAGCTCCACCGTGACCTGATGGCAAAGGGCGGCCTGCTCAAGCAATGACACGGACGGCGGACCTCGTCACCGCCGCCCTGCTGCTGCTCATCGGGCTGATCGCGGTCTTCGACTCGCTGCGCCTCGGCGCGGGGTGGGGTAGCGACGGCCCGAAGAGCGGTTTCTTCCCGTTCTGGCTCGGCACGCTGCTGCTTGCGGTCACCGTCGCCATCGCCGTCCAGGCGTGGCGCCGAGGTCCCGGGAAGCCGTTCGTCACACGCGAGCAGCTGCGGCCGGTCATGCAGGTGCTGTGGCCGGCGGTGGCGATGGTCGCGCTCACGGCGGTGATCGGGCTCTACGTCGCCGCCGCGCTCTACCTCGCGTTCTACATGCGCTGGGTCGGACGTCACCGCTGGCTCACGGTGGTGCTGATCTCCGTCGGCATTCCCGTCGTGACGTTCCTGGTCTTCGAGCAGTGGTTCCTGGTGCCGATGCCCAAAGGTCCAGTCGAGGCCTGGCTCGGATACTGATGGGCCTGGAGAACCTCTTCCTCGGGTTTCACATCGCGGTCACGCCGTTCAACCTCTTCATCGCCGTCGTCGGCATCACGCTCGGCACCATCATCGGCGTGCTGCCGGGGCTCGGCGGCGCCAACGGCGTTGCCATTCTGCTGCCGCTCACGTTCACGATGCCGCCGACGTCGGCGATCATTCTCCTGACGTCCTTGTACTGGGGCGCCCTCTTCGGCGGCGCGATCACGTCGATCCTCTTCAACATTCCCGGCGAGCCGTGGTCGGTGGCCACGACCTTTGACGGCTACCCTCTGGCGCGGCAGGGGAAGGGCGGGCAGGCGCTGACGGCGGCCTTCACATCCTCCTTCGTCGGCGCGCTCGTTTCGATCGTCCTCATCACGCTCTTTGCCCCGGTGCTGGCCGAGATTGCCCTGCGCTTCGGGCCGCCGGAGTTCTTCGCCATCCAGTTATTGACCTTTTCGAGCTTCGTCGGTCTCGGCGGTGGCAACCCGCTCAAGTCGCTCGTGTCGATCCTGCTCGGGTTCATCCTGGCGGCGGTGGGCCTGGACATCGTCACCGGCCAGCTGCGGATGACCTTCGGGATCACCGATCTGATGAAGGGCTTCGATTTCATCATCGCCGTGATCGGCCTCTTCGGCATCGGCGAGATCCTCCTCTCGGTCGAAGAGGGTCTGACCTTCCGCGGCGCCGCCACCGGCATGAACCTCACCGTCGTGCTCGACACGTGGAAGATCCTGCCGCGCTACTGGCGTACGTTCGTGCGCGGCTCGTTCATCGGCTTCTGGATGGGCTTCAAGCCGGGCGGCGCGACGCCGGCGTCGTTCATGTCCTACGCCTTCGCGAAACGATTCAGTAAGCACCCCGAACGCTTCGGCCACGGCGACCTCGAGGGAGTGGTGGCGCCGGAGACGGCCGCGCACGCCGCGGGCGTCGCCGCCATGCTGCCGATGATCACGCTCGGCATCCCGGGCTCGCCCACCGCCGCCGTCATGCTGGGGGGCCTGATCATCTGGGGCCTGCAGCCGGGACCGCTGCTCTTCACCGAGAAGCCGGACTTCGTCTGGGGCCTCATCGCCAGCATGTACACGGGCAACATCATCGGGGTGTTGATGGTGCTGGCCGGGGTGCCATTGTTCGCGGCCATTCTCAAGATCCCTTTCGCGATCCTCACGCCCCTCATCGTCGTGGTGTGCGCGGTCGGCGCCTACGCCGTGCACTCCAGCATGATCGACGTCTGGTACATGCTGATCTTCGGCGTGGTCGGCTACGTCTTCAAGAAGCTCGACTACCCGCTGGCGCCGCTCGTCCTGGCGCTCGTGCTCGGCGATCTCGCCGAGAACGCGCTGCGCCAGAGCCTCATCATGTCGCAGGGCTCGCTCACCGTGTTCTTCACCCGGCCGATCGCGTGCGTGATCACCATCGTCGCGCTATTCTTCCTGCTGATGCCCGTCCTGACGCCGTGGTGGCGTCGGTTGCGCGGCCTGCCGCCGACGCCGGGCGCGCCCGCCGCGGCCTGAGCCCGTCATGGCCGAGATGGTGATGAGCCCGGCGTTCTGGGTGGCTCTCGCTCAGATCTCCTTTATCAACCTCCTCCTGTCTGGCGACAACGCGCTTGTCATCGCGCTCGCGGTTCGTGCCCTTCCGAAGCGGCAACGAATGCTCGGGCAGATTTGGGGCGCCATGGGGGCCGTCGCCCTGCGCCTGATCTTCCTTCGCGCCGTGATGTGGTTGCTGGACGTGCCATACCTGAAGCTCTCCGGTGGCATTCTCCTCGTCTGGATCGCGGTCAAGCTCGTTCAGTCCGAGAGCGGCGCCGAGTCAGAGACCCGTCACGGCGTCTCGCTGTGGGACGCGGTCTGGATTATCATCGTCGCTGACGTGACGATGAGCCTCGACAACGTCCTCGCGGTCGCCGCGGCGGCCCGGGAGGACTACGCACTCATTATTCTGGGCATCGCGCTCTCGCTGCCGATCGTGGTCTGGGGCGCTGGCTGGTTGGCGCGGCTCATGAACCGGTATACGTGGATCGTGTGGCTGGGCGGCGGTGTCCTCGGCAAGGTCGCCGGTCAGATGATTCTCGAGGACCACGCGCTCGCGACCTGGCCATATGCGCAGCCGATCGAGTATTCTCTCGCCGGCGGTTTCGCTGTGAATCTTCATCCGTTCCCGCTCGTTCTTGCAGTCGTGATCGCTGCCGTCGGCTGGTGGCTCTCGCGGCGTCCGCACGCCGCGGTGCCGGAGGACGTCTGACATGGCGGATGAGGCACGGCGTCGCGGCCCGGCGGGGGACGAGGCGATGAGCATCGCCCCCATCAAGTCCACGCGGATCTACCAGGAGATTGTTCGACAGGTGAAGGCCATGATCGCCGAGGGGCGGCTCAAGAGCGGCGACCAGCTCCCGCCGGAACGGGATCTCGCCGAGAAGTTCGTGGTGAGCCGGACGTCCGTGCGCGAAGCCCTCCGCGCGCTGGAGAGTCTCGGGCTGGTGGAGATCCGACCCGGCGAGGGAACGTTCGTGCGCGAAGTCTCGGTCGAGTCGCTGATCGAGCCCCTCGCGCTGGTGATGGCGTCGCAGCGCGAGGCGATCGGTGAGCTGTTCGAGGCCCGCCAGATGATCGAGCCCGCGCTGGCCGGACTCGCCGCGCGTCGGGCCACGCCCGAGGAGCTGCACGAGATGGAGCGGATTCTCGAGGAGCAGGCGAAGGAGGTCGCGGCCGGGCGCACCGGGCTCGAGCAGGATGCGGAATTTCATTCCGCCATCGGCGCTGCTGCCCACAACCGCGCCATCACACGCATCGCTCACGCCGTCATGGACCTGCTGCGACAGAGCCGGGAGGAGTCGCTCAACACCCCCGGTCGTCCCACCCGCTCGCACGAGGACCACCGGCGGCTGCTCGCGGCGATTCGCGCGCGCGACGAGGCGGGGGCGCGGCAGGCGATGATCGACCACCTTCAGGCGGTCGAGGGGCTGGTGCTCGGCGACGACGAGCCGCGATATTCTTCGGCCCCGCGCGGACGCGCGAAGACGCCTTGACGCCGGGCGGGGGCGCTGGCTATACTCTGCAGCCTATGACGCTGACGTCGCGGATTCTGTCGCTCGGGCTGGTACTGGGCGTGCTGCTGCCGGGCCTGCCCGGAGCGTCCGCGACCTAATCGAGGGCGGGACGCCACGGGCAGGAGCAAGCCCGTGGCTGGAAGAAACTCAGGGGCCACGGGTTGCCGACCCGTGGCCCCTTCTGTTTGTCGTCGCGTCGTGAGCCCAGGAGGGCGGTCGAATGCAGGTGGAGCGGCGCCGGGAGCAAACATTGACATCGATGCGCGGTATCCAATAGAGTTGAAAGACTTTTTCCCTCGTCCATCGACGGAGACAGGGCGCTCTATGGCGACGACCAAGTACGTCTACTCGTTTGGCTCAGGCAAGGCGGAAGGCTCGTCCGTCATGCGCAACCTTCTCGGCGGCAAGGGCTGCGAGCTCGCCGAGATGACCAACCTCGGGATCCCCGTCCCGCCCGGCTTCACGATCACGACGCAGGCGTGGGCCGCGTACAACCGCTCGGGACGAACATTCCCCGACGGCATGTGGGAGCAGGTGAGCGACGCCCTCGAGAAGCTCGAGCACGACGCCGGTCTGGTCCTCGGCGATCCCAAGCACCCGCTGCTCGTCTCCGTCCGTTCCGGCGCGCGCGTCTCCATGCCCGGCATGATGGAGACCGTCCTCAACCTCGGCCTCAATGACGAGACCGTCGAGGGCCTGGCCGCGTGGACGCGCAACGAGCGTTTCGCGTTGGATTGCTATCGCCGCTTCCTCACGATGTTCGGCGACGTGGTCCTCGGCATCCGCCGCGAGGCCTTCGACGAGCACCTCACCGCCACCAAGACGCGGCTCCGCGTGCAGACCGATCCGGAGATCCCGGCCGCCGAGCTCCGCAAGCTGGTGGCGACGTACAAGGACATCGTCGCCGCGCGGACCAATGCGCCGTTCCCCCAGGACCCGCGCGAGCAGCTGCAGCTGGCCGTGCGCGCCGTCTTCGATTCCTGGTACGGCAAGAAGGCCGTCGAGTACCGAAGGATCAACAACATCCCGGCCGACTGGGGCACCGCCGTGACCGTGATGTCGATGGTGTTCGGCAATCTCGGCGAGACCTCGGGCACCGGCGTCGGCTTCACGCGCGATCCGCGCACGGGTGAGCGCGGCTTCTACGCCGAGTTCCTCGCCAACGCACAGGGCGAAGACGTCGTGGCGGGCATCCGCACCCCGGAGCACATCGACGACCTCAAGCGCCGCATGCCCGAGATCTACGACGAGCTGCTCGCCATCGCCGACCGCCTCGAGCGCCACTACAAGGACATGCAGGACATCGAGTTCACGATCCAGGAGGGCAAGCTGTACCTGCTCCAGACGCGCGCCGGCAAGCGCTCGGCCGCGGCGGCGGTGAAGGTGGCGGTGGACCTCGTGCACGAGGCCGTCATCGACCAGCACACCGCGCTCCTGCGCGTGAACCCGCGCGACCTCGCCAGGCTCTTCGTGCCGCTCCTCGATCCGCGCGACAAGCAACGGGCGCTCGCCGCCGGCCGGCTGCTCGCGCGCGGCCTGCCCGCCGCGCCGGGCGGTGCCGTCGGCCAGGTGGTGTTCGACGCCGACCGCGCGGTGGAGCTGGCCAAGAACGGCCAGCAGGTGATCCTCGTGCGGCCCGAGACCTCGCCGGAGGACGTGGCGGGTATGTACGCGGCGGAGGGCATCGTGACCGCGCGCGGCGGGCGGACCTCGCACGCGGCGGTGGTCGCCGTCGGCATGGGCAAGCCCTGCATCGTGGGCGCGAACGACATCGTCGTCCACGAGGAGCGGCGCGTGTTCGAGGCGGGCGGCCGGATGGTGCGCGAGGGCGAGGTGATCGCCATCGACGGCGAGACGGGCGAGGTGATCCTCGACGCCGTCGAGCGCACCACGCCCGAGGTGAGCAGGTCTGCCCAGGAGTTCCTCGGGTGGGCGGACCGCTACCGCAAGCTCGGCGTGCGCGCGAATGCCGACACGCCGGAGGACGCGGTGCGCGCCCGCGAGTTCGGCGCCGAGGGCATCGGGCTCGTGCGCACCGAGCACATGTTCTTCGCCGCCGACCGCATCCCGATCGTGCGCGACATGATCATGGCCTCCGATCCGCTGTCGCAGCAGGTCGCGCTCGACAAGCTTCTGCCGTTCCAGCGGGAGGACTTCATCGGGATTTTCCGCGCCATGGACGGCCTGCCGGTCACCATCCGGCTGCTCGACCCGCCGCTGCACGAGTTCCTCGCGAACCCCAAGGAGTACCGCGAGATGATCGAGGAGCGCGCGCGGCTGGACGCGCTGGGCATCAACCCGGCGCGCAAGGCGGCCCTCGACGAGAAGCTGGCCAAGATCGACTCGCTGCGCGAGGCGAACCCGATGCTCGGCCACCGCGGCTGCCGCCTCGGCATCACCTCGCCGAAGATCTACGGCATGCAGGTGCGCGCCATCATGGAGGCCGCCTGCACGGTGGCCGAGCAGGGTGGGCGCGTGGAGCCCGAGATCATGATCCCGCTCACGGGCACCGTCGGCGAGATGAAGGTGACCTACAAGCAGACGAAGGAGATCGCGGACGGGATCGTCGCCGAGAAGGGCGTGGCCGTGCACTACACGATCGGCACCATGATCGAGGTGCCGCGGGCCGCGCTCATCGCCGACAAGATGGCCCAGGACGCCGAGTTCTTCTCGTTCGGGACCAACGACCTCACGCAGATGACCTTCGGCTACAGCCGCGATGATGTCGCCAAGTTCCTGCCGGACTATCTGCAAAAAGGCCTGCTGCCTCACGATCCGTTTGCTGTGCTCGACCAGGAGGGCGTGGGCGAGCTCATCCGCATCGGCATCGAGCGCGGGCGCCGCACGCGCCCGGACCTCAAGATCGGCATCTGCGGCGAGCACGGCGGCGAGCCGTCGTCGGTGGAGTTCTGTCACAAGGTGGGCATGACGTACGTGTCCTGTTCGCCGTTCATGATTCCGATCGCGCGGCTGAGCGCGGCGCAGGCGCGCCTCCGCGCGCGCGAAGCGTCCGCCGAAGGCGCGCCGAATGCGTAACGAAGTGTTCCGTGATCGAGGGACGCCACGGCTCCGCTGGGGCGGCCCGAGCGTTGGGGGTTTGGGGGCCATTGCGGGGCCCCCATGGAGCATGTCGGTGTATCGAGGGACGCCACGGCTCCGCTGGGGCGGCCCGAGCGTTGGGGGTTTGGGGGCCATTTCGGGGCCCCCAATTCGATGGAGGCAACGGTGAAACTGCCAGGGGCGAGGATCGTGCTGGAGTGTATCAAGCGGGAGGGTGTCGACATCATCTTCGGCCTCCCCGGCGGCGCCGTGCTGCCGATCTACGACGCGCTGTACGACTTCGAAGGGCTGCGGCACGTCCTGGTCCGCCAGGAGGCGGCGGCCGGGCACGCCGCCGAGGGCTACGCGCGCGCGACGGGGAAGGTCGGCGTCTGCCTGGTGACGTCGGGTCCCGCCTGCACCAATCTGGTCACGGCGCTGCAAGATGCCATGATGGATTCGATTCCCATCGTGGCGTTCACGGGCCAGGTGCCGACGCACCTGATCGGCAACGACGCCTTCCAGGAGGCGGACAACGTCGGCATCACGCGCTCGGCCACCAAGCACAACTTCCTCGTGAAGGACGGCAAGGACCTCGGGCCCATCATCCGCGAGGCGTTCCACATCGCGGTGACGGGGCGCCCGGGCCCCGTGCACGTGGACCTGCCCAAGGACATCCTCGTGAAGGAGGCGGAGCTCATCTGGCCCGAGAAGGTCACGATGCGGTCCTACAACCCCAACTACGAGGGCCACGCCGGCCAGATCAGGCGCGCCGCGAAGGCCATGCTGCGCGCGAAGAAGCCGGTGCTCTACGTGGGCGGCGGCGTCATCTCCTCCAACGCGCACGCGGAGCTGCGCGAGCTGGCCGAGCTGACGCAGATCCCGGTGACCACGACCCTGATGGGGCTCGGCGCGTTTCCGTCCGAGCACCCGTTGTCCCTCGAGATGCTCGGCATGCACGGCACCTACTACGCGAACATGGCCGTCCATCACTCCGACGTGCTGGTGGCGGTCGGCGCCCGCTTCGACGACCGCGTGACGGGACGCGTGGACGCCTTCGCGCCGAGCGCGGAGATCATCCACATCGACATCGATCCCTCGTCGATCTCCAAGAACATCAAGGTCGACGTGCCGATCGTCGGCGACTGCCGCCGCGTGCTACGGGCGCTGGTGGAGACGGTGCGCGAGGAGATGAAGGCCGGCGGTGACGGCCGCGAGGGGCGCAAGCCCTGGCACAGGCAGATCGCGGAGTGGAGAACGGCGCAGCCGCTCCGCTACGAGTGGAGCGACGACGTCATCAAGCCGCAGTACGTCGTCCAGGAGATCTCCAACGCCACGCGCGGCGAGGCGATGATCGTCACCGGAGTCGGTCAGCACCAGATGTGGGCGGCCCAGTACTACAAGTTCACGCACCCCCGGGCGTGGTTCACCTCGGGCGGGCTCGGCACCATGGGCTACGGGCTGCCCACGGCCATGGGCGTGCAGGCCGCACACCCCGGCCGGCAGGTCATCAACATCGATGGGGACGGCTCCTTCGCGATGAACAGCCAGGAGCTGGCCACGTGCTTCGTCGAGAAGCTGCCCGTGAAGACGGTCATCATCAACAACAGCGGGCACGGCATGGTCCGGCAGTGGCAGCGCATCATTTATAAGGAGCGCTACTGCGCCATCGACCTGCCCGGCATCCCCGACTGGGTGAAGCTGGCCGAGGCGTACGGCTGCGTGGGGCTGCGGGTGACCAAGCCCAGCGAGGTGGTGCCGGCCATCGAGAAGATGCTGAGCACGCCCGCGCCGGTGGTGCTCGACGTGTGCGTCGACAAGGACGAGTGCGTTTTCCCGATGGTCCCCGCCGGTGGCGCCAACACCGACATGATCCTGGCTCCGCCGACCCGCGAGGTCCGCGATCGGGCCGAGAAGTCGCAGACGGGCTTCTGAGGATGAGCATGAACGGGACCGAACCCCGCAAGCACACGATCTCCGTGCTCGTCGAGAACAAGTTCGGCGTGCTCTCACGCGTGGCCGGGCTGTTCTCGGCGCGTGGATACAACATCGAGAGTCTGTCGGTGGGCGAGACCCTCGACCCGACGGTGTCACGGATGACGCTCGTGGTCAGCGGCGACGAGTTCGTCATCGAGCAGGTGACGAAGCAGCTCCACAAGCTGATCGATGTCATCAAGGTCAACGACCTCACCGACGAGAGCCACGTGGAGCGCGAGCTGATGCTCATCCGCGTGAACGCCGAGCCGCAGCATCGCGAGGAAATTCTCCGCACCGCCGACATCTTCCGGGCCAAGGTGGTGGATGTCACGCAGGTCTCGTTCGTGCTCGAGGCCACCGGTGACGAGGGCAAGCTCGAGGCGCTCGTCGAGCTGCTGCGGCCGATGGGCATCCAGGAGATCGTGCGTACGGGCAAGGTGGCGATCTCGCGCGGGCCCAAGACGCGCGCGCGGAAGGCCGAGGTGACGAAGCGCCCGCGCGTGTCCGAGGACCCGCGCGTGGTGGGCTTCGCGGACTAACCCCAGACCGACGGAAAGGAACACGCATGCCGGCGAAGATTTATTACGACCAGGACGCCGACCTCGGCCTCCTCAAGGGCAAGAAGATCGCGATCATCGGGTATGGCAGCCAGGGCCACGCCCACGCGCTGAACCTCAAGGACTCGGGCCAGGACGTGATCGTCGGCCTCTACCAGGGCTCCAAGTCCTGGGCGAAGGCCGAGAAGGACGGGCTGAAGGTGGCGCCCGTCGCCGACGCCGCCAAGGTGGGCGACGTCGTCATGATCCTGCTGCCCGACCAGACGCAGCGCCAGGTCTTCGAGGAGTCGATCCGCAAGGGCCTCGGCAAGGGCAAGATGCTGATGTTCGCCCACGGCTTCAACATCCACTTCAACCAGGTGGTGCCGCCGCCCGACGTCGACGTGACCATGATCGCGCCGAAGGCGCCCGGCCACGTGATGCGCGACCTCTTCACCCAGGGCCCCGGGGTGCCGGCACTCGTCGCCGTCCAGCAGGACGTGACGGGCAAGGCGCGCGACCTCGCGCTGGCGTACGGCCGGGGCGTCGGCTGCACGCGCGCGGGGGTGATCGAGACGACCTTCAAGGAAGAGACGGAGACGGATCTCTTCGGCGAGCAGACGACGCTCTGTGGCGGCGTCTCGCACCTGATCAAGGCGGCCTTCGAGACGCTCGTCGAAGCCGGCTACCAGCCGGAGGTCGCGTACTTCGAGTGCATGCACGAGATGAAGCTGATCGTGGATCTCTTCTATCAGGGCGGCCTCGCCTACATGCGCTACTCCGTCTCCGACACCGCGGAGTACGGCGACTACACCCGCGGCCCGCGCGTGGTGAGTGACGAGACGAAGCAGGAGATGAAGAAGATCCTGGGCGAGATCCAGTCCGGGCAGTTCGCGCGCGAGTGGGTGCTGGAGAACCAGGCCAACCGCGCGGGCTTTCTGGCCATGCGCCGGCGTGACGCCGATCACCAGATCGAGGAAGTCGGCAAGCGCCTGCGTTCGATGATGTCCTGGATCAAGCCACCGAGGATGTAAGCGTGGAGAAGAAGCTGCCGATCGCCAGAGAGGGCTGGCCCTTCATCGTGGGACCGGCGGTCGTGGCTGCCGGCCTCACGCTGCTCGGCCGCCGCCGGTTGGCCCTGCCGTTCTGGGCGGCCTCGCTCGCGTCGCTCGGGTTCTTCCGCGACCCCGAGCGCGAGATTCCGGTCGTGCCCAACGGCGTGCTCGCGCCCGCCGACGGCCGCGTGCTGGGCGTGGAGGATGCCGTCGATCCGTTCGTCGGGCCCTCGTCGCGCGTGTCGATCTTCCTGTCGCCGCTGGACGTGCACGTCAACCGGGCGCCCATCGGCGGGCTCGTGGTGGACGTCATCTACACGCCGGGCCGCTTCGTGGCGGCGTACGACCCTGACGCCGGCGACAACGAGCGCTGCGCCGTCCGCCTGCAGGGCGACGCCGCGCGCGTCACCGTGGTGCAGATCGCGGGCGTGGTCGCGCGGCGGATCGTGTGCCGCGTGGGGCCCGGCGACAAGCTCGCCGCCGGCGAGCGTTTCGGCATGATCCGCTTCGGCTCGCGCACCGACTGCTACGTGCCGCGCGGCACCGACGTGCGGGTGCAGCCGGGCGATCGGGTCATCGGGGGCGTCACCGTGATCGGGCTGCTGCCATGATTCCGCGCCGCCACGGGACGAAGCGGCTGCGCCGGCGACCGTGGCACGAGCTGCGCGAGCGGCGGCGGAAGAGCATCTTCCTGCTGCCGAGCCTGCTCACCACCGGCAACCTCTTCTGCGGCTTCGTCGCGATGCTGCTGACGGTGGACGGGCGCTACGCCGAGGCGACCCTCGCGATCTTCGTGGCCATGATCATGGACATGCTGGACGGACGCGTGGCGCGGCTCATGAAGGCCACCAGCCAGTTCGGCGTGGAGTACGACTCGCTGGCCGACATCGTCTCGTTCGGCGTGGCGCCGGCGTTCATGCTCTACTGGTTCGCGCTGCGCGACCTGGGCCGCCCCGCGTGGTTCGCCGCGTTTCTCTTCGTGATCTGTGGCGCGCTGCGGCTGGCGCGCTTCAACGTCATCACCGGCACCGCCGACAAGCGCTACTTCGTCGGCCTGCCCATTCCGGCGGGCGCCGCCGTGGCGTGCTCGGTGGTGATCCTGCTCCAGGGCGAGGATCTCACGCGGTGGATGCGCGTGAGCGTGGCCGTCGTCACCTATCTGGTGGCGCTGCTCATGGTCTCGACGTTCCACTACTGGAGCTTCAAGGAGTTCGACTGGGCGAAGCGGCCGCCCGTTCACACGCTGCTGATCGTCGTCCTGGCCGGGATGATCGTGGCCACGAAGCACGAGGTGTTCCTCTTCCTCGTGTTCGGCGGCTACGCCGTCTCGGGCCCGGTGCGGCGGCTGATCGTGGGCCACACGCCGACGCCGGCGCCGATCGAGGCGACCGGCAGCAGGGACCATCCGTGACAGGCAAGGAAGGACAGGGGGAGAAGGCCATGGACCGAATCATCATCTTCGATACCACGCTCCGCGACGGCGAGCAGTCGCCCGGGTTCTCGATGAACACGATGGAAAAGCTGGAGATGGCCCGGCAGCTGGCGCGCCTGAACGTGGACGTCATCGAGGCCGGCTTCCCCATCTCCTCCGAGGAGGACTTCGAGGCGACGCGTGAGGTGGCCAAGCAGGTCGGTACGCTCGCGGGCGCCCCGTCGATCTGCGGGCTCTCGCGCGTGGGCCTGGGCGACATCGACCGGTGCTGGGAGGCGGTGAAGTACGCGACGAAGCCCCGCATCCACACGTTCGTCGCGACCTCCGACATCCACCTCAAGTACAAGCTGCGCAAGTCGCGGGCCGAGGTGATGAAGGCGGCCGTGGAGGCGGTCCGGCACGCGCGCGGCTACTGCGAGGACGTCGAGTTCTCGCCGGAGGACGCCTCGCGCTCCGACTTCGACTACATGTGCGATGTCCTCGAGGCCTGCGTCGACGCCGGCGCGCGCACGATCAACATCCCCGACACCGTCGGCTACGCCATCCCCCGCGAGTGGGGCGAGCGGATCGCGCGGATCCAGGAGCGGCTCAAGCGGCACGCGGGCGCGTACGTGCTCTCCGTCCACTGCCACAACGACCTCGGGCAGGCGGTGGCCAACTCGCTCACGGGCGTCATGAGCGGCGCACGGCAGGTGGAGTGCACCATCAACGGTATCGGCGAGCGGGCCGGCAACGCCTCGCTCGAAGAGGTCGTGATGGCGCTGCACACCCGCAAGGACTACTTCGGCGCCGACACCCGCGTGAAGACCGAAGAGATCTTCCGCACCTCGCGGCTGCTCTCTCACGTCACCGGCATCCACGTGCAGCCGAACAAGGCCATCGTCGGCGAGAACGCGTTCGCCCACGAGGCGGGTATCCACCAGGACGGCGTGCTCAAGGAGAAGCTCACTTACGAGATCATGAAGCCCAAGGACATCGGGCGCCCGTCCAACAAGCTCGTCCTCGGCAAGCACTCCGGGCGGCACGCGCTGGCGGCGCGACTCAAGGACCTCGGCTTCGACCTCGCGGCCGGCGATCTCGACCGCGCGTTCAAGGGATTCAAGGACCTCGCCGACCGCAAGAAGGAGGTCTACGACGAGGACCTGATCGCCATCGTCACCGACGAGGCGACGCAGGCGGACGCCGTGTACCAGCTCGAGTACCTGCACGTCATCAGCGGCACGGGCGTGATCCCGTCGGCAACGGTGAAGCTCAAGAAGGACGGCGAGTCGTACCAGGACTCGGGCGTCGGCGACGGTCCGGTGGACGCCGCCCTCGCGGCCATCGACGCCATCACCGGCATGAAGGGCCGCCTGCAAGATTACGCCATCCGCGCGGCGACCTCCGGCAAGGACGCCCTGGGCGAGGTGGCGGTGAAGGTCGATTTCGACGGCACGCTGGTCTCCGGGAAGGGCTCCTCGACCGACGTCATCGAGGCGAGCGCCCGCGCGTACCTGAGCGCGCTCAACCGCATGCTGCAGAGCGGGCAGCGCACGAGGGACGCCGGCGGCGTCTGAGCGCGGAAAGGACGCCATGGCCACCCACAAGATCGCGGTGCTGCCCGGCGACGGGATCGGGCAGGAGGTGACGCCGGAAGCGGTGCGCGTGTTGCGCGCCGTCGGCAAGCGTGCCGGCGTGACGTTCGAGTTCGAGGAGACGCTGATCGGCGGTGCCGCCATCGACGCCGCCGGCACACCGCTGCCGCCGGAGACGCTCGCGCTGTGCCGCAACGCCGACGCCATCCTCTTCGGCGCCGTGGGCGGGCCGAAGTGGGACGCGCTGCCGCAAGAGCAGCGCGCCGAGCGCGGGCTGCTGGCTCTGCGCAAGGAGCTCGATCTCTACGCCAATCTCCGGCCGGCCCTCTGCTTTCCGATGCTGATCGACGCCTCGCCGCTCAAGCGCTCGGTGGTCGAGGGCACCGACATCATGGTGATCCGGGAGCTGACCGGCGGCCTCTACTTCGGCGAGCCGCGCGGCCGCGAGTCGTTCGCCGACGGGGGCGAGCGCGCGATCAACACGATGGTCTACACGACGCGCGAGATCGAGCGCGTCACGCGCGTCGCCTTCGAGGTGGCGCGCAAGCGGCGCCGCCGTCTCGCCTCGGTCGACAAGGCCAACGTGCTGGTCGTCTCCCAGCTCTGGCGCGAGGTGGTCACGCGGATCGGCAAGGACTATCCCGACGTCGCGCTGGAGCACGTTCTCGTCGACAACTGCGCGATGGCGCTCGTCCACAAGCCCACGCACTTCGACACGATCGTCACCGAGAACACCTTCGGCGACATCCTGTCGGATGAGGCGGCGATCCTCGCGGGATCGATGGGCATGCTGCCCTCGGCGTCGCTGGGCCCCGCCGGAGCGGGCGGCCGCAACGTCGGCCTCTACGAGCCGGTGCACGGCACCGCGCCGGACATCGCGGGCAAGGGCATCGCCAACCCGCTCGCCGCGATTTTGTCGGCCGGCCTGCTGCTGCGGTACTCTTTGAACATGACGGAAGCGGCCGGCCGGGTCGAGGGCGCCGTCCAGCGCGTGCTCGAGCAGGGCCGCCGGACGGGCGACATCGCCCGGCCCGGCGACAAGGTGCTCGGGACGCGCGAGATGGGCGATCACGTCGTGCACGAGCTGGAGGGCTGATGGCCTCGGGAGTCACGGTCGCGGTGGTCGGGGCCACGGGCGCGGCCGGGCAGACGACGCTCAAGATCCTCGAGGAGCGCAAGTTCCCCGTGCGCGAGCTGCGCGCCTTCGCCTCCGAGCGCTCCGTCGGCAAGACGGTGAGCTTCCGCGGCGAGGACATCCGCGTCGGGCGCGTCGAGCCGGCGGCCTTCAAGGGTGTCGAGATCGCCATCTGCTCGGCGGGCACCGCGCAGGCCAGGGAATACGCGCCGATGATCGCCAAGGCCGGCGCCGTCGTGGTGGACAAGTCCAACGCCTGGCGCCTGGACCCGGCGGTGCCGCTCGTGGTGCCGGAGATCAACCCCCACGCCGTGAAGGCGCACCGGGGCATCGTGGCGTCGCCCAACTGCACCACGATCGTGGCCGTGATGCCGCTCAAGCCGCTGCACGACGCCGCGCGGATCCGCCGCGTGGTCGCCACCTCGTACCAGTCGGTCTCGGGCGCCGGCGTCAACGGCATCGAGGATCTCCGGCAGCAGACGCTCGCGTGGGCACGTGGCGAGGCGATGCGGCCCGCGCATTTCCCGCATCGCATCGCGTTCAACCTGATTCCCGCGATCGACACGTTTGCGCCGGACGGCTACACGGGCGAGGAATGGAAGCTCATCAACGAGACGCGCAAGATCCTCGAGGCACCGGACCTCCTGATCTCGCCGACGACGGTCCGGGTGCCGGTGTTCACCTGTCACTCCGTCGCCGTGAACGTCGAGACGGAAGACAAGGTCAGCGTCGAGCGCGCGCGCGAGCTCTTCGGCCGCTTCCCCGGTCTCAAGGTGTGGGACGAGCCCGCGGAGCAGCGCTACCCGATGCCGGTCGACGTCGAGGGACAGGACGACTGCTGGGTCGGGCGCATCCGCGAGGATCTCTCGCATCCGCGCGCGCTGAACTTCTGGGTGGTCGGAGATCAGTTGCGCAAAGGGGCGGCGACCAACGCCGTGCAGATCGCCGAGCTGCTGCTCGCCTAGGACGGGTCGCGGGATGAGGACGCTTCGCCGCGCCTACCGCCGCCGGTTCGGTCGTCACGCCCGGTTCAACTTCGCCGTGGTGCTCACCATCCTCGTCGTCGCCTGGATCGCGGTGCCGAACGTCGCGCGCTTCGTGAACGCCTGGGCCGGCTACGCGCCGCTGCACTACGAGCCCAAGGACCTGGAGCGTCAGACGTGGCTGGAGCGCCACGATGCCGACTCACTGCTGACACGCCTGGAGTGGAACGACTTCATCGGCATCGGACTCTTTCTCCTCGTCGCGGTGGTCTGGCTCACCCTGGTGCCCGACCGCGCGTCGCGCCGTCGTCCGCCGCAATAGGAACGCGCACCGTCCGTCTCGTCCTCGCGTACGACGGCACCGACTTTCGCGGCTGGCAGGTGCAGCCCGATGCGCCCACGGTGCAGGGCGCGGTCCTGGAAGCGGCGCGTCGTTTTCTCGGCGCCGATGCGCGCGTGACCGGCGCCAGCCGCACCGACGCCGGCGTCCACGCGCTCCGACAGACCGCGTCGCTCAGCACGCAGGCGACGCTGGCCCCCCCGGCCGTCCAGGCCGCGCTGAACGCGGCGCTGCCGCCGAGCGTGCGCGTGCTCGACGCGCGCGAGGCGCCGCCCGGCTTCGACGCCCGGCGCGCGGCGGCCGGCAAGCGCTACCTCTATCTGCTCGACAATGGATCGGTCGCCGCGCCGCTCCTGCGCCGCTTCGCCTGGCACGTGCCCGGCGCGCTGGATCTCGACGCCGTGCGCGGGGCGCTGGCGGCGATGCGCGGCCGCCACGACTTCGGCGCGTTCTGCGCGGCGCCCGGCCGCGACGCCGATCCCGTCTGTCATGTGCAGGCCGTGCACGTGCTCCGGCGGCGCGCGCTCGTGGCCGTGCTGATCTCCGCCGACCGGTTCCTGCATCACATGGTGAGGAACCTCGTCGGCAGCGCGCTCGACGTCGGGCGTGGAGCACGGCCCGTCGCATGGATGGCCCAGGTGCTGACCTCCCGCGACCGCACCCGCGCCGGCCCCACCGCACCCGCGCACGGCCTCGTCCTCGTGCGTGTGCGGTACCCGGCTGAGCCGTGATCGCTCACGGAACGGCGGCGCGGGCGATCGGCGGGGTGGCGCGGCGTGCGGCCGGGGGCGCGGGCAGAGTGGGACCCCCTCGTACCCTCGCCGTTCGAAGAACGGCGTGTGGGTCGAGCGGGTGACGTCGCCCGCGCCCCCGGCCGCACGCCGCGACAGGACCCCGCCGCCGCGCACGTGCAACGGTCCCGCGGGCGATCCGCGCTAGAATAGCGACGCGATGCGCACCTACGTCACCGTCCGGGGCGGTCGCGTCAGCGAAGTGGCAGCCGAGGTCGTTCGCGAGCAGCCCCTCACCATCTACGTCAACGGCGAGAAATTCCTCACGCTGCTCTGCTCACCCATGATGCTGGAGGCGCTCGTCGTCGGCTACCTGTGGATGGAGAAGGTCATCGGCGGCGTGGAGGAGATCGCCGGGGTGGTGGTCTCGCCCGTCGACGGGCGGGCCGACGTCACGCTGACGCATCCGGTGACGCTGCCCACCGAGAGGATCCTCACCTCGGGGTGCGGCGGCGGGATCACGTTCCGAATCGATCATCGGCTCTTCCCGCGGCTCCACTCGTCGCTGCGGGTGCGGCCGGCCGCGCTCGCCGACGGCATGAAGCAGCTGTTCCAGGCGGCGACGCAGTACCAGCGCTCTCGCGGCATCCACGGCGCCGCCCTCTCGGACGGAACGCGGCTGCTCGTCGTCGCGGAGGACGTGGGCCGCCACAACGCCGTCGACAAGGTGAAGGGGCAGGCGCTGCTGGAGGGGGTTCCGACGACCGATCGCATCCTCCTGTCCACCGGCCGCGTCTCGTCCGAGATGCTCCTCAAAGCCGCGCGTATGGGCGTGCCCGTGGTCGCCTCTCGGACGTCGCCCACCGAGATGGCGGTGGCGCTCGCCGAGCAGCTCAACGTCACCGTCTGCGGCTACGTGCGGCCCGACGGCCTCAACCTCTACGCCGGCGAGGCGCTCGTCCTGGACGCGGAGCCCGCGACGCGTGACTGAGGAGCGGATCGAGTCGGCCGCCGAGAAGGCGTTCAAGCGGCGCTTCGGCGGCAAGGACAAGGGCCGGAACAAGCGCGAGGACTATGCCCTCGACCTGTTCCGCGAGGCGGCGGCCTACCTCGACGATCCCGACCGGGTGAACGCCGTCCTCCGTGAGCTCGGCAAGCTCTACAATCCCGTCACAAATACCCCCATTGTCGATCTGGAAACCAGGCAGCGGATCGTAACCCTGCTCCGGGAAGGGACACGGGAGTTGGCCCTGAAGATCCTTGACAATCAGCGACGCCTGTATGCCCCACTCGAGCACGACGACAGTGCGGGACTACGTTCACAAGAACAGTGGGATACGCAGTAGTGCAATCTTGACATTGTAAGGTCCGACCGCCTAGGATGCTCTCATCCTCATACCGGCCATAGGTGCCGGAATCAGCGGGGAGGGGGCATCGCCGCCATGAGCCTCACCGACTCGATTCAGCAAGATCGCCACATCATCGTCGCCATTGACGCCGCCCGGGGCACCGTCCGGGTGAAGGGTTTCGCCGATGCCTGCACCGACCTCTCGTGCTCCGAGCAGACCCTCGTCGTCAGCGACGACAAGGGCGGCCGCGGCGATCTCACCGCGCTGAACGCGGGCGACATCGTCAGGCTCGAGGGGCCGGTCGGCCGGCCCGCCCGCATCGTCGTCGTCCGACGGGTCTGGGACGAGCTCTCCAGTCCAGAGTGGTGACAAGGAGGCTTCGATGAGCCTTTCACGTCGTGACTTCCTGAAATACGGAGGAGCGACCGCCACCGGAGCCGCGCTCGGCACGGGTGTCGACATGCTGCCGGTCGAAGCGGCCGCGGTGTCGCTCAAGATCAAGGAAGCGAAAGCGTTCGCGGGCGTCTGCCCGTACTGCGCGGTCGGCTGCGGACAGCTCATCTATTCCAAGGACAACCGGATCATCGACATCGAGGGCAACCCGGACACCCCGCACACGCTGGGCCGGCTCTGCCCCAAGGGTGCCGCCACCATCCAGCTGTCGAACAACCCGCTGAGGCCCACCAAGGCGCTCTACCGCGCGCCCGGCTCGGACAGGTGGGAAGAGAAGCCGATCGAGTGGATGTATGACCAGATCGCCAAGCGCTACTACGACACCCGCGAGAAGCACTTCATCGAGAAGGAGAAGGACAAGGAAGGCAAGGAGGTCACCGTCAACCGGCTCGAGGCGATCGCCTCGCTCGGGTCGGCCTGCATCGACAACGAGGAGTGCTACCTCCTGTCGAAGCTGAATCGCACCTTCGGCATCGTCTATCACGAGCACCAGGCCAGGGTCTGACACAGCGCCACGGTCCCAGCTTTGGGGACCACGTTCGGTCGCGGGGCGATGACGACGAACCTCATCGACCTCCAGAATTCCGACGTGATCATGATCACGTCGAACATGGCCGAGAACCACCCGGTGGGCTTCCAGTGGGTGATGAAGGCCAAGGAGCGCGGGGCCAAGGTCATCCACGTGGACCCGCGTTACACGCGCACCAGTGCGGCGGCGGACATCCACATGCCGCTGCGCTCGGGCACCAACATCGCGTTCTTCGGCGGGCTGATGAACTACGCCATGCAGAAGAACCTCTACTTCAAGGACTACGTCGTCCACTACACGAACGCGTCGTTCCTGCTCGACCCGGCGTTCAAGAACGCGACCGATCTCAACGGTCTGTTCACGGGCTACGACGGGAGCAAGAAGTCGTACGACCGCTCCTCCTGGAAGTACCAGCTCGACGGCGAGGGCAACCCGAAGCGTGACCTCACGCTGAGAGACCCCCATACCGTCTTCCAGCACCTCAGGCGACACTACAGCCGGTACACGCCGGCGATGGTCGAGCGCGTGTGCGGCATCCCGAAGGCGAAGTTCGAGGAGGTGGCGCAGCTCTACTGCGGGACCTCGGGCCCCGAGAAGACGGGCACCATCACCTACGCGCTGAACCTGACGCAGCACACCAACGGCGTCGAGAACATCCGCGCGCTCTGCATGCTGCAGCTCCTGCTCGGCAACATCGGACGGCCGGGCGGCGGCGTCACCGCGCTGCGTGGCCACGCCAACGTGCAGGGCGCGACCGACCTCGAGCTGCTCTATCACGAGCTGCCGGGCTACCTGCCGATGCCGTTGCGCGACGCGCATCCCGATCTCAAGACGTACCTCGAGAAGGAGACGCCGAAGGGCGGCTTCTGGGTGAACCGGCCGAAGTTCATGGTGAGCCTGCTCAAGGCCTTCTACGACGACGCGGCCACCAAGGACAACGATTTCGGATACCAGTGGATTCCGAAGCGCGCGTCCGCGGACGCCTATAGCCACCAGCACATGTTCGTGGATATGTACAACGGCATCATCAAGGGCTTCCTCGCCGACGGGCAGAACCCGGCGGTGGGCGGCCCCAACGCCAAGCTGACGCGGGCCGCCATGCAGCGGCTCGACTGGCTCGTCGTCGTCGACATCTTCCTGACGGAGACGGCCGAGGTGTGGAAGGAGCCCGGCGTCAACCCGAAGGACGTCAAGACGGAGGTGTTCTTCGTCCCGGCCGCGCCGGCCGCGGAGAAGGACGGCAGCCTCACCAACACGATGCGGCTGATCCAGTGGCACGAGAAGGCGGTCGATCCGCCGGGTGACGTGCAGACCGACGCGCAGTTCATCTGCACGCTGGCCCACCGGCTGCAGAAGATGTACGCCCGCAGCACGAAGGAGCGCGACAAGGGGTTCCGCGCCGCCAACTTCACCTACGGCGCGAAGCCCGATCATCCCGAGATGGTCGAGGTCCTCAAGGAGATCAACGGCGTCGCCACGGAGGACATCAGCGACAAGGACGGCAAGGTCCTGTACAGGAAGGGCCAGCCGATCAATTCGTTCGCGCAGCTCACGGACGACGGCAAGACGACGTCCGGCTGCTGGATCTACACGGGTGTGACCGTCGAAAGCCCGGACGGCAAGCTCATCAACAAGGCGGCCTCGCGCAAGCCGGCCGAGGGCACCGATTACCTGGCGCACGGCTGGGGCTTCGCGTGGCCGGCGAACCGCCGCATCCTCTACAACCGCGCCTCCGCCGACCTCACCGGCAAGCCCTGGAGCGAAAGGAAGAAGCTGATCTGGTGGGACCCGAGCGCGCCGGGCGCCAAGCCGGAGGACAAGCCCGGCAAGTGGGTCGGCCTCGACGTTCCCGATTTCAACGCGTTCCTCGCGCCCGACGCGAAGAACGGTGACAAGCCGTTCATCATGCGCGCCGACCTCGTCGGCGGCTTCTTCGGACCGCTCAACGACGGACCGTTCCCCGAGCACTACGAGCCCGTCGAGTCCCCGACGAAGAACCTCCTGTCCCGCCAGCAGATGAACCCGGTGGTGAAGATCTGGAAGGTGCCGGACCAGAAGAACGAGCTGGCGCCGGTCGGCTCCAAGGACTACCCGTACGTCATCACGACGTACCGCCTCACCGAGCACCACCTCTCCGGCGTCATGTCGCGGTACCTGCCCATGCTGGCGGAGCTGCACCACTCGCACTTCGCCGAGATCAGCCACGAGCTCGCCAAGGAGCTCGGGATCCAGAACGGCGAGAAGGTGACCGTCGTGAGCCCGCGCGGCAAGGTGCACGTCACCGCGATGGTCACCAACCGCATCAAGCCCTTCACGATCGACGGCAAGACGGTCCACCTCATCGGCGTCCCGTGGCACTGGGGCTGGAAGGGCGTGGAGCAGCTGCCGGGCAGCAAGGGCGACATCACCAACGACCTGTCGTCCACCGTCGGCGACCCCAACGTCTTCATCCAGGAGACGAAAGCCTTCGTCTGCAACGTGAAGAAAGGGGTGGTCTAGCCATGGCGCGCACGCTGGCGATGTTCACGGACACGTCACTGTGCATCGGCTGTCGGGCGTGTCAGGTGGCGTGCAAGCAGTGGAACGAGCTCGGGCTCGAGACGCCCGAGTGGACGGGCACGTACCAGAACCACGCTCACTTCACAGAGAAAACGTTCCGGCTCGTGCGGTTCATCGAGGCGCCCGGCGCCAAACCCAACGGCGATCTCGCCTGGCTGCTCATGTCCGACGTCTGCAAGCACTGCGCGCAGGCGGGATGTCTCGACGCGTGTCCCACCGGCGCCATCTACCGGACCGAGCACGGCACCGTCAACATCAACCAGGACGTCTGCAACGGCTGCCGCTACTGCGTGGCCTCGTGCCCGTTCGGCGTCGTGTCGTTCAACGAGCAGACGGGCACCGCCAAGAAGTGCACCTTCTGTAACGACCGCATCCACAACGGCCTCGGGCCCGCCTGCGCCAAGGCCTGTCCCACCGACTCCATCCAGTTCGGGTTCCGCGACGACCTGGTGGCCAAGGCCAACAAGCGCGTCGAGGCGCTGAAGGGGATGGGCTTCAAGGACGCGCAGCTCTACGGCGCCGACAGCGGCGGGTTCCTCGGCGGCCTCAACGCGTTCTTCCTGCTGCTGGCCCGGCCGGCGACGTACAACCTGCCGGAGCATCCCAAGCTCCCGCAGCGCAACGTCGTCGTGGACTCGCTGCTCTCCATCGGCTCGGCCATCCTCGTCGGCGTCGGCGCCATGCTCGCCTTCCGCGAGCGTGGGAAGGGGGGGGAGTGATGCTCAAGGTCCCCGGCTGGGAGATGTCGATCGTCTGGTACTTCTTCCTCGGTGGCATCGCCGGCGGGGCGTACTTCACCGCCGCCATCGCCGACAACTTCGGCTCGTTCCGCGACCGCGCGGTGGCGCGCGTGGGCTACCTGCTCTCGCTGCCGCTCGTGGCCGTGTGCGGGGTGCTGCTCGTCGTCGATCTCGGCGTTCCCGCGCGGTTCATGAACATGATGCTGCACTTCAAATTCTGGGACCCGATGTCGATCGGGGCGTGGGCGGTCGGCATCTTCGGCGCGTTCACGTTCGTGTCGTCCGTGCTGTCGTTTACCGCGTCCGAGTCGGTGGCCTCGCTGCGCCGCAAGATCTCGCTGGTCGGGATGCTGTTCGGCTTCTTCCTCGCGGGCTACACCGGCGTCCTGCTGAGCAACTCCGCGATGCCGTTTTGGGGCGATTCGCGGCTGATGGGCGCCCTGTTCCTCGCCTCGGGCGGCTCCACGGGTATGGCGGCGGTGGCGCTGATCATGTTCCTGAGCGGCCGCGCGATGGGCGAGAGCTGGCACAAGATCGAGGTGGCGGATCGCTTCTCGATGCTCGTCGAGCTCCTCGTGCTCGCGATCTTCCTCGGCGTGCTGGGCTCGGCGGCGCAGCCGATCACCAGCGGCCACTTGGGGCCGCTGTTCTGGGGCGGCCTCGTCGGGGCGGGACTGATCGTGCCGCTCCTGCTGAACCTCTTCGGCGGGCGCATGCGCGCGCTCGGCGCCGTCTCGGCCGCCCTGGTCCTCGTCGGCGGCTTCATCCTCCGCTACGTCGTCGTCATGTCGATCCAGGGCTGAGCCGGTAAGAGCTCGCGCATCGTCCAGGCACCGGGGGGGATGGTGGGCCATGTCGTGGCGCCCCATCTCTGACGACAGCGTGCGCCAGCGCACCACGGGCCCTCCTCTCGTGCTGACAACGTGAACGTGACCACGCTGAGCGTGTCCATCGAGCGGCCTCCCCGCGAGGTCTCCGACTTCGTCTCGCAGCCCCGAAACCTCCCGCGCTGGGCCGCCGGGCTGGCGCGATCGGTGCGGCCGGACGGCGAGAGCTGGATCGCCGAGACGGCGCAGGGTCCCGTGCGTCTGCGCTTCGCGCCCTCCAACGCGTTCGGTGTCCTGGATCATTACGTGAGGCCAGTGGTAGGCCCCGAGATCGCCGTGCCGATGCGCGTCGTGCCCAACGGGGCCGGCAGCGAGGTGCTCATCACGGTCTTCCAGCAGCCGGAGATGACGGAGGCGCAGTACCAGGCGGACCTCGGTCTCGTGCGCCGCGATCTCGAGCGACTGAAGCGGGTGCTCGAGGGCACCGTATGACCGAGCTGCGCGAGGCGTGGCGCGAGTTGTTGGCGCGACGGCGTGTGCTCGCGACGAGCCTCGCGCCCTACGACGCGATGCTCGAGCGCTGGGCGGCGTGGAGGCCGCCGCGGCGGTCGCTGAGCTGGTCGGCGCAGCGCTGCCGCGAGAGCTGGACGCGCGGCGTGCCTCTCGCCGTCGAGGCCCCACCGCCGCTCGACGCCGACACCCTCGAAGACCTGCTCGGCGGCGCCATGGAGGACGTGGCGGCCGTGGCTCCGGCTCGCGCCGCGGCGCTGCAGCGTCTGGCCGGGGCGTGGGACGCGGGCGCGATCGGTCCCGGCGCGCTGCTGCCACGCCGGGAGGGAATCGGCGACGGCGGCGTGGAGGCCGCGAGCGGGCTGGACGCCGAGGCCGTCGCCTTCCTCGCGTACGCGACGCTGCGGCCGGTGCTGCAGGCGTGGCTCTCGCCGGCGCGGCCGCATTTCACGGAGGTCGACTGGGGGCGTGGCGTGTGTCCGTTCTGCGGCGGCCCGCCCGGCTTCGTCGACGTCATCGAAGGCGGCCACCGGCGTCTGGCATGTCACTTCTGTGGCGGCGCCTGGGGCTTCGCCAAGCTGCGCTGCCCGCTCTGCGGCGTCGAGGGCACCAAGGACATGGTGCGCCTGCAGGCCGAAGGCGAGGATGCGGGCTACGTCGTCTCCGGCTGTCGGGCCTGTGGCGCCTACCTCAAAGAGCTGGACCGTCGGGAACGCTGGAACGGCGGCCCGCCGCTGCTGGAGGACTGGGCCTCGCCCCACCTCGACCTCGTCGCCCGCCGAGAGGGACTTCGCAAGCCGCTGCCGGCGTTGCTCGACCTCGCCCAGCCGGGCTGATCCCGCTCAGCCCATCGGGAATGTGGTAAACTCCCGGTGCGATTGATGTTTTAGTGGTCATGCACCCGTACCTACAGAACATCGCGATCATCGCCTACGTCTGCGCCATGGGACTGGCGCTGGCGCACCTCGTCCAGCGCCAGGCGTACGTCCATCGTCTCGCCGTGCTCGCCACGCTGGTCGGCTGGATCGCCCACACGCTGGCGCTCGTCGTGCTCGCGATCGAGATCGGGGGTCCGCCGCTCGGCACGTTGCCCAACGCCGTATCGGTCGTCGTCTGGGTCGTCGTGTTGCTCGAGATGCTGGTCGAGCGGCAGTCGGGCGTCACGGTGCTGGGCGCGTTCGTGCTGCCGGTCGTCGTCGTCTTGAGTCTCAAGTCGTCGGTGGCGCGCCCGGTGACGCTGGCGCCGGCGCTCGGCAACGCGTGGATCTGGATCCATATCGCGCTGGCGCTCGTGGGCATCGCGGCCTTCGTGCTCAACTTCGCGGGCGCGATCATGTACCTGCTGCAGGAGCGTCAGATCCGCCACAAGCGCCCGGGCCGCTTCTATCACCGCCTGCCGCCCCTCGAGACGCTCGATCGCTGGACGTACCGCACGCTCGCGCTCGGCTTTCCGTTCCTCACCACCGGCCTGATCCTCGGCGCCGTGTGGGCGCGCACCGCGTGGGGCAGCGTCTTTGCGTTCGACCCGCTGGCCTTCTTCTCGCTGGTGGCCTGGCTGATCTATGCCGGCACCCTGGCCGGCCGCGCCGCCGGCGGCTGGCACGGGCGCCGCGCGGCGTACTTCGCCATCGTCGGCTTCGCGGCGCTCGTGGTCACGCTCGGCGCCGGGTTCTTTCTGCCCGGACGGCACGGCGCCTGATGCCGCTCTTTGCCGCGGGCATCAGCCACAAGAACGCGCCGCTGGCGCTGCGCGAGCAGCTCGCCGCCGACGAGGGCAAGGTGCGCGAGATCCTGCGCGATCTCGTGGGCGGAGGCGTGCTGCGCGAGGCGGTGATCCTCTCGACGTGCAACCGCGTGGAGGTCTACGGCGTGGCCGACGTGCCGGGCGAGGCGCGCGCGGTCGCCTTCCGCCACCTGTGCCGGCAGCGCGGCGTGGAGGTGACGGCCGTCGAGGAGGTCCTGTACACGCACGCCGAGGACGACGCGATCCGCCACGCCTTTCGCGTGGCCTCGAGCCTCGACTCGATGATGATCGGCGAGCCGCAGATCCTCGGCCAGGTCAAGGATGCCTTCGCGCTCGCGCAGGGCTGCGAGGCGGTGGGGCCGGCGCTGCACACGCTCTTCACCCAGGCCTTTGCCGTCGCCAAGCGCGTGCGCACGGAGACGGAGATCGCGCGCCACGCCGTCTCGGTCTCGTTCGCCGCCGTCGAGCTGGCCAAGAAGATCTTCGCGCGGCTCGCCGGCCGCGCCGTGCTGCTGGTGGGCGCCGGCAAGATGAGCGAGCTGGCGGCCAAGCACCTCGTGGAACAGGGGGCGTTCCCGATCTACGTCGTGAATCGCACGTGGGCGCGCGCCCAGGAGATGGCGCGCGCGCTGTCGGGCACCGCGGTGCCGTTCGAGGAGCTGGAGACGGCGCTGGCCGCGGTGGACATCGTGATCACCTCCACGGGGGCGCCGGCGGCCGTCGTGACGCGCGACGTCGTCGCCCGCGTCGTCCGGAGCCGCGGCACCCGTCCGCTCTTCTTCATCGACATCGCGGTGCCGCGCGACGTCGAGCCGGGCGTCGACGCGCTGCCAGCCGTGTACCGCTACGACATCGACGATCTGAAGTCGGTGGTCGACGCCAACATCCGCGAACGCCTGCGCGAGGCGCAGCGCGCGGAGGCGCTCGTCGAGCGCGAGGTGGCCAAGCTGCGCGCCCGGCTGGGCGACGTCGAGATCATCCCGACCATCGTGTCGCTGCGCGAGCGTCTCGAGGAGATCCGCGCCGGCGAAGTGCGCAAGGCCCTGGCCCGGTTGCCCGCGGCCTCGCCGGAGACGCGTGCCGCCATCGAGGCGCTGTCGGCGGGGATCGTGAACAAGATCCTGCACGCCCCGATCACCAAGCTGCGCGAGTCGTCGCGTGCCGGCGCGCATCGCTCGTGGCTCGCGGTCGTGCACGAGCTGTTCGGGTTGGGGCGGCGCTCGTGATCCGGCTGGCGACGCGCGGCAGCGCGCTGGCCCTCGCCCAGGCGCGCGTGGTGGCCGGCGGGCTGGAGGCGGGCGGCCTGCGCGTGGAGATCATCGCGATGCGAACCGAAGGGGACCGGCGCGCCGAGGCGAGGCTGGCCGCCATCGGCGGCAAGGGTCTCTTCGTGCGCGAGATCGAGGACGCCCTGCTGCGCGGCGACGCCGACGTGGCCGTGCACAGCCTCAAGGATCTGCCGGCCGACCTGCCGCGCGGCCTCATCCTGGCCGTGTTCCCCGAGCGCGAGGACCCGCGCGACGTGGTGGTGACGCGCGAGGCGGGCGGCCTCGAGACGCTGCCGCGCGGCGCGACGGTCGGCACCTCCAGCCCGCGCCGCCGCGCCATCGCGCTGTCGCTGCGTCCGGATCTCAGCGTCGGCCCGATCCGCGGCAACGTCGACACGCGGCTGGCCAAGCTGCAGACGGGCGAGTGGGACGCCGTGCTGCTCGCCGCGGCCGGGCTGCGGCGCCTCGGCCTCGAGCCCCGTGACGCGACGCCGCTGGCGCCCGAGGTCTTCGTGCCCGCGGTGGGGCAGGGCGTGCTCGGCGTGCAGGCGCGGGCCGACGACGCGGCGACGCTGGCCGCCCTGCGGCCGCTCGATCACGCGGCCACGCGAGCCTGCGCGCTGGCCGAGCGCGCGTTCCTGGCGCGGCTGGGCGCCTCCTGCGTGACGCCGATGGCTGCGCACGCCTCGCTCGCGAATGGCCGGGTGGTGGTCCACGGGCTGGTCGCGAGCGAGGACGGGCGCGAGATCCTGCGCGAGCGCGGCGAGGGCGTGGCCGGCGAGACCGCGGCGGTCGGCCGCCGCGTGGCGGAGGCGCTGCTCGCGCGCGGCGCCGCGAGGGTGGCGGCGCTGCGGCCGGCGGAGGTGAGCGGTGGACGCTGATCGTGGCGCCGTGCCCCACGGATCGTCCCGCGCCCGCGCGCAGGCGCGCGAGCCCGCGCGGCCACTGGAGGGGAGAACCATCGTCGTCACGCGGGCCGCGGCACAGGCGCAGCGCTTCACGCAGCTTCTCGAGGCGGCCGGCGCGCGCGTCATCGAGGCGCCGGCGATCGTCATCGGCCCGCCGCCCTCGTGGGAGCCGCTCGACGTCGCGCTCGGCGCGCTGTCGAGCTTCTCGTGGCTGGTCTTCACCAGCGTGAACGGCGTCACCATGGTGGACCGCCGGCTGACGGCGCTCGGTATCGCCTGGTCGGCGCTGGCGGGCCGCCGCGTGGCGGCCATCGGACCGGCCACGGCCGACGCGCTCCGCGAGCACGGCGTGCGCGTGGACGTGGTGCCCGCGGAGTACCGCGCGGAGGGTCTCGTCGAGCGCCTGCGCGGGCTGCTCGCGCGGGGCGATCGCGTGCTGCTGCCGCGTGCGGCCCAGACGCGCGACGTGCTGGTGACGTCGCTGCGGGCGCTCGGTGTGGAGGTGGTCGAGGTCCCCGCGTACGCCACGCGGCGCGCGGAGGGCAACGCGACGCGGCTGGGAGAGGTCCTGAGCGAGGGCGCCGTGGACGCGGTGACCTTCACCTCGTCGTCGACGGCGCGGAACTTCGCCGAGATGTTCAGCGAGGCCGAGCGGCGAGCCTGGCGCGGCCGCGTCGCCGTCGCCTCCATCGGGCCGATCACGGCGGCCACCGCCGCCGAGTACGGCCTGGCCACCGACATCATGCCGGCGGAGTATACGATTCCCGCCCTCGCGCGGGCGATCGGCGAGTGGTTCGCCGGGATTCCGAAGCGCCCCGGTCCGCGGGGCAGGAGGAGCGAGTGATGGCCCACGGCATGTTCCGCCCGCGCCGCCTGCGCGAAAAGCCGCTGCTCCGCACACTCGTCCGCGAGACGACGCTGTCGGTCGACGATTTCGTCTACCCCCTGTTCGTCGTGCACGGCCGCGGCGTGCGCGAGCCGATCGCGCCGATGCCCGGCCAGCACCGCTTCTCCGTGGATGAGCTGGTCAAGGAATGCAAGGATGCCGCCGGCATGGGCATCCCCGGCGTGCTGCTCTTCGGTATTCCCTCGGAGAAGGATCCGCGTGGCTCCGAGGCGTACGCCGATGACGGCATCGTGCAGCAGGCCGTGCGCGCCGTGAAGGACACGGTGCCGGACCTGCTCGTCATCACCGACGTCTGCCTCTGCGAGTACACGAGCCACGGCCACTGCGGCGTGGTCGAGGACGGCGCCGTGCGCAACGATCCGACCCTCGAGCTGCTCGCGCGTACCGCGGTGTCGCACGCGGACGCCGGCGCCGACATGGTCGCGCCCTCGGACATGATGGACGGGCGCGTGGGCGCGATCCGCGAGGCGCTCGACGAGTCGTCGTTCGCCGAGACGCCGATCATGGCCTACTCGGCGAAGTACGCGTCGAGCTTCTACGGCCCCTTCCGGGACGCGGCTGACTCGACGCCGCAGTTCGGCGACCGGCGAGCGTACCAGATGGATCCGGCGAACGCCCTGGAAGCGATGCGCGAGATCGCGCTCGACCTGGACGAGGGCGCCGACATCGTCATGGTGAAGCCGGCGCTGCCGTACCTCGACATCATCTCGCGCGCCAAGGCGGAGTTCGGCGTCCCGCTGGCCGCGTATTCGGTCTCGGGCGAGTACGCGATGATCCGCGCCGCCGGGCGCCTGGGCTGGCTCGACGAGGAGCGCGCGATGATGGAAGCCCTGACCGCCATCCGCCGCGCGGGCGCGGATGTGATCATCACATACTTCGCCCGGGACGCCGCGCGGCAGCTCGAGCGCGGCGGTGGGAGCTGAGGGTCACGTGCGAATCTCGGCCAAAGGCGAGTATGCGATCCAGGCGATGCTCGATCTGGCGCTCCATCGCGAGCGCGGTCTCACGCCCATCCAGGCCATCGCCGCGCGCCAGGCGATCCCGCAGCGCTATCTCGAGCAGGTGCTGCTCGCGTTGAAGCGCGCCGGCCTCCTCACTTCCCGGCGCGGGTCGGCCGGCGGCTATCACCTGACGCGTCCGCCCGAGGACATCACCGTGG
>Ga0137418_10000349_pt1 | contig 40510 bp, 33 predicted proteins | sample CZODoug3_1_2_16f_FD_122242 | JGI IMG/M metagenome (GOLD analysis project Ga0137418, IMG submission 122242) | Vadose zone soil fungal communities from Angelo Coast Range Reserve, California, USA - CZODoug3_1_2_16fungal (Hybrid Assembly) | ecosystem: Environmental > Terrestrial > Soil > Vadose...
CCAATAACCAGCCGAGCCTGCGCTACAACGATGTTCGTCGCGTGCTGTCTTCCAATCCTTGCCCAGCCGCCGAAACGTTCGACGGGGATTGAGAAGGGGATGAGTCGTTGAATCCGGCGAGGGCGGCGCAAGCCGCTCTCGGCGGTACTCCGCTGTTATCCGCAAGAACTCGATCACGCTGCGCCATCCAGCAGGGCGTATTCGTGATGCAGTCCACCCAGCACGGACTTGACGCTCACCCTATCTTTCTGCTCCGTCGCTTGGACCCGATCTCGTCTCGGTCCAGCAGGCAATCAATGAAGGCGCGGAGCGCAGGTTGAGGATGGTGCCGATTCGAATAGTAGAGATAGAGGCCGGGACTCGTCAGTGACCAGTCATCTAGAACGCACTTCAGCTGGCCGCGCTCGATCGCCCCGTTCACGCGATCGTCGTCGTAGGCGTAGAGAATGCCAAGCCCCTGCAAGGCTGCGTCGACGACGACATCTTGGTGATTCGAGATCAACGGCCCTTCCACAGCCATCTCCAGCTTCTTGCCCTTCTTCTGGAACTCCCAGCGATAGATCCGGCCACTTCCGGGGAATCGCCAGTTAATGCAGGCATGGCGGCGCAGATCCGCAGGCGTGCTCGGCACGCCGCGCCGTTCAAGATAGTCGGGCGATGCGACGGCGAGCATCTTCACGTCCGAGGTGAGGCGGACGGCAATCATGTCCTTCTCGAGTCGCTCGCCAACGCGAATGCCGGCGTCGAACCGTCCTGCAACGATGTCGCTCAGGCCATCGTCGATCACGATGTCGAGCACCACGTCCGGGTGCGCCCGGTGAAACCGGCCGAGCCGAGGCGAAATGATCTTCTTCGCCGCCATGCTCAGCGTATTGATGCGCAGCGTTCCCGCCGTCCGGCCCGTAGCAGCGACCGCCTCGGCGACCGCAGCATCCATCTCCAGAATCATTGGTGCGATGCGCTCGTGGAGGCGGGATCCCGCTGCCGTCGGTGCCACGCTGCGTGTTGTTCGATTGAGCAGCCGCACGCCGAGCCGGGCTTCGAGCTGGCGGATGGTCTGACTAAGGGCCGATGGGGATAGCCCGAGGTGATCGGCGGCGCGCGCGAAGCTTGCCCTCTCGAGTACGGCCGCAAAGGCCTTCAACTCGGCAAACTCCGCCCCGCGCATTATGCATTAATTGCCAAATAGCCTAGAAAGATTATAAGTGATTCTCTAATTTGTCGGGAAGCGTCATTGTGCCGTCACCGCAAGAAACACGGAGACTGCGATGACCAACTTGGATCTTCCCGAACCGATCGCCGCCTATTTCGACGCCGACAAGCGCGACGGCGAAGTCGTGGCGCGCTGCTTCACAAACCAGGCCGTCGTCAAGGACGAGGGACAAACTCACTCCGGTCACACAGCCATCAAGGCATGGAAAACTGCGGCGTCCGCCAAATACTCGTACACCAGCGAGCCATTCGCAGTGGAGCAGAGGGACGGCCGGTACATCGTCAGGAGCCGGCTGACCGGCAATTTCCCTGGAAGCCCGGTCGACTTCCGGTTCGTCTTCAACCTCGAGCGGGGGAAGATCGCGTCGCTGGAGATCACACCATGAGCTTCGATCTCGATCTCGCCAACCGCCGCGCTCTGGTCACGGGTGGAACGAAGGGAATCGGAGCCGCCGTCGTTGAGACTCTCCGCGGCGCCGGAGCACAGGTCGTGGCCACCTCGCGCTCCGTGCCCGACCAGCCGGCTCAAGGCGTACGCTATCTCGCCGCAGATCTTTCGACTGCCGAAGGCGCCAGCGCGGTCGCCCACTCGGTGCTGAAGCAGCTCGGTGGCATTGACATCCTCGTCAACGTGTTTGGTGGCTCCAGCGCACCGGGCGGCGGATTCGCAGCGCTCGACGACACGGAGTGGTCGAAGGAGCTGAACCAGAACCTGATGTCGTCCGTCCGTCTCGATCGCGCCCTGCTCCCATCGATGATTGAGCAGAACTGCGGCGTCATCATCCATGTGACGTCGATTCAGCGCGTTCTGCCATTGCCCGAGTCGACGATCGCTTACGCTGCCGCCAAGGCGGCACTGTCGACCTACAGCAAGGCCCTCTCGAAGGAGGTGACGCCCAAGGGAGTTCGCGTCATCCGAGTTTCACCCGGTTGGGTTGAAACCGAGGCGGCGGTTGGGCTGGCGCAGCGCCTCGCCGCCCAGGCCGGTACCGACTACGAGGGAGGCAAGAAGATCATCATGAACGCACTTGGCGGTATTCCGCTGGGCCGCCCTGCCAAGCCGAAGGAAGTGGCGGACCTCATCGCCTTTTTGGTTTCGCCGCGTGCAGCTTCAATTACGGGCACTGAGTACGTGATCGATGGAGGCACTGTTCCGACAGTCTGAGATGTCGATGTCCGCCTTCAATAAAAGAGCGTCTCGCCATCGCGTTACAGCTTGTGGCCCAGGCTGTGCGACTGGAGATCCTGCCTGACCGTCGTGCGCCCGCAAACCGTGATTTGCTGGCATCGGGCTGGTTGGCGGCTGTTCTGGCGGCTCAAGTCCAGACCAGGACGCCCGATGATTCCGGCCGACCTTCGAGGTTTGATTCGGCGCATGGCTTCGGAGAATCCGACTTGGGGCCAAGAACGGATCGGTATTCTCGCCGGGCCGACCAGATCAATCACCGTGCCCGACCAGCGACGCTGTGGTGCGCGCGAAATAGACTTCAGAGTTCAGGCAGTCCGTTGTGCTGTCGCCGGCGACGAGGTCCACGCACCGCGTGTAGACGACATTCAGCCGGCCGGCCCGGTCGAACGTCACCTCGAAGAAGTCCCCGAACGCGAAGTCGCCCGCGGGCGCGACCTCGACGGGATCCACCAGCGCGTAAGTGACCGGGTAGCCGAATCGCGGCGAAGCGCCCGCGAAGACGTGCCAAGTGCCGGTGGTGGTCGGATGCGTGAAATAGCCGACGCCGATCGTCTTCCCGTCGTCGGCGATGCCCATCCAACTGTATCGGATGATTCCGGAGTTCGGTGGGGTCACGTCCTGCATCGTCCAGGTCTGGCCATGGTCGATCGAGTGATAGAGCTTCAGACGAGTGGCCTGCTTGTATCGGTCGTCCGAATTGGTCGGCGTCACGAGGCTGGGGTTGTGCCCGGTGACCGGATCGGCCCACAGTGCGTACAGGTCGCCGCCGGCAGCGACAGTAAGAGACGGCCACGTGATGTCGCCGTTCGTGTTCGAACCTGACGGCAGGTCGCTGTTGTACCGGTCCACCTCGTAACGCTTCCACGTGTAGCCGTTATCCGCGGAGACGTACGACCAGAGCGTTCCGACCGTGAAGCCGGGGTCGCCCGGATTCGCGCCCGTCACCCCGTTCGTTCCCGCGTCGTTGTCGCAGAACATGTACAGGTGCTGCGAACCCGCCGTGTGGTCGGCCGCCGGCCGGCACCAGCCGCTGTCGGGCAGCGTGCAGCCTTGGGGGTTGAACGTCGTCCCCGCATCGGTCGACATGTAGATCGTGTAGCGGCCCGGCCCGCATCCCTGTCCGGCGGTGCCGAGCGGGTAGGTCACCTTGTCCCCCTCGTTGTCTGCGAACATCACGATGTTGTCTCCGTGGGCGGTGACCCACGGGCGGTCATCGACCGCTTGGAAGCTCGGCAGGATCGGCAGCGTGTGCTCGAACTGGACGTTGGCCTTTCCCGGACCGGCCGCGGTCCACCGCGTCACCGAGTCCTCCTTGACTTTGGTGTCGACGAAGTAGACATGCAATGCATCATCGAGCGCAATGTCGCCCTCGTCGCCGATGTCGAGCTGGTCGAGCGCGACCGGCGTCAGGCCCGGCAGGTCGGAGAAGTTCACGCCGTCCGAGGAAATCCACAGCCAGGACGCCGCTCGTACGCCGGCCGGGGCGCTGGGATCGAGCGCCACCGCGTCGCAATGATTCTGCTTGTGCGCGGTGACGAAGATGTTGCCAAAGCCGTCGATCGCGATACCTGGCTCGTAGCCGCCGCACGACTGGAAAGTCGGCAGTCGCACCGGTGTGCCGAACGTGATCGGCGCGGGTCCCGCGCCGTACGCAAGTGCCGGAGCCAACGCGCACGACATCAGCAGCGCAACAAGGGGCAACCCGGTTTGTCCGCGTCTGCAAAGAAAATGGCCCATGATGTTTTCCTCCCGTGTCAGAGTCCGAGCCCTGCGCCCAGCGTGTAGATCACAGAGGTCGTCTGGGTTTCGGTCGTCCCGTCGGGCAGCGTTGCGGTGATTGAGACCGGATAGACGTTGCCCACCGCCAGCGCCAGTCCCGACGGCAAACTGCCCGCTGTCCCGGACACCGTCTCGCCGGGAAGCAACGGCAGTCCCGAGCTCCAGGTGAGGGCGACGGGCATCCCCGCGACTTGAATTGCGAGCGAGGAGATCGCGACGTCCGCGGTGTTCGCGATCTGCATCTTGAACTGCGGCGAAGGATTGCCTGAATTACCGACGTTGGTCTGCTCGAAGTCCCCTTGATTGACTACGAAGTGGTGGTCATGCTGCGGCCCGACGCCCGTGCCTCCGGTCTGGACCGCGATATCGGTGTGCGAGCATTCGGAGGTGTTGCTGTTAGTCGGCATACAGGTGGTCGATCCCTGGGTCCTGGCCGGCTCGGCCGCGGTGCCCAGGTATTGATCGGAGGTGTAGATGATCGCGGCCAATCCGGTGGTGGGGCTTGCCGCGACGCCGAAATCGTCCAGTAGGTCTCGATTGCCGGTACAGGTCACGCCTGACTCGCACACACCGCCGTAGTGAATGACTCCCGAAGCCTGGACGGTCGTGAAGCTGCTGCCCGGAGTGGTCGCCTGAAGATTCTGCGCGAAGTAGACGTTCCACGCCGCCGTCATCGGATAGTTGTCGGGAATCGTCGTGCCGTCGTAGAACGAGGTGCCGTACCAGACGACGTCCAGCGCGCCCGCCCTTCCGGCAGAGGCCCAGGGGAAGATCGCCGTATTCGAGGGGGGCTTGTTGATCTGGATCGGAGCCGACCACGTCTGGCCGAAGTTGGTCGAGAAGCTGTAGAAGAGGTTGTGATTGTCGTTGAACAAGGTGTAGACGTTTCCTCCGCGGTCCACTGCCACGTTGACGAACTGGTGCCCGTAGGCGACCGTCGGGTCGGGATTGTTGTAGACGATGTGATCGGTGAACGTCTTGCCGCCGTCGATCGAGACGCCGATCCAGACCGTGTGCTGACTGCAGTTCGCGCACGCCAATTCGGCGGCGTTTGCGATCGAGCTCCAGACCTGGTAGATGATGTGATTCCCGGGATCGATCGCGAGGTTTCCAATCTGGTTTTGCAGCGCGGCGTTGAACAGGTCCGCGGCGTCGAACGCGCTGGCGTGCTGGGTGAAGGTCAGGCCCGCGTCGTAGCTGCAGTCGACCACGATATCGTCAGTCGCCGGCTGCGCGTGATACGAGATGCAGACCTTGCTGGCGCCGTCGGCGACGATCCATTCCCTGTCATCGACCGGAATGCTGGCGCCGATCGGATTGATCGACCAGGTCGCTCCGCCGTCCCTGCTGGTGCTGACGTAGATCTCGGCCAGCGGAGGCTTGCTCTGCAAACTGGCGACATAAATGTTGTAGAAGCCGTTCGCGTTCTTCCGAGGCGCGACGGCGATGTCGGTATCGCCGCCTGCCGGCGAGATTCCGGCTTGACCGGCTGAAACGCTGTTGGGCAAGGGAAGGGTCGTGAAATGAGCTCCCGCGTCGGTCGACTTCCACGCGAAGGTGCCGCCGCACAGCCCGCCGATCACGCAGAACACGTTCTCCGAGGACCCGTAGAAATTGCCGGCCGGGTCGGCGCGAATCGCCGGCTCGCCCTGGGTATTGACGCACGTTCCGCTCGAATTCGGACACGTGGTTCCGACGCTGAACTGATTGACGAACGGATTGCCGGCCAACTCGTAATTGCTGAACGTTGCCGGCGCCGAAGCATCCTGTGCCCGACCGACCGGTGTGAGAAGAAGGGACAACAAAGCGCCGACGACGGGCACGAATTGGCGCGGGAAGTGACGTTCCATGGAATCACCCCATTCTTTGTAAAAAATGCGGTTGAGTCCTTGGGGACTCCCTCGTGGTGAACTCGGGCCCCCGTTTCCCTGTGGAAATGCTCCGCTGGTAAGCGAATCGTAGTACTATAACGATCAGATCTGATAGTAGTGATACTAATCGTAGGTGTATTACTTCTACTCCGCGAAAGGGGCTTTCGATCCTTAACTCGGGGTGCAGCTTGATTTCTATTTAACTTCATGGCCCTACCTAATCCGGATCCCTCGAGCTCGGATATACGACGTGAACAGTCTGCGAACCCGGGGTCGAGTCGGGATCGGATCCGGGATGCCGCCAAGGCGCTGTTCGCCGAGCGCGGTTACGAGGGTTCCTCAACCTCTGAGATCTGCCGCCGCGCCGGCACCAGCGAGTCGCAGCTCGTCAAACACTTCACGAACAAGCAGGGCGTCCTGGAGGCGATCTTCCAGGACGGCTGGGAGCAGCTGAATCTCGCTGTCACGCTGGCGATTGAGCGGATGCCATCGCCAACGGACAAGCTCGGGATCATCGTCGACATCCTGGTCACGTTCCTTCAGAAGGATCCGGACCAGCGCACGGTGTTCCTGCTCGAGGGACGCCGCAAACGCGGCGACGGACACCTGGTCGTTCTGGTGCCCGCGTTTCTGGACTTCGTTCGAATCGTCGATCGAATCATCGGCCAGATGAGCGATCGCGGTGAACTCGCCGCGGGCGTTCACCCCGAAGCGATGCGCTCGGCGCTGATGGGCGCGTTGGAAGGTTTGCTGCGCGACCAGATGCTGGCGCGCACGTCGCGGTTTCCGGCCACCTATACCGAGGCCGACTACCGGACGATCTTCGCGACTTTTCTGTCGGCCTTTGCCGCGCGACCGCCGCCTTGAGTCCTCCCGATCTGCGAGCGGACCAAGCCCTCGAACAATCCAAGCAGCTGCATCAGGGGAACTTGGGGGACTGGCGTAACGAAAGCATCCAACACACACCGCTCATTGGAGCTGCTGACGCCCTTCCACGGCCTCTATAAAGTATCAAGCAAACGACTGACCGCCGCCTTGCAAGCACAGTGAGCGAAGCCCGCTGCGTGCTCTGCGCATTGACCCGATTTCCGCTGTGGCATCACGATTAAGCCGACCCTGTCGCCCTCGTTGAGGCCGCGCACTCACCGATGGGCGGGTCCTACCCGCCTGTTGTGCGGTGCGGTGCGTTTCTACACTGCGCCCCGTCCTGTTCGGTTCCGGAACGAACGGACGATCCAAAACTGATCGAAGGAGAATCACGATGAACGGTATCAGCAGCTTGTTAGGCAAGTCAGCGGGCACAGGCCTGCTTGGGGTATTGCTAAGCGTTTCATCATTCCCCGTTCCGGTGCAGGCAGAACCCGGCGACGGCCCCCACAACGTCGTTGAAATCACGGGAGGCGTCAGAGCGGTCGGCCGACTCATTATCGCCGGCGACGCGAACGTTGGCAGAGCGATCGTCGTGGCGCCAGGCAGCGTTCTGCATGCTGGAACCGTGCTGACCGCAGGAAGCACGCTGAACGGGGCTATCGACCACCTGCTCGTCCTGACGGACGATACGCCCCTCGAGCACGCCGCGGTGCTTGCGGTGGGGAGCAAGATCGCGCCGCACTCTACGCTAGCGGCGGGCACGATCCTGGCAGCGGGAACGGGCCTCGGCGCCAAAAGCGTGTTCGAGGCCCGCACCGTGCTGCAGGTCGGCACAGTGATCGCCGAGGGCAGCGTGGTCAACGGCGAAAGGTTCGAGGCGGCGCGCAGGCTCGAGAGCGCCTTGAGGATCGCGACGAGGTCGACCCTCGCGAGGGGAAGCGCGATTGCGGTCGGCAGTTTGCTGGCGGGCGATTCGGCCATCGCAGCGAACTCGTTCCTCGCCGGCGCGACCACGATCGCGCGTGGCAGCGTCCTGGCGGCTGGCACCTTCGTGGCGGCCGGCAGCTTTGTGAACGACGAAGCCTTTGAGACCGGGACCAGGCTGCCATCCAGTACCGAAATCGTCGCCACGAGCAGCCTGAGCGGTGGCAGCGCGATCGCGGCGGGCTCGAGGCTTGCGCCAGGAACCGGGCTGGTGACCAGCGCCGAGATCGTCGGTGCAACGGAGGTCGGCGGGACCGTGATGGTTGCCAACACGGCGATGGTTGCTCGCGGAAGCATGTTGGCGGCCGGTACCGTGGTCGCGGCCGGCAGCGTGGTGAACGGCGTCACCATGTCCGAGACGACCGTGTTGAACTCCGCAACGGAAGTCGACGGGGCAGTCATGCTTGCCGCGGGCAGCAGCCTGGCGGCCTCCAGCATGCTGGCGGCCGGTACCGTGGTCATGTGACCATGTAGCAGTCCCCGTCCGCGGCTTGCGGACTGTTCGCTTCACACGCGGGGAAGCCGGATCCGGCTTCCCCGTTTTCCCGTGTCGATCGACGACGCCAGGCTATCAAATTGAGGAGAACGGGGCATGAAGCTCTGCCGCGTCCCTTGCTGGATGAGTCGTCCGGACAGTCGGCTTTCCGCGTTCTTTTCCCGTTGGCCCAGCGCGACAGAACCTCGACTCATGCGAGCGCGTAGAGATACTCCACAAACGAGGCGATCGCGCCGTCGAGTCCCTGTACCTTCGGATGGGTCGACTCGATGAGGTAGTACTCGTCCGGGGCGTGCGCGCCGGTGCCGTGCCCCATGCCGAAGTGCCCGGCCGGGAGACTGAGCGGCGGGTCGGTGAAGAGGTACCCGGGCCAGGATCCGGCCGAGCGCGGCCACAGTTGAGGATCGATCCCTAGGCGGCGGTAGGTCGCGAGCTGCACTTGGATGAGGCGACTGTTCTGGTCGATCTGGTTCGGATCGTAGCCGCCGCTCATGTTGACCTCGATGTCGCCGAAGCCCTGCTGCTCGAGGTGCGCCTTCAATTTCGCCAGCGTGTCGGAAGCGGTCATGTCCGGCACCAGACGCATGTCGATCTTGGCCGTCGCGCGGTGCGGCAACACGGTCTTGCCGCCGGGGCCGGTGTAGCCGGCCACCAGGCCTTCGATGTTTATCGTGGGCTGCGACTCGAGCAGCATGCGCGACTCGAGCCAGCTCACATCGCGCACCCAGTGCTCGACGCCAAGCGTCTTCTTGACGGTCGCTTCGGAGGTCCTCGCGGCATACGCCGCGATCATCTCCTTCTGCTCGTCGGTGAGCGGCTTCGCTTTCTCGAAGAACCCCTCCACCGCCGGCGTATGGCCGTCCGCCTTGATGAGCCTGTTGAGGGCCTGCACCAGGTGCCAGGTGGGCGAATCGACGGTCGCCTCCAGGCTGGAGTGCACGTCGTGCTTCGGCCCACGCCCCCACCTCTCCCCGGTCGAGACGAGCTCAAGCTCCACCACCCCCTTGGCGCCCAGCGACACCGTGACGCCGCCGTCGCGGTCCTGTCCCGCCTCCGGCATGAACACTCCGATACATTTTTTCAGCTCGGGCAGTATCTCAGGGCTTCTCACGACCTCGCCAAAGTGCGGCGAGGCGATCTCCTCCTCGCCCTCGCACACCAGCACGAGGTTAACGGGCAGTTTCCGGTCGGCCGCCTTGAACGCCATGAGCGCTGACAGGAACGAGTTCTCCGGCCCTTTCTGATTCACCGCGCCGCGCCCCATGCACACCATCCCCAGGCCCTCCTTGTGCACGAGTCGCCCCTCGAGCGGCGGCGAGCTCCATTCTTCCGGCACGAACTGCTTCACGTCGTACATGAAGTAGATCCCCACCGTGGTGCGCGCGCCGGCGTCGATGCGCCCGAACACGCCGGCCTTGCCCGAGGTCGGCATGATCTTCACGTCCGTAAAGCCGGCCGCTCGCGCCAGCTGCGCCATGTGCTCAGGCCCCTGCGGGTAGTTGCGGTTCTCCGCCGCGATCGAGGGCAGCGCGATCCACTCCTGCAGCCGCCTGATGTTTGCGGCGTGCATCTTCGGGATCTCGGCCAGCACCGCTGACTTGTCCGCGCTCGTGTCCGCCCCCTTGTCCGGCGCCGCGGCGAACGCCGCTCCTGGCAGCGCAGCGACCGCGGCCGCGGCCGCCGAAGCCTTCACGAATTCACGCCTGCTGAGGATATCGCTCGTGTCCGTCATAGGTGTACTCCTCTGAACTGTCTGCGCTGCTGGAAGGCGAGTCGCATTGGCTGACGATATCGACAATGCTGACCTGAGTCAGCCGGGTCGTTGTGCCACTTAGGGCTTCAGAACTCGTGCGTGATCATCAGCTTGAGCACCAAAGAGTCGGACGCATCGGTAAAGCCGTGGCCGATACCGAACTCGACGCTGTTCGGGTCGCCGTTGTAATCGACAACGAGGAACAGGGTCTGGGCCTGCTGCTTGAGCGGCGCAAACTCGCTCACATAGCCGAAATCGGCGTAGTGCTCGAGCGCGCCGGCCCAGAGCGGCGAGAAATTGTAGGCGACACGCTCGGCCGGCGCGAAGTCCAGCTTGCGTATTCCGTTAAATCCCGTGTCGATAATGGGATTGACGATGAAGTCCCAAGGCCCTAGGTGCTCCCCCAGAATCGGGCGAACCTCCCCTGACTTGTGAGTCTGCTCCCACTGGTGCTCGTTGAAGCTGAGCTCGAAATTGATTCCATAGAAGAAGGTCTGTTGCTTCGCATTCGGCACCACGAAAAGCGCCCGAAGCTTGCCACCGTTGAACTGTAGCCGACTACCGCCGAGCGTATACAGCGGGAAATAGGCGCCGAGTTCAAACCACGGCCTAACGCCATAGGCCCATTCCGCAACACCATTCAACGCATGGTTGGGAATGATGCCGCCCGGAAAATCTGGCTCGGTCCGGCCGCCCGGCGTGTAATTGTTGTGCAGCTCGAGGCTGAACTGCCCGGGCGGGTCGATCGTGGCATCGTAGACCTGTATCTCATCGGTCTGCGCCCAGGCATGCGTCCCAAGAAGCGATAGACCGAGAGAGCGCAAAATTCCGCGACAGAGCCCTCGGCGATCCCTCAGCATCATGACTTGAGGATACTCGCGAACGCTATCGCGTTTGGATGCCGCCGGCGACGTTGGCCGCTTGAAGCCGTGGGGTTATCCGGCCTGGCGGCTTGGGCCTACTGGACATTCCATCGCTAAGCGCGAATCATCATGGGGGGCTCGGGTGGCAGGCGAGATCGGTGATATCCGCGACGCTGCACTTGCCGCTTTTTGTCGCACATTCAGACAACGAGGGCGCAATGCAACTCGAATCGGAGCAACGCTCGCGATTGGATCGCGACGGGTACCTGTTTTTTCCTAACCTGTTCCAACCGGATGAAATTGCGGTCTTGATAGACGAAGTGCCGCGGCTTTATGCCGAGCGACGGCAAGAGAACGTGCGTGAAAAGGAAAGCGATGCCGTGCGCACCAATTTCGCCGCGCACATGTACAGCGCGCCATTCGCGCGGCTCGCCCGCCACCCGCGGCTGATCGAACCGGCGATGCAGGTGTTAGGGGAACCGGTGTACATGCATCAGTTCAAGATCAACGGCAAAATGGCCTTCGACGGCGACGTCTGGCAATGGCATCAGGATTTTGGCACCTGGAAGAACGACGACGACATGCCCGCGCCGCGGGCCATGAACGTCGCGATTTTTCTGGACGAGGTCAACGAGTTCAATGGCCCTCTGATGTTCATTCCCGGTAGCCACAAGCAAGGGGTGATCGACGCCACCCACGACACCTCGACCACCAGCTATCCGCTGTGGACGATCAGCCACGGCACCATCGCTCGCCTGGTCGCCCGCGGTGGCATCGTCGCGCCAAAGGGCTCTGCGGGATCGATGGTATTGTTTCATTCGTGCCTCGTTCACGCATCGACCTCCAACTTATCGCCCTGGAATCGAGTCAGCGTTTACTTGAGCCTTTGCGCGGTGTCCAACCACATCCGCCGGTTCAAGCGTCCCGAATACATTGCCCACCGCGATTTCACACCGATCGAGTGCCTGCCGGACGATTGCCTGCTGAAGGATTACGACGTTGCGCTGCCGTGGAAAAGCGGAACGCCGCAGAGAGCCGGCGACACGAGCCTCGCCGCTTGAATCTAGCGTGAGCGCGTGAGCCTCTACGTCGGACTGCAGAAACGCGCGGCCGAAGGCCGGCCGCTTCGCGTCGGACTTATCGGCGCCGGCAAGTTCGGCGCCATGTACCTCGCGCAGGTCCCAAAGACACCCGGCGTTCATCTGACGGCGATCGCCGATCTGTCGCCGGCGAACGCGATTGCCAATCTTCAGCGCGTCGGTTGGGCGCCGGAGCGCTTCGGTGCGGCCTCGCTCGACGATGCACTGGGCCACGGTACGACACATGTCGGTGACGACTGGCAAGCACTGCTTCACCATCCCGCGATCGACGTGGTGGTGGAGTGCACCGGCAATCCGATCGCGGCGGTGGAGCATTGCCTGGAAGCATTTCGTCTGCGCAAGAACGTTGTCAACGTGACCGTCGAAGCCGACGCATTTTGCGGCCCGCTGCTGGCGCGCAAAGCCGCCGAGGCCGGTGTTGTTTACAGTTTGGCTTTCGGAGACCAGCCGGCGCTGATTTGCGACCTGGTCGATTGGGCGCGCGCGGCGGGCTTCGGCGTGGTCGCCGCGGGGCGAGGCCATAAGTGGCTGCCGCATTTCTCCCAGTCGACGCCGGAAACGGTGTGGGGACATTACGGCCTGACGCCTGAGCAGGCGTTGACTGGTGGACTCAATCCGAAGATGTTCAATTCGTTTCTGGACGGATCGAAACCGTCGATAGAGAGCACCGCCGTGTGCAACGCGACCGGCTTGGCTGCGCCTCCGGATGGACTCACCTATCCGCCTGCCTCGATCGACGATATTCCGTCGATCTGCCGTCCGCGCGCAGAGGGAGGCGTTCTCCATCAGAAGGGCCAGATCGAGGTGGTTTCATCTCTTCGGCGCGACGGCTCCCCCATTGACTACGACATCCGCTTCGGAGTTTTCGTGGTGTTCGAAGGCGACACCGAATACATCCGCAATTGCTTCAAGGAATACATGGTACGCACCGATTCCAGCGGGCGTTACGCGTGCCTCTACAAGCGGTGGCACCTGATCGGCCTCGAGGTCGGAATCTCGGTGGCATCGGTCGGACTTCGGGGCGAAGCGACCGGGGCGGCAACGTGCTTCAAAGCCGACGTCGTGGCCACGGCGAAACGAGATCTCGCGCCCGGCGAGCTGCTCGACGGCGAAGGCGGATACACGGTCTGGGGCAAGCTCCTGCCTGCGTCGACGTCGCTCGCCCTCGGCGGGCTGCCGCTGGGGCTCGCTCATAACGTGAAGCTGGTGCGTGCGGTGCGACAAGGCGAGGCGCTGGTGTGGAACGACGTGGCCATCGACGCCAACCTGCCCGCGTATCGAACGCGTCGCGAATTGGAAGCCTTGTTTGCGCCGCAGGCGGCACGGCAAAGTGCGTCCCGTCGCGTCGATCCGATGCGTGGAGACAAACTGCCTGCAGAAGGCGTCTCGGGTCGATGACCGGGCACTCAAGTTCACTTGTATGGAGAAATTTGTGCAAAGAGTTTGCATTTCGTTCACTCGATCTTGCTCTCCGAGTGGACGCCGACGTATTGGAGTGGTTTAAAGCGCAGGGACCGGGTTATCAATCCGAGCGGGCGGAGCAGGGGACTGCTGCTCCGGATCATTGCCGATCGACCCGCTCGCGACATCCGTCTGTTGACCAGCCATGTCCGAACGTCCGCTGAATACGGACGTTCACTCTCGTCATAGTGAAGACCCCACGTTGAACAAGGGTCGGAGGGTCAGCTTCGCGCCAATAGCATCGGATCGTTATTGACAGAGTGGTCCATAACAAATAAACTCGGGCCGTGGTTCGACCTAGAGAGTTCGATCGAGACGAGGCACTGGACCGCGCTACGCGCGTGTTCTGGGCGAAAGGCTTCGCCTCGACTTCAACGGAGGACCTGCTCGGCGCCATGAACATCGGGCGACAGAGCCTCTACAACGCGTTTGGTGACAAACGAAAGCTCTACCTTGAAGCGCTGGAGCGATATCAACGAGAAAGCAATGCGGCCCACTTGGATCGTCTGAACAGAAGTGCGTCACCGCTCGGCGGTATCGAAGCGCTTTTGGTTGGCCTCATCGCCGAAGATGATTGCGTACGTGCACTGGGGTGTTTGGGTGTCAGCGCTATCGGTGAATTTGGGGCTGCGGATCCGGAGCTTGTGATGCTGCGAAGCAAAGCGGGCCCAAAGCTTTTCAGGCGCTTGGTCGAACGCATCCGTGAGGGGCAGGCATGTGGAGAAGTCGATCCCGCGATCGACGTCCGCGAAGCCGCCGCCTTTTTGCAGATGACGATGCAAGGCATTCAGCTCGCCGCCCGTGCGGGCGGCGACGCTAAGAGTCTGCGCGCATTGGCGAGGTTTGCAATCAGCCGCCTTAGAGCGCGCTAGGCAAGAAGAGTCTGGTGAGGGTGATGCACGCCGCTTTATGGACTGATCTGTCAACAATGGAGATGCTGGTGAACGAGAATCGTGGACTTACCGGAAAGATTGCCATCGTCTTTGGAGGCTCGCGAGGCATCGGTGCAGCCGCAGCGAGACGCCTAGCAAGAGAGGGCGCCGATGTCGCGCTGACATACGTGTCGGCGCAGGAGCAAGCCGCCAAAACCGTTACGGCGATTGAGGCCACCGGGCGGACTGGGCTTGCAATCAAGGCTGACAGCGCGGATCCGGAAGCTATCGAGGCAGCTGTCGCGCAGACCGTGGATCAGTTCGGGAAACTGGATATTGCGGTTGTCAACGCCGGCATCTTGCTGCGTGGTGACGTCGCGACGGTGAGTGTGGAAGGTCTTGACCGGATGCTGGACATCAACGTGCGTGGTGTCTTTCTCGCCATCCAGGCCGCGGCTGCGCGTCTCACTGACGGTGGTCGGATCATTACGATCGGCAGCAACACAGCGGTGCGAAGCGGACATCCCGGCTCGAGCGTCTACTCGATGACGAAGGCTGCGGTTGCCGTCATGGTGAAAGGCATCGCCGTTGACCTGGCCGGCCGTGGCATTACAGTCAACAACATTCAGCCCGGGCCTACTGTCACGGACATGACGGCTGATCTTATCGAGGCGATCAAGCCGCTCATTCCGCTTAAGCGCGCAGCAGATCCGGACGAGATTGCCGGTCTGGTCGCCTACATCGCCAGCAAGGAGTCCGGCTACATGACCGGCTCCAGCCTCACCATCGACGGTGGTATGGCGTTGTGACTGCGTTCGTGAACCGGACGCAGCCGTCCGGTTGTATGCGGTGCACCCAATAACGCTACTTGCAACATAACGAGCTGGCGCGCCACTGTGGCAAGATCGGCGCAGCCATTTTGCGACGCGTGGCCGTGCGACCCCGGCGCCACCTGGATCGCCGAGGCCCTGATAAACATCATGTTTCGATTCGGTGCTTTGTTGCTCGCCTGCGCATTGCTGGAGCCTGCCCGGGGTGCCGCAAGAGAAGAGGTTGTGCCGGTCGTCTGGAAGACGCAAGAACTGAGGTTCGATTACGTTGGCTTCACCAGCAAGTATTCGTGTGACGGCCTGCGGGACAAGGTTGAGGGTGTGCTGCTTCGGTTGGGGGCGCGCCGGGACCTGGAGGTCAGGCCGTTTGGGTGTTCAAGGATGGGTGCACCCGAATCATTGCCCTCGCTTCAAATCAAGATCTCGACGCTGATTCCTGCGGGTCAGGGCGACGCAAAGGATGCCCTTGAAGCCCGATGGGAGACGGTCAGCCTTGGGGGTGTCGGCAAACTGACAAGCGGTGATTGCGAACTGGCCGATCAGATCCGCACCAAGATCCTGCCGCTCTTCACGAGTAGGAATCTGAAGTCACAAACCGACTGCGTTCCGCACCAACTGCCGGCGGGCAACATCCTGCTGAATGTCGACGTACTTGTCCCAGCGAAGAACTGACATTCGCAGCTGACAGCCTTGGCGCCGGGGCATCACAGCACTTTTTCAACCGTGATTGGCAGATCGCGAACCCTCTTCCCGGTCGCGTGATAGACAGCATTCGCGATCGCCGGCGCTACCGAGACTGCCGTCAGCTCTCCGAGGCCCTTTGAACCAAGCGGGCTTGCTTCTTCGTCGAATTCGCCCACGAACAGGGCGTCGAGTTCGGGAATGTCGGCATTGGTCGGAACCAGGTAGCCGGAATAATTGCGGTTTACGAAGCGTCCCAGCGTCGGGTCCGTTTCCGACTGCTCGAGCAAGGCTTGGCCCACGCCCCAGATGATCCCGCCGATCGCCTGACTGCGTGCGGTCTTAGGATTGATGATGCGGCCCGCATCGTAGGCGCCGACGACGCGGCTCAGGCGAACGAGCCCAAGATCTGGGTCGACGCGCACCTCGGCAAAGACAGCGGAAAAGCTGAAGACCGCCTTCGGTCCATTCACCTCCTCGACGGGGTCGTAGTCGCCGTCCCCCACGAGGTTCGAGAGCCCGTTGCGGGCGAGCAGTTCGGCATAGCTGGTGCTCAGATTCGTTCGGGCCAGTGAGAGCCTGCCATCGGCGACGATCACGTCGTCGGCCGCCGCACCGGCAAATGGCGCATCACGGCCGTTGAGCGCCAGCAAGACCGCTTTCTTTCGTGCGGCCTGTGCCGCCAGCATGACGGCAGCCGTTGCGTTGGACACCGTGGATGATCCGATGGCCGGGTGTGACTCTGGCAGCCGTGTATCCCCGAGTCGCACGGCCACTTTGTCGGGTGCCAGACCGAGCGCGTCGGCGGCGACCTGCGCCATCACCGTATAGGTGCCGGTGCCGATATCGTGCGCGGCGGCTTCGACGAGCGCCGAGCCGCCGCCGTTCAGTGTGACCCGCGCCTTTGCAGGCCATCGCCAGTGGGTGAAGATTGCGGCTGCCATCCCCTGACCGATCAGATAACGGCCGTCGCGCATGGAGCGCGGCTTCGGCGTCCGCCGGTCCCAGCCAAAGCGCGCCGCCCCCTCCATGATGCACTTGCGCATCGCGCGCGTGGAAAAGGGGCGGCCACTGTACGGATCGGTGTCGGTGTCATTGCGCAGGCGCAGTTCGACAGGATCGACGCCGGTGGCGTACGCCAGCTCATCCATGGCGCTCTCGAGCGCGAAATGGCCTTGCGCCTCCATGGGCGCCCGCAGCACGACGGGTGTGTTGCGGTTCACGTAGACGACCCTGTGGCTCGTGGAGATCCCGCCGCTGGCACGCCACAGGTGGCGGCTGGCCAGGGCCGCGTATTCGACGTAGTCGTCGAACACCGACGTCGGGCTGACGCTGTCGTGGCGGATCCCGGTCAGCTTGCCGTCACGGTCGCTGCCGAGAGCGATCGTCTGAACGGTCGCTGCCTGATGGCCCACCATCGAGTACATCTGCGCGCGGGTGAGCGGCAGGCGGACCGGCCGGTTCACCGCCTTCGCGGCGAGCGCGGCCAGCAACGTATGCGGCCAGGACCAGGACTTACCGCCGAAACCGCCGCCGAGGAACTCGCACACGACGTTGATCTTCTCCTCGGGAACACCGAGCACGAGCGAAGCCAGCCTTCTCGTGCCGACCACCATCTGAGTCGAGTCATATAGCGTCAACGTGCCGTCGTCATCCCAGAGCGCCAGGGTCGCGTGCGGCTCCATTTGGTTGTGATGGCGATCGGGCATCGTGTAGGTCCGCTCGATCCTGACGGTGGCGTCCGCGATCGCCTTCTCGGCGTCCCCGACCGATGAACGTAGGGGCCACATCCGCTGCGCAGGCTCGACCGCTTCCCTCGCCATCTGCGGCTTGAACACGACAGGGCGGTCGACCTCGTACTCGATCTTGATCAGCGTGCCTGCGTATGCCGCCTGATCGAGCGTCTCGGCGACCACAATGGCGACCGGCTGGCCGGAATAGTGGATCTTGTCGTCCTGAAGCGGCAGGTAGGTCTGTCCCTGCGGGTGCAGATGGCTCCACGGCACCGGCTTCAAGCGCGGCGCGTTGTGGTGGGTAAGCACGACGAGCACGCCGGGGGCCCGTGCGGCGGCCGTTGTATCGATCGATACCGTCCGTCCGTTGGCGATCCTGCTGTGGACGATTGCGGCGTGGGCGGCACGTGGAAGCGAAATATCAGCCGTATATCGGGCGCCGCCGGTCACCTTGCGCCTTCCGTCAACACGTGACATCGGTTGTCCGATGGCGTTCATGCGCGTGCTCCTGCGGTCTGTAGCGCGCGCAGCGCGACGCGCTGCGCCAGCTCGACCTTGAACGCATTGTGCGCAAGCGGCCGAGCGTCGCCGAACGACTTCGCGATAGCGGATTTGAGACCGTCGCTGTCGTCCAGCGAAACGCCCCGCAAAGCAGCCTCAGCCGCACTGAGCCGCCAAGGCTTGTGCGCCACGCCGCCCATCGCCAGCCGCACCGAACTGATCTGCCTGCCATTCGTCGCAACGGCAGCCGCTGCCGATACCAGCGCGAACTCGTAGGACTGGCGATCGCGCACCTTGAGGTAATGTGAGGCGCGCCCTTCCGGCCTTGCCGGTACTTCGATCGCGACAATCAGATCGCCTCGCTCGAGCACGTTGTCACGCTCAGGCGTGCTTCCGGGCAGACGGTGGAAGTCAGTGAATGGAATCGATCGTTCCCCGCCCATCCCGCGTACGATGACAAAGGCATCCAAGGCGGCCAATGCGACCGCGACGTCCGACGGATGGGTGGCGACGCAAGCCTCCGACCATCCGAAGATCGCGTGGTTGCGATTGATACCGTGGAGCGCCGAGCAACCCGAACCAGGCCGGCGCTTGTTGCAAGGGGCATCATCGTCGTCGCGGAAATACGCGCAGCGGGTGCGCTGCATGATGTTTCCGCCCATAGAGGCCATATTGCGCAGTTGGCCGGACGCCGCGAACAGGAGCCCCTCTGCAATCACCGGGAAGCGCTGGCGCACCTGCAGGTCCGCTGCCACATCGCTCATGCGGGCGAGTGCGCCGATGCGCAGGGCGCCGTCCGGTCGCGACTCGATGTGCGCCATACCGGGCAAACGGTTGATGTCGAGCAGACGATCGGGAAAGGTGGCGCGGTCCTTCATCAGACCCAGCAGGTCGGTACCGCCGGCTATGAACGCAAGTTGGCTGTCGCGCGCGTGAGCCGCGATGGCGTTCGCGGGATCTTCGGTGCTCGATAGTGAGAACGGATGCATGGTTCAGCTGCTCTTGGCCGCCTGAGCGACGGCGTCGACGATGTTCGGGTAGCAGGCGCAGCGGCACAGGTTGCCGCTCATCCGCTCCCGGATCTCTGCCTTGGTCAGGTCGCTCACACCGAAGCGCCGGGTAACGTCCAGCGTGGCAGCGCTCGGCCAGCCCGCCCTGGCTTCTTCGATCACGGCGACGCCGGACATGATCTGCCCGGACGTACAGAAGCCGCATTGAAAGCCGTCGTACTCGATGAAGGCTGACTGGAGGGGATGGAGTTGCCCATTGCGTTCCAGTCCCTCGATCGTCGTGATGCGCTTGCCCTCCTGCATCGCCGCCAGCGCCATGCACGAGACGATGCGGCGTCCGTCGACATGTACGGTGCAAGCCCCACACTCGCCGCGATCACAGCCCTTCTTTGGGCCGGTTAGTCCCAGTTCTTCGCGCAGCGCATCAAGCAGCGTCGTGCGCGGTTCGACCGAGACGGTGCGAGCCTGGCCGTTGACGACAAAGCTCACCGGCGAGCGCGCCGCACCTCGATCCGCGGCTTGCGCCGCCTCGCCAGCGGCGGCGTCCGGCTGATCGTCCCCGTAGCCGGGCCTCGCGCCGAGTGCGATTGCGCCAGCAGCCGACCGGCCTGCAAGCAGCAGGAATTGCCTGCGCGTAAGTTCGTCGTCCTTGTCCGTGGTCGACATCGTCGTCTGCCGTTATCCGTGCTGGCCGCGACCTTAAGCCTTTTGCGCATTCAGCGCCGCGACCTGCGCGGCGGAGATCCCCTCGAGGGCGAGCCCATAGGACAATCCCTCCTGGAGTCTGCGGCGGAAGCGAGTTGAAAGCGCCATCCGCGTGTAACGCAACGTGAGCGGGCTCTGCTTCTTCAGATGTCGCGCCAATTCCCAGGCTCGCGGTAGCAGAGCGTCGCGAGAAACAACCTCGTTTACGGCGCCATACTCCTTCGCCTGCGCCGCGCTCAGTTTCTGGCCGCTGAGCAGGAAGTAACGGCCGCGAATCTCGCCGATGACTTCGGGCCACACGATATGCAAGCCGTCGCCGGGCACGATGCCGAATGCGGGGTGCGGTGCATCCTGAAAGTAGGCACCTTCGGCGGCGATGACGATGTCGCACAGCAAGGCATATTCGGAATGCGCGGTGGCCGCGCCATTGATGGCCGCGATCATCGGCACTTGTATATCGAGAATGTTTTCGAGGACCTTTGTGCCCTCGCGCAGGATCTTGTCGTATCCCGTCGGAGTGAAGAAATCGAAACCTTCGGGGGAGAGCTGGGCGCAAAATTCGTCGCCCGTGCCGGTCAGGATGACGACGTGGTTGTCGCGATCATCGCCGATGTCGCGGAACGCCCGAACCAGCGCTTCGTGCACGTAGCCGTTGAACACCAGCGGACCGCCTCGCGTATGCAAGGCGACCTCCAGTATTCCGTCTTCGCGCTTCATCCTGACGTTTTCGTATTTGTCGCGGTAACTGTCAAACATGCGCACGCTCCTTGCAGGTACCCGTCATTCTTCTTGGCCGACCTTCGATCGTTCTCCGCCGATGCGAATCTGCCTCGTTGCCGGTTCGCCCGGTAGATGGCAAGCGGGACTAACATATATTTGTGCGCTGAATGAATCGGTGATTCTTGGTGAGCGATCGCCTGTCTGCGCTGCGGCTTTTCGTGCGCGTTGCGCGCGCCGGTAACTTCTCGCGCGCCGCGCGCGAGTTCGGGCTTTCGCAGCCGTCAGCTTCCCGCATTGTCGCGACGCTGGAAGGGGAAATCGGCGCGTCGCTCTTCACGCGCAGCACGCGGGCGCTCGCATTGACGGAGGCGGGCGCCGAGTACTTGGCGCGTGTGGAACCAGTCCTCGCGGCCCTGGACGAGGCCGACCACGCGGCCCGGGGAACGGGAGAACTGCGTGGCGTCATCCGAGTGGCAGCCGCTTCGAGCTTCATGGTGCATGCGGTGATCCCCATGCTGCCCGACTTCCTGAAGGACCATCCGCGCCTGCGCGTCGAGCTGTTGATGAACGATTTGCGGCAGGCGCTGATCAGTGAAGGCGTGGACGTTGCCTTCCGTTTCGGTCCGCTCGACGATTCGACCGCCACCGCACGCCGGCTGGGCAGTATTCAACGAGTGCTGGTAGCTTCTCCGGCGTACCTCCGCCGCGCTGGTCGTCCCAAGGTTCCGGCCGATCTGAATTCTCACGCCCTCCTGGTCGGACCGATGGCTGCAGACCGCTGGACCTTCGAGAAGAACGGGCGTCAGGTTTCGCTTCGTCCCGAAGGCCGCCTCGTCGTATCTGCCAATGAAGGCGCGGTCGCAGCCGCGGTTGCCGGGTTGGGCATTGCGTCAACGGGGATCATCGCCGCCCGTAAGCCGCTCGCCAATCGCAAGCTCGTTCGCGTCCTCCCCGATTGGGAGACGGGTTCAGTCGAGGTGCACGCCGTATTCCCGGCCGGACGCGCAAGCAAGGCAGCAGCGCGGGCATTGGCCGACCACATGCTGGGCGCTTTTGCCGATTAAAAGCCCAATGCGGCCATCAATGATCGACCACAGCGCGGATAGCGACGATGTACCAACGATTGACGATGCGCTCGGCGAGAACCTCGACCGTATCGTACGGCGCATGACGAAATTTCGTCACGGCAATCGCGCGCGGATTTCCCTGCTTCGAGCTTTGGACGGGGTACAGGATAAAGGCGAGAAGCGGCGATGGCTCCGGCCCATTCACTAGCAGCGGAAAGTACGCTTCTGTCGGCACCGGGTAGGTCGCAAGCTCCCGTGGATCGCGCGCGATCGCCAACAGTTGCGAGCGTTGCGACGCCGTGAAGGAACGGGGAGCATGCGCAAGTTCCGCCACGCGCCCGTGGTCGCGGATGCGCCACGCGCGCAGCCGCGCCGCAAGCTCAGCCCGATCCGCCCGCTCGAATCCAGGCGACTCCGAGTCGCCGGACGACCGAGCGCCGATCCCGGGTTCGGCCATCTCCGCGCCCAGCGCGTCGAAATCCGTCGCGGACATCCATCGCGTGAAGAACCGGCTCATCGCATCGAGCAAATCCTGCTCGATGTGATGCTGCGTCGACTGGAGGGTGCGCAATGGTGGCAATTTCCGGTTGGGCCACCGCAGATCGAGGCGCTCTGCACCATCCGGAAGTGAAATTCCCTCAAGGAATGAAACATCCTTGATACCTTGTGCCTCAAACCATTTGCGCTTGTCGGTCTTGCTCGAAGCCCGGACAAAGTCCATGAGCTCGCCTCGAAGATCCGCCCAGGCCTTGGGCGAGCGTTGCACTCCGGCAATGGCGGGCAATCGCTGCAAGGCGTTGTACGTTGCCTCAGCCATCGACAGCGTTTCGGCCGGCCAGGCGTATGTGAGATCGGCCCGATGGCTGTTCCATCCCCCGCGCGCGCGCGAGTGCGCCCAGGCGAGGCTAGGATCGCAGGACCCAAGAGAACCGAAAGGCCGCGGCACGTCGGGGACACCTTGGTGTGCCCAAGAAGCCTGCAGAGTGTGGAGCGCGGCCCCCATCAGCTGAAGTAAGTAGGGAGCTTGGGCCGGCTTCGCTTGCTCCAACCCGATCAAAGCCTTCATTGCCACATCGTTGCCTGGCGCGACGATGCGCCGTTCGGGTGCGGCCGGCGCTGCTACCTGAGAAGGGAAACGCGAGAGTCTGACCAGGTTGGCGGCTCCCGTATCGCTCGCGAGGCATGCGTACGTGGGCAACAGCTCGATGTACTGCATATCCCCTGAATCGACACGCTGATCGCCGATCGCGAGCGTGTCGGCCTGCTCTTGCGTGAATCCGGCCTGGATCGCGAGCCACTTGGTGAGACCGAAACTCACATCCGCTTCTTGCGCCTGGCAAAGGAGCGGGGCCAGAGGGACAAGAACAGCGGCGACACGGCGAAGCGACATCGGATCGAGCGACGAGCGGATCGGCAGCCGGAGTGATCAACTTGCCTTTTTCGGGGATGGCTGCAATGTATGTCAGCTCGGCGCGCTTGCGGAACGCTGTGCCTTTTGCTGCGGCGCAACCGTGTCGTTCGCCCGACGAAAGTCGACAAGAAACCGTCAATGCGCCGACGCGATTTGGCATATCCCGACCAAGGTCTAATAGCCGGGGACATTTCGCTGTGATAAAAGGGCCTGCACCTTGCTTCAATGCGGTACCGGCGCGTTGGCCCCGTGCGGTCAGTGAATCAGGAGCACGCCGGACCGTTCGGACAGGAGGAACCTATGGCAGTGCGGAGCGATGCGGGTGACAGCCGCGCGATTGCAGCGGTGACGTGCTGGATTGCGTGCTCGACGATTGTTCTCGCCTCGTGTGGCGGCGGCTCGAGTGGGATGTCGACCCCATCTGCTCCGAGCACGATGCCATCGATGGGCACGATGGCGGGTCCGATATCGACGGCCGCTCCAGCGAAAGCCGCGTCAAGTGAAGCCGCGGATGACGATGCGACCGAAGAAGGTTTCAGGACCGTAGCCAAAGCACATTGCGGTGCGAACGATCACCCGGAAACCGGCCTGCAGGGGCAGGTCTCGGCGGCGCTGCGCGCGAGCGGGTTCCACGGGTTCAACTGCAATCTGAACCTCGTCGGTCAAGTTCGAGGCGACGGCGCCAACTGGCAAACCGCGGAGTTCAAAGACCGCGTTCACAAATGCGCCTACCACGGGACGTCGTACGCCACTGCGAATCGCACCCAGCTGGGCGTTCCGGTTGCCGACGTCACTAACCCGGCACAACCCACGGTGACCGGCTATCTGACGACTTCATCGATGCTCGATCCTTGGGAATCGCTCAAGGTCAATGAACGCCGCCAACTGCTGGCAGCAGACGAAGCTTTCAATGGCGGGCTTTTCGGTACCGGAGGGCCTGCGATCGACATCTACGATCTGTCCGACGACTGCCGCTATCCCCAGCTGCTGGCCAACATCGGGGTTGGCAATCCGAACGGCACTACCGGTATTCCGGTGGGCGTGGTCGGGCACGAAGGAAGCTGGGCACCCGACGGCCTGACGTACTACGGCGGAGACCTCACCAACAAGCAGTACTACGCCGTCGACACCACGATTCCGACCAAGCCGAAGCTGCTGGCGACGTGGAAACCGGGAATCGTCGGTCCGACCGGCGCCATCGCAAACGTGCACGGCCTGTCGATCAGCGACGACGGCACGCGCGGCTACTTCGTGTCGTTAGCCACCACACCGGCTGCCGGTTTGACGGATCCGACGGTCTCCTCGGCGAACGGGCTGCTGATCTACGACACCAGTGAGATTCAGCTGCGCAAGGCCAATCCGCAGGTACCCCTGATCAGCAAGCTGTTCTGGAAAGACGGTGGCGTGTCTCAACACACGATCAATGTTCATATCGCCGGCAAGCCTTACGTGGTGTTCGTCGATGAGGGAGGACCGTCCGGAAACGGCACGGCAGGCCCCGCGGCCGCTTGCGCGGCTAAGCTGCCTCCGTACCCGATGGCGCGAATCATCGACATCAGCGACGAGAGGCATCCTTCCATCGTCTCGCGGCTTGCTCTCGAGATACACAATCCGGCGAACTGCAGTCAAACACTTCCGGACATTGTCGGGCTGACTGCCTTCACGTACGGCAGTCACTACTGCAGCGTCGACAACCGGGAAAATGCAACGACCTTGGTGTGCGGATACTTCAATGCCGGCATTCGCGTCTTCGACATCCGTAAGCCGCGGCGGCCGAAGGAGATCGCCTATTACAACCCGGCCGGTACGATGACGCCGAGCCCCGGCTCGAATCACATTGGACCTCTCGTTGCCAATAACTGGGTTTCGGGAGGTCCGGACTGGTGCTCCGCACAGGCGCACCTCGACGCGAGCGAAGGAGTGCTCTGGACGACTTGCCAGGACAACGGTCTAGTCGTTCTTAAATTCGAGAACGACGTGTGGCCGTTTCCTACTTCGCGTACGCCACCCGGGCAGCAGAACTAAGGGTAGTGAAATCGACGGACCCATCCGGCCCAGGTCGGAGGGGTTCGACCGTCGCCAATACGACTGAAACAGCTGATGCGAGGGTGCTCATAACTGATTCTCCTGGTTGAGTTGCGCTCTTAGCGAGCGGAGAAGTACTGCTTCAGGCCGAACACGAGGCCGGCGAAGGGCATGCCGAGCGCGGCGTAGACGGCGTCGGCTTCCGGTGCGGCGTTGTCGGCCAGGATCTCGATGACGGCGTTCGAGTAACCGACGGGGATCACGCCGGCCTGCTGCATGCGCAACACGCCCATCTCGACCTGGGTCTTCGTGAAGCCGCCGGAGGCATCGACCACCGCATAGCTGCTGTAGCCGTCGGCGATCGCCGAGATCGCCGGGAAGGCGAGGCAGACGTCGGTCGAGATGCCGGTGACGATCAGCTTCTTGCGGCCGGTCGCCTTGACCGCATCGACGACGCGGCGTTCGTCCCAGGCGTTGACGGTGGTGCGCTCGATGCGCTTCACGCCCGGCAGCGCTTCGGCGAGCTCGGGGATCAGCGGCCCCCACATCTTCTCGGTCGTCGTGGTGACGATGACCGGCACCTTCAGCGCCAGCGCCGCCTTGGTCAGGCCGACGACGTTGTGCTTGAGCTCCAGTGTTTCGATGTCGCGCACGCCGGTGTAGAGGCCGACCTGATGGTCGACCAGCAGCAGGACGGCGTTGTCGCGGGTCAGGCGTTCGTAGATATGGGGCGAGTTCATGGCAAGGATCTCCTTGGTGGCTGGGACGTGGGCATCGCCGCCGCTACCTTCTCGGCAGCGGCCGCGGCTAATTAGCTCTTGATGAAGGCGAGCAGATCTTCGTCAGGTCCATGAAGAACTTCGAGCGGTCGGCCAGAACGCCCGTCCGGATTCCGTCAAAAACGTCCTTCGGCAAGCCGCCCGGGTTCGCGGCAGTCTTCAGCATGAGCGGTGGCACGGCTCCGATCAGCACTGCCTTTGCCACTCGCTTCGTGCCATGGCGGCCGATGTAGCGGGCGACTTCGCCTCCTCCGGTGGAATGACCGACGTGGATCGCCCTCTGAAGGTCGAGCTTCTGGACCAGGTTGGGATGTCACGTTCCGATTGCGCAAAGATACGAGCGAGAGTCACAGCGTATCGGCTTGACCTGCTCGTCAGAAGACTGCAGAGTTCGGACGTATCGTCCAATGCATTGGACAGTTATTCAGGGCCACCAGGAGGTGGTACCGATGCTCGACCTGAACGACCTTTTCTACTTCGTGCAGATCGTCGACCGGGGCGGCTTCACAGCAGCAGGTCGAAGTCTCGGCATGCCCAAGTCCACATTAAGTTATCGCATGCAACAGCTGGAAGCGGCGCTCGGCGTTCGCCTGCTCAATCGGACCTCGCGGCATTTCGGCCCGACACAGGCAGGCGAAGACTTCTACCGGCACGCCGTGCTCATGGTGCGAGCGGCCGAGGAGGCCGAGTCGCATGCGCGGCAGAGGGTCACGGAACTCGCCGGCGTCGTACGATTCACAGCGGCGTTGGGTACGGCACAATTCGCGCTTCGCGACATCGTCATGCGCTTCATGCAGGAATACCCGAGGGTCGACCTCGTCGAGTACGTGACAAGCCGACAAGTCGATTTACTGGCCGAGAATTTCGATATCGCCATCCGTGCGCACTCGGGTGAGCTGCCGGACTCGACGCTTGTTCGCCGCACGCTGGCCGTCGCCCCGTGGATTCTCGTTGCGGGCAGCGAGTATCTCAAACGCGCTGGATCTCCGCAGACGCCTCAAGACCTGAAGCGATTCCCTTGCGTTTTGGTATGGAGAGCGAACAGAACTGCCACGTGGCACTTACGCCGGCACTCAACCTCGCGGCGGGGAGGTAGCAACGAACTGATTCAGCCGCCGGCGCCCCGACTGGTCAGCAACGACATGTCCAGCCTTAAGCGAGCAGCGATCGAGGGAGTCGGAATCGTCGCTCTGCCTGCCTACGTTTGCAAGAGCGAGCTGCGCACTGGCGAGCTGACGCAAGTTCTGCGGGGATGGTTCGCTGACGAATCGACCTTCAGCGCGTTGCTGCCCTATCGGCGAGGACTATTGCCGACCGTGAGAACCTTCGTCGATTATCTCGCGCTCCATCTGCCTAAGTACGTCGCCTCTTAGCTCCAACGAGCGACGTTTGCGCGCCCTGGCGATGACCCGTAATCACAGCGGCAGCCCTCGCTCCTATGGATGAGATGCATCGCGTTCTGCGTCCCTGGGGCGAGGCGGTGGTCGTGGACCTTTGCAAGGATGCCTCGCTCGATGACATTGACAGCTATGTGAAGAACAGCGGGCGCAGCCGAATCGATGCGTGGATGACGAAGTGGACTTTCCGCCATATGCTGCTGAAGCGAGCCTACACTGAGAACGATTTCGTCCGGATGGCAAAGCAGAGTCGCTTCGGCACGTGCCACGCCAAGGCTTCTTCGATTGGGATCGAAGTGCGATTTACCGAGACCGGTCCTGGAATGCGCAGTGAGTAGAGGTGGAGGCCAACGCATGAAGGATCTTCGACCTGACCAGGCAGCTCCGAGGTTCAATGCCGGACTTCGACCCGTCGACTGTCGGGTCCGGAGTCGGAAATGAAGAAGATCGGAATGATCGGCATCGGCCTTATGGGCCATGGGATCGCCAGCAACATCCTCAGGCACGGATACACGCTGTCGGTGCTCGAGCACCCGGGCAATCAGCCTCTGGACGAGTTGAAGAAGGCGGGAGCCCGTCCCCACCGGAGCGCAGCGACCCTGGCGGCGGACTCCGAAGTGGTCATCCTGTGTGTGACCGGCAGTCCGCAGGTGGAAGCCGTTATTCTGGCGGAAGACGGTCTGCTCAAAGGGATACGGCCCGGCATGGTCGTCATCGATTGCTCGACCGCGCTTCCCTCATCGACAGAGCGCGTCGCCCGCGCCGTCCAGGAGGCGGGGGGACGTTTTCTCGACGCTCCGATGACCCGAACACCTAAAGAGGCGGCGGAGGGCCGGCTCAACTTGCTGGTCGGAGGCGACGCCGAGCTCTTCGACGAAGTGCACCCGCTGCTGTCGGCTTTTGCCGAAAACATTACCCATGTGGGTCCGGTCGGTTCGGGGCACAGGATGAAGCTGCTGCATAACTATGTGTCCCTGGGCAGCGTGGCGTTGCTGGCGGAAGCGGCCGCTTGCGCGCTTCGCGCTGGCATTGCCCCGGAGGCCTTCATCGAGATCCTCGCCAAGGGCGGCGGCGGTGGCAAGGCACTGGAGCGGATCACACCGTACCTTCTCGCGCGGGATGGCTCAGGGCTCAAATTTGCGATGGCCAACGCCCAGAAGGACCTGTCCTACTACAACAGCATGGCGGAGCAGGCTGGGGCGGTACGCGATATCGGGCAGGCGGTGCTGGATACTTTCACCAAGGCCGCTGCCATCGGCCCCGATCGCTTGGTGCCGGAGCTCGTGTCGATTCTCGCTCCGAAGTGATTGCGTGCAGAGTCACGTGCCCGCGGCGCCCTACGGGTGCCGGGTCCATCCCCGGCAGGCTTGCGAAAACGCGCTCACTTCGGAATAGCCGAGCAGGAACGCGATCTCTCCCTGAGTGAGATGGCCGCGGGCCAGCAGCTGACGTTCGCTACCGCCAAAGCAGCCGTTGCGGAGGCCCATCAGCTATTCGCTGGCGACGGCGCAAAATGCCTCGCGTTGTAGGAGCCCGTCTTGGACGGCGGATAGGGTAGCGTGCAGCCGTTCCAAATGCTCGGGAACCCAATCCATGCCGCGCACCACCGAGATCGCGGAAGAGCGAGCGTTGATCCCGTCGATTCTTGCCATCATCGCCTGTGAAAAATCGTTGGAGATGTTCCTACGCTCCAGCAAGCGCCATCCCGACTGATCGAGCAGGATTGCATAGTCGTCGGATTCGACGAACGCGGGTCCAGAATCGATCGCAACCTGGCGCAGTGAGCCCTCGACGAGCGGCGCGATCACGATTACCGAAAATGCCATTTTCGCGCAGTCACACGCGACGCGCCGGCACTCGCGCAGCATCGACAGCTTTTCCGGCATGCAACAGAGCACGTCGCTATGACTGACGGCTTCGAATGACCCATCAGGGAACGGCAGCATGGCACCGTTGGCCGCGACTGCCCGGCATCGCGCCCCGAGACCATCGATCGAGGCACGCGTCACGGCGGCTCGCAATCCCGACAAGGGGACGTCGGAGACGGTCACATCGCACCCCGAGATCTTGGCGAGATACAAGGCAGGCCATCCAGAGCCCGCGCCAACGTCCAACAGCCGCATCTTCGGATCAAGTTCGAGGACCCTCGCAATGCGGTCTGCTTCAAGACGCGTCGTCCAGCTTGTGCCGCCGTAATCGCAGCCCAACACGCTGCGTTCGAGCTCCTGCATCACGGGCGAGCCGGCGAATTCGTACCCGCATTCGAACTCGCAGATCACTCCTCGCACGTCGCGCGGCCGCGTCATGTCACCCCACTGGATGCGACAGTCCGACGTTCTCGGAAGCTGACGTTACCAATGCCACACCTGGTCGTACCCACCGAAGAGCCTCGCGAGTTTGCTGCGGGCAACGAAGTCCAGTCCGTCGATCAACTCGCCGGGCTCGATGCCGCGTTCGCGCAGGGCGTCGTCGACTACGTAAATCTTGACGCCTTTGCCTTTGAGCCGCACCAGGTCGTCGGCGATCTTGGGTGGCTGGGTTTGTTCCTGCCCGCCGAACGACAATCCGCTCGCGTCCTGCGCTTTTATCGCATAGTTCACCGCGTTACCGCGCAAGAGTACGTCGATGTCGGCGTTGGCGCCTTTCATCGCCGAGCAGATCCAGATGATGGGGTCGTCTTGTTCCTCCAGAGTACCGCGATAGGCCGCTTCGACAATATTCAACACTTTCATAATGGCCTCCTATTTGGTACCGATGACCAGAGTGTTGTCGGAGCCTTCGGCGAACTTCCAAAAATCCGCAGGGCTTCCGCGGCGCACGCCCTCGATGGCTTCACCAGCCCCGCGCTCGTCAACACACAGGCCGCAGTTGACCCAGTCCAGTTTCGCGCCCTTGGCGGCGGCCTCTTTCATGACCGCAGCGATCCAGGCGCGCGGCAGCGGGTGGTTCTCTTCTTCCAGACTGCGGCCGTGCACGGCGTTCGGATGTTGCGCTTGCTTCGCAAACGGCAGATAGACCGCACCCTCATAGGCGAACACGTTGACGTTCAGCCCGCGCTTCACCGCGAGATCGATCAACCGCATAGCGGTGGTGCTGCGCGCGTTTTCGAACGGGGGATCCATCAGAGCAAAGGTGAGTGTCTTTGACATGGCGGCCTCCTCTTAGTGCCAGATGGCCTTGCGGCCGTTGGCGAGCTGATCGACGATCACGGAAAGCGACGCTGCCTTCACACCTTCCACCAATCGGTTATCCGCAATACCGCGCTCGCGCAGCGAAAAATCGTCCGCCAACACTTCCACGCCGGAGCGCGCCGTAGCGGTTAAGAGCGCAGAGTGCGCGCCCGGCCGCGCCGGCAACACACCATTCTGAACCAGGAACAAGGTGACCTCATTCCCTTCCTTGACCAGGTTTACCGCCAAATCGTATTGCCGCGCCACCACGTTGTTGTCGAACGGGTCGCGAGATTCGATTAGCAAGAACTTCGCCATGTCTGTCTCCCTTCGCTCTCCATGAGGGAAGTGGACTACACGCTCGGAATATCTTGTCGTCAATGGATGCCGGCGGACAAGCTCGGAGTAACCTTAGACATTTGCCTACTACGCTCCGCCGCTTCCGCCTGAGCTACCCGCAACAGGCCAGTCCGGAACAGTTCGACCATCGCCTGTCCAAACCCCGCCTCAATGGCGGCATCGCCCTAACTCCACGCCAAACAATTCGACCGACGGACTGCGCTGATTCCCCACCGCGTCTGCCCTACCGGATGTCGTGGGTAGGAAGGCGCGCACTTCCTCGATCCAGCGTCGCCACGCAGGCTCATGCTCGAGCAGAATGTGGTTGCGGCTTTCGAGCGGCACGAAGCGTGCGTCTGGAATGAGGTTCGCGAGCAAGCGGCCTTCATCGAATGGCACTCTTTCGTCACGGGTCGAGTGCAACACCAACGTGGGGCATGCGACCAGCGGCCCTAGCGCAGTGACATCGATCCGGTAGAACACGTGGAAGATTCGCACCGCGTTCTGCGGCGAAGTCGATATACGTTCGAGTTGATTGAACCACTGATGTTGCTCGGCCGTGCCATCGGGAATGAACCGCGTGGTGAACTGCGCAATTGGACGGCGGCTGAATTGCGACGAAATCCAAAATTGGATGCCTGAGCTGCAATTCAGATGCGCACAGTGAAAATGGCCACTCAGGCTGTGCGGAAACTCATCGTCGTCCGCACTGTGTGCCAGGTCGAGCCGCGTTCGAGCGCTCGCGGCGCCGGCGTTGCTTGCGAATGGCAATGTGAGCTGCCTACGCTCGGGTGTCAAGCTGGCGAGCCAACTGCACTCAAGAGCACTTAAAGCGCTACCTTTGGCCTTGAACGATTTCCGGCGTCCACTATCTCCGCAAATCCGTAATGGTCATGCAGAAGTGGGTGATTGGGATGTAGGTTGGCGGCCCCTGCGTAGCATCAAGCTGGTACAGGCGTTCCCTACTGATAGCCTAAGAACCGAAAAGAGGCTAACTTGATTAAAAGAGGTTTGTGTGAGGCGGACAGTGTCCTGAGCTTTCTCGGAGGTTCATATGGAACTGATCGTCAAGCATGAACCAATAGACGTTGAAGAGGAGAAGTTGGATTCCGAAATCATCGAACTGGCAAGGTCGTTCAGCTGCTCACCAACCACAGCAGCGGAGCGAGCGCCGGACCGTTGAATCAACATTTGATCGCCCGAGTGTAGAGAAGGCGTCAGGGGTGGCGCTTCGCCACGAGACACGGAGGACCCCATGCACGGACCAAGGCCGTTCATTAATCGCACGCTCAGGGCAGCGTTGTCTCTGGGGGCCGCCGTCCCTCTGCTCGGCCAGGCGACGCCGGACGCCGCAGTTCCCGCGCCGGCGATCGCCTACAGCCTCGATCTGCCGGACGGCCAGACCGCCAAGGTCTTCAGCAATGGCACGGCCGCAGTCTTCAGCAAGGACCTAAGGAAGGTCGAGTTCCGCGCCTTCCCGGTCGCTCCGCAATATGACGAGGTGGCCGCACAGACCGGGCTGCCCGACAAGGCCTGGCTGATCGCCGATCTCGCCGCCGGCGCTAAGGCGCCGTTCGCCGAGGGGCGGGTCATCGTCGTGTTCGCCAGCGGCGTCACGGGCACCAGCGACGTGGTCTCGGGCCGCGCAGCCGCCTTCACCAACGACCCTTCGACCAATGCCACACTCGCCGGCCTGGCCGTCGATCGCAGCGAGCGCCTCTTTCAGAACCTCGACAAGAGCAGCCTCGCGACAATGCGTGCGGGCGCCGAGGCCGACTTGGCCAGGCCGCTGCTCGACTTCTCCAACGCGTATCGTCTGCACCTCGCGACCGGTGCCTCAGTCCGGCAGTCGGTGAACGCGCTTCGCCGGTCGCCCGCCGTGGTGTACGTATCCCCGGATTTCCGGGTCGCCAGTACGCAGGCGATATCCATTCCCATTCCGGCGGGGACCACGGAAGCGGCGAGCGCCGCCGGCGCACCGCAGCGTCTCTTCTCCGCCAGCCTTCCGTCGAACTTTGCCCTCACCTCGAGCGCACAGAGCTTGCTGAACGCGCCGGCCACGGACGCGGCCGCCGCCTTCGATGAGATCGACCGCCAGTTCCACCAGCTACCGGGACAGGGCGAAATCATCACCAACGTCTCCCTTGGCGACCTGGACGACGCGAGCATCGTGAACAACTCCACAGATCCGTGCGGCTTCTATGCCACGGTCTTCGGTCCAACGACCGTGGTGATCGGCGGGCAGCGCTACCTGAACTGGCCGTCGATGCCTCTCATCCCGACCTACACGTCGAACCACAGCGGCCAACTCAGCGGCAGCGGCGAGGTCTGCGGAGTCGATCCATTCCTCGGCGAAGTGGGCCTCGATTTCTCGATGATGTCCCCGCTGCCCCATGCGCTGCAGCGCCCCGGCGAGGTCGGCTCGGGCCTCACCGACCTGCTCGGGATCGCCCCGGGAGCCAGCTACCGGCTGGTCGTTCCCGCGCCCGAAGGTTCCGTCGTCACCATCAGCGACATCGACGGGGCGCTCCTGGGCGCAGGGACGCAGTTGCCGGCGCCCAGCGTCATTACCGCCAGCCTCGGCTTCGCCGCCGACCAGTTCGGCTTCTCGGGGCGGTACCTCGAGGACGATCCGCTGACGGAAGCGATCATCGCCAGCCTGGTGAGCAAGAACATCGTCGTGACGGTGTCGTCAGGCGATGGCCTGCGCACGTTCACCAACGCGGCCGTCGCTCCCTCGGGCGGCAGCGCCCCGACGCAAGTCATCGGACCCGACGACACGCCGAGCGACCTGAACGACGTCGCCTTCTCGGGGGCGCCTTCGCTCGACTTCGACAGCGGTTCGATCGACGTCGGCGGGACCACGCTGAACGACATCAACTCCGCTCCGCCGCAGGATCCAGCCAACGCGAGCCTGGCGGCGCAGCACGCCTTCCCCGAGACGCGCTGGAACGGCTTCACCAACTTCAGCAGCGGATATGGATCGCGGGCGAACGTCTCCGCGCCGTCCGACAACGTGCTCGGCTTCTCGCATCCCTTCGGTGGCGCGGCGGATGCGGTCCAGATCAACCTCACCGGCGGGACGTCGGCATCGGCGCCTCAGACTGCGGCGGCCGCCGCGGTCGTCATGCAGGTCGCCCGGCTTACAGGGCACCCCTTCGACAACGCACGTCAAGTCAGGAGCTTCCTGGCGCAGACCGGTACGCCGGTCTCGACGGTGCCGCAGTCCGACGTGAACAACTTCGTCGGCCCGCAGATCAACGTGCGCCGCGCAGTGGAGAGACTGCTGAAGCGAGCCCACCTTTCCGTCGGCGCGGCGGTCCCGCGGGTGGCCATTGCGCAGCGGCGCAATTTCAGTCTGTTCGACGCTGCCTTCCTGAGCGCGACCGACCCCTCGAACATCGACTTGCTCGGAACGGTCTCCGCGGCCGACGGCGCCATGACCGGTCGCAACGCGAAGGCCTGGATCACGATCGCCCCGGACTGGGAGGGATTGCCCGAGGAGGCGCGTTTCGCCCTCACGGTGGGCGACATGACCATCGCGACGACGCCTTGGGCGCGGCTCTTGCCCGAGCAGATCCTCGGCGCGGCGGGGTTATCGCTCGCGTCCAACACGTCCCGAACTGTCGCCCTCACCTACCAGGCCAGCATGGAGGGCGAGGTACTTGCCCAGGCGCGATTCTCGCTCACCTTCGGACCGGCGGCTCCAAGCACTCGCGCGCTGCACGCGCCGCTCGTTCCCGCAGTCGTGAATGGGGCGACCATCCCGGTGACGTACGACCTGACGGGAGTCCGCAACGTCTCCAATCCGACCCTCCTCGTGTCGGAGCCTGGCCGGATCAATCCGGCAACCGGGTTCATCTACCGTCCTCTTTACAGTGTTCCGCTGACGACGCTCACCGGTACCGTGCAGATCCCGGTGACCGCGCTGCAGGGAGGCGGCATCTACGGGATCAACATCCTGTTCGGGGCCATCAACAACTCCCCCTTGAACAGCGACTTCGCCTATGCGCGCGTGTCGCCGGCCGGCTCTTCGCGCCCGCCGGCCCCGGTCCTCTCGCAGAACGGCTCCAATCCCGGCCATTTCCTCGAGGTCCCGTACGGTGGCTCGTTCCAGCTGTCCTGGGACGTCTCCGGAACGGGGAATGCCGACGGCGCGACGCTCGAGGTCAGCGCCCCCGGCCCAGGTGCTTTCAATGACGAGAACCCCTTCAACAATCCCAACGGGACGCTCCGCGACCAGAACGGCATCGACACCGGGTCGGTCGCTTTCGTCGCCTTGCCGGGAGTCAATGGCACGGTCACCCTCAATGCAAAGACGCTGGGGTTGGTGCCGACGCTGAACCACGTCGTGCGGGTCCTGCCGACTCGCTCCGGCGAGGGCGAAGGTGGCGCGCACAGCACGGCCGCGGGGGAAGCCGGCGAGGTGAGCACCATTACCATGGACGGCGTGCTGGCTGCGGACGGCGGCTTCGCGAACAACGGCTTCGGTATCGATCAGCACGGCAACCGCGGATTCCTCACCTCGGGCCAGCAAATGGCGAACGGCGCGGTCCTGACGTCGCTCGAGATCTTCGATCAATCTACCAACGCGATCGTGAAGACTGTCGCCTCGCAGCAGAACAAGCTGTACTTCACCAATGGATGGGGAATCTGGGGCGGCAGCGTCGGATTGTTTGGTCTATTCGACCTGATTACGTCCGCGAATTCCTACAACCTATTGGACCCAGCCACCGGCACCATCGGGCCTGCATGGACGCCGCCATCTCCGAACACGCTTCAGCTTGGCGAGGGTGCGGCCAATCAGGCAAACGATCGGGCGGTATTCCTCGCCTACGATACCACCGCGTCTGGCAACACCACTGCCTGGCGGCTGTTGACCTCGAACATCACCCAGAACACGTTCGGGCCACTGATCGACCTCAGCCCGACCGTCGCTACGATGGGACTGCCGGTATTCGCCGGCATCGGACAGAACAGCTCCACGAACCAAGCAGCCACGCCGGTCGGCGACTTCTTCAATTTCTGCGCTCCGCCGACGATCGTGGCCGCCGACCTCGGCAGTGGGGCGCTGTCGTCGTTCTCGGGCGTCACGAGCGGATTCCCCTATGGCATGGCCGTCGATTCGGTCACGAACAAGGCCGTGGTGCCGACCATCTGCGACGGCCTGGCCGGGATCTACGATCTCGGAGCGAAGACGGGCATCACCGTCCACCCGCAAGGCACCACCAACATCTATCCGGCCATCGACCAGACCCGCGGGCTGATCGTGATGGACCAGGTGGTTTCGGCCGACTTCGGGCTCAACAACAACGCGATGAGCAGCGCCGTGGTGATGGATGAGCGCGGCAACGTGCTCGCCACGCGGGAGCAGTTCTTCTTCTTCAATACATTTCTCAGCATCTCGGCCAACAACCTGCAATTGAATCCGGCGACCCGCACCGCCTGGACGCTGGGACCGGGACAGCAGCAGCTCGAGACCTTCGGCTACTGATCGGCGTAGAAGGCATGGCAGCAAGTCCACACGAGACGGCATCGCATATCCGGTCTCGTCATCCTCGCCTCGCGCAACTGCCTGGCATTCTCCTGCTAGCGGTTTTCTTGCTAATGAGCGGTTGTGCGTCACAGACCGTTTTTCAGTCCAACTTTGACCGATTCGGGACTGGCATCCCGCCCATTGGACCCGAGAAAGTGGGAACGACAGCGGTCGATCCGCTGAGCGACCAATATGTACACGTAGCTTCGAGCCATGGGAATAATGTAGTAATTACTCGGGCCGACCATGTAGATCCTGTTCCGGCGGCCGCCCTCCAGTGCAAGTTCGCGCAATTCCAGGGGGACGGTGTCTATGTCCTCTCCACGGTTCTCTACATGCCAACCGGCACGGGTGCGGCAACCATTCAGTTCGAGACCTTCGACCAGCCGGTCGGAGACTACGGCCATGGGTTTCTGCACATCGATCTGATGCCGGATAACACCTTGCGTATTGATGACAACGATGCCACCAAATTCGGCACGTTCCCGCGAGATCAAGAGTTCGTTCTGCAGGTAACCTTGAAAATCAACCCGGCGCCGACAGCGCATATCGTGCTCGCAGGCGCCGGGGCCTCCGCAGAGCTTGATTACCCGATCTTGCCGCCCTTTGTACCGCTGGCACGCCAGTACGGCTCGGTAAGACTGTGGATGGGAACTCCATGGACTGGCTCGTTTATAGCAAGCAATGTTGTGGTGACGTATCAATGACTGGTGCCCGCCGCATTCCCCCTGACCGTCAACGTCGAAGCGCCCGGGTTCCCGTTCGCATTAGTCGGCGAGCGAATCAGTAGTTGAAATGCCCCATGTTGTGCAGCGGCAACGCGACGGCCAACCCCGCGACACGCACGATCACGCCCGTTATCCTAGCCCACCACAAGCCGGTGCGAACGCCGTACCAGGCCAATCCGCCGGCAGCGATGCGGTAGCTCGGCGGTCGTGAGTCCCTCGTGGCGTCAAGGCTCCGAACTGCCGGGTGTGCCACGTCCCTCCGACCCTCGCAAAAAAAAGAGCCCCAGGGCAAGTAGCCGCCGGGGCAGTGCACACGTTGTGAAGATCGCTACCGGGCCAAGCGGCGGTATTCTAGTTTTGCTCACCCGGCGGCGTCCGGCTGTCCTCGAACGGCCACACGCCGCGTTCAAACTTCAGCATCAGCAGCCCATTGTCCTGGCAAGTAGTCCACACGGTCCCGCGCTCTGCGTCAAGGTGAACCTGGGCGTTGCACCAGTCGGGCCCGCCGGCGCGCCATTGCCCGAATCCGGCGTGGTTGGAACCAGGGCTTGGCGTGGTCGTGCCGGCCGGGTTGAAGTAGGCGATTTCCTTCGCGTGGCGCGGATGGCGGATGTCGAAAACGCGGATCCCAGAGTTGAAGTAACCGCAGGCGAGCGTCGTTGCGTTGTCCTTGTTGTCCACGCTACAGTAGTGGCTGCCATAAGTGAAGATCGCCAGGCCCACCAAGTCGGGTAGGACCTTGGCGCAGTTGGCGGGGTTGTGCACCTCGAGACCCAGCCGCGATACCACCTTCGGCTTTGTCTCGTCGCTGATGTCGATGATGCGCGCTAAGGGAAACGGCGTCAGACCGGCAGCGCATGCCGCTTGCTCCTGGGCGGCACCGCTGACGCCGCCGGAACCACCCTCATCGACGAAGATGATATAGGGCTTGCCACGGATCTTTACCGGGATCGTATGCTGTGCCGCGGAGCCGTCCTTCCAAAGCACGGAGCTGATCAACTTGATCTGCGGATTCGCCTTGCGCGATTGAATGTCACTCAAGTCGTAAATCAGCAGCCCATTGGTCGGCCCCACAGCAGGGTCCGTCAGGGCGGCCAAGTTCGGGTTAATTCCGATCGACACCATATATCCACGATTGCCATCGTCACTGATCGACAGACCGTGCGACCCTCCGTCGGTGTAGGTCCCCGGTACAGGGGGTGCCCCGTAGGGCGTCAGCCATCTCGTGATCAATTTCGGCGCAGTTGGATCCGCCGTATCTACCGCGTAGTAGATATGTTGAACGGGACTTCCACCATAGTACGTCAATCCGTCCGGTGCCCAACTGCCCTCGTGGCCAATCACCTGCGCGACATCGCCGCCATCCGTGCCTGTGCCGACTGCGACCGACGCTAGTAGCTGCGGCTCCCGGCAGTCGCCCGACAAATCGTATATGTCGACCTCGGGGCCGCCCATGCCGTTGTGGGCGTTGTCTGCAGCCAACAACTGTCGCTGCGCGTTCACCTTCAGCGATTCCCACGGATCGAGCATCGAGATGGACGTAAGGTGCCCGGTAGGGGTCGGATTATCAGGATCCGTCAAGTCGATGACGGGTGCACCCAGATGTGTCCGATTGGTGGTGCTGAACGCCGTGCCGTGGTAGCCGCAGGTGTGTCCCATTCGGTCCTTGAATTCGGCCGACTGCCAGTTCGCTCCGTCGCCCCGGCTCTGCCCAACGAGTTTGAGGTTGCAGTTGAAGCCCTGGAAGCCGATCGCCCGCAAGGACGCTGGCACTTGGCCCTGCAGCGCGATCTCGGGGTGGTCCTCGGGGCCGCACACGGCTTTGGTTACGGTGAGAGGAATCTTGCCCCCATCATCGCCTTCATCATCATCCGATTCGCGTCCGCTCGCAGCGCCGCCTGACAACGCAATACAGGAAAGCGCAACCAGGACATAGGCCACCCACCTGCCGAACCGATCGCTTGGCCACCCGATCTTCATGGGACCCTCCTTTTTATGGATCTGACCCCTAACAACCATCCGACGCTTTGGACTTCCCCACTCGAATACTTGCCCCCTGCTCCGTCGCTGTAAATTAGACGAAAGTCGACGTCCCGTGAAAATGTCCGCTCCTTCTGAATTTTGCGCGATCCGTGATTTGTAGCTCCTGGCCGGATCCGCCATCGGGCACCTCGGTCGCGTTCATTTCGCCATCGGTCGCAATGCGGCGCACTGCGGTCCTTCACCGCGCTGCCGGCCGCTCGACATCACATAGCGGACCGAGCCGCACCTTGAGCGCCTGCGTACGGCCCGCGGTTTCGTCCCTTGGGGGTTGCCCGACCCCCACCTTCCACGCCAAACCAGATCGCTCGGCCTCGTCACTAATTAGAAAGTATTGGTGAAGTTGGGATAAGGAATCGGCGCGGTTTGCGTAAGCCTCAGAGACCGCATTGGGTCGCGAACGCGGAAATGTTGTCGCTGACGGCGCGGCGGCGCCTGGTCCGCAGTAGAAACCGGAAGGAGTCGCCAGGATTGCCCGAAGTCGGGTATGCGGCACATCGCGCCCGGTGGCAGAATCGACGGAAGACATGCCGATTTCGGCGGTCCCGTCCATGAGCGGTCCCCGCGCCCTCCCGGGTAATTTTTCACACGGCCGGCAATGGCGGTGCCGCTTTCATGCGCAAAGCGACCGGATAGCGAAGGCAAGCGAATCGTGATTGGGAGCAAATGACCGCGGAGTCGCGCAGGACGGCGCGCTGCCGATGCGGCGGCGTCGAAATGGAAGCGATCGGCACGCCGATCGTGAGCAGCGTCTGTTACTGCGTCGACTGCCAGAACGGCTCGCGGCAGATCGAAGAGTTGCCCAACGCCGGCTCCGTGCGTGAAGCGGACGGCGGCACTGCTTACATCCTTTTTCGCAAGGACCGGCTCAGTTGCTCGAAGGGCGCCTCGCTGCTGAAGAATTACAAGGTCAAAGCCGGGTCAGCTACGAACCGAGTCGTAGCCAGCTGCTGCAATTCGGCGATGTTCATGAATTTCGACAAGGGACCTTTCTGGGTTTCAGCCTATAGGGCACGATTCCAGGGCGGCCTCCCCCCGCTGGAAATGCGGATCTGCACAAGGTCCAGGCCCAATGGTGTCGCCATCCCCGCCGACGCGCCCAGCTACCCCGGCTACCCCGTAACATTGATGATGAAGCTCCTAACATCCGGCTTGGCGATGTGGCTTCGTCGATGAACCTTCGCCTTCCGGTCGATAGGTAGCCTTGGCGATGTCCGGTCCCGGGCATTTCGAGGGCCTAATCGGCTTTCGGGCAGTGGGCTAATGTCGCTGGACGGCAAAAGGCGGACCTCGGGTCATTGGTCAATCTGACCGAGTGCCTGCAGCAACAGGCTGGCAAGATGGATAAGCACCTTCGCTCGATCTGGCGACGAGATCCCGTGAAGCGG
>Ga0137418_10000350_pt1 | contig 40465 bp, 36 predicted proteins | sample CZODoug3_1_2_16f_FD_122242 | JGI IMG/M metagenome (GOLD analysis project Ga0137418, IMG submission 122242) | Vadose zone soil fungal communities from Angelo Coast Range Reserve, California, USA - CZODoug3_1_2_16fungal (Hybrid Assembly) | ecosystem: Environmental > Terrestrial > Soil > Vadose...
CGGATACTAGCGAGTACCATGGTGCGCGCTCCTCCGAAGCGCGCGTCAGGAGAACTGTGTTTTCCCTTGACAAAGACGGCTACTCGGAAACTATGCCGGTTGTTGGCCTAATTTTGCCACTTCAGACAATCGGATCGGGTTTTAGGGTTTCAAAGGGGTCGTGGCGCGTCCAGAATCTCAAAACTACGGCGGCGGCCTTGTCACTACAGGCACTTCAGGGAGTGAGGTGCGGGGTGAGGTGCATGCTTCGTCGCCGTGTCGTTTAGGCGTCGACCTGGAGAGAGCCCGATTCTGAGGGCGGCAAGCTCCTGTGGTTCGCTTTCTCCGCCTTTACCCTCGCCGCGGAACTGCATAGACTTCCGCCTGCCCATGCCCGAGGAACACTGTTTCACGCGCGTCCGATTCACCGTTAACCTGACCGACCTAAAACGTTCCTGCCGTCGATTGCTGACACGACTGCCCGATGAATCCGAGGCTGGCGGCGACTTCGTCGTTTTCAATGCAACGGGCGACGGTCTACAAATCGTGGCGGACAGCACATCTGAGGGGTTGACAGCTATCGTCTCGAACGAGGGCGTTGCACGAATACCTTATCCCGTTTTTCGCGGCATCGTCAGGACCTTCAACACATACCACAGGCGGAAACTTACGTTCACTTTCTCCGCTGGACAACTAACAGTTGACGGCACGGTATTCCGCCATCCTCAAATCTCGGTCGGCTGACTAGGTTAGCTAAGTTTACGGTCAGAGTGTTGAGTTTTGGGGTCACCGTAGGGTCAATTATCTCAAGCGTGAAACGTGGACTTGCCCAAATTGACTCAAAATCGCCCGACTTCACTGGCGGACAGAATCGACTACAAGTCACGTCACACAGCAAATCGGCAAATATAGGCAGTGCACCAAATTTTGCAAATGAGACAATCTCTTTAATTGGATCAGCATTCATTCTTCGTGGCGCTTTCGGATCTTGTTGCGCCTGGGTTGCGGATTTTGCAAGACTTTGCTTGATTTTGCCGGGTCAAGTCCTTTATCTTCTTCGGGCTGACTATCTCGATTAGGACTCATAATCTGTTGGTTCCAGGTTCGAATCCTGGTGGGCCCACCACAAGCCGTAAGCTTCGGGCGGTCTCCGATGCGTGTAAAATAACGATCACGTTTTCATATTGTTGCTAAGGAATTATTCATGGCGGGACACACTGTATTCTGCGTGAAGTTGCAAAAAGAGCTGCCGGGTTTGGACGAGCCTCCTTTTGACAACGAGCTCGGCCGCAAGGTGTATGACAACGTCTCTCAGCAGGCCTGGACAATGTGGATGGAGCACTGCAAGATGCTTCTCAATGAGTATCGCCTGAATCCTGCGCGCCGCGAAGATCAGGAAGTAATTGCCAAGCAGTTGGAGCAGTTCTTCTTCGGCGAAGGCGCAGCCCCGCCAAAAGATTACGTGCCGCCCACCCAGAAATAATCTGGTTTTGTAACACTCCTTTAACAGTTCGCGATTTTCAGGGTTACCGGCTCGGTTACCATGCACCAATTTTGATGCAAATTTCATCAGTCCTTAACATTCCTCTGCTAGAAAATGAACATGGATCCGCCAGCCTACAACACGCTGATCCTTTCCGATCTGCATCTCGGTGCGGAGACCAGTCACGCGCGCGAAGCCACTCGCGTGCTCAAGCAGAATCAGTTTCGCAGATTGATCCTGCTGGGCGACATTTTCGCCGATCTCAACTTTGCCCGCCTCACCAAGGAGCACTGGAAGTTTCTCGGCTACATTCGCAAGCTCTCGAATCCCAAACGCAACGTCGAAGTGATCTGGGTGGAAGGTAATCACGACCACGGCCTGGCGAATATCATGTCGCATCTTGTCGGAGTGCGGGTCTACCAGGAATACAAGTGGGAATTCTGCGGAATCTTCCACCTGGCGGTCCATGGCCACCAATTCGATGGCTTTCAGGTGAACCGGGTAAGACTCAGCTCCTTCGGAACCGCTCTTTATCTCCGCTTGCAAAAGCTCGACTTGAGAGGCAAGCCGATTGCCCGATTGATTGACCGCCTCAACACGCGCTGGTTGAGGATGTCGCTGAAAGTGGCGTCCGGAGCCTTGTCTCACGCGCACCAGCACGGCGCCGCCCGCATCTTTTGTGGTCACACCCATGAAGCCGTCCACATCGAGCGCGACGGCATTAACTATTACAACGCGGGCGGCTGGGTCGATTCCCGCCTGACGTATCTGACCATCGACGAACAGGGGGTACGCATCCATGAATACCGCGAACGAGTTGACGATAGTGATTCCAGCCAAGAACGAGGCGAAACTGATTCCGCGTTTGCTGACTTCGCTGACGACGCAGGACTACTCGAAGATGTCGAGTACGAAGGTGTTGGTCGCTGACGCCCACTCGACTGACGGCACTCCCGACATCGTCCTTGGTTTTCGCGGCCGTTTGAACGTCAGAGTTATTCGCGGCGGAATGCCGTCCGTCGGCCGCAATCACGGCGCGGCCCTCGCCGATTCGCCTTATGTGCTCTTTCTGGATGCCGATATCGAACTGGCACATCCTTCCGTGCTGCGTCGCGCCATGGAACTAGCCCAGAGCAAGAACCTGCATTGCGTAACCACAAATATCTTGTGTCGCGACGGGAGCTGGATGGACAAACTGCTTTATGCCAGCAACGATTTGTTTCAATACCTGTCGCGTTGGCATCGGCCCTTCGCCACCGGCATGTTCATGCTGTTCGACACGGAGAAATTTCGCGAACTGGGCGGATTTAATGAGCAGGTTGCCTTCGCCGAAGACTACCTGCTCAGCCAGCAGGTGCCGAGACATCGCTTCGGTATCGTTCGCGGCGGAGTCTATACCACCAACCGACGTTTCCAGAAGATGGGCCACTTCCGGGTTGCGAGCTTGTTCCTAAGAACCGCAATGAACTACTGGAATTCGAACTATTTCCTGCGCGACCACAAGTACTGGCAGACCTAGCCCGCCAGATTGACATACGGGGCATATTGTTTCTTTGAGGGCGCGACAACACGTCCAACTCATGGTTGGCTTGTGTAACGCGTTCCCTATTGCGATCTACCGCCCTTCAGAATCGGAATACGATTCCAGTGGACAGCTGCAGATTATTCTGCGTCGCACTGAAAAAGCGGGTCGTCACGTAATCTCCCTCTACCCGCCAGGCCAGAAGCGGAAACAAATGATAATCGAGCCCGCCACCCACTCCGGTTGCAAATGAGGTGTCACTACCCGCGCTATGGGCACTCACATGACCGACGCCTATCAGCACTTCGGCAAACGGACGAATCTTTCCCACTGACACCGACACGCGCGGACCGAAAAGCACGTTGTGCTCGTTGACTTTCAGATTGACCGCGGGGCACGGCCCCGGAATGACCGGACAAGTAGTTGGAAAATTCTGCGAGCCGTAGTGGCCACTCAGATCTGCCACGATTCCTACCCAGGGAAGCACCTTGCCCTCAAGCGAGCCTTCCCATCCATTCAGATTAGCGCGATCGACAGAGGACAGATTCGTGTTGTAATAAGAATAGCCGAAAAAGACATTGCCTCCGGTTGGAATTTGAGCATTGGCCAACCCGGCGGAAAGAACTAGAGTGAAAAAAACTGCTGCAACGTTCCGGCGCACGCCTACACCTCCTTGTGACAGTCACGAAATTGGATGCGCCAAAACGAAGAAGGATCACAAAGAGATTTGGTTCCGCGTCGCGCGGGCAAATACGATTTTCGGTGAACTCCCGGTCTGGGTTCGCTAGAAGCGGAACACCACGCCGGTCGAGCCCCGCACGTCATTCTGTTGGGCACTCAAGTAATTGGTATGGACGTAGTCGCCCTGCACCCTCCAGGAAAATGCTTTGATTAGGCGGTAATCCACACCGCCGCCGAAGTCCACCGCGAACGGCCGGTAGCTGCTGCCGTTTAGAGTGATCCTTTGAATGCCAAACAGTGCCTGCGCGAACGGGCGCCATCGTCCCAAGCTGACCGCGAGGCGCGGCCCGAAAAGAAAGTTGTACTGCTTAATGCCTGGAGCATAGTAGCCGCTTAAGTCAGCCACAACGCCCAGGTGAGGAAGCACAATAGCTTCTCCGGAGGCGTTCCAACCTTTCAAGCCCATTCGGTTGGCCGTAACGATATCGGAGTCGCTATAAGACGCGCCGACATACACGTTCCCATGCGGGATAAGTTGAGCAGACATTGCCGTGGGCAACATCATGATACTCAGGACCACCAAAACAATATTTGCAAGTTTTGCCACGAAAATATTTCCTCCCCGGCAAGCCAGCCGGCAAGATCTTTCATCAAGTCCTTGAAAATCCTTTGGATGCAGTGTAATAGACACGGAGTTCTCGAGAGCTGACAAAGTTTGTTACCAGGTAGCTTCCCAATTCTGCGGCGCCCTACAAAAATTTACTTTCTTTTTTTGGTGCTGAAACCAATCCACAAGCGTCTATGCAGTAGGATGCAATCTATGAACACATCTTGTGAAACGTGGTCGCCGCTGGAGCGTCCGGCGGCCTGGGGACTGCGGAAGGAAGCGAATTTGAAGCTCAGTCTGGAAACACGAAATCGCGGCAACGTCCTGATTGTGCATTGCCAGGGGAGAATCGTCTATCGCGATGAGGCCAACGCGTTCTCGCGCCTCGTGGCGGACCTCATGCGGCACGCGCGGAATGTGATCATTGACTTTAGTGGCGTCACTTCCATGGACAGTGCTGGAATCGGCGAGCTGGTACTTCTACATACGAAAGCGCAAGCCGACGGAGCAAGGTTGAAGTGTGCCCGTCCCAGCCCGTTCGTGCACAACCTTCTCGATCTAACGAATCTCAACTCGGTGCTCGATATTCACCCGTCATTGGAAGAAGCGTTTGAATCATTCTCCGAAGACGAAGTCTGCGCCGACTGCTAACCAGTGCGCCCGGTGTTATGAGCCGGGCGCTCCGACCCCTGAATCCTAGCTATCTAGCATTTGCTGCGTTCGATTCCTACTAGTCAGCTTTCCCGCTGGAAACGATACCGTCCTTTGCGTTGCTCAGCCACCGCCTCGGCTACTTTGAGAAAGGCCCGCGCCGCGTGCGACAGGCTTGCCTCTTTGCGATAGATCAGGCGCAACTTCCGGTCCAGGTGCAGCTCTTGTACTGGAATTCGCACCAGGTCGCCGCGTGCCAGTTCTGTCTCGACGCTGATCTCGGGCATAAACGCCACGCCGTTTCCCATCGCCACAAACTGTTTAATAGCCTGCAGTGTTGGCAACTCCAGCCCCATGTGCAGTGGGGTCTTGTGACGCTTGAAGGCTTGCAACACTTTTTCTCGATAAGGGGACGAAACAATGTGAGCCACAAACGATTCCGTTCCCAGCTGCCGGATGCTCACCTGAGCCCCCGAAGTCAGCGGATGTTTCGGAGGGACCACTAACACCAGTTCGTCAAGATACACAACCACCGAGTGGAGGTTAGGCTCTCGCGGTTCGTAGGACAGCACGCCCAATTCCGCGTTGTGCCGTAACACATCGTCAGGGATGTGGCTCCCCAGCGCCCGCTGCACGGTGATCTTGATCATGGGATGTCGGCTCCGAAACTCTTCCAGCACCGGCAGCAGGTAGAGAACCGTAAATTCGTTGGCTGCGATCACCAGTTTCCCGCGATGCAATTCCTCCAGTTCAGACAATGACGCGTGCGCGTCATTGCGCAGGTTCACTAGCTTTTCCGCGTATTCAAACAGCACCTGTCCGGCATCGGTCAAACGCGCGTCCCGCGAGGACCGGTCAAACAGCGGTTCGCCCAGTTCTTGTTCCAGCTTGCGAATGGTTTGGCTCACCGCTGACTGGGTGCGATACAGCTTTTCCGCCGCGCGCGAGAAACGGCCTTCCCGCGCCACCGCCAGAAACACCTCCAGCTGCGAAAGTTCCATAGCTGTAGCCTTTATAGAAAGTTATTAACTCATTAGCGCAGCTTATGCTAACAGATATACTAATGATATTTAAATAATTATAAGTTTTGCTTCAAGGCCATCCGCTTCGTACTATATGAGATACGGCCTAACTCGAGGAGATCAATGACCGAGCGAGTTCGCATCACTGTTTTCGATACCAGCCTGCGCGACGGAGAGCAGTCCCCCGGTTGCAGTATGAACCAGCAGGAAAAGTTGCGTCTGGCGCATCAACTCGACCGCCTCGGCGTGGACGTGATTGAAGCCGGCTTTCCCATCGCTTCGGAAGGTGATTTCGAGGCTGTGAGAGCGATCTCGGCTGTGGTGCGCCGCCCCATCATCGCTGCCCTGGCTCGCGCCTGCCGCCCCGATATCGAGCGCGCCTGGCAGGCCCTCCAGGGCGCCGCGCGGCCTCGAATGCACGTGTTCCTGGCGACTTCCGACATTCACCTTCAGTACAAGCTGCGCATGACTCGCGACGAGTGCCTGGCGCAGGCTCGCGATGCCGTCCGCTTAGCAAAGTCGCTTTGCGATGACGTGGAATTTTCACCCGAAGACGCTACCCGCACCGATCCCGATTTTCTCTGTCGCGTGCTCGATGCCGTGATCGAGGCTGGCGCCACCACGCTGAACATTCCCGACACCGTTGGCTACACCGTGCCTACCGAGTTCGGAGATTTGATCGCAACCATCCGCCGGCGGGTGAGGGGAATCGAGAAAGTAACGATCTCAGCCCACTGTCACAACGATCTTGGTCTTGCCGTAGCCAACACCCTGGCCGCAATCGCCGCAGGCGCGCGACAGGTGGAGTGCACAATCAATGGCATCGGCGAGCGCGCCGGCAACGCGTCGCTCGAAGAAATTGTCATGGCCATGCGGGTTCGTCCCGACCGCTATCCCTACGAAACCGATATTGTCGGTGAGCATTTGTTTGGCGCCAGCCAGATGTTGAGTGAAATTACTGGGGTTCCGGTGCAGCCCAACAAAGCCATTACCGGACGTAACGCCTTCGCGCACGAGGCCGGCATTCATCAGGACGGAGTCCTGAAGAATCCTCTCACATACGAAATTATGACGCCTCAGTCTGTCGGTGTGCCGGACTCCACACTGGTCCTGGGCAAGCATTCTGGCCGTCACGCCCTCGCTATGCGCTGCGAACAGCTCGGCTACCAGTTTGATCGGCGCGCGCTCGACGACATTTATCGTCGCTTTGTTCGCCTGGCCGACAAGATCAAGCACGTCGAAGATCATCACCTGCTCGAGTTGATTCGCGAAACCCACAAGCCGGCGGCCTCAGCGACCCCGCTCATCGAGCGAATCCCGGCTGCGCTCGCCGCCTCGACTAAGGCCGGATCACCCGAGCCTGCAGTCAAGCCGCTCGTTTTCCCAGCGGCGGAAAATGCCGCTGGCGTGCCGGTGTCAGTCCCGGCCGATCACCACGATCAGGAAGACTACCTGTGGGGCGTGTAGGGCTTGCAGCAGCGCTCAAACTGACCCATTCTCCGCGGTAGACGAATCCGGCATGCTTCTGAACCTAACCATCCTGCCCGGCGACGGAATTGGTCCCGAAGTCACCGACCAAGCCGTACTCGTTCTCGAAGCCCTTGCCGATATTTTCGGCCACCAGCTTCAGCTTCAGCGAAAGAACATCGGCGGTGCGGCTCTCACCGCCAGTAACGATCCTCTGCCCGCGGACACGTTACAGGCTTGCCTGTCCTCCTCCGCGGTGCTGCTCGGTGCTGTCGGAGGTCCCGCCTTCGATCACTTCCCGAATCATCTGCGCCCGGAGGCTGGCCTCTTACGTCTTCGCCGCGAGCTGAGCGCCTACGCCAATCTGCGTCCTGCCGTTTGCTTTCCCGCGCTCGAAGATTGTTCGCCGCTGCGCGCCGATGTGGTGCACGGCACCGATATCCTCATCGTGCGCGAGTTGCTAGGCGGCCTCTACTTCGGCCAGCCGCGCTCCATCGAGGGACCTGCCGGCTCGAGGAATGCACTCAATACCATGCGTTACGGTGAGCCAGAGATCGAGCGCATCGCCCACATTGCTTTTGATCTGGCTCGCAAACGTCGCCAGAAAGTGCTGTCGGTCGATAAGGCCAACGTGCTTGAGTGCTCTCGCCTCTGGCGCGAAGTCGTCACCCGCACCTCTCAAAATTATCCCGACGTCAAGCTCTCCCACATGTACGTGGATTCGGCCGCCATGTCGCTGGTGCAGCGTCCCAGAGATTTCGACGTCGTCCTGACTGAAAATATGTTCGGCGACATTCTCTCTGACCAAGCCGGCGGAATAGTAGGCTCACTCGGCCTGCTGGCGTCCGCAAGCATCGGCGGCTCCGTCGGTCTGTACGAGCCCGTCCATGGTTCGGCGCCGGACATCGCCGGAAAGGGAATTGCGAACCCGCTCGGCGCAATTCTTTCTGTCGCCATGTTGCTGCGCTACTCGTTCCAACTCGAGCGTGAGGCCTCGTGCATCGAGAACGCGGTGGGCACGGCGCTGAATCGCGGACATCGCACCGCGGACCTCGCCAGCAGAGGTCAGACCGCCCTCGCCACTCCCGAGATGGGACACTCGGTCATTGCGGCTTTGGCGGACTCAGGCGTAGGCCAAGCGGTACCTGAAAAAGAAAAGTCCGCCTGAATTTCTTCACTCTTCGCTTAGTCTCGGCGAAGCGGAAATGGGCCTTTCTTGACCACCCCTCGCAACATTGCTTGCATCTGAAGTTCAGTCCTCTTATCCTGAGTGATGTCATTGGCGAGAAGGCAGCAATGCTTTCCAAGTGTGCGAACCCGCCGTGCTCAGCGTCCTTTAGATATTTTCGCCAGGGCAAACTGTTCCGCGTGGAAACCGAACCATCTGGCATGGTCCCGACCGCCAAGGCTCCCGGCCGATGCGAGTTTTTCTGGCTGTGCGACGATTGTGCCTCGCACTTGACCTTAGAGTACGACCGCCAGATGAGGGTAGTGATCGTTAAACGTTTGGACCCCGAACTTCGGGCAGCGTCTTAACCGGCTGTGTCTGTGGGGAAGAAGGGTTGTATTTTCCGCTCAGGTCGTACCAGCGGATTCGCAGCATCTCCACAAACATTCGCGCTCCGTCGGCGATGGGGTTAATGCGAGTTCCGCCATCATGTGCCCAAACCACCGGCACTTCCTGAACTTTAAGACCGAACTTATGCGCGAGAAAGAGAATCTCCGGATCGAAGCCCCAGCCCTCGATCTTTTGCAGCGGGAAGACTGCGAGTGCAGCCCGTTGCCGAAACGCCTTGAAGCCGCATTGCGTATCTTTGAATTGCAGGCCCAGAGTGATGCGCAGCAGCAGATTGAAGATTCTGCCAAAAAGCTGGCGATGCAGCGACTGGCGCTTGGTTTGCAGTTCGGCCTGCAGCCAGCGTGATCCGATGGCAATATCGGCGCCGGCCGCGAGGGCCTGAAGCAGCTTCGGGATTTCCTCAATGGGCGAAGACAAGTCCGCATCGGTGAATAAGACGATCCTGCCGCGCGCGTGCAGCACGCCATTGCGCACGCTGTAACCCTTGCCGCGGTTCCCCGGATTCTCCACCAGGCGCAGCGAGGGATGGTCTTGCGCAAAGCTGCGCACGATGTCGGCGGTGTTATCGCGAGAGCCGTCGTTAACCACGATCACTTCCGCGTCACATTCATGTCGCGCCATGTAACCGAACACCTTTTCCAGTGTCGGGGCCAGCCGAGCGCCTTCGTTATAAGCGGGGATGACGAGACTGTAGGTAAGATTGTGCAAACCAGCCTTCAGTTCTCCGATGCCGGTAGTTCGTCGCCGGGGAGTGCTCCGCGGGCCGGATCAGGGATGCTAAGATGTCCCTGCCATCAAACCCGTTGCTACAGAAAACGCAACGTTATTGTACGGTTTCAACCCTGAGTTGGGAAAGGTAAACTCCGAACCGGGAAGTCAGAACCGGCTGCCTTCAGGCCACCCGCCGCCTCTGATCCAGCATATTGAAGAACTCGCCCACCAACTCGTGGTCCCAAAGTCCACGACGAGCCTCTTCGTGCATGGTCAGCGCGGCCTGATCGTGAGGCAAGGCTGGCTTGTAAGGGCGCGCGGTGCGCAGCGCATCGTACACATCTACAACCTGCAAAACCCGCGGCAGAAGCGGGATCTCACTCATTCTCAAACCATCAGGATAGCCCGACCCATCGGAATGTTCATGATGGTGGCGAATAATGGGCAAAACCAGGCGCAACGACTTCAGTGGCTTGCAGATATTCTCGCCGGTAACCGGATGCTGCTTCATGATTTCCCATTCTTCCGGCCCCAGGTTGCTGCCTTTTTTCAGGATTTCGTCAGGCACGGCGATCTTGCCCAAATCATGCAAATATCCGCCACGTCGCAGGGCCAGGACGGAATCTTCGTCCATCCGCAAATGCCGGCCCAGTTCAGTTGCATTCGCGGCCAAGCGCTCGCAGTGTCCCTCGGTATAGGGGTCTCGGCCCTCAACGATCAGTCCCAGGGTGCATAGTACGGAGTCCGCAGTTTCCAGTTCATCTGTAAATTCCTTCAGGCGCAGCAGGGAGTGAACTCGGGCAATCAACTCTTCCGCCAGCACTGGCTTGTTGAGGAAGTCATCCGCTCCGGCTTCAATCCCGCGCAGCTTATCCGCACTGTCGGTGAGTCCGGTGATCAGCACAAAGGGAATCAGCCGCGTTGCCGGATTTTCCTTGAGGCCGCGGCAAAATTCATATCCCGACTTTCCCGGCATCATTACGTCCGACAAGATCAGGTCGGGAGCCTGACGGCGGACCTCGGCCTCAGCCTGATCGGCATTTTCCGCAGTTATCACCTCATAGCCGCGCATAGTCAGCAACTGACTCATCAGCCCGGCGATGCTTGGTTGATCGTCAACCACGAGAATGCGGGGAGGACGTCGCCGCAACAACAAAGTGCTCATCTCCTGGTAAGAAGCTGTCGGCTGCTTTGAAGTTGTCCGGGGATCGTCTTGCGAAGGCTTACGCGAATGCACCGGGAAAGTCACGCAATTCTATTTTACAGAATTTCCATCAAGGTTTGGGAGTATCGTTCAGAGCAACCAAAAAATCAATTCTCAGATTGTCGCAACGGAATGATTCCCGCCTCAGAACTGAGCTTCGCGGTTCGTGACCTACGACCTTGTTTCCCCGTCCGATTGCTGATTATTCTCTAATTATGTTCGACTACGTTGACGGGGTATCGGAAGAATGGGGCCGACAGACGTAGTGCCAGCCTAGGTGCTGTCAGACGATGGATATTAGTGGTGGCCACACTCGCCGGAGTGGCCGCAGCGGCGCCGAAGCCCCCACATTGATTAATACTTTCGGCAAGGCGTGACGTCCCATGGTTGGCTGGAGCCGAAGAAAACAAGCCGGTCTTGAAGGTGCGCGCACGCTATTAGTGGACGGTCGCCCCCAGGAATATACGCTCGGCCCCGCGAAATCACTGACCGGTTGTTCGTAGTCCGCCGAGCCTTTCGGGTGAAAGGCAGCCTTCCTCAGGATTCCGCTTCCCCGCCCCGCGGCAGTGGCAACGCGGCGGCTGACTTCTGGTCGACTGCGTCAGCTCTCACGTCTCAAAGATTACTCTACCGGAATTCGACCCCACCATGCCGTCGCCATCTGGTAGCGGGATTACATTGCCTACTGCGGAGTTTCCCAGGAAGACAAGAAACGATACGCCGTCGTCGCTTAACTTAGTCGCCGCAAAACCGGTGTTGAAAGAGCCCATGGGCGGGGCGAATGGCGCGAGCCACGTATTCAGCGACGATGCCGCCCCCGACTCCGCCCCACTCCAGTTGGCAACGCTCGGCTAAGCTTCGAGGCCATCGGTGGCGTGAAACAAACATTTGCAATTCGCGGACACGACGTAGATCTCATGAACGACGCCGAGGAGAACGACGAAGGTTCGAAGTAGAGCGAGCTCGGGGGTTTCTTTCGCGCCTCCGATCTCAGATAGACCGCGCCCGCCAACAACACAAGCGCAATCGAAATCAGAATTTTGTTGCGCCAACTCTTCCACACTTCTTCCGGGCTCGGCATGCGGCGGGCGAGCAAGGCACCGGCCGCCAGCCCGGTAAGCAATCCGCCCAGGTGTGCCGAGTTGTCGATGCCGGCGCTGAGTCCGAAGAACAGGTTGTAGCCGGCAAAAAGGAGCAAACTCTTCAGCGTTTTCTGGATCGCTTCCTTCGGAATGGGAAGTTTGCCTAAGTACAGCGCCGCAATCAGAGCGCCCGCCAATCCAAAGATCGCACCAGAGGCGCCCGCCCCGATCACCATCGGATGCCACCACAGACTTGCCAGGCTGCCGCCAAAACCGCTCAACGTGTACACCAGAAAATAAGTCCAACCATCGAATACGCGTTCGGCCAGCGCCCCCAGGTTCCACAGGCACCACATATTGAAAAACAAGTGAATGATTCCAATGTGCAGGTAATTCGACGTCAACATGCGCCAGGGCTGCGTCGCTAGCGATAGCGGACCCCAGTTTGCTCCCCACCGCAAGAGTTGCTGAACCGTAGGGTGCAGTGGAGATATGCCGCTTACCACGGTTAAGACGAATAGCGCAACGTTGGCTGCGAGCAGGGCAACAGTGATAGGTTCCCGCCGAGCTGTGAAGGCGAGTTTGGACTCAGGTTGGGCTGCGGGTGGAGTTATCTCAGCCGAGGTGTTGGGATATGTCACCGTCGCTTTGCGACAATCAGGACACTCGCTCCCGCGATCTCCCCATGAAAGTCCTGCCAACTCACGTCCGCAATTTTTGCAATTCGCCAATGGAAGAGCCTTAACCATCAGCATACGCGAACTGCAAAAAAGGCGACGATGGCACGTCGGTCAGATTGGTTTTTCTGACGACAAATACGACTCAGCGGCACTATCTTAGACGGATGTCCAATCTGATTCCGCGGTCAAAGTGGGGTGGTACCGCGGCCATTGTGTTGCTGCTGCACGGGATCGGCCCTGGCACCGATAGCGTACGCTACAATCCGGTCGCGCGCGAGGTCGTCGAAGCCCGTCTGAGAAGATATGGCGGCGATAACAGGCAACGCGAGGCAACGCTCAAAAAGATATTTGCCGAAGCCGGCTGCGACGACCAGCACGTTTCCGCACAGGCAGTGAAGGGATCGAGACTGCCTAACGTCATTTGCTGGCTACCGGGCAGCTCCGACAAGGTCATCATTGTAGGTGCGCACTTCGATCGCGTTTCCGAAGGTGACGGAGTCGTCGACAACTGGAGCGGTGCGTCGCTGCTGCCATCCCTGTACGAAGCGGTAAAGAGTGAACCGCGCAAGCACACCTACATTTTCATTGGGTTCACGGACGAAGAGGTGGGCGAAGTCGGATCGCGTTTTTATGTCCGACAAATGACCAAGGAACAGGTCTTCGCGACCGAGGCCATGGTGAATATGGACACGCTGGGGCTGGCGCCGACCGAGGTCTGGTCGAGTCATTCGGACAGGCGACTACATGGCGCACTCGGCTACCTTGCCAGGCAGTTGAACGTGCCCATCTCGGGAGTTAATGTGGAGCAAGTTGGCAGCACAGACTCGGAGCAGTTTGCAGCGCGCAAAATTCCCAGCATCACGATCCACTCACTCACCCAAGAGACCTGGAATGCCCACATCATTCACCCATCGAAGGACAGGCTTTCGGTTATCCGTCTCGACGACTACTACCAAACGTATCGCTTGCTCGCGGCTTACGTTGCTTTCTTGGACGAGGTCGCGGGTGCCACTGCGGCGGCAGATCCGCGCTAGGGACTGAATAATTGTGTAGGACATCATTCACACGTGAATCCTTGGTTCAGTCCCCCGTGACCTCAACCGCCGGCATATCTTCCGCCACGGTCTTGGTCTTAACCTTCGCGCTCGTAACCAGGACGACCGACAACACCACAATCGCGCTACCAGCTAGAATAAAGCGATCGACCCGCTCGTGCAGAATCAGCCATCCCAGAAAGACCGCAACCACAGGATTCACATAGGCATACGTCGACACTTTCGACGTCGGGACATGCTCCAGCAACCAGATGTAAGCTGTGTAGCCAATCCATGAACCACACACCACCAAATACAGCGTGGCGCCAATTCCACGGGCCGTCCACGCCACGCGAGAAAAATCCCCCATGGCGAGCGCAAAAATAAAGTTTCCGACTCCCGCGGCTGTAACTTGCCACGCCGTTCCGCTGAACACATCCACCCCAGATTGCCAGCGCTTTGAGAGTACTGACCCCAGGGCCCAACTGAACGACCCGCCGATTAAGCTCACCGAAGCCCAGAATTCGTGGCGGCTCAACGCAGTGGATGAAGTCAACTGAGGATAAAACAACACGAACAGTCCAAGAATCCCCAACGCCAGGCCAGCCTTGCCGCGGCCGGAAATGTGATGGTCGCCCAGTAGCAAAGAGTCGAGCACCAGAAACCAGAGCGGAGTGATAGCTATGATCAGCGCTGCCAGACCCGAAGGAACCACTAACTCCGCCCAGGACAGCGTGAGGTTCCCGCCCATTAGCAGCAGGAGTCCGACCACTGCGGCCAGCGCAATTTGCTTAGGCGAGTACCAGACTTTGCGTCCGGTCAACGCACAAACCGCCAGCATGACCACCCCGGCAATGGAGAATCGCACACCGCACATCAACGCCGGAGGAATCGACCGCACCGCGATGTCGATGCCCAGATAAGTCGATCCCCAGAAGAGATAGACCAGCCCGAAGGCAAGAATGACCATCCACCGGCTTGGGCGTTGTGCTTGTGACATTGCGTTGGGAAAAACAGGCGGCAGCTAACCCCTATCAGACGCGTGAAATGGCTGTGTGGATTCTAAAGATTGCAGAGGTGCGGGGCTTCAGGGCGGGGAACAGACATCTGTTGTCTGTTGTTCTGACTACATCAGTTTTTCGTATTCCGCCTTGGCCGCCTGCAAAACTGGAACATCCGGATCGGCATCCTTCCAAAGAGCGAAGAAATCCTGGTAAGCCAGTTTCGCTTTTGCAGAATCGCCCTGCAGGGCGTAGGCGCGACCCACTCCGAGCCGAGCTAGGGAATGGAGAGGGCTGGTTGGATCAATGCCACGGTGATCAAGAATTTTCTGATACTCGGCAGTTGCCTTCACACCATCTCGCTCTTTAAGAAAGGCTTCGCCGCGAATGTAGATGGGCCAGTAAATGGCGCCGCTCGGAGGGCCGCCCAATTCGTAGGGCGCGGCTGGCTCGAGCCGCGCAATGGCCTCGGCGGGTTGATTGCGCTGGATATCGTTCGTGGCTTGCGCTAATGGCAGCCAAACCTGGTTGAGTAGAGTGTCGAATGGCCATTCTTTCTTAAGCTCGCCGACAAGCTTCTGGGATTGTGCACTCTCCCCCTCGCGGGCGAACACGTAGGCGGCTCTGGATCGCGAATCCTTGCTAGCAGAGAGGGCGAGCGCCGCAGTCATTGCCTGACGCGCCTCTTTCAAAAAGCCCAACTCCGAGTCACAGGTTGCCTCGGCCGCCATCACGTTTGCTGCGAATTCCATGTAATTGTGGATTTTGGCCTGGCTGACGGCGCCAGCATAGCTTTCCGCGGCTTTCTTTATTCTTCCCTGGGCGCACTCGCTCTGAGCTTGCAAAAGCAGTACCACGGGCGCCTGGGGTTGCGCCTGTGCGCGTTCCACTTCGCGCCGCATGGTGGCTTCATCGCCGCGGATGAACGCTAGACTGTAAAGCACGAAGTGGATCGTCCACGGCTCAACCTTTTGATCGATTGCCTGCTCCGCGACGGCCTTTGCTTCGTCGTAGCGGCCGAGAAATTGATAGCCGCTCGCCAAATTCTGGTAGGCGTACCGGTCTTTCGGGTCTAGGCGGAGAGCTTCGCTCGCATTAGCCACTGCCTTTTCGTGCTGGCCCATCAATTGATAGGCGAGCGCTAGGTTGTCTCGAGGAACGGTGTCGCGAGGATAAGTCTCTTTCCATTGTTCATAGCTCTCGACACCCTTTTCTAGTTGTCTTCTACCAGTGTCGTAGTAGTGGGAAGAAATATAGAACTTCTCCCGTTCGCTCGCCCTGTCTCGCAGATCAAATGCCCGTTGAATGTATCCGACTGCGCCGCGGCTATCGCCCTCATTGTTGGAGGCGACTCCCAGCGTAGCCAGCGCCATCGCAAAATTGGGGTCCAGTTCGATGGCGCGCTTCAGATGTGGGATCGCGGCCGGGTCGTCAAACCTCTGGTGCTCCGCCTGTCCCAGGCTGAAAGCTTGCAAAGCGTCCAGCGACGACGTAGTAGCCGCCTCCAGCGGTGTGGCGAACTTCTGAACCGAACCGATGGACTCGCCCAACTTTCCCCGCAAGCTGGATGCAGCCCGGTCCAGCGACTTCAGCACCTGCTCCTTAGTTTCCGCCTCGGCCTGCTCACGCGCCAGGGAGTCTCCGCTCTGTGCGTTCACGGCCTCCAGGGTAACCACGTAATGGCTGCCGAGACTGGAAATCGAACCCGTCAGCATGGCCTTGACCCCTTCGCGCAGGCAGATCTCGCGGGCCACAGCGCTGGTCACCCGCTCCTCGGGGGTGCGCCCCATGAAACGCAGCGCTTCATGAATCCGCGATTCCGGGAAAATGTTCAGATAAGGAGACTCCTCCAGCTCCACCGCCAGAGCTTGTTTCAGCGTCCCGTCGAAAACTCCGTCGCCGGTGGTGTTAACAAAATCAGCGAGCAGTACGCTGTCTTTCTCCGTCAGCTTCGCGGATGGATGCGAACGCCAGTAGAGACCACCCGCGACCAGCGCGGCCAGTACGCCCAGGACCACCGGCACGAGAATCTTCCCCGATTTTTTTGCCGGAGTCATGCCGGTCAGCACAGCGCTCATCGCGCTTGACGATGCTTCTGCCGATTTCGCTGAGCTCGAAGCCGACACAGGCTGCGCAGCTACCGATGTCTGCGCGCCATGCTCCTCAGCGGCTGCCGTCGAACCTGATCCGGCCGCGACCGCGCGCCCGCTGTCGGTATCGCGTTTCAGGCGCTGCAGGTCGGCGCGAATATCCGCCGCATGCTGGTAGCGCAAGTTGCGGTCCTTCTCCAGCAATTTGTTGATGACGTCTTCCAGCTTGGCAGGCAGGTCCGGATTCAGACGGATGGGAGACGTCGGCGCTCGGTCGAGGATGGCCTGAAAAACTAGCGCCGAAGTTTCTCCTCGAAATGGCAATGTACCTGTGGCCATTTCGTAGAGCACAACGCCGAAGGAAAACAGATCCGTGCGAGAATCGAGTTCTTTGCCCTTCGCCTGCTCTGGAGACATGTAAGCAACCGTGCCGAGGGTCGAGCCGGGACTGGTCAAATGTTCTTCTATGAGCGCGCTCTGTGGTGCAGTAACGTCGGGCACTTCACTGGCTTTGCCAGGAGTGGCCTTAACTTTGGCCAACCCGAAATCAAGGATCTTCGCGTGACCGCGCTTGGTCACAAAAATGTTCGCCGGCTTGATGTCGCGATGGACTATGCCTTCACTGTGCGCCGCATCGAGCGCGTCAGCAGTCTCAATACCCAGCGACAGGATCGTTTCCAACTCCATGGGACGGCCGGCAATCAGGTGCTTGAGCGTCGCCCCGTCAAGAAATTCCATGACCAGAAAAGCGCGTCCGTTCTCCTCGCCAATGTCGTAAATGGTGCAGATGTTGGGATGGTTGAGAGCGGAAGCGGCCTTCGCTTCGCGGCGGAACCGCTCTAGCGCTTGCCGATCCTGGGAAAGGTCCTCGGGAAGAAATTTCAACGCGACGAAGCGGCCGAGGCGTGTATCTTCAGCCTTATAAACCACCCCCATGCCGCCGCCACCGAGCTTCTCGACGATCCGGTAATGGGAGATGGTCTGCTCGAGCAAGGAAAGGTCTCCACTCTCGTGGTGGAGCAATGCTAAGGCCAGCTGTACGGGAAGTCAAAAAAAGGTTTCGAATTCCTAGTACCTCCGCGATTGCGCTCTCATGTTAGAGGGCGTGCTGGATTAACGCCGTACCCACACCCGCTGCGATCCCGAGCAGCATCACGGAGCCAAACAGGGCCGTTGCGGTGCGCCAGGAGATGGTGCGTCCCAGAATCAGCATTGGGTAAATACTGAATGCGCCCAACGTGCAAAGCAGCGTGACGACGTATGCCGTTGGAACTCCGCGCGTCATGAGCAAGAATGCGATGGCAACGTCGAACGCCATGGGTACCGGCAGAAAGGTGCCGGCCAATGCCACGGCAGCAATGCCAACCAGGCTGACAGTGGTGGGAATGTGATTGACGGGAAGAACTTCCGCGATCAAAGCGCCCAGAAACGCCGCGACCACCATCAGCGGAACGGTCGCCACCGTGAGGCCCGCAAAGTTCTTCAGATAGCTTTTTAGGGTGAAGCCCAGGGCTTGCCACCATCCGTTCTTATCGACGAGCGATGTGTTCACTGCGTGCGAAATCCAAGGCGCTGGTGCTGTCGTGCGAACGATGACTGGCACCAAAGCTAACAGCAGCAGCGGAAGCGCTACCCGCACTAACGCGATGGGCAGCGGAAATAATGCGAAGACCATCGCCAGCACCACGACATTCAGTGTGGGCGAGCTGATCATGGCTGCCACAACCGTATTCGGGCTCGCCCCCGCGACCAACAGACTCCGGCCAATTGGGGCGACGCAATTTGCGCAAACACCGAGCGGTACGCCTCCCGCGATGCCCAGCAGAGTATTTCCCGCGGCGCTCTTGAAGCGTATCCGAGGCAACGTCGAAAGCAGCGTCAGCATAGCCGCGCCAAAGCAGATGCCGAAGGTCATGCCGATGCGGTTGGTCCACATCCAATTCACCGTCGTGTGTCCGATGCGCGTCATCAGCGACATGGCAGGCGTCACCGGCATGAGTGCATCAAAACTCAGAGCACCCTTGGTCTGAATCCCCTTGCCGCTGTGGAGTTTCTTGAGCAAAGCGGGATAGCGCGAGTCGATCCAGAAGTAGAGGGCGATCGTGAGGCTGATGAAGGCCGCGATGGATGTTTGCACCCAGAGGCGCGGGCGGAACGTGGAAATTGGAGAAGAGATCGAAGGACTCGCCACTGAAGTGGACATGAAAAGCTCCTCACGAGAATTGATCGCGCGAGCCACGCGGATCCAATCCTCGCGGACGCAAACGCGCGGCACAGACCGGAACTGGGCGCGAAGTATGCAGTAAGGGCGCGGCGGGTTCAATAATTGATTTGAACTATCGCAGATGGGGGGTATAAGCGGTCCGCACCGCCGTCAGCGCGCCTTGGAGCCAACCTCCATCAGGCGCCTGGTCATCAGAACCAACCCCAGGATCCGGGTCCACTCGGAAACGATGTTGCCAACCACTTGTCCCCATTTACTGTTTGGGTCCATAGCCCTGAATGCGACTAGCCAGGCGATGCCCGTGACCAGAAGAAACAGAGTGAGCGAGTGCTCGCGCAGCCATTCCACTGCCGCCGACCGAACTTTGCTCTTCGGCTGTTGCCTCTCGGCTGAGCCCTTTTCGTAGAGGTGCTTGGTCATTACAACGGTTATCAAAACTCCAGTCCAGTCCGCGATAGCGTTCCCAAAGGACGCTGCAATGTGGGTATCCGGGTTAGACCGGGGGTAGAGCACGATCAATAGAACCACGACTGCCAATGCCGCCCAAACGGAGCGAATGCTTGTGAAGGGATCGCTTCGGATTGCGATTGCGCTTCATGAAACTACCTCACTTGGTCAAGGCGACGTCACCGGGTTGGAGAATGTCGCTGCTTGGGCTGAGGTACGTAGCGTTCGGCATGCTTGAAGCTTGCGTGAATTCGGTTCTGTTGCGAATTTAGGGGGTTACGAAGTTGACCCCTTCAAGCTATAATCAATCAGTAATGCCGACCGTTACCGATGCTATGCAACAACCCCAATTCGCATCTGCCCGAGTGCTGGCTCGACTGCCTCGTGTGTCCGCGGCGCTATCGCTCTGTCCTGCCCTCGCGTCTGCGTCCCAGCCTGTTCGGTAGCGACTAACCTTCCTAATCCTCCTGATCGCAAGTACCGGTTGTTGGTCACATTGTGCACCCATCCTCAGTGTGACTGGCCAGCGACCAACCACGAACGACCCCACGACTGTTTCGGAGGACTTCATGACCACCAAGACCATGACCGCGCCTGCCGCTCGCGAAACAAAGACCTTCGGTCCCAAGCTCAAGACCGCCCTGCCCGGCCCCAACGCCAAGCGCATCCTCGCCGGCGATGAGAAATATATTTCGCCGTCCTACACCCGTTCGTATCCGCTGGTGGCCAAGAGCGGACGCGGCATCGTCGTCACCGACGTCGACGGCAATGAGTTCTTCGATTTCTCCGCCGGCATCGCCGTGACCTCCACCGGCCATTGCCATCCCGATGTCGTCGCTGCCATCCAGAAGCAAGCCGGTGAGCTGATCCACATGTCCGGCACCGACTTCTACTACGAGAACATGGTGCAACTCGCCGAGCGTCTTTCAAAGATCGCACCCATGCCGGGACCGCACAAGATCTACTACGGCAACTCCGGTGCCGAAGCCATCGAGTGCGCGCTGAAGCTGGCGCGCTATCACACCAAGCGGCAGAACATCATCGCGTTCTTCGGCGCGTTCCACGGACGGACGATGGGCGCGGTTTCACTCACCGCTTCGAAGCCGCAGCAGCATCGCCGCTTCGCTCCGTTCGTCCCCGGCGTGACCCATATTCGCTATCCCGATGTGTATCGCGGATGCAGCGGGGGCCAGCAGGAAGCCGATGCCTTCGCGCTCGGCTGCGCGCGCTTCCTGGAAGAGAAGGTGTTCAAGACCACCCTCCCGCCAGAGGAAGTAGCCGCGATCTTCGTCGAGCCTATCCAGGGCGAAGGCGGATATGTAGTTGCTCCCACCATCTTCATGCAGGAGCTGCGCCGCATTTGCGACCGCCATGGAATTCTTCTTGTGGTGGATGAAGTCCAGAGCGGCATCGCGCGCACCGGCAAGTGGTGGGCAGTCCAGCACACCGGGGTCGAACCTGACATGGTTTGCATGGCCAAAGGTATCGCTTCCGGCATGCCGCTGGGCATCACCATGACCCGCGCCGAAATCATGGACTGGGTCCCCGGCTCGCACGCTTCAACCTTTGGAGGCAACCCAGTTTGTATCGCAGCCGGGCTGGCTACGCTTGACGTGATAGAGAAGGAGCACCTGCTCGAGAACTCAACCAAGGTGGGCAATCACATGCTCAAGCGCATGGCAGACTGGCCTGCGAAACTGAAGTTGGTAGGCGACGTTCGAGGTCGAGGCCTGATGCTCGGCGTCGAAATCGTGAAAGACAAAGCCAACAAGGAATATGCCGCCGCCGAGCGCGACCGCATCGTGGAGCTGGCTTTCGAGCGCGGCGTGCTTTTCCTGGGATGTGGCCCCAGCACGGTTCGCATTTGCCCGCCGCTGGTCGTCACCAAAGAGGAAGCCGACGTTGCCGTCGACGTACTTGAAGAGTGCATCAAGCTCGTAGGCGTATAGACGGTGCGGCTCTCACATCCCACCCTGGCAGGCGTGCGAGGGTGGGAACCTAACCTTCTACTCAATTACCATTTCGGGTTCGCGATCCGCATTCTGCGCAGGCGCCGGCTGGGGCGCCTCGGGCGGCGGTTCTCCAGCAATGTCGGCCAGGTGCAGTCGTAAATTGCCGGGGTTGGTGGCATAGGCCAGTCCGGTGTCCAGTTCGATTGCGCCAGCGCGAATTAGCTGCTCGATACCACCATCGAAGTGCAGCATGCCCTCCGTGTCGCCATCTCGCATGGCGTCGAGCAGGGTCTTGCCGTCCTGTTCGCCTTTCTCGAGGTATTCCCGGGTGCGCACGGTCGCCTTTAGGATTTCCAGAACTGCCACCCGGCTTTTGCCATCTTTTGCCGGGATCAGGCGCTGCGAAACGATGTAACGGAAGCTTTTTGCCAGCCGGTTGCGAATGACGTGCTGCTCAGCCATGGGGAATACGCCCACGACGCGCTCGACTGTCTTCGAGGCGTCAATGGTGTGCAGCGTGGAGAGAACAAGATGGCCAGTTTCGGCGGCTTCGAGCGCGATCTCAATGGTTTCTTTATCTCGCATCTCGCCCACCAGGATCACCTTTGGCGCCTGGCGCAACGCCGCCCTCAGCGCGAGCGCGAAGCTGGGCGTGTCACTGTGCAGTTCCCGCTGATGAATGATCGATCGCTTGTGCCGATGCATGAATTCCACCGGATCTTCGATGGTGATGATGTGATACGCGTGGGTTTCATTGATTGTGTCGAGAATCGCGGCCATGGTGGAGGACTTTCCCGAGCCGGTCGGCCCGGTAATCAGCACAATACCGTTTTTCAGATTGGTGATGTCGGCCAGTTGCTCGGGCAACTTCAGTTCGGCGAAAGTGGGAATGTTTTTGGGAACGACCCGCATTACGATGGCGTGGCTTCCCCGCTGCACGAATACATTGACCCGAAACCGGCATTCACCGGGCAGACTGTAGGAAACGTCGCACGATCCCTGCTCTCGGAGCGCCGTCAACGCCTGCTCGTTGCCGCCAATAAGTTCCTCGGCGATACGGCGGGTGTCTTGGGGGGTCAGCGGCGGTAATCCGGTGATTCTGACCGGAACCAACAAGCCGCTCACCTCGATGTGCGGCAGACTGCCGGGCGAAAAAATCAGGTCGCTTACACGGGTTGAAGCTCGCAACATTGCCGAAAGCAAGGTTGCCGCTGGGATCGGTTTGGCAGAGACAGTGTTGGGAACGAGAACCTTCGAGGGGCTGTCCAGGGGCGTGCTCCTTCTCTTGTAGCTTACGTTCTTGGTACAAGCGGGCTCAAGTGACGGAGGTCATAGCACTTGGATGGGAAGCAAAGATCCCGCTGGCCATCGGCGCCCCGGAGCAGCGCATCAAGCCTCTAGCTTAAGCTAAGCTAAGGGCTAGTGCCGCGTTTGTGCTTCGAGCACAGGTGATGTTATTTCTGATGATCGCCCGGCGGGCCAGCCGAAGGGTCTCATGCAAACTGGTTTCTTCATCGTACATACTACTTTCATATTATTGATCTTCCCCACCGCCTCCCTATAATCGCCGCACTTTCGCAGGAATGAGATTGCCCCAGGCATCCGGATCACTTGTTCTTGGGTGCGAGAGTCTTTTCGCCCTATGTCAAAGCGCAATGCGAGAAAAAAAATTGGGGAAACGATGATGAGCTGTAGACGCTTGGCGTGCATCTTGGTGGCGATCTCCGCAGGTTTGAGTGCTGCTGTCGCACAGCAGATTACGGCCAATATCCGTGGGACAGTGTCGGATCCCAGTGGCGCCGTGGTTCAATCTGCCACCGTCACTGCGAAGCAGTCGGAAACCGGGCTGACCCGGACGGCAACCACCGACCATAGCGGGAATTATCTGCTGGTCGAGCTACCCGTCGGACATTACCAGTTAGAAGTCGCAGCCAAAGGCTTCCAGAAATATCTTCGGGAGGGGATCTCGCTGAACGTGAACGAGACGGTGACAGTTTCTGTCCGTCTCGTGCTGGGGCAGGAAACTCAGCAAGTACAGGTGCGAGCCGATGCGGAACTAATTCAAACCACCGTCAGCAGCCTTGGCAAAGCGGTGCTCGAGCGCGAACTTCTCGAGCTTCCATTAGACGGTCGCAACTTCTCTCAGCTCGGACTGCTCCAGCCAGGAGTTGTTCCCTTGACTGCTGGACTCAAACAGGCGGGCGGTTCGCTGCGCGACGGCCAGGCATATTCCGTCGACGGACAGAGGCCGGAATCGAACAACTTCCTCATCGATGGTGCCAACAATGTCAACGCAGTAGATGCCGGCTTTGTGCTCAAGCCACCCATCGACGCTATTTCGGAGTTCCGCATACTCACCCACAACGCCAATGCCGAGTTCGGCCAAAGCACCGGTTCCACCACCAATATCGTCACACGCTCCGGCACCAATTCATTGCATGGCGCTCTGTGGGAATTTCTGCGAAATGACGCCATGGATGCCAGCGACTTTTCTGCCCACGCGGTTCAGCCCCTCAAGCAGAATCAATTCGGCGGAACATTCGGCGGCCCGATCATAAAGGACAAAACTTTCTTGTTCGGATACTACGAGGGCTTCCGCAATCGTCAGGGTGAAACCGTCAATGCCACCGTGCCTTCCCTGGCTGAGCGGCAAGGCGACTTTTCGCAGCTGCCGGGTGGCCTCTTTGTTTTTGACTTTTCGACCGGCCAAATGGTTCCAGTTCCGGGCAACCAAGTCACTTCAATCAATGCGATTGCGCAAAACGTTCTCGCGTTTTTCCCTCTACCCAACAACGGCCCAAACGCATTTGTCGCGACGCAATCAAAGAGCGTCACCAACGATCAGTTCGGACTGCGATTCGATCACTACCTTTCTGGTGCCGACACTCTGAATTTCCGCTATATGTTTAGCGCGGGCCCCACCAACGATCCGCTCTCCACCTCGGGAGCGAATGTTCCCGGCTTCCCGGTCGGAGAAGATGATCGTGCCCAGAACTTCGTCGCACAAGAGACGCATGTCTTTTCGCCCGCCATCATCGGCGTTGCCCGGTTTTCTTACCTGCGTAACAAGTTCCTTTTCGACCAGCACGTGAATCACGAATCGCCATCGGCCTTAGGTTTCCAGTACTCGCCAACGTTAACGGCCGCTGCCGGGCCACCGTTCATCCAGGTGGCGGGTTATGCCTCGGTCGGAGACCCCATCACCGGCCCGCGCGACACGTATCAGAACACCTTTGATTTTTCCGGCTCTCTAAGCTGGGTTCTTGGTCGCAATGAAATCAAGTTTGGCGGAGGCTTCCGCCGCGACCAGATCAACGCCGTGCAGGGCATCGCCTCCAACGGATTCTTTGTGTTCGCGCCATTTCCCTACACCGATGGTTTCGCCAATTTTCTTGCCGGCCAACCCGTGTTTTTCTTGCAGGGCGGAGGGGATTTGTCGCGCCACCTCCGTGGCAAGGCCCTCAACTTCTACGGTCAGGATACCTATAAGGTCACGTCGCGGCTGACGCTGAACCTGGGCCTGCGCTACGAATTACCCTCTCCCAATACTGAACTCCATAACCGGCAGAATCTTTTCGTTCCCGGTGTGCAATCCAAAATATTTCCCCGTGCTCCCGCTGGACTACTCTATCCCGGCGACCCGGGCGTGCCCGCCAGCTTGATTCCAACCCAAAAAACTGCCTTTGCTCCCCGAGTTGGCCTTGCCTTGGACCCCACCGGCAGCGGTAAATTGCTGGTCAGCGCCGCCTACGGCATTTTCTACGAGCCGTACTACACCGGCCAGGGCGGCCCGTTGCAAGACCCGATCAGTGCGCCACCCTATCTCCAAACTCCGCAGGTAAATTTCCCGAACTTTGCCGACCCGTTCAAGGGCGCGAACCCCTTCGATCCGTCATTTTCCGAACCCATGACGCTATTGGTCGTTTCTCCCGGGTTGCGCCTGCCCTACGCGCAAGACTGGAACTTGAATGTCCAACGCTCCTTTGGCGCCGACTGGCTATTCGAGATCGGCTACGTGGGAACCACCGGTGTCAAACTGCCGCGATTCATTGAAGCCAACCCCGCCGTCTATGACCCCGGCTTTGATTCCAGCGGCAACCCTCTCTCCACGGAAAACAACGTCAATCAGCGCCGCCTCTATTCCGGCTGTGGGCTGGCTCAGCCGCCGACTGCCTGCGTTTATGGTTCCGTAGGCGAGATCGCCGGCATCGCAAACTCCAGCTACAACGCCCTCGAATCCAGCCTGCGTAAACGCTTCGGTCACGGCCTCTCTTTCCTTGCCTCCTACACTTACTCAAAATCCATCGACGACGTTTCTTCCTTCAACATCACGGGCTCTGCCTCGCAGCCCGTCGCGGGCGAGAACGATCTGGCACAAAATCCCTTCAATCTACCCGCCGAGCGCGGCCGTTCGATGTTCGATGCCCGCCACCGCTTGGTGCTGAGTTATCAATGGAGCGTTCCCTTCTGGAGACAGGCTCACACCTGGTATGAGCACGCAATTGGCAACTGGCAATTCAACGGTATTGTCACCCTGATGAGTGGCACGCCATTTACAGTATTCGACCCGGCTGATGTTTCCCTGCAAGGCAGCGCGCCGGAGATCTCCGGCTTTTCCAGCAACCGGCCGAACCTGATTGGGAATCCGAATTCCGGACCGCACACGGCGCAGCAATGGTTCAATACCAGCGCCTTCCAGCGACTCACTCAAGACCCGAGCTCTCCGGTTGAGCAGTTCGGCAATGAAGGCCGTAACGTGGTGCAAGGTCCCGGATACTCGAACTGGGATTTCTCCGCCCTCAAGAACATTCACGTCACGGAAGGGAAGGAATTCCAGTTCCGCGCTGAGCTCTTCAATTTCTGGAACCACACGAATCTAGGGCTCCCCAACAGCGACATCAGCTCGCCCACCTTCGGAAGCATCCATTCCGACCTTGGTCCGCGAGTCGTCCAGGTGGGGTTGAAGTTTCTGTTCTAGCTGTGCCACGAGCAAAACTGCGAGGGCAGTTTTGCGTAACTATGCAACTGATGAGGGAGGGCCCCTCGAACCGACTTGCAGGAGTAGGACTCAAGCCACCTTCCGCTGCTGCGCTCTAAGGAGTGTGGTGGTGAACGGAGAAGGAAAAGGCCCAATTCGATTGGGTCAGGTGACTTTCAGGAAGAGGACCGCAAGGGAACCACCGTTTTCGTGTCGAAAAGAACCAGACGATGTCAAAACCACGGTAGTTAGAAGATCGTGGGATCAGCTCCGGCGAAACCTGCTTACGGACGGAGCGGCATCCGGCATACAGGTGGGCTGAGCCTGAAAGAGGCAGTTGCATGGAACGTGGAACCTCGATGTCGATGCTAACGGAGAAGTCACAAGTGGCTGGAACCACGAGGACGAGAGTACGGATGCGACATCGAGGGGCGGACTACCTCGCAGTAGCGATGAAGCGGAGTAATGTCCGTGGAGCGAAGGGGGTAGGCCATCCCGTCGGGACCTTTAAAGGGGCCAACTGGAAACAGGAGGAGCTCGCTGGTTGCGGCGGAGGGCGGCAGCTCTCTCAAGGATGGCACGAGCCGTGTGACGGGAGACTGTCAAGCACGGATCTGTGAGGGGCTCGGGGTGAAATTCCCCGGGCCTACTCGGCGCTGTAGGTTCGAAGAACCTCGAGCAGCCCGTGGTGGAAGGAAATTCGGCCCGTAGTGGAAGTAAGATTCGTATCAGGGCATGCCTTCAGGCATGCCGTAAGTGCGCCGATATCTCCGCGCCTTCAGGCGCTGAATTTCTGGAATGGAGTTCAAGCAATGCTCGAAAAGGTATTGAACACAAAACTTACATCGGGGAAAAGGGCGTTGGTCAGAACGTCCGGTGCGCTCGCCCTTTTGTGGATCCTTACTTGTGGCGCATTGTTCGAGGTAATGCGTCAACCACCCGAGACGTTTGCTCGGTTCATGACCAGGGTACCGGCTCCTATCGCATTTGTCGTCCTTCCATTTGAAACTTTGTGGACGCAGGCCCGTGCCGGCAGCTTGCAGGTTGGCGATCTCGCCCCCGACTTTTCGCTGATGAAAATCGACAAAAGTTCTGAGATACGGTTCTCGTCTTTTGCCGCGCAACGGCGACCAGTGGTTCTCGTATTCGGAAGTTACACCTGACCTCCCTTCCGGCGGGAGGTTCCCGCCCTCAACCAGCTCTACCGGCAATACGGAAATCAGGTCGCGTTTTTGGTTGTCTACATTACGGAAGCGCATCCCAGTGATGTGTGGCAGATGCAGAGCAATATCAAGGACAAGGTCGTATTTGCCAGTCCCAAAAGTGAAGAGGAGCGAGCCTTCGTCGCTGGCGCTTGCGTGCGCAAGCTGGGAATAGAAATTCCCGCGCTCCTGGATGAATTTGGCAACTCCACTGAGCAGAGATACACAGCATGGCCGGATCGCATTTATTTGATCGATGCGACCGGCCATGTCGCGTACAAGAGCAAGCCCGGCCCCTTCGGGTTCAAACCTGAAGAACTGAAAAACGCGCTGGCCAGGGTGGCAACTCTGCTGAAGCAGTAGTCATCGGCGGGCTGGTGCCCTATACGCTGCGCTGCCGGGGTGCCCCGCTTCTCGCGGTTTTCGCGACTTGAGGATTCGTGAATCATGGGCCAGCCCTCCCCTTGCGCACAACCTCCTCTGCTTATGACTGCACATATCCTCGCCGGCACTAAGTAATTGCCGCAGTCGAGCGCGAGTATCGAAGTCGGATTCCACCTTCGTGCCAGAGGAGGTTCGACCTGGCAGGCGTATATTATGAAAAATCTAAGTCCGCCGACCGCAGATCGAAGTCTTTCGTAACGCCTCCCTCTCGGCGTAAAATAGAAGGTTTGTGGGTCCCCATTGAAAGGATTTAGGGCGTGCCTGAGCTGAGAAAAGATCCAATCGTTGGCCGGTGGGTAATCATCTCAACCGATCGCGCCAAGCGCCCCACCGACTTTGTCCGCGAAAATATGAAGATCAAAGGCGGCTTTTGCCCCTTTTGCTATGGCAACGAGACCAAGACCCCACCCGAAATTCAGGCCTACCGGCCAAATCCGAATGGTGGCCCGGCCTTACAGCGCGACACACCTGGCTGGACAGTCCGGGTTGTACCCAATAAATTCCCGGCGCTCGGGATTGAGGGAAATCTGAGCCGTCAGGCCGAAGGCATGTTCGACAAAATGAACGGGATCGGCGCGCATGAGGTCATTATCGAAACGCCCGATCATAGCGCCAGCCTGGCCACCCTTCCTCCCAAGCGTATTGAAGACGTCTTGTGGACCTTCCGCGATCGCATACTGGATCTGAAAAAGGACCGGCGGTTCAAGTACATCTTGATCTTCAAGAACCACGGCGAAGCGGCGGGAGCGTCGCTCGAACACGCCCACTCGCAGCTCATTGCCCTGCCGATTTTGCCCATCAATGTGACGCAGGAACTCGAGGGATCGAAGCAATACTTCCTTTATAAGGAGCGTTGCGTCTTCTGCGACATCATCCGCCAGGAGACGGAAAACGGAATCCGCGTCGTAGGTGAGAACGAAGACTTCCTAACCCTTGCGCCCTATGCGCCCCGGTTTCCCTTCGAAACCTGGATATTGCCCAAGCAGCACGAATCGGCGTTCGAGAATTCGTCGTCGCACATGTTCGAAAACCTGGCTCGTGCGCTCAAAAACTTGCTGGTCAAGGCTGACCGGGTGTTGGACAATCCGCCCTACAACCTGGTGATCCATACGTCGCCTGCGCAGGACCCAACCAACGACCACTATCACTGGCACATCGAGTTCATGCCTAAGCTGACCAAGACCGCGGGATTCGAGTGGGGCACCGGCTTCTACATCAATCCCACGCCCCCGGAAGAAGCCGCAAAATTTCTACGCGAAGCCAGCATAGAAGACCCAGTCCCGGCAAACGTCGGCTGACTTGTTTCAGACATGGCGTTCAAAGCTGATATGGAAGGTTGGGTTTACGAGGCTGGTTGAATAAGGACAAGCAAAATAAAAATAGGGCACAGCATGCGCCGTGCCCTTGGTAGTTGGAGAGAGAGTGGAAGTCAGTCACCCAGGTGAGCTGACATCCTGCATTACTGAGAGACTAAGTTAGCGCAGCATGACAATTGTCACGAAGATGTAAAAATTTCCAGAGTCATCCCTGAGTACGGTCCTGAAATTCTTCGTGCCACGCCATCTGGATCGCTTCAAGCTTGCCCTCGTTTGACGTTTTCGGATCGCCCGTGAAGCCCGGAAGCTCGGTCACATAGCGGTGCAGATCAGTAAAGCGGACGGAGAGTGGATCGATCTCGGGGTGAGTTTCAGAAAGAAGAATGCCGATGTCTTGGGGGTCGTCCCAGGTGAGAGATTTTGGCATTTGTAGGCTCCTGTGCGAAGCAATCAGCATTCAGGCAGCGCGCGTCGCGTTGCGGAATTTGCGGTGCCGCTTACGGAACGCAGGTTGTTCACCGCGACCATATCTTCCGACAGCATTTGCTCGAGGGCTGACTGCTGACCGGCTGTTTTTCAGTGTTCTTCTGACACGTAATTTCGGTTCCACGCAGGAATCTCTACGACCACCTTGCCCGGTTTCGTGATCTGCGCCTGGCAGCCGAGACGAGAGTTTAATTGCAGGTCAGCGGCCATGTCCAGACGGTCGGCTTCGTCGTCGTCCATTTCGGAGAGATTCCCGGCGCCTTCTTTTACCCAGACGTGGCAGGTGGTGCAGGCGCAATTCCCGCCGCAGGCGTGGTCGAGAGTGACGCCGTAATTGAGGGCGATGTCGAGCAGGGACTCTTGTTTCCCGTGGTGTTCATACGGCAGTTTGCCGTGCTCGAACTGAACGGTCTTGCCCTCGGGCAGGAATGTAACTTGCACTGTGTTTTCGCCGGCAGGCGCGTCTTCGATCATGGTGCCCGCTCCATGTGTTTTATCTTCTGCCATGACTGCTCCTAACTTATTTCGAACTGCTTATTCGAACTCTGCTTTCGCGACTGGATGCGGCGCGGATGGGCCTTCGCCCATGTCCGCCTGCTCCATCGTCTTGCCTTTGAGCGCTGTTGAAACGGCGCTGTCCATCATCAACTCGGCGAGGCGCGTCGTTCCCTGGTTCAGGGCCTCGATTGCCTTGCGAATGGCATGGTAATCGTCCTCGCTCTTCACCGCAGTCAGCGCCTTTTCCATTTTTGCGATCTGTTGCTTTTCGTTGGTCGTGAGCTGACCCCACGCGGGACTCTTCTTACCTTTGTCGAGCGCGGCGAGGATTGTGTCACCCTCGTTACGGGCCTCGATGACCTGGCGACGGCGGAAATCTTCTTCGGCGTTGTCGAAGGAATCAAGGATCATGCCTTCGACCTGTTCGTCGGTGAGTCCGTAACTGGGTTGAACTTCGATCTCGGATTCCTTGCCGCTGCGCTGCTCACGTGCCGAAACATGCAGGATGCCATTGGCGTCGATGAGAAACTTTACCTCGATGCGAGCCATGCCCGCTGCCATCGGTGGAATGCCCTTGAGATCGAAGCGCGCGAGAGAACGGCAATCTCTGGCCAATTCGCGCTCGCCCTGCAAAACGTGAATCGCGACGTTGGCCTGTCCGTCGACTTGCGTGGTGTAGTGTTGCGTTGCCGAGGCGGGAATGGTGGAGTTGCGCAGAATAATTTTGTCGGTCACTCCTCCTGCGACTTCGATGCCCAGCGAAAGCGGGGTAACATCGAGCAACAGCATGTTCTCTGTAGCCTCGGAGCCGCCGCCGAGAATGTTGGCCTGCACTGCCGCACCCAGGGCGACGACCTCATCTGGGTCTAAATCTGTGTGCGGCTCGCGCTGGAACAGACCCTTCACCAGCGCTCGAACTTTGGGAATGCGGGTTGAGCCGCCGACAAGAACCACCTCATCAATTTGTTCCGGCTTGAGACCAGCATCTTTCATGGCCTGCTTGCAGGGCCCAACGGTGCGGTCGATGATCGACTGAATCAATGGTTCAAACTGTTCCCGCGTAATCTCACGACGATAACGCTTGCCTTGGGGCAATTCGATGTCGAGCCTGATCGAAGACTGCGACGAGAGCGCAATCTTGGCTTCGATCACGGCTTTGCGAATGGTCTGTACAGCTTCGGCATTGCGGCGAAGGTCGGCACCCATGTCGCCATGAATGTCGTCGAGCGCGATGGTGATCAGCAAGTTGTCGATATCGTCGCCGCCAAGATGGGTGTCACCGTTAGTGGCGACGACCTCGAAGATTCCATCGTGTAACTTGAGGATCGAGATATCGAAAGTGCCGCCGCCGAGATCATAGACGGCGACTACCGCGTTCTGCTTTTTGTCGAGGCCATAGGCTAGCGATGCAGCAGTGGGCTCATTCACCAGGCGTAAGACTTCGAGACCAGCGATGCGGCCAGCGTCTTTGGTGGCCTGACGCTGCGCGTCGTTGAAATACGCAGGGACTGTGATGACGGCTTTTGTGACCGGAGTCCCGAAGAACCGTTCGGCGTTGCGCTTGAGCTGGCGCAGAATGAACGCGGAAATTTCGGGTGGAGTGAAAGTCCTGTCCCCGAGCTTGATACGCAGAACTTCGCCAGCTTGCAGGTCTTCGGCGAGACGGAAAGGGAAGAGCTTCAACTCCTGTTGAATATCTTCCACGCCCCGACCCATCAGACGCTTCACGGAATAGATCGCACGCTCCGGCGTTTCGATCAGGGAGTTGCGCGCGGCATTGCCGACAATAGTCTGACCATTGCTGTCGAGCGCGACAACGGACGGAAGCAGGTGGGAGCCATCGTCGCCGGGGATCACGACAGGGTTGTCCCCCTGCATAAATGCCACCAGCGAGTTCGTGGTGCCGAGGTCGATGCCAACGATGTGATCGGTAGCCATAGAAAGCCTAGTTTGCTGCTTCACGCGCCCAGCGGAACGCGCTCAGCACTCAGCACTCGCTCCAGCAAGATCCGCAGCAGCTTCAACCAGAACCGCAGGACTGAATGCTGATCACTGAATGCTGATCGCTGAGTGCTGGATGTTACTGCTCCAGCGCCTCATTCACATCCCGCACCAGGTTGCGTACGTAGTTGCGGCGGTTCAGCAAATCCACCATTTTGTCTCGCGCTTGTTTGCGCTCCTCCGGCGAGACGGCATCGCCGTGTTGCTCGCGCTCGATCAGGGTATCCCAGTTGCCCCAGTAAGCTGTCAAATCCCGTAAGTGTGCTTCATGTTTCTCTTCGAGCTTCAGCTTTTCTTTGCCGATTTCTTCAAGCAGGGCGGGATTGTCCTCGCCTATCTTTTTCTGCATTCGCAGCTCTTCCAGCTGCATGTTCAGTTCGAAGACCTCTTCCAGCAGGTCGGGCGGAACAATCTGCTTCTTGACCTCGCCCGTATTGCGGGCTTTGTCGGTCGCGGCTTTCGATTGCTCTTCCAGTTCCACACCTTCAATGCGCAGGAGATATTCCGTGCGTCGAACGGGATCCTTCAAGGTTCGATAAGCGTCATTGAGCAACGAACTTTGTTGCAGGCTCCATTCCTGTTCCATGCGGCTTCCCTGTGCGACAACATCCGGATGCAGCTTGCGGCTCAGCAGGTAGAAATCCTTCTCGAGGGCGGCAACGTCGACATTCAACTTGCGCGGCAGTCCGAAGAATGTGAAGTAATCCACAGGAGCCGCGGGCTGAACCTTACCGCAGGCGCTGCAGAAATGGGCTGCGCGCATGGCGCCGCATGACCAGCAGGACTGGGTGACGCACTGCGCAGAGGGTGATGTCGCGGTTTGTAATGAATTTGCCATTTACGTGTTTTTGTAGAGATTGCGTCCTACTCAACCTCGGGGGCTGAAGCCCAAACAGACTCTGGACGCCTCACGCGGCGCTTAAGAGCCGCTTTCCACGGTGCCGCCCACAGTGGGGGAGTTCTTTCCCCAGCCGCCTAAGACACATTCACCACGGCAGCTTCTCCCGTCACGTGGCCCAAGGCTCAGCCGGGCAGAAACGGTAGCGCCGTGGTGCAAATTACAGGGCGGTTGACACACTCTCGCAGGCGGTTATGCGGAGAACGACGTTCCGCAGCCGCACGACTTGGTTGCCTGGGGATTTACAAACACGAATCCCTGCTGCATCAAGGTCTCCTGATAATCGAGGGTCATACCGTGCAGGTAGATGAACGATTTCGGATCCACGAAGACGCGTACGTCGCCGTATTGGAAGATGCGGTCGCGTTCGCGGGGCTGCGTGTCGAAACGGATGTTGTAGCTCAAGCCCGAGCACCCGCCCCCCTGCACGCCGAGACGCAATCCGCCCTGGTCAGCCGAGATGCCCTCTTTCGCCATGGCACCGCGCACCTTGGCTAGAGCTTTCTCAGTCACCTGGATGCTTTTGCCTGCAGGCGTTCTGGGGGTCGTTTTTTCTTCTGTTTGCGTGGTCATCTAAAACCTGCTTGGCTTGCGACAGCAGCTAAAGCCGCACGTGATTGGCTAGGCTGGCGGCATGCCTGTTATTCCATCGCAAATCCGCCAGTACGAATCCGTCCGTGCCACTATTTCGCTTCGGCCGTAACCGGTTGTGCGGTTTGTTGTTTCTTCTTCCAATCGCCGATCGCCGCGCGGATGGCATCTTCTGCCAGAACCGAGCAATGGATCTTTACTGGAGGAAGCGAGAGCTCCTTCACGATGTCCATATTCTTGATCGTGAGAGCCTCGTCCACGGTCTTGCCCTTGACCCATTCGGTGGCGAGCGATGAGGATGCGATCGCCGAGCCGCAGCCGAACGTCTTGAACTTGGCGTCTTCAATGACGTTGGTGTCGCGGTTGACCTTGATTTGCAGCTTCATGACGTCTCCGCATTCGGGGGCGCCGACCAGACCAGTGCCCACGTCCGCGCTGCTTTTATCCATCGAGCCGACGTTTCGAGGATTGGAATAATGATCTAGAACTTTATCGCTGTATGACATTTGTTGGTCTCCTAAATTCCGTTACTTGAACCGTGGAGCGGTTTCAGCAGTCCCCACGGGACTTTGAATTTTTATTACTGCTCTACCCAGAGCTAAAGCTATTGTCGGTCGTCCCTGACAGACCTTTATCCTTCCCCGCTTTACTCGCCTGCCCACTTCACGTCTTTCAGGTTTATGCCCTCTTTGGCCATTTCGTAGAGGGGGGAAAGCTCGCGCAGGCGTTCGACGGTTTGGATGACCCGGTCAGCCACATAATCGACTTCGGCCTCGGTGTTGAAGCGGCCCAGTCCGAAGCGGATCGAGCTGTGAGCGAGATCGTCTCCCGTGCCCAAAGCCTTTAATACATAAGATGGCTCCAGCGTCGCGGAGGTGCAGGCGGATCCGCTCGAAACCGCTATGTCATTGATTCCCATCAGCAACGACTCGCCTTCAACGTAGGCAAAACTAATGTTCAGATTGCCCGGCAGGCGATGCTCGCCGGAGCCATTGAGATAGACCTCGTCCAGGTGCCCCATAATGCGATCGCGCAGGCGATTGCGCAGGCCCGCCAACTTGCAAGCTTCCTGAGCCATCTCCTCCGAAGCAATGGCGCATGCCTTACCCAGTCCGACAATGCCGGGGACGTTGAGCGTGCCGGAACGCATGCCGCGTTCGTGTCCGCCGCCGTCGATAATGGCTGAAATCTGCACGCGTGGATTCTTGCGACGTACGTACAGGGCACCGACGCCCTTTGGCCCGTACATCTTGTGGGCGGAGATCGACATCACGTCGATGTTCTGCTTATTGACGTCAACCGGCACTTTGCCGACAGCCTGGGTGGCGTCGGTGTGGAAAATTATGCCCCGCTCGCGACACAGTTTGCCAATCTCGGCCACCGGCTGGAGCACGCCGATTTCATTGTTAGCGGCCATTATGGTAACCAGAATCGTCTTGTCGTCCATGGCGCGCCTGAGGTCATCGAGATTGACCAAGCCATCCTTCTGGACCGGCAAGTAAGTCACACGATAGCCGTACTTCTCGAGGCGCTTACAGGTGTCGAGAACCGCCTTGTGTTCGGTAACGGCAGTGATAATGTGGTTGCCCTTCTCCCGGTACATCTCGGCCACACCCTTGATGGCAAGGTTGTCGCTCTCCGTGGCGCCAGAGGTGAAAATAATCTCTTTGGTGGTTGCGCCAACGAGTTTGGCGACGCGTTCGCGGGCAGTCTCAACACCTTCCTCGCCGGCCCATCCAAAGGAGTGATTGCGGCTGGCGGCGTTGCCGAATTTCTCCATGAAGAAGGGCAGCATTTCCTCCAACACCCGAGGGTCCATGGGGGTCGTGGCATGGTTGTCCATGTAGATGGGCAGCTTCACACCGTTTGGGGCTGTGTGCTGAACGTCGCTTTGCGGAAGGTCACTTCGGCGAACTTCGTCTTGTCGAGCGTCGTTTTTCCGAACCTGGGGGACTTTTACTTCAGTGCTCATGATTGCTCTCTCCTGCTGCTATGAGATCTTGATGCTTGAAATATGGACATGGAGTCAGGTTATCGTCACCAATTCCGCCGGTTTGGTCGCGCGGATTTCGACGATTTCCGGTTCCTCTGTCATATGTGAAATCTTGATGCGCTTCAGCACTGCCTCGATACTCTCGTTCACTTTGCGCAGCGGCTCGCGGATTGTGCAACGATCGGTTTGATCGCACTCGCCGCGTACGGTCACGCACGAGGTTATAAAAAGAGGGCCTTCGATGGCTTGAATTACCTCGAAAGCGGAAATCGTGCGCCCTTCGCGGGCCAACGTGTACCCACCGTTCATCCCATGTTGCGAGTGCAGCAACCCAGCTTTGACCAGGCGCTGCAGAATCTTTGCTAACGCCTCAAGCGGGATGCGGTATGAATCGGCAACATCTTTGGCGCTGCAGGCTCCTTCGTCCGAGTGCTCAGCCAAATGCTTCATGGCCATCAGCGCATAGTCAGCTTTTTTCGTTAGTTTTAGCATCCGAACCAGCCGGCCTCAGCCGACACAATCCGACCACTTCGGTCGGATAAAACTCCGACCTTTTCAGTCGTAATTGATTCTACGCTCTTTCCGTCGCATAGAGCAAGCGCCCACAGCGAATGGCAAACCATCGATTCTGAATGGTAACTATCGCAGATTGAATGGCTTAGAGTATTCGCCTATTGTGCTGAGAGAGACTTGCCGACCTCAGCTTCCGCAAAGCCCTCAATGGCATTCCGGGGGTGCAAAGAATTTTACACAGTTCTCACCCAGAAGGACTTGACAAGCGAAGAACCCGTTCTACAATACCGGGAAATTCCTGCGAAACTGTGTCCCTCCTCACACCCAGGAGGGCAACGCTTCCGGATTTATGACTTCAAAGCCGCCCTTGAATATTCCCAACGGAACCGACCAGCAGCCCTGCAAGCACCCGCGCGTGCAGATTGTGAGCCGCGAAGATGACGCCGAGTTCGTCGAATGCCTGGAATGCGGCGACATTTTCGAGTCCAGCGAATTTGAGGACATGAGCATCGAAGAGCGCACTCAAGGCGGCGAGTTGTAACCTGCAAGTACTCGAATGACGAACGTAACCCTCCTGTGTCTTTAGACCTTGTGCCGCAAGAACTGCGTTGTTAATCTCCGGGCCGGGGGTGTGTGCGCTCTTCCCCAGGAAATATGTCAAACGTAGCCCTCGTGGTTGATGATTCCATGCTGATCCGGTACACCGTGTGCCGCTTTCTGGAAGAACGCGGATTTGCGGTGGAGTCGGCCACGAATGGAGTGGAGGCATTGCAGGTTCTCTTGCGCGTGCACCCTGACCTGATCATTACCGATGTGAACATGCCCCGAATGTCGGGCACCGAATTGATCACTGCGCTCAAGAGTAAGCCCGAGACAGCAAAGATCCCAATCATCATTGTGGCTGGGCGGGGCAGTGGCTTCGATACATCAGAAAAACGTGCGGATTTCGCCATTCATAAAGATATTGACATCGAAAGCCAGTTGGAAAAAGCGTTGGAGAAAATCCTCGGCAAAGCCAGCCGCAAAAAGAGCGCGGGGAAGTAGTGGAAGGTTTCAGCTGTTTTCTCTTAAGCTTTCACCTCTTAGCCTTCAGCTCACTTGCGACCAGCCTGGTTGCGGTATCAAGGGTTTGGACCTCGCCTCGAAGTTCGAAAGTAAAAACTCATTCATCGCAACGCCATTCCTGCTTCTGCTGAAAAGTCCATGGGTGCAAGGTCCTTCGCCAGGAACTTTGGATAGGCCGCGGCGGCGATCATAGCCGCGTTGTCGGTAGAAAGCGGACGGGAAGGGAAATAGACAGGCAGGCCTTCCCTGGAGGCTTGTTTGTCGAAGCGCTCGCGCAGTTGGTTGTTCGCGGCGACCCCACCGGTCACGAGCAGAGTCGCAACATCATAAGTCCGAGCGGCGGCCAGGGTTTTGCTTACCAGATCTTCAACGACGGCATGCTGGAAGGAAGCCACGAGGTCCAGGGTTTGTTTGTCGCAGTACGCAAGATAGTCGTCGAAGGTGGGTTTCGAGATCTTTGCCAGAGCTCGGCGGCGGCCCTCGATGGACGCCTGCAGATTGTGAGTCTCAACGTAGCGCAGGACCGCAGTCTTGATGCCGCTGTAGGAGAAATCGAAACGCGGACGATCATGATTGTCGCTTTGCCGAGAATCGGCTCCGTCACGACGGTCGCGATGTTTGATTTGTGCCGCAGGGAACTGCACCGCTCTGAAATTGCCGCGGGGGGCGAGTCGGTCGATCAGGGGACCTCCGGGATATCCGAGGCCGAGCAGCTTGGCGACTTTGTCGAAGGCTTCGCCGGCAGCGTCGTCGCGGGTGCGGCCGATATTCTCGTAAGTCCAGCCTTCGTTCTCCTGCTCCGCCACATACAAGTGCGTGTGGCCGCCTGAGACGACGAGTGCAAGCACGGGAAACTGCATCTCGTGATTGCCTTTTTGCCTCTCCTCCAGCAGCACGGCGTGAATGTGTCCTTCAAGATGATTGACGGCGATCAGCGGCTTATCGAGCGCGAATGCCAATGCTTTGGCATAACTAATGCCGACTAACAGAGCACCGGCCAGCCCGGGGCCCTGGGTAACGGCAATGGCGTCCAGTGACTGATAGGAGTGTTTCGCTTCAGCGAGCGCCCGACGTACCACGGGGACGATGGCGCGGAGGTGCTCGCGCGAGGCGAGCTCCGGCACGACACCGCCGTAGGGTTGGTGGACGGCCATCTGAGAGGCCACGACGTTGGAGATGACTTCGGCGCCCGAACGCACAACGGCGGCGGCGGTCTCGTCGCAGGAACTCTCGATGCCTAGGATGAAGACGTCGGGCATAACCCATATATTATCTGCTAAGGAGTTCTTTGGCCGCCGTGCTCAAGGATTTTGCCAGGTCGATTGTGCGCACCTTGCGCGAACATGAGCACAAAGCTTATCTCGTGGGCGGATGTGTGCGCGACTTGCTGTTGGGACGCGAGCCTGCGGACTACGACGTGGCCACCAGCGCCAGGCCGCTCCAGGTGATGGAGATTTTTCCTGAGACGTTTGCGGTCGGCGCGCAGTTTGGCGTAGTGTTGGTGCCGCTGCCGGCGAAAGACGTTGCGAGCCAGGTCTCCACGAAAAATTCTGATCGTGGAGACGTGGCTGCTTGCGTCTCGTCCGAAGCATCTGTTGTAGAGGTCGCCACTTTCCGCAGCGATATCGGTTATTCGGACGGACGACACCCGGATGAGGTGCGTTTCAGCGAGGATCCGCGCGAAGACGTCGCCCGGCGCGACTTCACTATCAACGGGATGCTGCTCGATCCGTTGACCGACGAAGTGCTTGATTTCGTGGGCGGGCGGAGGGATCTTGAGAACAAGATCATCCGCGCGATCGGCGATCCACAGAGGCGCTTCGCCGAAGATAAATTGCGCATGCTGCGTGCCCTGCGTTTTGCAGCCCGTTTCGGATATTCGATCGAGCCACCTACATGGGCAGCGATCCGAATGCTGTCCCCCGAGATTCACATTGTTTCGCGCGAACGCGTCCGCGATGAGCTGACGAAGATGCTTACCGAGGGGCATGCTCGGGACGCATTCCTGCTCCTCGATGCGAGCGGCCTGTTACGTGAAATCCTGCCAGAGATTTCCGCGATGAAGGGCGTCGCGCAGCCTCCGCAGTTTCATCCCGAGGGCGACGTGTTTGTGCATACGCTGCTGGTGCTGGAGAATCTGCCCCATCCCTGCCCTCCCGCGCTGGCTTGGGGCGCGCTGCTGCACGATGTGGGCAAACCGCCGACGTTTCGCGTGGCGCCGGACCGCATTCGTTTCGACGGGCATGTCGATGTTGGGGTGAAGATGGCGGAAGAAATTTGCCGTCGCCTCCGTCTTTCGGGCGACGATACTCAGCAGGTTTCGGCGTTGGTGGATCACCACATGCGTTTCGGGCAGGTCACACGTATGAGCGAATCCACGCTCAAGAAATTTCTACGCATTTCCCACTTCGACGAGCATCTGGCTTTGCATCGCGCTGACTGCCTGGCCAGCCACGGGGGTTTGGATTCCTACGAGTTCGTCCAAGAAAAGCTTTCAGAGATTCCGCCGGAAAAGATGCGGCCGCCGCGATTGGTGAGTGGCGAAGATCTGATCTCGGCCGGATATTCACCCGGACCTGAATTTCGTAAGATTTTGGATGCCGTAGAAAATGCACAGCTCGAGGGGGATTTGTCCTCGCGACAGGCAGCGATGGAGTTCGTGCGGCGAGAATTTCCACTCTGAAGGGGTGATTTCCACCGGCATCGACCTCGCCGGCAGAGTGCTAGAATCGAAAGCCGCGGCAGGATCTGGGCGGCGGAGAATCATGAGGTTTGTTCAGAGAAACGTAGAGTTGGAGCAGGCGGGCACCCGCTTGGAGGCGATTGTGGCTGGGTCCATGCGGCGAGTTCCACGGAATGAGGCGCCCGTATTGGCTTGGCCGTTAGTTTGTGGCTCGGCGGTGGCAGAGCGCACACGGGCGGTTACTTTTGCAGCCGGAATCTTGCGCGTCGAGGTTGCGGATACGGGATGGAAGCGCGAGTTGCAAGCATTGGCTCCGCGGTATGTGGCGATGATCAATCGATATGCGGGGCAGACTGTGTCCCGAATTGAATTTGTCGTGGT
>Ga0137418_10000351_pt1 | contig 40455 bp, 35 predicted proteins | sample CZODoug3_1_2_16f_FD_122242 | JGI IMG/M metagenome (GOLD analysis project Ga0137418, IMG submission 122242) | Vadose zone soil fungal communities from Angelo Coast Range Reserve, California, USA - CZODoug3_1_2_16fungal (Hybrid Assembly) | ecosystem: Environmental > Terrestrial > Soil > Vadose...
ACTCCGACGACGCTGTGTTGAGCGAGCAGCGCCGCGAGGGCTGGCAGCGCGAATTCAGGCGTCCCGGCAAAGGCGACACGCAACACTACCAGCCTGTCGGACTAGCTGACCCAAAACCGTGGCAATGAGCAACCGGCAAAAGCCGCGCCTTTTGCCGGCGGAAACGCAGCCGCGGTCCGACAAATTCGCAGGAGCGAATTTGGCCGACCGAAGGTCGGCCCGCAGGGTGCCGGCCAGGGACGGGCAGGCACAAAAAGCGCCGCAGGCGACTTTTTCCCATCGACTAGTACGCGCGCCGCGCGCTGCCCGAGCTCGCCGCGGCAGCATGCGAGCCGCGCTCCCTGCGCTCCTTCTCGAGCTTCTTGCGAATGCGCTCGCGCTTCAGATCCGACAGGTAGTCGACGAACAGCTTGCCGTCGAGGTGGTCGATCTCGTGCTGGATACACACCGCCAGAATGTCGTCGTAATCGCGCTCGAACAGAGCGCCGTCGCGATCGTGCGCGCGCACGCGGATCTTCGCCGCGCGCATCACGTCATCGAAAATCCCCGGCACCGACAGACACCCTTCCTCGGTGTTCGCCTCCCCTTCGCGCGAGAGGATCTGCGGGTTGATGAGCACCAGCGGCTGGTTGTGCTCGGCGGAGATGTCGATGACGATGACGCGCTGGTGGACATCGACCTGGGTCGCGGCGAGCCCGATGCCCGGAGCGGCATACATGGTCTCGAGCAGGTCCTCGACCAGCGCGCCGAGGGCCGCATCGAAGCGGGTCACCGGCTGCGCGCGCGTGCGCAACCGGGGGTCGGGGAACTCGAGGATCGCTCTTAAGGCCATCGCTTGCCTGTTATGGGGGCGGAGCCGCCCGTGATCCAGCGCACAAACTCGACATTAATTCGCATGCCGAGCGGGCGCCATGCCAGTATAACAACTAGAATCTCGGGCGCAGGTCGTGTGGTCCACCTCGCGCAATGAGGAGTGGAGGATGGTCTCGAATCAAGTACTTGGAGCTCGCCTCGCGGCGGGCTTGCTGATCAGCGCGATCGCGGTGTGCGGCTGCTCGCATCTGCGGCACACGGACGCAGGCGCCCCCGCCCCCGCGCCCGTGACCGCAGCCTCGGGCGACGCGCGCGCCATTCCCGCCGAGCCGCAGATGACGGCGACGGAAGCCGCCATCAGCGCCGCGGGCGCCACCGCGGCCGCTCCGGCTGCGCTGCCGGCCGATACCCGCGGCATGGTCAACCCGAGCGCGCCGAAGCACTACACGGTCAAACGCGGTGACACGCTCTGGGGCATCGCGTCGATGTACCTGCGCGATCCGTGGTTGTGGCCCGAGGTGTGGATCCTCAATCCCCAGATTCCCAATCCCCACCTCATCTATCCGGGCGACACGCTGGCGCTGGCCTACGGCGCCGACGGCCGGCCGCAAGTCAGCCTCGAGCAGGCCGGTGCCGTGCGCCTGGATCCGCGCCTGCGCAACTCGGCGCTCGACAGCGCCATCCCGACCATTCCCTATTCGGCCATCGCCGCCTTCCTGTCGCGGCCGACGGTCGTGACCACCGATGAGATGCGCGACGCGCCCTATGTGCTGGCGTTCCGCGACAGGCACGAGATCGCCGGCTCCGGCATCGAAGTCTACGTGCGCAATCTGCCGGCAGCGGAGAATGCCCGCTTCGCCATCGTGCACGTCGGAAATGCGCTGCGCGATCCGGATGACGGCAAGGTGGTCGGCTACGAGGGAATCTACACGGCCACCGCACTGGTGCAGCGCCCGGGAGATCCCGCCAAGGCGCTGCTGATCGATACGGCGCGCGAGACGCTGCGCGGCGACCGCTTGTTGTCCGCCGACGCCAGCGGGACGCCGGTCACCTTCGCGCTGCGTGCGCCAGCGAGCGACGTGCACGGCCGCATCATCGACGTGGTCGGCGGCACCGAACTTGCCGGGCAGTACGCAGTGGTGGTCATCAACCGCGGCAAGCGTCACGGACTCGAACCCGGCAACGTGCTCGCCGTCGACCAGGCGGGGGATGTGGTGCGTGACCTGTACCGCGGCGGCAGGACAATCGGTAATACCAGCGGCCTCGGAACCTCGTTCGCTCCCAAGGTGAGACTGCCGGACGAGCGCAACGGGACGCTGCTCGTGTTCAAGGTGTTCGATCGCGTGAGCTTCGGGCTGATCGTGGGCGCCTCCGACACCATTCACGTCGCCGACGTGGTGCGTAACCCCTGACTGCCTTTCCTTTATGCTCGCGCGCATGGATGCAATCCGTGCGCGCGCGCTGTTGGCGCGAGTCCCCGGGCTCAACGCCGAGCATCTGCGGGCGCTGATTGCGGCGGCGGGCGGCGAGCCGGCAGGCGCGGCGCAGCCGCGCGCGGCTCGCGACGTGCAGCTGCCGCCCGGCGCGCGCAGCTTCCTGAGCCGCCCCGATGAGCCAGCCCTGGACGCGGATCTCGCCTGGCTCGCCGCCAGCGGGGCGCGCATCATTCTGTGCACCGACCCGGACTATCCGCCGCTGCTCGGGGAAACCGCCGGGGCGCCCGCGGCGCTCTACCTGCTCGGATCCGCGCCCGCGCTGGCGTCGCCGCAGCTCGCTATGGTCGGCTCGCGCAACCCCACGCCGAGTGGCGTCACGACGGCGCGCGCGTTCGCGGCGTGGTTTGCGCGCGCCGGGCTCACGGTGACCAGCGGGCTGGCGGTGGGTATCGATGCCGCCAGCCACGAAGGGGCGCTGTCGGTCGAGGGACTCACGGTGGCCGTGTGCGGCACCGGTCTCGATCGCGTCTATCCGCAACAGCACGAGGGCCTCGCGGCGCGTATTCGGGTCCGTGGTGCGCTGCTGTCGGAGTTCCCGCCGCGCACCGCGCCCCTGCGCCAGCACTTCCCGCGGCGCAACCGCATCATCAGCGGCCTCAGCCTCGGCACGCTGGTGGTCGAGGCCGCACGCCATAGCGGCTCGCTCATCACCGCGCGCCTCGCGGCGGAACAGGGACGCGAAGTGTTTGCGATCCCGGGCTCCATCCACAGTCCGGTCTCGCGGGGTTGCCACCAACTCATACGCGACGGCGCGAAGCTGGTCGAGGAAGCGGCGGACGTTCTGGCGGAGCTGCGGATTTCGGTTCCGAAAGAAACACTTACGGGCGCGCGCAGCGACCCGCAGAAGCCGCCGGCATTGGACAAGGAGTATGAAATGCTGTTAGATGCGCTCGGCTTTGAACCGGCGACCATTGATGTTCTCGTCGCACGCACGCGCTTAGCCCCCGAGTCAGTTGCCTCGATGCTGCTGATACTCGAGCTCCAGGGGCGTGTGGCGGCGCTTCCGGGCGGCCGCTATGGCCGATTACCTTGAATGATGACTGGCAGCGTTCTCGACATCCTGATCTACGTTTTCGACCGGTACATGCTCGAGGAGACACCGGAAGTGCCCGAGCGCGAGCAGCTCGCGCGCGATCTGGAACTCGCGGGCTTCGGGCGCACCAACGTCGAGCGGGCGCTCGACTGGCTCACCGAACTTGCCTTCGGACACCAGCGGCCGCCCCTGCCCGCAGCAAGGCGCGACGGCGCCGCGCACCACGGCGTGCGGGTTTTTGCCGACAGTGAGCTGGTGCGCCTGTCGCCTGAGTGCCGCGGGCTGTTGCTGACGCTGGAACGCGCGCGTGTCATCACGCCGCAACAGCGCGAGATCGTGATCGAACGCATGCTGGCGCTGGAAGCCGACGAGCCCGACACCGAGCAGCTGAAGTGGGTCGTGCTCATGGTGCTCTCGAGTCAGCCCGGGAGTGAGCTGGCGGTCGAGCGGCTCGGCGGCCTGGTGGCGGAACTGCGCACCCATGCTCCGCATTGAGCGCGCCGCTGCACCGGCAGCTGAAGCTTGGTCCGCGGCTCGTCCGCGGTTTTTCGTCTTAGGCCTGAGCCTTTCTCGGTAAGTCATGGCAGACAATCTGGTCATAGTCGAATCGCCCGCCAAGGCCAAGACGATCAAGAAGTATCTGGGCCGCGACTTCGACGTGCTCGCCTCCTACGGGCACGTGCGTGACCTGGTGCCCAAGGAGGGCGCGGTCGATCCCGACAACGGCTTTGCCATGAAGTACCAGGCGCTCGAGAAGAACGAGCGCCACGTCGAGACAATCGCGCGCTCGCTGCGCAAGGCGAAGGCGCTGTATCTGGCCACCGACCCGGATCGCGAGGGCGAGGCGATCGCCTGGCACCTGAAGGAAATGCTGAGCGCGCGCGGCGATCTCGACGGCAAGGACGTGCACCGCGTGGTGTTCTACGAAATCACGCGCAACGCCATCCGTGAGGCGGTCGGGCAACCGCGCGGCCTGTCGCTCGAGCTCGTCAACGCCCAGCAGGCGCGGCGCGCGCTCGACTATCTCGTCGGCTTCAATCTCTCGCCGCTGCTGTGGAAGAAGGTGCGCCGCGGGCTGTCGGCGGGGCGCGTGCAGAGCCCGGCGCTGCGCATGATCTGCGAGCGCGAGGAGGAGATCGGCGCGTTCGTGGCGCAGGAGTACTGGACCATCGAGGGCGAGGGCGCCCACAGCTCGCAGTCCTTCCCGCTGAAGCTGCTGGAGTATCGCGGCCAGAAGGTCGAGCAGTTCAGCTTCACCAACGAGACCGCAGCGCGCGAGGTCGAGCGCGCCATCCGCGCAGCGGCCGGCGCCGGCGCCGCTGGCGGCGGGGAGTTGCGCGTGCTCGCGATCGATCGCAAGCAGCGCCGCCGCAATCCCGCCCCGCCCTTCACCACCTCGACGCTGCAGCAGGAGGCGGCCCGCAAGCTCGGCTTCAACGCCCGGCGCACCATGCGTCTCGCGCAGCAGCTGTACGAGGGACAGGACATCGGCGAAGGCAGCGTCGGGCTGATCACCTACATGCGCACCGACTCGGTGTCACTCGCCGCGGAAGCGGTGCAGGAGATACGCGAGGTCGCCGCAAGGCTGTACGGCAAGGACGAGGTGGCGGACGAGCCGCGCATCTACAAGACCAAGTCGAAGAATGCACAGGAGGCGCACGAGGCCATCCGCCCGACGGTTGCCGGCATCACGCCCGCCGACGTCGAGGGCAAGATCGAGGACGATCTGTACCGGCTGTACGCGCTCATCTGGAAACGCGCGGTCGCCTCGCAGATGAGTCACGCGCTGTTCGACACCGTCGCCGTGGACATGCTCGCCGGGCCCGACGGGGCGCAGCGTCACCTGCTGCGCGCCAACGGCTCGACGCTGGTGAAGCCCGGCTATATGTCGGTGTACCAGGAGGGCACCGATGACGCCGGGGCCGCCGACGATTCCGATCACGTGCTGCCGCCGATGAGCGAAGGCGATGCGGTGCAGCTGGCCGCGCTGCGCGCCGAGCAGCACTTCACCGAGCCGCCCCCGCGCTACAGCGAGGCCTCACTGGTGAAGGCGCTGGAGGAGCACGGGATCGGCCGGCCCTCGACCTATGCGAGCATCATCTCCACGCTGCAGGATCGCGAATACGTCGACATGGACAGCCGGCGCTTCGTGCCGACCGACATCGGCAAGATCGTCTGCCGCTTCCTCACGCATCACTTCCATCGCTACGTGGAGTACGGCTTCACCGCGGCGATGGAGGACGAGCTGGATGCGGTGTCGCGCGGCGAGGAAGACTGGACCACGCCGCTCGACAAGTTCTGGAAGCCCTTCATCCACCAGGTCGAGAAGATCGAGAAGACCGTCACACGCGAGCAGGTGGCGCAGGCGCGCGAGCTCGGCCGCGACCCCGCGACCGGCAAGCCCATCACCGTGCGCATGGGTCGCTACGGCCCGTTCGTGCAGATCGGTACCAAGGACGATGAGGAGAAGCCGCGCTTCGCGGGTCTGCGCCCGGGGCAGAAAATGGATGCGCTGACGCTCGCGGACGCGATGGAGCTGTTCAAGCTGCCGCGCACGCTCGGGGAGACGGCGCAGGGCGAGGCGATCGTCGCCAACGTCGGGCGTTTCGGTCCGTACGTGAAGTACGGCAGCAAGTACGCTTCGCTCAAGGAAGACGACCCGTACACCGTGACGCTCGAGCGGGCGCACGAGGTGATACGTCTGAAGCAGGAAGCGGATGCCAATCGCATCATCCAGGACTTTGCGGCCGAGGGTATCCAGGTGCTCAACGGCCGCTACGGACCGTACATCACCGATCGCAAGAAGAACGCCAAGATCCCGAAGGACCGCGACCCGAAGACGCTCACGCTGGAGGAATGCCGCACGCTGCTCGCGGCCGCTCCCGAGCGCGGTGGACGCTTCGGACGCTGGGGGAAAGCCAAGCGTGCCCCCGCGCCGGCTGCCGGCGAGGGCGCGCCGCAGGCACCCGGGACGCGGTCCGCGGCAGGCGCGCCAGCTCCCGCCGCCCTCAGGAAAGCCCCACGCCGCATGCGCGCGCAGCCTGCCCCCGCACATGCGGCGGCGGCGCCGGCACCGCCCAAAGCCAAGGCCGCGGCCCACGCCCCCCGCAAGCCGCGCTCGCGCGCCAGGAGCGCGGCCCGCAAGGCCCCCGCCGGCAAGATGCGGCCCACGGCACCGGCGGCCAACGGCCGCGCGCGGCGCCTCAAGTAACGGCGCGTGTCAGGCGGGAGCGGCCGCCAGAAAGCGCTCGATCGCCGCGACGCATCCGGGCTCATCGAGCAGCGGCGCATGGCCGCGATTGGCGACGGTGAGCACCTCGAGGCCGGGCTTCTCGCGCTGCATGCGCGCGAGCGTCGTCACGCTCAGGATGTCCGAGTGCGCGCCGCGGATGACGAGGATCGGCAGCCGCCCGAGCGTGCGCCACAACGGCCACAGATCCGGCGTGGCCGCGGAGCTGCTCTTCAACGGCTCGCGGATCAGCGGGTCGGCGTCCGCCTCCGGCACGCCCTGCGCGTTGGCGCGGTAACTCAGGCGCGCGATCTGCTCCCAGCGCGCATCGCTCAAGTCCGGCCAGGCGGATGCGTAGTCGGCGCGCAGCTGCGCGACCGCCTCGGGCCAGCTGCCCACCGGGGCGGCCTTGCCGGCGTAGCCGCGGATGCGCTCGAGCCCCGCGGGGTCGACTTGCGGGCCCACGTCGTTCAGCACGATGCGCGCGACCAGCTGCGGTTGCATCGCCCCCAGCACCATCGCCATGAGACCGCCCATGGAGGTGCCGATGATGCTCACGCGGGCCGCGCCCAGACCTGCCAGCAGCCTCAGCACGTCCTGCAGGTAGACCGGGATCTGATAGTTGTTGAAATTCGGGTCGCGCGCCGAGAAGCCGCGGCCGCGCATGTCGGGCACGATGACGCGGTAGCGCGCCGCAAGCTGCGCCGCCAGCTCGCCGAAATCGCGGCCGTTGCGCATCAGCCCGTGCAGGCACAGCACCACCGGTGAGTCGGCGGCGGCGGCGTACACACGGCTGTAGAGCCTCAGGCCATCGTGGCTGTCGAACCAGTACTCGGGCACTGCGCGGCCTCCTGTCCCAGGTGATACATTCCATCAGTCCGGACGAGGGCAGGCAATGAAGTACCGCCACAGCTTCCACGCCGGCAACTTCGCGGACGTGCACAAGCACGTGACGCTGCTCGGGCTGCTGACGGCGCTGAAGAAGAAGGACAAGGGGTTCCTGTACCTCGACACCCACGCCGGCCGCGGCAGCTACGACCTGTCGAGCCCGTCGCTCGAGGCGGCTGCCGGCATCGGGCGCTTCGCGAGCCTCGAGCACAGTGCGCCGGAGTTGCGCCAGTACGCGGCGCTGCTGGCGCAGTTTCGCGCCCGCCCCGGACAGCGGCATCTGTATCCCGGCTCGCCGCTGATCGCGGCGAGCGAGCTGCGGGTGCAGGATCGTGCGGTGCTCATCGAGTTCCTGGGCGCGGAAGCGCAGACGCTCGAGGCCTCACTCGGCAGCCTCGCGCAAGCGCGCGGCGATGCTGCGCTCAACCTGCGGGTCGAGCGGGGCGACGGCTTCACGCGGCTGCGGGCCTGGCTGCCCCCGCCCGAACGGCGCGCCCTCACCTTCATCGACCCGCCGTACGAGCAGACCGATCAGGACTTCGGGCACGTCACGGCCGCACTCGCGGAAGGGTTGCGCCGCTTTCCCACCGGAGTGTTCGCGGCCTGGTATCCGATCAAGGACCAGCGCCGCACCGTATTCTGGCTGGCCGCCTGCGCGCGCACCCTGCCGGCGCCGCTGCTGGTGTGCGAGCTGTGGCTGTACCCGCGTGATTCGCAGGTCGGGCTCAACGGCTCGGGCCTGCTGATCGCGAACCCGCCCTACCTCACTCTCGAGCGCCTGCAGGTCTGGCTGCCGGAGCTCAAGTCAGCTCTCGCCGTGGGCGCCGGCGCCGGCGCGGGCGCGAGCGCGCGGATGCTGTCACAATCACCCTGATGGGCACCGCGCTGGATCAGTACGGAGTCGCCGGCCATCCGGTCGGTCACAGCCTCTCGCCGTTCATTCACGGCATGTTTGCCCGCGAGACCGGGCAGAGGATCAGCTACCGCCTCTACGACGTGCCGCCCGCTGAGTTTCACGAGCGCGTGCGCGCGTTCTTCGCGCAGGGCGGCCGTGGCCTGAACGTCACCCTGCCTCACAAGATCACGGCGGTGGAGGTGGCGCACGAGCTGACGCCCCGCGCCGCCTACGCCGCGGCGGTGAACACGCTCGCGGCGCGTCCCGACGGCATCCTCGGCGACAACACCGACGGCGCCGGCCTGGTGCGCGACCTGTGCGACAACCTCGGAGTGGCCATTACGCGCCGCCGGGTGCTCGTCATCGGCGCAGGCGGCGCGACCCGCGGAATCCTGGGCCCGCTCCTGGGCCTGGCACCGGAGGTGCTGGTGATCGCCAACCGCACACCGCAGCGCGCCCAGGCGCTCGCCGCGGCGTTCACGGAGCTGGGCGTCGTGCGCGGCGTCGGGTTCGCAGAGCTCGACCAGCCCTTCGACCTGATCATCAACGCTACCTCCGCCAGCCTTGCCGGTGAGCTGCCGCCCTTTCCGCCGACGGTCATCGGCCCGCAGACGGTGTGTTACGACCTGGCCTACGGCAGGTCCGCGACCGCCTTCATCGAATGGGCCACGCGGCAGGGGTGCATGCGGGCGCTGCAGGGCTGGGGCATGCTGGTGGAGCAGGCCGCGGAGTCGTTTCGTCTGTGGCGCGGCATACGTCCGGACACCGCGCAAGTGCTCGCCGCGCTCAAGGAGCGTAGCGAGAGCGCCTGAGTGCTCAGCGCATGGTGACCAGCTCCTCCGCAGAGGTCGGATGAATCGCCACCGTGTCGTCGAAGTCCTTCTTGGTCGCTCCCATGCGCACCGCCACCGCAAACCCCTGCAGCATCTCGTCCGCGCCCGCGCCCACGACGTGCAGGCCGACGATGCGCTGCTCGGGACCCGCGGTCACGAGCTTCATCTCGCAGCGCCTCTTCGCCGTGGTGAGCGCGTGATACAGGGGCACGAAGCTGGATCTGAACACCGTGATGTTGGCGGCACCGTAGCGCTCGCGGGCCGCCTTCTCGGTGAGCCCGACGGTGCCGAGCGGCGGACGGCCGAAAATTACCGTCGGAATGTTCTCGTAATCCAGGTGCCGGTCGCTCTGTCCGCCAAACAGCCGGTCCGACAGCCGCCGGCCGGCCGCGATCGCGACCGGCGTGAGCTGCGCGCGCCCCGCCACGTCACCGATGGCATAGATCCCGGGCGCGCTGCTCGCCTGGTACAGGTCGGTGGCGATGAAGCCCTGGATATCGAGCGCCACGCCGGCCCTGGCGAGCTCGAGGTCCTCCACCGCCGCCATGCGCCCGACCGCCCACAGCACGCAATCGAACGGGCCCAGACGCCGGCCGTCGCGCGCGGCGAGCTCGAGCGCGCCGCCGGCGCCGCGGGCCAGCGCGGCGGGTGAAGCGTGCATGACGATGTCCACGCCCTCCTCGCGCAGCATGTCGAGCGTCGCCTCGCCGAGCATGTCGTCGAAGCTCTTCAGCGCCGTGTCCCCGCGCAGCACCAGGGTGGTGTCGGCCCCGAGGCCGGCGAAAATACCCGCGAGCTCGATGGCGATGTAACTGCTGCCCACCACCGCGACGCGCCGCGGGCGCTCGCTGAGCTCGAAGAAGCCGTCAGAGGTGATGCCGAGCTCGGCGCCGGGAATCAGCGGCCGGCGCGCCCGCCCGCCGGTGGCGATGATGATGTGTGGGGCTTGCAGGCGGCGCCCGCCGGCACTGACGCCACGCGCATCGAGGAAGCTCGCCCGGGCGCGCACCAGCTCGACCTTGCGGCGCGCGAGATTCGCGGCGTACACCGCGTTCAGCTCGAGGATGTAGGCGTCGCGCCTCTGCTTGAGCAACGCCCAGTCGTGCCCCGCGACCTGCAGCCGGAAAGCGTAGTCCGGGGCATCGCGCAGCGCGCCGCCCAGATCGGCCGCGTTCCAGGAGATTTTCTTCGGTATGCAGCCGACGTTCACGCAGGTGCCCCCGAGGCGGCCGGACTCCACCAGCACCACCCGCGCGCCGTATTCGGCGGCGCGCTGCGCCGCGGCCAGCCCGCCGCTGCCGCCGCCGATCACCACCAGGTCGAATTTCTCGGTCATACGCCCTCGAGCGCTTAGCCGGCGTCATGTTATATGAGGATGCGCGGCCGCGGTTCCACCCCCGCAGCGCCGGGCCTGCCGAAGGCCGCTACAATGGCCCGCACGCTCACGCCACGAGACCGCATGGAAAACCCTCTCCTCGGCCGGGAACCCCTGCCGCAGTTCCTGCAGATCCGTCCCGAGCACGCCGAACCGGCGGTGCGGGAAGTGCTCACGCAGAACCGCGCGCGGATCGAGGAGCTCGCCTCACTGCCGCAACCCAGCTTCGCGACGCTCATCGAGCCGCTGCAGGAGCTGCAGCACCGCGTTGCGCGCACCTGGTCGCCCGTGAGTCACCTGAACGCGGTGCTCAATTCCGACTCCCTGCGCAGCGCTTACAACGCCTGCCTGCCGCTGCTGTCCGCCTACCAGACCGACCTCGCACAGAGCGAGCCGCTGTTCCGGGCCTATCGCACCATCGCCGACCAGGAAGGCGCCGGGCTCGCCCCGGTGCAGCGGCAGGTGATCGAGCATGCGATGCGGGACTTTCGCCTCGCCGGGGTGGGTCTGCCGGCGCAGCGCAAGGAGCGCTTCAAGTCCGTGATGCTCGAGCTCACCCAGCTGCAGGCAAAGTTCGAAGAGAACGTGCTGGATGCCACCAACGCCTGGACGCGCCACGTCGAGGATCCGCAGCAGCTGCGCGGACTGAACGACATGCTCATCGAGCAGGCGCGGCGCCGGGCGCACGAGGGCGGCGTGGCGGGCTGGATCCTCACCCTCGACCAGCCGACCTACGTCGCAGTGCTCACCGACGCGGAGTCCGAGAGCCTGCGGCGCGCCTTCTACGAGGCGTGGTCGACGCGTGCCTCGGATTGCGGCCCGAGCGCCGGGCGCTGGGACAACTCGGCGGTGATGGAAGAGATCCTGGGGCGGCGCCACGAGGCGGCGCGGCTGCTGGACTTTAGCAATTACTCGCAGTACGCGCTCGCGACCCGCATGGCGCACAGCGTCGATGAAGTGCTGCAGTTCCTGCACGATCTGTCGCGCGCGGCCCGCCCCGCGGCGCTCAGCGAATTCGCCGAGCTCGAAGCGTTCGCCGGCCGCAGGCTCGCCGCCTGGGACCTCGGCTTCTATGCCGAGCGGCTGCAGCGTGAGCGTTTCTCGGTATCGCAGGAGGAATTGCGGCCGTACTTCCCGCTGCCGCGGGTGCTCACCGGGCTGTTCGAGGTCGCCGAGCGGCTGTTCGGCGTGGCGGTGCGCGAGCGCGCCGGTGCGCCGGTGTGGCACCCGGACGTGCGCTTCTTCGAGATCGCAGGCAGCGCCGGTGAGGCGGTCGGCAGCTTCTACCTGGACGCGTACGCGCGCCCCAACAAGCGCAGCGGCGCGTGGATGGACGAGTGCGTCGGCCGCAAGCGCCTGCGCAGCGGCGCGGCACTGCCGGTCGCCTACCTGGTGTGCAATTTCCTGCCCCCGGGCGCGCCGCAACCGGCGCTGCTCACGCACGACGACGTGCTCACCCTGTTCCACGAGTTCGGCCACGGCCTGCACCATCTGCTGACGCGCGTCGACTATCCGAGCCTCGCCGGCATCAACGGCGTGGCCTGGGACGCGGTGGAGCTGCCGAGCCAGTTCCTGGAGAACTACGCCTGGCACCCGCAGGTTCTGCAGCGCATCTCCGGGCACTTCGAGGGCGGTGCGCCGCTGCCCGCGCAAACACAGGCGCGGCTGATCGCCACGCGCAGCTTCCACGCGGGGCTGCAGATGATGCGGCAGCTGGAATTCGCCCTGTTCGATTTCCGCATCCACACCGAGTATTCGCCCGAGCGCGGCGCGCGCGTGCAGCAGATCCTGCGTGAGGTCCGCGACGAGGTCGCGGTCGTGCCGGTGCCGGAATGGAACCGCTTTGCGAACAGCTTCGGCCATATCTTCGCCGGCGGGTACGCCGCCGGCTACTACAGCTACAAGTGGGCGGAGGTGCTCGCGGCGGATGCCTTTGCCGCGTTCGAGGAGAGCGGCGTGTTCGACCGCGCCACCGCCCAGCGCTTTCTGGACGCGATCCTCAGCCGCGGCGGCAGCCGTGACGCCCTCGAGGCCTTCATCGAGTTTCGCGGCCGCCGGCCGGACGTGGCGGCGCTGCTGAAGCAGCACGGCATCGTCGCCACGGGCGAGCTCGCGTGACCCGCAAGCTCACAGCGCGCGTGCCGCCGGCACTGTTGCTCCTGCTGTGCGCAGTGGCCTCCCCTGCGGTGCGCGCGGAAAACCTGTACGTCATCGAGCAACTGGTGGTCAGTGTCAGCAGCGCGCCCGACGGCAGCGGTGAGCGTATCGCCTCGGTCAGGAGCGGCGATGCGCTGGAGGTCCTGGAGCGCTCGGGCGATGAGGTCCACGTGCGCACGGGGAGCGGCAGGGAGGGCTGGATCAGGGCGAGCTACCTGTCGGCCGAGGAGCCGCTGCGGCCGCGGCTCGCGCAACGCACCGCGGAAGTGGCGCGGCTCAAGGAGGATGTGAGCCGTCTGCAGGCACAGCTCGCGGCGGCGCTCAGCGCCGCGAGTGCGACGCCCGGCGGGGGCGCCGCCGCCCCAACCGCCGCGCTTACCGCCGCGCTCGCCGCGGAGGACGCCGCCCGAGCGCCGCAGGCGCTGTTTCCCGCGGCGGAGGAGGAAAATTCCCGGCGGGTGTGGCCCTGGGCGCTCGGTGCGGCGCTGCTCGCCCTGTGCGTCGGTTTTGCGCTCGGAGCCCTGGTGCTCGACCGGCACATCCGCCGCAAGTACGGCGGCCTGCGCATCTACTAGCTATGCTGGTAGCGCGGGCCACAGCCGTCCCCGCGCGGGGGTGAGGATGTCAAAGTGTGCGCCGCGTCGCGGTGCCGGGGTGCCGGAACTGCCTAGACTTGGCTTTAAGGCACCGGTCAGGCCAGTCAGGGGGACGGCCGCCGCGTCGCCTCCGCCCACCATGACCAGTATCCGGCGCAGCGATTTCGACGTTACCAACAGCGTGCAGGTGAGCTCACCCGCCGCGGTGCTTGCCGCGGTCGAGGCGCTGTACCGGCCCACGTGGCCGGGGCTGTCCCTGGAGCCGCTGGCGCGCGCCTTCGAGCACTTCGAACGGCTGTTCGCCGGCAAGGTGCCCGGATTCCACGGCGTCGACACCGTGTACCACGACCGGCAGCACACGCTCGACATCACCCTCGCGCTCGCGCGCCTGATCGTGGGCTACGAGCGGCAGCAGGAAGAGTCTGCGCGCCTGGGCGGCGCGCGCGCCGTGGTCGGCCTCGTCACCGGGCTGTTTCACGACGTGGGCTACCTGCGCCGCACCGACGACAAGGACTCGCGCAACGGCGCGGAGTTCACCCGCACGCACGTGTCGCGCGGCGCGCGCTTCCTGCAGGAGTACCTGCCGGTGCTGGGCTTCCGCTCCTGGGTGCCGGTGGCCTCGGAGATCATTCACTTCACCGGCTACGAGGTGCCGTTCGCGCGCATCGAGGAGACGGTTTCCGATGCACGCGACATAACGGTCGGCCACCTGCTCGGCACGGCGGACATGATCGCCCAGATGGCCGACCGCTGTTACCTGGAGAAATGCCGTGACCGGCTGTATGCCGAGTTCGTGCTCGGCGGTGTCGCCCTGCCCTTCAGCCCGGGCAATCCCCGGGTGAAGTACGCCTCGGGGCTGGATCTGCTGCGCCAGACGCCGGAGTTCGTGGCGGAGGTGCGCAGCAAACGGCTCGATGGGGATTTCCATGCAGCCTACCGCTACCTGGAAGTCCTCTATGGCGGCGGCAATCCCTACATGGAAGCGATCGAGCGCAACATCGAGTACCTGCGCCAGGTGCTGCGCAGCGAGAGCTGGCAGCTGCTGCGGCGCCGGCCGCCCATCTTCGCGGCCAGCAACGATCCCATGGCCACGATGCGTGGGCTGATGCTCGGGCATATAAAGAGAGTCTGGTCCGGCAACTGATAAGCGCCTAGCCTTGAGTCCCGAGCGGCGGTTAATATGAATCCCTAAAACACAGGGGATCACCGCCCCGGGCCGTGCGCAGCCCGCGGCGGCCGCATACGTGACTGCCGCCAGCTTCAAGTTCAAGTACACCGGCGCCGCCTTCGCAGTGGTGGTGCTCGCCGCGGCTGCCGTGGCGACCGTGTTGCTCGTGCGCCACCAGGGAGACACGCGCACCCTGAGCGCGCTCGCCGAGCGCGCCACACTCGAACGCGTCGACCCGGAGCTGCAGGCCCGGGCGCAGAGCATCGCCGCGCACGCGGCGGATTCGATCGCCGGGGCGGTGCGCGCCGGGGACGCAAGCGGTGTGGTGCGCAGGCTCCAGCCCTTCATCGACAATCCCACGGTCGCCGCCATCGGCGTGACGACGCGCTCGGGAAAGCGGATTTTCAACTGGCGGCGCAGCGCCGGCGCGACCGCGGGCGCGCTCAGCTCCCAGGTCGTCGTTCCGGTACGCACCTTCGTCGAGAACATCCCCGGCGCGGCGACGCCCGAGACCCTCGCCACCCTCACCGTGGTGCTCGAGCAGGCCGCGCCCGTGCCGGCAGTGAGCCTGAGCGGACGGCTGGAAGCGGCGAGCGCCGCTCGCTGGCGGCTCACGTGGCTGCTGGGCTTCGTGCTCACGGCGGCGGGCGGGCTCGCCGGCGCGGCGCTTGCCTGGCGCCTCACCCGCCAGCTGCAGCGGCCGGTCGACTCGCTGATCAAGAGTGCCGAGCGCATCGGCCAGGGCGATTACACCCGTCCGGTGGAGGTGCGCAGGCACGAGGCGCTGGCGGACCTGCAGCAGGCGCTCGAGCGCATGCGGGGGCGCCTGCGCCAGTCCACCATCAACAAGAACTACCTGCACAGCGTGCTCAACAGCATGACCGATGCGGTGTTCGTCACCTCCCCCGACGGGATCATCAAGATGGCCAACTCGGCGGCCTGCAAGCTGCTGAGTTTCGGTGAGGAGGAGCTCCTCGGCCGCAACATCCTCACGGTGCTCGAGGAGCGCGAGCGCGCCGGCTTCGATCTGCTGCAGGCGGCGCAGGAGACGCGCGAGACGGTGGTGCGCACGCGCAGCGGTCAGACCATCCCGGTGTCGTTCACCGGCTCGCGCATCGACAGCGACGATCCGCAGTTCCAGGGCAACATCTTCGTGGCGCGCAACATCACCGACCGCAAGCGCGCCGAACGCCGCATACGCTATCTGGCGCGCTACGACGCGCTCACCAAGATCCCGAACCGCATGCAGTTTCACCACCTGCTGCAGCAGACCATCGCGCGCGCGCTGCGCGCAGGTCAGGTGGTGGCGGTGCTGTACCTGGACATGGACCGCTTCAAGGAGGTCAACGACACCTTCGGTCACGGCGCCGGCGATCGCATGCTGGAGGTGCTGGCCGAGCGCCTGGTACGCTCGCTGCCTAAGGAGACGGTGGTGGGACGGCTCGCCGGGGATGAGTTCGCGCTGTTCGTGGAGGGCCTGCCGGCCGATGCCGACAACCGCGGGCCGATCGCGCAGCTGGCACGCTCGCTGCTGACCGAGGTGTGCCGCCCGTTCCAGCTGAACCAACACGAGGTGTTCCTCACCGCGAGCGTCGGCATCGCCTTCTGCCCGCGCGATGCCGAGAACGTCATCGACCTGATCCGCAACGCCGATGCGGCGATGTACTACTCGAAGCAGAATGGCGGCAACACCTTCGCCTTCTACTCTCCGGAAATGAACGCCGCCGCGGTCGAGCGGCTGATGTTGAAGAGCAAACTGCGGCGCGCGCTGGAGCGCGACGAGCTGGAGATCAAATACCAGCCCAAGGTCGACCTGCGCAACGGCCGTATCATCGGCGCCGAGGCGCTGTTGCGCTGGCGCCTGCCGGGGCACGGCGACATTCCGCCCTCGCATTTCATCCCGCTGGCCGAGGAAACCAACCTCATCCTGGATATCGGCGAGTGGGTGCTGAACCGCGTGTGCCTCGATTACCGCCAGCTGCAGAGCAAGGGCGGCGATCCGGGACGCATCTCGCTGAACCTGTCGCTCAAGCAGCTGCGCCAGGCGAGCTTCATCCTGCGCTGCCGCTCGGTATTCCGCCGCCACCAGGTGTCCCCGACCGCCTTCGAGCTGGAGATCACCGAGACCACCCTGATGGCCGATCCGCAGCGCACCGTGCGCCTCCTCGATGAGCTGTACGCGATGGGCCTGCACCTGTCGATCGATGACTTCGGCACCGGCTACTCCTCGCTGTCGGCGCTGCAGCAGTTCCCGATCGGCACCCTGAAGATCGACCAGTCCTTCGTGCGCGACGCGGTCGAGGACGCAGGGGATGCGACCATCGTGCGCACCATCATCGAGATGGGCCGCAGCCTCGGCATGGAAGTGATCGCCGAAGGCGTCGAGTCGCGGGCACAGCTGGAGTTCCTGCGCGCCAGCTCCTGCCACTACGGCCAGGGGCGGCTGTTCGGCGAGCCGTGCACCGCGGATGAGCTGCTGGCGCTGCTCGCGCGCCAGGCCACCGGCGCCGCACCCTTCGCGCACCTGCTGCAGCGCGCCGACGCGCCGGCCTCCCGCTCGGCCTGAAGCCGGTTTACTGGCTCTGCCGGCTGGTGGAGGGCGTCGGGCTGTCCTCCTTCTGAGGCGCGCGCTCCACGGCTGCACGCTCCGCGGCGGCGCGCTCCGCTACGGCGTGCACCGCCTGCTGGGCCTGCTGCGAGAGGGAGCCGAGGGCGGCGCCGGTGGCCTGCTCGAAGGCGGAGACCACCTCGCTCAGGCGGTTGGCGGTGGCGAGCGCCGCGCCCGAAGCCACGAACGTCGCCACCACGTCGCGCCCTTCGCGCCGGCCGATGATGCAGTCGAGCGTCACGTGCACCTCCGGAACCGTGCCCCCGGCGGTGTAGTCGGCCTCGAAGCGGCGCACCGCGACCTGTAGCAGATAGTCGGACGGGAACGGGCTGGTGGAATCCTCCACCGACCGCCACGCGCCCGAGGCGCGCAGCGTCTCGACGGCGAGCGCTTCGATCACGTCCGCAGTCGGACCCGGCCAGCGGCTGCCGGCGTAGAAGTTCATGCGATGATCCGCCTGCACCAGCATGATGTGCGAGGAGTCGAGCCCGGGGTCGGCCAGCGGATGACCGACCCGCAGCGATGCCGCCAGCGCCGGGGGCGAGCCCGGGGCGCCGCGGGCCGCGGTCGGGACCTCTTCGCGGGCCGCGGCCGGCGGCGCACGCAGGTAGTACGTCTGCTCGGGGCGCGCGCTGCTGTGGAACAGTCCCGAACAGCCACCGTTCAGGATGCACAAGAGCGGCACGGCGCTCATCGCCTGGGGCGTAATTCTCACCGTGGGATCTCCACGCCGCGCTCCTGCGGCTGATAGATGAGCTGGGCGGGATTCTCCCGCAGGCTGGTCGAGAGTGCGCGGATGTCCTCGGCCGCCTCGCGCCCCTCACGCGCAAAGCGCTCGAGCTCCGGCAGCCCGTCGCGCGTGAACGAGCGCACGTCCGCGCTGTTGTCGGCGATCAGCTTGTCGAGCTGCTCACTGGCGCTCGCCAGATGCTCGGCAATGGCGTGCATGCGCCGCGCCGCGGCCTCCACGTCCGGCCCGGCCGTATCGATCAGGCCGCGGACGCTGCGCGCGGATGCGGCCAGTTCGGCGCTGGCGCCGCGCAGCTCCGCGACCAGGGCTTTGAGGTCGCGCACGGTCTGCGGCAGCTCGCTGCTCGCCCGCTCCAGGCTCTGCAGCGTGCTGGCAACCGCGTGCAGATTGGCGTCACTCAGCAGCAGGCCGGCCCGCTGCACCACGGTGCCGGCCGCCGCCAGCACTTCCGGCAGACTCGCCAGGAACACATCGAAGCCCGAGGGCGCCGAACGGATCACCGGGTACTTGAGTCCCGCCACCGTCTGCAGCGGGCGCTTGTTGCCGCGATCCTCGCGCAGGTCGATGTACAGCAGCCCCGTGACCCCCTGCAGCTGCAGCTCCGCGACGGTATGCGCCGATATCGGCGTGGTGGCGTCGATGTCGACGATCACCTCGACGCGGCTGGAATCGCGCTGGTCGATGCGCATGTCGACCACGCGCCCCACACCGACACCGAGGTAGCGCACCGCCGCTCCCCGGTCGAGGCCGCTGACGCTGCCGGTGAAGTAGATCTCGTAGCGGTTGTAGTCGCGATGCTCGCGGGTGTCGGAATACCAGTAGACGAACAGCACTCCGAGCAGCGCCACCAGCAGCACGAACGCCCCGACCGCGGCGTAGTTCGCCTCACGCTCCATGCGCGGCTCCCAGGCGTGCGCGCGCGCGCTCGCCGTGGAAATAGGCCCTGATCCAGGGGTGCGGGTGGTCGACGATGCGTTGCAGCGTGTCCGATTCCATGCGCCCGTCCACGATCACCCCGACACGATTGCAGGTACGGAAGATGCTGTCCAGATCATGGGTGATCATGACGATGGTGAGCCGCAGCTGTTTCTGCAGGTACAGCACCAACTCATCGAAGGCGGCCGCACTCACCGGATCGAGGCCCGAGGTGGGCTCATCGAGAAACAACAGGCGCGGATCGAGCGCCAGGGCGCGGGCGAGAGCTGCGCGCTTCACCATGCCCCCGGAGAGCTCGGCCGGGTACTTGCGGGCCGCCTCGGCGGGCAGCCCGACGAGGCGGATCCTGAGCAGCGCCAGCTCCTGCAGCGCCGTGCGGTCGAGCTCGAGGTGCTCGATCATGGGCAGCTGCACGTTCTGCAGCACCGTGAGTCCGGTGTACAGCGCACCCTGCTGGAAGGTGACGCCGTAGTGCGCCTTGACGGAGCGCAACTGCGCCTCGCTCATGCGCGTGATGTCGCTGCCGTCGATACGCACCACCCCGGCGACCGGGCGCTGCAGTCCGAGGATGGTCCGCAGCAGCACCGACTTGCCCGCGCCGGAGCCGCCGACGATGCCGAACACCTCGTCGGCGCGCACCTCCATGTCGAGCCCGTCGTGCACCACCTGGGACCCGAAGCGGTTCACCAGCCCCTGCACCTGCAGCACCGGGTACAGCTTCAAATGTCCATCTCCATGAACAGCACCGCGAACAGGGCGTCCGCGAGTATCACCCAGAAGATCGCCTGCACCACCGCGACGGTGACCAGGCGCCCGAGCTCGCGCGCCGACCCGCGCACCTGCATGCCGCGATAACAACCGGCGAGCGCGATGAGCACCGCGAACACCGGGGCCTTGACCAGGCCGACCCAGAAGGTGGTGGAGGAGATCGCCTCGTTGACGCGGCCCGCGTACTGGGTGAGCGGCATATCGAGCAGATAGCGGCACAGCAGCGCCCCGCCGGTGAGCCCGGTCAGATCGGCGATGATGGTGAGCAGCGGCAGCGCGATGGTGAGCCCCAACACCCGCGGCAGCACCAGCACCTCGAACGGATCGACGCCGGTCGCCACCAGCGCATCCACTTCCTCGTTGAGCCTCATGGAGCCGAGCTCGGCGGCAAAGGAGCTGCCGGAGCGGCCGGCGACGATAATGGAGGTCAGCAGCACCCCCAGCTCGCGCAGCACCCCGATGGCGACCAGGTCGACCACGTAGATGTCCGCGCCCAGCCCGCGCAGCTGCTTGGCGCTCATGTAGGCGATGATCACGCTGATGAGGAACGCAATGAGCGCCACGATGGGCACGGCGGTAATGCCCGTGTCATACACATGGCGGGCAATCGAGATCGGCCGCAGGCGCCGCGGACGCACCAGGCCGCCCAGCAACGTGGTGCTCGCATGCCCGACGAAGGCCAGTCCACGCAGCAGGTCGCGGCCGGCGAGCACCGCGTTGCGTCCGATCGCCGTGAGGGGCTGCCGGGCATGCGCGCCGGAGCTGGCCGGCGCGCCCGCGGCGCCGGTGTCGGTGAGAATCTCGTCCAGCAGGCGCAGCTGATCCGGCGGCGTGCCCCGGAAGCTCACCGCGACGTCGGCGGCGTGGGCGCGCTGCAGCAGCTGGCGCAGCGCCCAGGCGCCGGAGAGATCCAGCGCGGTGAGCCGCTGCGTCGCGATCGACAGTTGCCGCGCCGCGGCAAGATCGAGCGCCGCCACCGCGCTCTCGATAGCGGCAACCCGCTGTGCCACCCACTCGCCCGTCAGCTCGAGCTCCAGGCCCTCGTCGGTGCGCCGAACCTCGAGGCTCATGCTGGCGGGCGCGACGGATCAGCGCTTGGCGTGCAGATGCGCCTCGAGGAACCAGAGGTCCTTGTCGTTGTCGCGCGAGATGCCCGTGAACAGGTCGGCCGTGTCGGCATCCCCGAGCCTGGCGGCGGCGTCGATCGCGGCGCGCACCTTGGCGCCGTAGTCGGCCAGGGCCGCGGACAGCGCGTCCACGTGCGCGAGACCCTCGCTGATGTCCTCCGGGTAGGGCCGCAGACTGGTGCTGCGCGCCACCGCGGCCAGCGTACCGCGCGCCGTGCCCCCGAGCGCCGTGACGCGCTCGGCGAGCGTGTCGATGTGCTCCTCGATGTTCTCGGCAACCTTGTCGAACAGCTCGTGCAGGGCGATGAAGCTCGGCCCCTTGACGTTCCAGTGCGCGTGCTTGGTCTGCGTGCCCAGATCGATGGCATCCGCAAGACGCGCGTTCAGCAGCTCGATCACTTTGGTCCGGGTGTTGGCCGGCAGGTCGTTCCGGGTGTCAAACATAGTTAGTCTCCATTGCATGGCCGCATTTGAGCATCCCGCAACACGGGGGGCCAATCGCCTGTCCGGATCGCGATGATAAGCGCGATCTATCGGACAGGCGATACGGGTGGGATTGCGCCGCGGCGGCCGCAGCGGCGGCGGCGGGCTCAGGTGTCGTCGCGGTAGCGGCGCAGGCGGATCGCGCCGAACACCATTGCCACGGCGACCGCCAGTCCGATCCACAGGTTGAGGTCGGTGAGGGCGGCCCCAAGGTTCAGTTGATCGACCGCCGAGCCCAATGCGAACGCGCGCCCGCGGCCGACGTGCATGTGCCCGAACAACGTCGGCCAGATGCCGTAGGTGCGGTAGACGAGCAGGTCACGCACGTAGTGGGTGTCGAAAGTGAAGTGCTCGAGGACCTGCACCACCACCGGCGGCAGGACTGCCCACAGAAACGGCGTGCGCCGCGCCCAGGCCGACACCAGCAGCAGGTACGCGGCGTACGGCGCGTACCACAGGACTCCCACGCTGAGGCACACGAGCAGCGCGACCTCGGCCTTGAGCCACCCCAGCATGTCCCACCCCGGGATGGGCGGCACGCGGCCGACGGCGGCGTTCACCTCCCAGATGCCGGTGAACAGCAGCGACAGCAGCAGCCCGAGCGCAAACACGCCCAGCGGCACCACCAGCAGCGCGACCAGCAGCTTCGACAGGACGGTCTTCTCGTCCGATACCGGCAGGGACTTCCAGAACAGGATGCTGCGGTCCTTGCGCTCCGCGTACAGGCAGTCGAGCAGGTAGAAAGCCACCACGATCAGCGACACCACCGACAGCGGCATGGAAGCGGCGCCCTGCATGACGGCAAACATCGCCATACCCCCGGGCGCATCGTCGCGCGACATGTCAGCCTCTGTCAGGTGGTACTTGACGCTCGCGACGACGGCGCCGCACACCATCAGCGCGGCGACCACCAGCGGGGCGATCCACAGCGCGCGGTGCTCCCAGAGCTCGCGCCGTATCAGCATGAGGAGCGTGCTGGCGGTCCCGATGCGGGCGGCGGGCGCTGCTTCCCGCGGGCCTTCCCCGGCGGCAACGTCGGCGAGGTTGCTGTTCATGTGCTTGGTGTCCCCTGCATCTTGGCGACGAACAGGTCGGCGATCGAGGGCGTGCGCGGCTCACCGAAACTGCGCAGCTCTGCGGCCGAACGGCCCTCGAACAGCATCGCCACGCGTCCGAACACCTCGCGCTCGTAGAACGGCTTCAGAGCGCGCGCCGTGGGCGCGGCCTCTGCGGCCACGGTCAGTTGCTGGTAGTGGCTGCCAAGATCCTCGACCGAGGAGCTGAGGGCGACGCGGCCGTGGTTGATGAAAATCACGTCGGTGAGCAGGTTCTCCACTTCCTCCACCTGGTGGGTGGTGAGGAGGATGGTGCGCTCCTTGTCGAAATAATCGTTGAGGAGCGTGTCGTAGAACTTGCGGCGGTACAGCAGATCCAGGCCGAGCGTCGGCTCATCGAGCACCAGGAGGCGTGCATCGATCGCGAGGATCAGCGCCAGGTGCAGCTGCGTCACCATGCCCTTGGAGAGCTCGCGCACGCGGCTCTCCATGCGGATATCGGTGCTGCGCAGAAAGTCCGTGGCGCGCGCGCGGTCGAAGCGCACATGCACACCGCCGACAAAATCCAGGGCCTGGCTCACGCGCAGCCAGCGCGGCAGCACCGCCACGTCGGCCATGAAGCACACCTCGCGCATCAGCTCATCGCGCTGCGTGCGCGGATCGAGTCCGAGCACGGTGAGCTCGCCGCTGAAAGGGGTGAGTCCCAGGATCGCCTTGAGCGCGGTGGTCTTGCCGGCGCCGTTCGGACCGATGAGGCCGACGATGCGGCCGGGGTCGACCCCGAAGCTCGCGCCATCGAGTGCGCGGGTCGCGCCGTAGACCTTGGCGAGGCCGCGCGCTTCAATTACTGCTGTCATCTTCGTCACCTGGTGCTGCTGGCCCGGCCTTGGGCGCCGGCCACGTGGCCGCAGGGGCTGCGGCGCCTACGCGCTGCAGTTCCTCCTGCGTCAGGCCGAGGCGCTGGATGGTGGCATACACTTTCGGCCAATCCTCCTCGAGGAAGCGCTGGCGCTCGTCCTTCATCAGCGCCTTGCGCGCGCCTGAGCTCACGAACATGCCCAGGCCGCGGCGCTTCTCCACCAGCTGCTCGTCGACGAGTTGCTGGTAGCCCTTGAGCACCGTGAGCGGATTCAGGCGGAAGTCCGCGGCGACGCTGCGGACCGAGGGCAGCGGGTCTCCTTCCTTGAGAACGCCTTCGAGGATCATCGCTACCACCCGGTCCCGCAGTTGCCGGTAGATCGGCAGGCTGTCGTCCCACTGCGGATCCATGATCGGTTGCACGGTGCCTGTGACGGGGGATTAGCCCACTAATCTACCAAAACGGCCGGCTCAGGCTGGCCAAACCAGCCGGGTGCCGAGCGCAGGGCGAGCACGTGTCTCGCCTCGCGACGGCTCCCGGGGGCAACCGACGTCGACTGCACGAAGGCGGCGCTCAGGAGCAGCGTGATGAGGATCGCGCCGGCGCCGCAGGTCACGTCACGATAGAAGGTGGAAACGAAGGGGTTCATGGTCGGCTCCTTGACGGGTCTTGAGTCACGGATCTGCTAGGCGTGGATGGCGACTGCGGCGCGTGCGGCGCCGTGGCCGGGGGCAACGGATGTGGAAGCCACGAAGCTCAGGCCGAACACCAGGGTGATCAGGGCGGCGGCGATGGCGCAGGTCAGGTCACGGTAGAGGGTGGAAGCGAAGCTGTTCATGGTCATCTCCTTGGTTGAGTCGGGTTTGTCTGTGGAACTCGGCTGTCTGTCTCGGAGGGCGGCTTTCTGCCTTCCTTAGTGATATACTCTAGTACAACACTACTTAAGTGTCAAGCTACCTCACCAATTCAGTCGAGGGCCGCTTACAGGGCGTTGGAGAGCGCCGGCGGCCGGAGGGTTTGAGCGGCCCGCGGCGCGGCCTTTAGGATCCGGGGGCGCGGGGACTAGAATTCGTGGCTCTTTTTCCAAGCCCGAAGCGCCCGCCATGAAATCCGCCGTGAACGTTGCCATCACCGGCGCCGCCGGACAGATCGGCTATGCCCTCGCCTTCCGTGTCGCCGCAGGCGCCCTGCTCGGGCCGGGCACGCGCGTGAGCCTGCAGCTGCTCGAGATCACCCCGGCGCTCGGCGCGCTCCAGGGCATGGTGATGGAGCTGCAGGACTGCGCGTTTCCAACACTCGAGAAGGTGGTGCCGACCGATGACGCGCGCCTCGCGTTCCGCGACTGTCAGGTGGCGCTGCTGGTCGGCGCGCGCCCGCGCGGACCGGGCATGGAGCGCAAGGACCTGCTGCTCGCCAACGCGCAGATCTTCTCCGCGCAGGGCCGGGCGCTCAACGAAGTCGCCGACCGCAACGTGAAGGTGCTGGTGGTCGGCAATCCCGCCAATACCAACGCGCTCATCGCCAGAAGCAATGCCCGCGATCTCAATCCGCGCAACTTCACCGCGATGACGCGCCTCGATCACAACCGCGCGCTGTCACAGCTGGCGCACAAGACCGAGACGCACGTGAGCGATATCCGCCGCATGATCATCTGGGGAAATCATTCGGCCACCCAGTACCCCGATGTCTCGCACGCCGAGGTCGCCGGCAAGCCGGCAAAGTCCCTCGTAACCCAACAGTGGATCGAGGAGACATTCATTCCGGTGGTACAACAGCGCGGCGCGGCCGTCATCAAGGCGCGCGGCGCCTCTTCGGCCGCCTCGGCCGCCTCCGCCGCGATCGACCATGTGCACAGTTGGCTCCATGGCACGCCCGCGGGCGACTGGGTCAGCATGGCCGTGCCGTCGGATGGCAGCTACGGCATCCCCGAGGGCGTCATCTACTCCTACCCGGTCACCCTCGGCAACGGCGAGTACCGCATCGTGCCGGGCCTCGCCGTGGATGACTTCAGCCGCCAGCGCATGGAGGCGACGCACGCCGAGCTGCGCGAGGAGCGCGAGGGGGTCAGGAGTCTGCTGGCCTGAAGTTTCGCGCAGCCGCACCGCGGCAAGCTATAGTCGTGTGAGACCGCGCGACGCGGAGGATTTTCATGTTGGGCGCTTTGCTCTCCCTGACGCTCGTGGTGGCGGCCGCCTATGCGGTCACCCAGGTGGGGGGCGTCATCACCCTGCTGTTCATCGCCGCGGTGCTGTTCCTCGCTTACCGCCGGCTGTCGCTGCTCACCTTCACCGTGACGTTCACGGTGCTGCTGTTCGCCTACACGCTGCTGGGCGCTCCGGCCGGGATCTGGAAGGGGTTCCTGGGGTTGCTGCTCGCGGGGCTGTGGCTGCTGAACGTGCGCACCCTGCGCAAGGCACTGCTCACACGCCCCTTCCTGAAGACTTACCTGAAGCTCCTGCCGGCCATGTCACAGACCGAGAAAGAGGCGCTGGAGGCGGGCACGGTGTGGTGGGACGGGGAGCTGTTCACCGGCGCGCCCCACTGGCCGAAGCTGCTGGCCGCAAAGCCGCCGCGGCTGTCGGGCCCCGAGCAGGCCTTCCTCGACGGCCCGTGCGAGGAGCTGTGCCGCATGCTCGATGACTGGAACATCACGCACGAGCGCGCCGACCTGCCGCCGCAGGTGTGGGAGTACCTCAAGAGCCGCGGATTCTTCGCCATGATCATTCCGAAGAAGTACGGCGGCCTGGAGTTCTCCGCCTATGCGCACTCGTGCGTGCTGGCCAAGATCGCCAGCCGCAGCGCCACCGTCTCCTCCACGGTCGCGGTGCCCAACTCCCTCGGACCCGCGGAGCTGCTGAACCACTACGGCACCGAGGAACAGAAGAACTACTACCTGCCACGCCTCGCCCGCGGGGAGGAAGTGCCGTGCTTCGCGCTCACCGGCCCGCGCGCCGGCTCGGACGCCGGCTCCATTCCCGACACCGGGATGGTGTGCCGCGGGCTGTGGCAGGGGCGCGAGATCGTCGGACTCAAGCTCAACTTCTCCAAGCGCTACATCACCCTCGCCCCCGTGGCGACGGTCATCGGTCTGGCGTTCCGCATGTTCGATCCCGAGCGGCTGCTGGGCGGCAAGACCGACATCGGCATCACCTGCGCGCTGATCCCGCGCAACACGCCGGGGGTGAGCATCGGACGGCGCCATTTCCCGCTCAACGTCCCGTTCCAGAACGGGCCCATTCTCGGCAAGGACGTGTTCGTGCCGCTGGATTTCATCATCGGCGGCCCGCGCATGGCCGGCAGCGGCTGGCGCATGCTGGTGGAGCAGCTGTCGGTCGGGCGCTGCATCTCGCTGCCCTCCAACGCCACCGGCGGCGCGAAGGCGGGCGTGTGGGCGACCGGCGCCTACGCCCGCATCCGCAACCAGTTCAACATGCCGGTGGGCAAGTTCGAAGGGGTCGAGGCGGTGATCGCGCGCATGGTGGGCCTGACCTACATCATGGACGCGGCGCGCTCGGTGACCGCCGGCGCGATCGACGGCGGCGAGAAGCCCTCGGTCCCCTCCGCGATGCTCAAGTACCACGTCACCGAGATGGGCCGCCAGGTGGCCAACGACGCCATGGACGTGCACGGCGGCAAGGGTATCTGCCTCGGGCCCAGGAATTATCTCGGCCGTGCCTACCAGGTGGTGCCGGTGGCGATCACCGTCGAGGGGGCCAACCTCCTCACCCGCAACCTCATCATCTTCGGCCAGGGTGCGGTGCGCTGCCATCCGTTCGTGCTGCGCGAGATGAGCGCGGCCCGCAATCCCGATCGCGCCGCGGGCGTGGATGAGTTCGACCGCGCCCTCTTCGGGCACATCGGCTTCACCATCTCCAACGCCGTGCGCTCGCTCATCATGGCTCTGACCCACGCGCGCTTCACCCACGTGCCGGTGCAGGACTCCACCGCGCGCTACTACCAGCACATCGTGCGCTTTTCCGCCTCGTTTGCCTTCGCGGTGGATGTGGCGCTGCTGACGCTCGGTGGCTACCTGAAGAAGAAGGAAGGCCTGTCGGCGCGGCTCGGGGATGTGCTGTCGTGCATGTATCTGGCCTCCATGGTGCTCAAGCATCACGAGAACCAGGGCGGTCAGGAGGAGGATCTGCCGATCGTCGAGTGGGCGTGCCGCCACCTGCTGTATCACGCGCAGGAGCAGCTGCACGGTTTCCTGCGCAACTTCCCCAGCCGGGCCCTCGCCGCATTGATGCGCGCGCTGATCTTCCCGCGCGGTCGCGTGTACTCGGCCCCCGATGACCGCCTCGGGCGCAAGGTCGCGGGCCTGGTGACCAGTCCGACCGAGGCGCGCGAGCGGCTGTGCCAGTACATCTACTGGACACTCGAGCCCGCCAACCCGCTGGGACTGCTGCAGGAAGCGCTGCTGCTCGCGGTGCAGCTCGAGCCGCTCGAGAAGCGCATCCGCGTCGAGGGGGTCAAGACCGGCAAGGTCACCGCCCTGGATCCGCCGGGACGCATCCAGCAGGCGCTCGCCGCCGGCATCGTGTCGGAAACCGAGGCCGCGGCGCTGCGCGACTACGATCGCAAGGTGATGGAACTGATTCACGTCGATGACTTCGAGCCGCACGAGCTCGGCGCCCTCACCGCACCGGCGTCGCAGTCGGCCGCGAGGTCCAGCGCGCACGTGGCATGAGCACGGCGCCACCGCCGGTCAGCATCGCGCCGGATGGCATGCCGGCCGCAGCGGGGGTCGCCGTTGTCGCGGCCGCCGTCGCGCCCAGCGTGCCCACGGTGCGCTGCGACAACTGCGGCGCGCCGGTCAGCGCTCGCTATTGCGGCGCCTGCGGCCAGCGCCTCGAGCCCCCGGTGCACTCGCTGTGGCATTTCTTCCGGGTGGCGAGCGAGGATCTGACGCACGCGGACTCGCGCCTGTGGCGCACGCTCGCGGCGCTGTTGTTCAGGCCCGGTTACCTGACGGCGCAGTTTCTCGCCGGACGGCGCGCGAGCTATCTGCCGCCCGTGCGGCTGTACCTGGTGCTGTCGGTGGTGTTTTTCGTCTGGGTCAGCGCCAGCCAGTCGAAACTGCAGGTCGTGCAGCTCGATGGGCCGCAGGCGGCCGGCAGCGCCGCGGTCGCGCCGCGCGCCGCCGAGCGCCACAGCACGCCCTTCAATCCGGCCCTGCCCGGAGAGTCAGCGCAGCAGCGTGCCGAGCGCCTGTGCCGGGACATGGTCTACCAGGGTCCGTGGCAGCAGCGGCTCGCGCCGCTCGTATCGCGCGCCTGCCGCGAGAACGTGCAGGATAGCGGGCGCTCGCTGCGGGAGGCGTTCCTGCACAACCTGCCGCGCGCCATGTTCGTGTTCCTGCCGCTCCTGGCGGGGGCCATGATGCTCATGTACTGGCGGCCGCGGCACTACTACGTCGAGCACCTGCTCTTGTTCGTGCACAACCATGCGTTCGCGTTCGTGCTGCTGCTGCTGGCGTCAGCGCTGTCGGCGTTGCTGCCGCCGCTGGCTCCGTGGGTGCGCTTCGCGCTCTGGCTCTACATACCCTGGTACCTGTACCGTTCCATGCGCGTGGTGTACGGGCAGGGCCGCTGGCTCACGGTCGGCAAGCTGCTGCTGCTGTCATTTTTCTATCTGCTGAGCGGTGCGCTCATGATCGGCCTCACCGCCGCGTACAGCTTCATCACGGTGTGAACTATTGTTGGAAGGAGATGCTCATGCGTACCTTGATCATGGCTGCCCTGATTCTCGCCACCCCGCTCGCCAGCGCCCAGGCGCCAGCGGCGCCGGCCCCCGCCGCCGCTCTGCCGCGCAGCGCCTCGCCCCCGGGCGCCGAGGCCTACATCATCTCTCCCAAGGACGGCGCCACGGTGAAGAGCCCGGTACTGGTGCAGTTCGGCCTGAAGGGGATGGGTGTCGCGCCGGCTGGGGTCAAGTTCGACAATACCGGGCATCACCACCTGCTCATCGACACCGACGCCCCCGCGGATCCGGGCGCGCCGCTCCCGGCGACCGACAAGATCGTGCACTTCGGTAAAGGCCAGACCGAGGCGAGCGTGCCCTTGAGCCCCGGCAAGCACACCCTGCAGCTGCTGCTCGGCGACCAGAATCACGTGCCGCACAACCCGCCGGTGATCTCCAGCAAGATCACCATCACGGTCGCCAAGTAGCGCGCCAGCGGACGCGCCACCGGGCACCACCATGACGCGCGCCGTCCTGCACGTCGACATGGATGCGTTCTACGCCTCGGTGGAGCAGCACGATGACCCGCGGCTGCTCGGCAAGCCGCTCATCGTCGGCTGGGACGGCGGCCGCGGCGTGGTGGCGGCGGCCAGCTACGAGGTGCGCCGGTACGGTGTGCGCTCGGCGATGCCGATGCGCACCGCGCTGCGGTTGTGCCCGCAGGCGGTGTGCGTGCGTCCGCGCATGCAGCGTTACCAGGACGTGTCCCGGTTGGTGTTCGGGGTGTTTCAGGAAATCACCCCGCTGGTGCAGGGGCTGTCGCTGGATGAGGCCTTTCTGGATGTCACGGCGAGCCAGCAGCTGCTCGGCGGCGCCGTCGACATCGCGCGGGGCATCAAGCGCCGCGTTCGCGAGCTCACCGGGCTCACCGCCTCGGTGGGGGTGGCGAGCAACAAGCTGGTGGCCAAGATCGCCTCCGAGCTCATGAAGCCCGACGGCCTCACCGTGGTCCCGGAGGAGCGCGTGCGCGCGGTGCTCGATCCGCTGTCGGTGCGCCGGCTTCCGGGTCTGGGGCGCAAGACCGGCGTCCGGGTCGAAGCCGCCGGGATCGGCACCTTCGGTGAGCTGCGCAGTGCGCCGGATGCGGTACTGTGGCCGCTGTTCGGACGCTACTCGGCCTGGATGCGCGAGCGCGCCTCCGGGATCGACGACCGGCCGGTGTTGCCGGATGTCGAGGAGAAATCCCTCAGCGCCGAGGACACCTTCGAGCACGACGTCGGCGAGCCGCGCGCGCTGCAGGCACAGCTGGCGCGCCTCGCGGACGTGGCCGCCGCGCGGCTGCGCACGCGCCAGCTGATCGCGGGCTGCATCGGGGTGAAGATCCGGCGCGACGATTTCACCACCTTTACGCGCCAGCGCGCCGTGGCTCCGCCGACCTGCGAGGTGCGCGCCATCGGCGGCGTGGCCGCGGAGCTGCTGGGGCGCTGGCTCGCCGGCAACCCGGGTGCGAAACTTCGCCTGCTGGGCGTGGTCCTCACAGAGCTCACCCCTGCCGCGCAGCTGGGACTGTTCGAGCACACGGGACGCCTCGATGCGGCGCTGGACGAGGCGCGTGCGCGCTTCGGCAGCCGCGCACTGCGGCGCGGCAGCAGCATCGAGTAGCATCGACCCATGTACCTGACGTTCTTCGGCCTCAACGAAAAGCCGTTCGCGATCACGCCCGATCCGCGCTACCTGTACCTGAGCGAGCGGCACGCCGAAGCCCTGGCGCACCTGTTGTACGGCATCAACGAGGCGGGCGGCTTCGTGCAGCTCACCGGCGAGGTCGGCACCGGCAAGACCACCATCGTGCGCTCGCTGCTGGCGCAGACCCCGAAGAACGCCGAGATCGCGCTCATCCTCAATCCCAGGATGACCGCGCCGGAGTTCCTGCTGACCATCTGCGAGGAGCTCGGCATCGGCGTGCCGGACACCGCGCCCGGGAGCCTGAAGGACCTGGTCGACATCCTCAGCGACTACCTGCTGCGTGCCCACGCCGCGGGCAAGCGCGTCGTACTGGTGGTGGACGAGGCGCAGAACCTGTCGCCGGACGTGCTCGAGCAGGTGCGCCTGCTCACCAACCTCGAAACCAACACGCAGAAGCTCCTGCAGATCATCCTCATCGGCCAGCCCGAGTTGCGCGAGCTGCTGTCGCGCAACGAGCTGCGCCAGCTGGCGCAGCGCATCACCGGTCGCTATCACCTCAAGCCGCTGTCGCACGAGGAGACCGCCGCCTACGTACTGCACCGGCTGCGGGTCGCGGGCGCGACCACCGACATGTTCGCACCCGCGGCGCTCAATGAGGTGTTCCGGCTGTCGCAGGGCGTGCCGCGCGTCATCAACGTCATCTGCGATCGAGCGCTCCTCGGGGCTTACTCGCTCGACCGGCACCGCGTTACCGCAAACCTGGTGCGCGCTGCCGCCGCCGAGGTGTTCGGCCGGCGCTTCACGCCGCACTGGCTCCCCTGGGCCCTCATCGCCGGCATCGCCGCGCTCCTCAGCGTCGCCACCGTGGCGCTGTGGAACCTGCAGCCGTGGAGCACGCGCTCGGGCGCAGCGCACCTGCCGCGCGGGGACGCCGCCCTGGCGGCCGCGGCGGCCGGGCCCGCGCGGGCCGCCGTGACGCCTCCGTCCACACCGCAGCTCGCGGAGCTGCTGGCACAGCACGCCGCCGAGACCGACACCGACAGCGCGTTCGCCAGGCTCCTCGCACTGTGGGGCGCCAGGTACCAGCCCAACAGCACCGATCCGTGCAGCCAGGCGACACAACAGGGCCTGGAGTGTGTCACCGAGCGCGGCTCCTTCGGCCAGCTGCGTCTCTACAACCGCCCGGCGATCCTCATGCTGAGCGATCCCGCCGGCACGAGTCACCAGGTGGTGCTCACCGCGCTCGACGATGAGCAGGCGCGCATCGAGCTCGGCGGCACACGCAACGTCGGCCTCGGGGAGCTGTCACACTTCTGGCTGGGCGATTTCGTCATGCTGTGGCGGCCGGCCAGCTCGCCGGTGAAGGCGCTGTCGGCCGGGATGCGCGGCGCCGAAGTGCGCTGGCTGCGCCGCAGCCTGCAGCGCCTGCACGGCGTGGCCGATGACGCTGCGGTGAGTGACGTGTTCGACGCCGAGCTCACCGCACTCGTGCGCGACTTTCAGCGCCGGCACCAGCTCGCCGTCGACGGCATCGCGGGTGTGCGCACGCAGATTGCCCTCGCCAGTGCCCTCGGCGGTCCCGATGCACCGCTGCTGTCCGCCGCCGATACTCATCATCATGGCGGGTGATCGATGTCCTTCATCCTCGATGCCCTGAAGAAGTCCGAGAGCGATCGCCAGCGCCAGAGCGGTCCGGCGCTCTTCGAGGTCAAGGTCGCCCCGCCGCGCACCGGGCTGCCGACGTGGGCCGTCGCGGTTGCGGCGCTGCTGGTGGTGAACCTCGCCATCGTCATGTGGATGCTGTGGCGGCATCCGGCGGCGCGCACCGCCGACGCCGGCATGGCCGACACGAGTGCCGCCGCCCCGGCCCCGCGGCCCGCGCCACCGCTCCCGGGGAGCGCCATAGAGGAGCGGCCGCAGGCCGCAGCCGCCACCACGCCCGCCCCGCCGCCGGTGTCGCTGCCGGCGCCGGCGGCATCCCCACCCGCCGCAGCGCCCGTGCTGCGCCCAACCGCCGGCGGCGCCGAAAATCCCGACGACTACGCGCCCGCGGCCGAAGCCGCGGCCGCCCCGCTCCTCGGCAACCGCGTGCGGCACGATACCGTCGATGGTGTACCCCTGTACCAGGACGTGGCGGCGACTCCCGGCGCGCGCATTCCGCAGCTGCGGCTGGATCTGCACGTGTTCGCGCCGCACCCGCAGGAGCGCTTCGTCATGATCAACATGCACAAGCTGCGCGAAGGGGACTCGCTTCCCGAGGGCGTGCACGTGGACAGCATCACACCCGAGGGCGTGGTGCTGTCCTACAGCGGATCGCGATTCCTGTTGACGCGGGACTGAGCCGGCCCTACTCGGCCACGTACCAGTGCTTGTCGACCTGCTCGAGCACGAAGTGATCGAAGGGCAGCCCCTGGCCCGACAGATCGTAGGTCGCGCGCTGTCCTTCGTACTCATAGCGCGGCTCGAGCCCCTGCACGATGTGCAGGGTCGCTAACAGCATCTCGCGCGTACCCAGGCTGTTCTGACACGCGGCCACCAGCGCCGCCAACGCCTTCTTGCCGGTCACGCGCCGGAAGTTCGGGCTCATCTGCTTGCCGTAGTAGACATCGCACTTGCTCTCCGACAGCAGCTTCTCCGAGGTGCTCAGCAGCTCGATGATCCCGGGCTGCGCCGGGGCGGTGCTGCGGCCCCCGCCGCGCAGCGCGGCGGGCGTGCGCGCCGCGGCGGAGGTGCCGTGCCGGCCCTCGATGAGATCCTCGATCTGCGCCTCGATCTCGGTCGGCAGCGCCGCTTTCCAGTCCTTGCCGAAGGGCTTGAGGGTGACGACGTTGACCACCTGCACCTTGCCGCGATCGCGGGGCTGGCGGCCGCGGATCACCACCTCGACCTTGCCGTCCCTTTCCGCAACGCTCGCAATGCCTTCGCCGCCGTCGAATTCCCGGCCAGGCAGATACAGGCGGTCGGCGAGGCTTGCGTAGAAACCGGTGTCGGTGAGGTGCTCGATCTCATCGAGCGGCCGGGCCGGACCAAACAGTCGGTTGCGCACCGTGCTGTCGCCGCGCTGCGCCTCGTTGTGCAGCAGGGTCAGGATCCGCAGCCGCAGGGCCCGCAGATCATCCGGATGAATCGCGTACGCCACCGCTTCCGGATCGCCGCTGGCGACGGCCTGCAGAAACTCGAGCGCCGCGTTCTTCTGGCTCATGGTGACCCCGGTGGCGGTGACCGCCCAGGCCCCCGGGCACACCGGCAGCATCGCCAGCCAGGCTGCACAGGCCCACGCACACCTTGCCGGAACGTGTCGCATCACACCTTCAGGATATGTCGCCTGTGACGGGATTTTGCAGGATAGCGCGTCCCGGCCGGGGGTGCCGCGCGCGTCAATGACCCCCCGCATATGACCAGTTTCACAGAATCCGGCTGCAGTTAGCGACAGGCCGCGTGCATTACGTCATGGTAATTCCCGCGGCCGGGCGCTGAGCCCAACGGGCGGGTTTTAGATTGTGACAGCCGTGGCTTCCCACACCAAAGCGCAGAGTTCGACCGTAACGCTACCCTCGGGCGCGCCGCCGCCGCGGCTGACGCTCATCGGCAAGCAACTCCTGGCGTTGACCCAGGACCGCAAGCTCATCGAGACCCTCAGACAGGTCGCCGACCCGGCGCACGAAGTGTACGCCGCCGGCTCCGAGATCGACCTCGCCGGCGCATTGATGGCGCATCACACCGGGGTCGTGGTCCTGGATGTCGCCGCGCTCGCCACCCCGGCCGGACAGCTGGCGGCGCGGCTGCACGCGCAGTTCCCGGACATCGTGCTCATCGTCGCGGGCGGCTCCGAGGACCAGGCGGCTGTCGCGGCCCAGATCACCGACGGTTCGGTGCATCGTTTCCTGCACAAGCCCGTCTCCGAGCAGCGCGTGCGGCTGTTTGTCGAAGCGGCCTGGCGGCGGTATGCCGAAGGGCCCGGCGGCCCCGCAGGCATCAGCGCGCTGCCCACGCGCGCCCACCGCGGCGCGAAATGGTGGCTGCTCGCGGCGGCCCTTGCGGCACTCGCCGCACCGCTCCTGTGGGTCGGCCTGCTCGCTCCACCCACACCCCTGCGCCCGGCCGCATCCGCAGCGCCCTCCGCCGCCCCCACCAGCGGCGATGCGACCCTCGAGAGTCTGCTGACGCGAGCCGACCGCGCACTCGCGGCCGGCCAGCTGGTGGCGCCGCCGGGCGCGAGCGCCGCGGACCTGTACCGCGAGGCCCTGCGGCGCAATGCGCGCGATCCGCGCGCCGTGAACGGCCTCGAGCAAACCATCGACAGACTGGTGTCGGACGCGGAAGGCGCGCTGCAGGATCGACACCTGCAGGATGCGCAAGCTCTCGCGGATCAGGCGCACGCCATCAGCCCCGACCACCCGCGCGTGGCGTTCCTCATGGCGCAGATTGGCGCGCAACGCGAGCGCCTGGTGCTCGACAAGGCGCAACACGCCGCCGCCACCGGCAACGTCGCCGGCGCTCTCGCGGTGCTCGATGACGCCGCGCGCGGCGGGCGTCACTCGACGCTGGTCGAGGAAGCGCGCCAGCAGCTCGCGCAGCAGCAGGTCGATGAGCGCGTGGTGGAGTTTCTCAGGCGCGGCCGCGAGGCGTTGCTGCGCGGGCAACTCACCGAGCCGCCCGAGCAGAACGCGCGCTTCCTCATCGAAGCGGCGCGCGCGCTCGCACCCGGCGACGCCGGCGTGCAGCAGGCGACGAAGGAACTGCTCGCGCGCCTGCAGGCCGAGGCCGGCAAGGCGCTCACCGCCGGCAACCCGGATCAGGCTGACATCTGGACGTCCGCCGCGGCCGGGGCGGGAGCGGACCGGGCCGACGTCGCGGCACTGCGTGCCGAGGCGCAGCGGCTGCGCGGCGCCAGCAAGGCCGACTCGCTCGCGCAACTTGCACTCACCTTCAACCAGCGCCTCGCCGCAGGAAGCATCACCGAGCCCGCCGCCGACAGTGCCAAGTTCTACCTGGCGCAGCTGCTGCAGGCGGATCCGGCCCATCCGGCGACCCAGCTCGCGCGCACGGCATTCGACAACCGCGTTCTCGATGAAGCGCGCGGCGCGCTGCGCGCGCAGGACTATGGCGGCGCACGCCGCTGGCTCAGCGAAGCCCGCGCCGCGGGCGCCGACCCGGCGAGCATCGGCGCGGTGGATGCCGGCATCGGCGCCGCGCAGGATGCGGCGCAGCGAGCCAGCAGCTATGTCAGCGCGAGCTCGATGACCCGCACGCGTTACGTGACGCCGAAGTTTCCCCCCGACGCCAGCCAGCGCGGCATCGATGGCTGGGTCGACCTGCAGTTCCTCGTCAACACCGACGGCTCGGTCGGCGAGCTCACGATCGTCGGCGCGCAACCGGTGGGCATCTTCGAACAGGCGGCGCTCGATGCCGTGCGCCACTGGCACTACCAGCCCGTGATGCGCGACGGGCAGGCCGTCACCCAGCGCGCCCGGGTGCGCCTGCGCTTTGCGATGCAGCGATGAAGCATTCGAACACTCCCGCCCGCGTGCTGGTCGTCGACGATGACGTGCGCTATGGCGAGTGGCTGCGCCATCACCTGAACGTGCTGTTCCCGCAGGCGAGCGTCAGCATGCTCAATCGCAGCGAATTCGAGCGCTGGTGCACCGATTTCTCGGGCCGCGACTGCGACCTGCTGTTGCTGGCCGCCGTGTTCGGCTCGAGTCCCGAGGACCCGCATTCCCCGGGGCTGTCGCTGTTGCGCCGCCTGCGCGAGCAGCCGGCGACGCCTGCGGTCATCGCACTGGCCGAGGACGGTAACGAGCTCACCGCGGTGCGCGCCCTGCAACTGGGTGCGGTCGACTACCTGCCCAAGCGCCTGTTGACGCCCGAGCGCCTGAATACCGCGGTGCGCCTGGCGCTGCGGCGCGTCGAACGGCGCGTGGCGCGGCGCCTGGCGAGCCTGGCTAACCTGTCGCGCGAGCAGCTGCGCGCGGGTGCCGCGCCAGAGGCAGCGCCGGAGCCGGGCGCGCCGCCGGCCGCGAGCGATGGTTCCGCGATGAGCCCGGCCGCGGGTGACGGTTCGGCGATGAGCCCCGCCGCAGTCGTCGCGCCCGCTGCCGAGGCCGCCCCCGCCCCCGAGGCACTGCAGGGCGCGGGCGTGGCGGTGCTGCTCGCGGACGCGAAAGCCGAGGTCATTCCGGGTTACACGCTGCGGCTGAAAATCGGCGAGTCGGAAAAGGCGGTGGTGTATCTCGCCGCCAGCACGCACCGCGGACACAACGTCGCGCTCAAGGTGTGCAAGACGCTGCGCGACGAAGCGGCCGGCCGCCAGTTCCTGGAGCGCGAGTATACGGCGGTCATGGCGGTCAGGAGCCCGCTGGTCGTGGAGATCTACGACTACGGCGTGCACGCCGGTTTCGAATACCTGGCGATGGAGTACCTGCCGCGCGGGGATCTGAAGGCACGCATCCAGCGCGGCGTGAGCGAGCGGGAGGCGCTGCATTTCGTGACGCAGATCGCCGCCGCCCTGCAGGTGGTGCACGAGGCGGGACTGGTGCACCGCGACCTGAAGCCGCCGAACGTGATGCTGCGCGAGAACGGCGCCGTGGCGCTCATCGACTTTGGCCTGGCGCGCTCGCTCGACGGCAACACCGCGAGCACGCAGACCGGCGTGCTGCTCGGATCGCCCTATTACATGAGTCCCGAGCAGGCGCTCGGTGAGCCGCTCGATGCGCGCTCGGATTTCTACAGTCTCGGAGTCATCTGCTACGAGATGCTGACCGGGAGTAAGCCCTACACCGGCAATACCGCCATGGAAGTGCTGCAACAGCACGTCAGCGCGCCATTGCCGCTGCTGCCGACCGACCTGGCGCGCTACCAGCCGCTGCTCACGCGGCTGCTGGCGAAGTCCCGCGGCGGGCGCCCGGACAGCGCTCACGAAATCATCGCCACCGCGGCCGGGCTGCGCGCCGGCGCCGCCGGCGACACGCAGTCGAGCGCGGCCTAGGAGCCGGCTCGAACGCTGCGACCGCGCTGCTCAAAGGCGCGTCCCAACGCCAGCGCCAGCACCGTCCAGACGGCCGAGATCACCGCACCCAGCCAGCCGATGGCCGCGGGACCTGCGCCGAGCCCGCCGGTGAGTCCCTTGTAGAGCGAGCCGCTCAGCGCATCCCCGCCGCGATAGGCGAAGGTGTCGATGAGGCTCTTTGCCTGGTATTTCTCCTCGCGACTCACCACGGTGAACAGCGAGTCGCGGCACGGCCGCGTGATGGCGTAGTCGGCGACGCGACGCACCGCGTACACCAACACCAGCACGGTGAACACCGGCGTCAGCGCGAACAGCGCGTAGCCGGCCGTCATGAGAAGCGGCACCGAGGCCAGGAGCGAGCGCATGCCGAGCCACTTGAAGAGGCGCCCGAACAGCAGGAACTGGATGGTCAGCGATGCGGCCTGCACGTAGAAATCGATGCCCGCAAAGAAGCGCGTACGCTCATTGGCGTTGCTGAACACCTTGGCGACGAACGCCTGCTGCTCGAGGTACAGGAAGGTGGACACCCACGTCATGAGCAGCACGAACGCGGCGATGCCGAGCAGGTAGGGCGAGCGCACCACCTGCCCGAAGGCGGCAAACACCCCACCGCCAACCCCGCCATGGGCGCGTGGCGCGGCATCGGCCGCCGCAATCGCCGCGGCCGTCTGCGGCTCGGAGGCGGCTCGCCGTCGCTGCCAGCGGATGACCTGCGCCATGAACAGCAGCGACACCAGCAGCAGTCCTGCGGACAGCGGCAGCAGATTGATGGCGCCGATCGGCACTGCGAGCTTGCGGTCGATGAGCGGGCCCAGGAGCCCGCCGGTGCTGGCGCCCGCCCAGATGAAACCGAACAGGCGCCCCGCCTGCTCGCGCGTGAATACGTCCGCCATCAGGCTCCAGAACGCCGCCACCACGAACAGATTGAATACGCTCACCCACACGAAGTAGGTGCGCGCGATCCAGGTATGGTCCGCCTGCAGACGGAACCACACCCAGAAGATGAGCAGGTTCAGGGCGAAGAAACCGTATACCCACGGCAGAAACACCGAGCGCGGGAAGCGCGAGGTGAGCCAGCCGTACAGCGGCTGCAGCAGCAGCATGACGACGAACACGCCCCAGAACAGGTAGGGGATGGTTTCCAGCCCCGAGGTGATGCCGAGGGCATCGCGCACCGGGCGCAGGATGGTGTAGCTCGCGAACATGCACAGCAGCGTCGCAAACGACGCCAGCAGCGCGGGTGTCTCACCGGGTTGCAGGACGATGAGGCGCCGCAGTAGCTGGCTCATGAGGCGATCAGCCAACGGTCAGTCTCCGCGCGCGTGGGGGCGCTAGTGTGCCACAGGCCCGCCGCCGCAGTGGCAAGCCGGCTGTGTACATTTGCCTGGCAGCCCTGGTGCGTGCGCGACTTTAGCTTGACGACCGGGACGCGGGCGGAGCAGTCTTGCCGTCCGCTGTTGGGGGAGTCAGAACGTGAAAAGAAGAGCCTTCTGTGCGGCCGGGGTCGCCGCGCTGGCCGCCGCCGCCGTTCCTTACCGTCGCGCAGCCGCGAGCACCAGTGGCGCGGAAATTCCCGCCGTGGGGCTCGACGGGCGGCAACTCACTCTCAAGTCCGCGGACATCGACGACCTGCGCGCGGGACTGCGCGGTGAGCTCATCAGCGCCGACAACTCCGCGTACGACGTCGCGCGCCGGCTGTGGAACCCGTCATTCGATCGCAAGCCGGCCCTCATCGTGCGCTGCGTGGGAGCGGCGGACGTCAGGCGCGCGGTGAGCTTCACGGCTGCTCACGGCCTTCTGACCGCGGTGCGCGGCGGGGGCCACAGCGTGTCGGGTCAGTCCGGGTGCGACGGCGGGCTGGTCATCGACGTCTCGCCCATGCGTGCCGTGGAGGTCGATCCGAACGCCCGGGTGGCGCGCGTCGAGGCAGGCGCGCTGCTTGGCCAGCTCGACCGCGAGGCGCTGGCGTTCGGGCTCGTCACACCCGTCGGCACCGTCGCCGACACGGGTGTGGCGGGATTGACGTTGGGCGGCGGGGTCGGCCGCATCGGCCGCAGGTACGGGCTCACGTGCGACAACCTCCTGGGCGCTGAGCTGGTGACGGCGGACGGCAAGTGGCTGCGCGTCAGCGCTGCCGAGAATCCGGATCTGTTGTGGGCCTTGCGCGGCGGTGGCGGCAACTTCGGCGTGGTGACCTCGTTCACGTTCCGCCTGCACGAAGTCACACCGATCATGTACGGGGGGGAGCTCAGCTACCCGTTCGCGGATGCGCGTCAGCTGCTGCGCGGCTTCGCGGACGTGGTCGCGGCTGCGCCGGATGAGTTGTACGTGGATATGGCCATGGGCACGGCCCCGCAGGGCGCGCGCTGGCTGGGACTCACCGTCTGCTACTGCGGTCCGCAGGCCGATGCGGAGCGAGTGGTCGCGCCGCTGCGCAAGATCGGCAAACCGCTCAAGGACGCGCTGGCCGTGGCCCCATACGCGACGCTGCAGGGCAGCGCCGACCTGCGGGGCATCAGCCCCCTGGGTGCCTACGGCAAGGGCGGACTCGTCTACGGCATCACGCCCACCCTCATCGATACCATGGTCGAGTTCACCGAGAGCGCGCCGTCGGACGGCGCGTTTCTGTGGATGCAGCATCAGGGCGGCGCGATCAGCCGCGTGAAGCCTGCGGCCACCGCGTACTTCAACCGCGGGGCGAGTCATAACGTCGGAGTGTTCACGTCCTGGAAGATGCCCGCCGGAGACACCGGGCGCGAGATCGACTGGGTGCGCCGCGCCTGGGCGAAGATCGAGCCACAGACTCGCGGGCAGTACGTGAATCTGGCCGCCAGCGATGATCGTGAGGTCCGCGTGCATGCCGCTTACGGCGACAACTACCCGCGGCTCGCCGCCCTCAAGAAGCGTTACGATCCGGCGAACCTGTTCCGCCTCAACGCCAACATCAAGCCGACCTAGCTGCGCCCGCGCCACTCGGGCTCGCCGGCGCAAACCAACTCTGATGCGCTCAT
>Ga0137418_10000327_pt2 | contig 40444 bp, 33 predicted proteins | sample CZODoug3_1_2_16f_FD_122242 | JGI IMG/M metagenome (GOLD analysis project Ga0137418, IMG submission 122242) | Vadose zone soil fungal communities from Angelo Coast Range Reserve, California, USA - CZODoug3_1_2_16fungal (Hybrid Assembly) | ecosystem: Environmental > Terrestrial > Soil > Vadose...
CCCCCGCCCCCGCCGTTACCTTCTGCGAAGAAAGCCTACAGTATGGAAGCAGGGCCCGCGAGCCAGACGGTCGAAGTCGAGGCGGGCGAAGAAAAAGCCCCGGTCGAAGCCGAAGGCAAGTCCATCGGCGATTTCTTCGAGTACGACCTCAAGCAAAACATCAGCATCGGTCAAAACCAGTCCGCGCTCGTTCCTATCGTTCAATCCCGCCTGGAGGCGGAAAAAGTCACGCTCTGGAATGCGGATTCCGTCCCGCTGCTTGCGCTCTGGATCAAGAACACCAGCGGTCAAATGCTGGATTCCGGGAGCTTCAACATCATCGAAGGCAACACTTTCGCGGGGGAAGGCGTGTTGGAAGTTCTGCATCCCGACGAACGCCGCTTGCTTTCCTACGCTGGTGACTCAGCGCTGCACGTCAAGACGCTGACCGATTCCAGCAGTAGCCCGTTCACCCGTGTACGCATCTTCAAGGGCAACATTACGATGACAAGCGAAGAGCGCAAGAAAACCAAGTACACTTTGCGCAACGCGGATTCCAAGCCGCGCATCGTGGTCATCGAACATCCTTCGCAGGAAAGCGCGGGCTGGAAGCTGGCCCCCGGCACGCCCAAGCCCGAGGAAGCCAGCGCGTCGTTCTATCGCTTCCGGGCCAGCGTGGACGCGGCGAAGACTTCCGAGTTGACCGTCGAGGAGTTCCATACGCTCGCCGGAACGACCGAGCTTTCCAATCTCGACGACGACCAAGTCCAACTCCTCGTCGATCAGAACCGCTTAACGTCCGCCATGAAGAAAGCCTTCGACGAGGTGCTGGCGCAGAAGAATAAAGTCAGCGCTCTGGATTTCGAGATCAAGCAGCACGACGAGGAAATCAAGAAAATCAACAACGACCAAACGCGCCTGCGCGAGAACATGAAAGCTCTCAAAGGCAGCGCGGAGGAGAAGACCCTGCTGCAACGATATATCGGAGAGCTGAATTCGCAGGAAGACCGCCTCGCCACCCTGCGCAAAGGAACGGAAGACGTGCAATCGCAGCGCAACCAGGCGCAAGAAGCCTTAGAGAAGCTCATCGAAGGCATCGACCTCGACGAGCACTTCTAGGGTGAAGAGTCCTACAGACGGCCTGGCAGATGGTGCAGGAATGCGCTCGCCGCCTTTGCGGAATCTGGGGAGCCATGCCGAGGGTTTTCGTCGCCCTCCTCCGTCGCCCTCCTCCGTCGCCCTCCTCTTCCCAACTTTCGTCGGTTACGATATATTTTCGCTCCATGACCGAAGCCACGGTTTTCTGCAATCAATGCGGCCAAGCCGTCAACGTCGCTGCCAGTTTCTGCACCCGCTGCGGCGGAACTTTGAGACCTGCCATTCCAGGCATGACCATCGCCGCTCCCGGCGGCGCGCAATACGGCGGATTCTGGATTCGCTTCGTCGCCCGTCTCATCGACGGCGTCGTGGTCTACATCGTTCTCGGTCCCATCGCCGTCATTCTTATCAGCGGCTACTTCGCCACCCATCATGCTTTCGATCGAAGGCAGCCGCCAGACGCCGGCCTTTTCGTCATGATCGGGTTGATGGCGATGGTCGCCGGTTTGTCGAGCTGGCTTTACGAAGCCCTCATGACCAGCTCGTCGAAGCCAGGCACACTCGGCAAGATGGTCTTCCGCATGAAGGTGACAGATCTCAACGGCGCAAGGATTTCCTTCGCCCGTGCCACGGGCCGTTTCCTCGCCAAGATACTTTCCGGGATGATCCTCAACATCGGCTACATTATGGCGGCCTTCACCGAGCGCAAGCAGGCTCTGCACGATATGATCGCCGGAACTCTGGTTCTCCGCGGCTAACAGGCTCTTCCCGCCTTCCGCTACACTTTGTAGATGCCCTCCGCACTGTCCCGCTTGCGCCGCTGGATCGCGCTGGCCGCCTTCCTGGTTTTGGCGGTCGTCGCAGGATTTTATGCCTATGGGCGTTGGCGCATCCACAGCGCGGTGCAGGGCCTGCCCGCTACCCTGACCAAGCTGGGAGTGGAAGTCAAGCAAACGGCCGACAGCTTTTCCGTATCAAAGTCTGAACAGGGACGCACCATCTTCACCGCCCGGGCCAGCCGGGCCGTGCAGTTGAAGGATGGCGGCCGCGTCGAGCTGCACAATGTCGTGATTACGGTCTACGGCCGCGACGCCGACCGTTACGATCAAATCTCCGGCGCAGATTTCGAATTTGATCCTCACTCCGGAGACATTTCCGCCCGCGGCCCAGTCACGATTGATCTGGTGGCCAATCCCAAAGGCTTGCTGCATCCCGATCAAGCCCCGCCCGAAGATCTCAAAGAGCCGCTGCACATCCGCACCAGCGGCCTCGTCTTTAATCAGAAGACTGGCAACGGGTTTACCCACGAAAAAGTAGAATTCAGCATGGCTACCGCCAGCGGATGGGCCGACGGCGGGAGCTATGATTCGCACTCTGGTGAGCTGACACTGGAGCGTTCCATCCGCATCAACACAATGGCGCCCAATGCCGCCGAGCTCACCGCCACCCGCGGCTTAATCACGAAGAGCCCGCCCCAGGTTTTTCTCGCGCAGGTGCATCTCACGCATGGCTCGCAACAGGTGGAGGCTGAGAAAGCCACCGTCTTCCTTACTGAAGCCAACACCATCGAGCGCGTTCTGGGGAACGGGAATGTGCAGGTTACTGCCACGGGCCCAACCGAGCTTGCCCTCCATTCCGAGCAGGCCGAGATTTTCCTCGCGGGACAGAAGTCCCAGCTGCGCCAGGCAGTTATCTCCGGCAACGTCCACATCGTGACTTCCGGGGCGCAGAACACTGAGGCCTTCGCGGATCGTACCGTTCTTGACTTCGTCGAAGGCACTGTCCTTTCCAAGGCTCGCGCCGAAGGCAACGTGAAGCTGATCCAGACCGGTTCCAGCCAGGCGGGCAGGACCGAGGAGGAAGGCCAGGCGCGCTCCTCGACCGCCCAGCAAGTCCAAATTACCGCCTCCGCCATGGACTTTCTGGCCAAGAACGGCCGCCTCTCGGAAGCGCAAACCTCGGGCGCGGCGGAAATCACAATCTCGCCCGCTAGTGGCAGTCCCGGCCCAGCCGGTAGCGGCCAAGTCGTTATCGGCCAAGTCGTTACCGGGCAAATCACGCACGTCACCGCCGGCAAGTTCACCGCCAAGCTCGACGGTTCCAACCGTCTCCACACCCTCCACGGCGCGCCCAACGCCGTCATCACCAGCGTCACACCGGGCCAGCCCGACCGTGTCAGCGCCAGCGCCACCCTCGACGTGGCCTTCCGTCCGCAAGGGGGCATCAACAGCATTGTCCAGCAGGGCGACGTCCGCTACCACGACGGCCAGCGCATGGCCTTCGCCGAGCAAGGAGTGTTCACGCCCGGCAACCATCTCATCGTTCTCTCCGGCTCGCCACGCGTGACCGGCCAGGGCCTCACCACCACGGCCGACACGTTCCGCCTCAACCGCGAGTCCGGGGAAGCCACCGCCGAGGGCAACGTCAAGAGCACCTACAGCGAACTCAAACCGCAACCCAATGGTGCCCTTCTTGCCTCGTCCGACCCCATCCACGTCACGGCGAAGTCCATGCAAGCCCGCCGTGATTCCGGCGTAGCCCTCTACTCCGGCGATGCCCGCCTCTGGCAGGGGCCGAATGTAGTGCAAGCGTCCACCATCAGATTCGATCGCGACGGCAGGTCGATGGTGGCCGAGGGAATTGCAGGGGGTGAGTCGCCGGCGGACCCAGTGGCGGGCCCAGTAACGACGGTCCTCGTCCAAACGGGTGCCGACGGCAAAACTACCCTAGTTACAATCACTTCCCTGCACCTGACCTACACGGACTCCGAGCGCCGCATCCACTTCGACGGTGGCGTAACCATGCGCAATACCGACGCCACGATTATTGGTGAAAGCCTCGATGTCTACCTGGCACAAAGCAAGCAAGCGACATCGAATCCAGTACTTAGGCGTGAATCGACCACGCCAAGTCGGCTGGAGAGAGCCATCGCTCACGGCGGCATCGTCATTACACAACTCACCCGCCGAGCAACCGGCGAAACCCTTACCTACCTCGCTGCCGAAGACAAGTTCACCCTTGAGGGCGGACCTCCGAGCATTTTTGATGCCGAACGAGGCCAGATTACGGGCGATTCGTTGACTTTCTTTAGGCACGATGATAGGGTCCTTGTGGAAGGCAAGGCTAACTCTCCTGTAATCACTAAGACACGAGTGGCACATTAAATGCACGTCTTGGCCACCGACGAGATCGGTAAGACCTACCGCAACCGCCGGGTGGTCAACGGCGTAAGTCTCAGGGTCGAGCAGGGTGAGGTTGTGGGCTTGCTTGGACCGAACGGCGCGGGGAAAACGACCTCGTTCTACTCCATCGTAGGTTTGGTTCCGCCAGACACCGGCCGCGTGCTCTGGGATGACGAGGACATCACCGATGTTCCCATGTACCTGCGGGCGCGGGAATACGGCATCAGCTATCTCCCCCAAGAGCCTTCGATCTTTCGCAAACTGACCGTAGAGGAGAACATCCTCGCGGTGCTGGAAGCGCAGCCGATTTCGTGGCACGAACGCCGCGAAAAGCTGGAGCAATTGATGGAGAAGCTGGGCCTGGAGCACGTGCGCAAGAGTAAGGGCTGGGCGTTGTCGGGAGGCGAGCGGCGCAGAGTGGAGATTGGGCGCGCACTGAGCATCAATCCCGCATTTATTTTGCTGGACGAACCATTTTCGGGTATTGACCCGATTGCCGTATTGGATTTGCAGAAGATCATCAGCGATTTGAAGGCTAGCGGTATTGGCATCTTGATCACCGATCACAACGTGCGCGAGACCCTGTCGGTTACGGATCGCGCGTACATCCTGATTGATGGCCGGATTTTTCGTTCGGGCTCGCCCGAAGCCTTAGGGGGCGACCCGGAGGTGCGGCGGTTGTATCTGGGCGAAGGTTTCTCGGCTGCGTATGCGGCAGATTTGTGCATTCCCACCAGAAGTAACAGGAAGGCACGCTACTTTGGGAAGTGTCGTGATCGGTCGTGAGCAAGATATGCTGAAAAGGCCGGCAACAGGAAGCGAAAAACGAAAGGGATAGCGAAACCGAATGGGTAGTCTGAAACACAATCTGAGCCTGCGGGTATCGCAGCGGCAAATCCTGACCCCAGGGTTGGTGCAGATGGTGAGTGTCCTGGCTCTCAATAAGCTTGAGCTGAAGGACATGATCAATGCCGAGATTGTCGAGAATCCCGTTCTGGAGGAGCTAGAAGATTCCGTACCCCTGCTCGACCAGGCCACCGGACGCGAGGAAGAACGTGCGGCCGCCGCGGCTGCGGAAACCGTTCCAGAAAAGAAAGACCCGTTTGATGAGATCGATTTTGGCTCGTACTTTCAGGACTACCTCGATCCCGGCTACAAGAGCCGCGCGGAGATGGAAGAGATCGAGCGTCCTTCGTTTGAAGCGTTTCTTTCCAAGGCTCCGAATCTTACCGACCATTTGATGTGGCAGCTGGGGTCGTTGAGTTTGAGCCCGCCGGTACGTGAGGCTGCGGACACTGTGGTTGGCAATCTGAACGAAGACGGATATTTGCTGGGTACCGACGAAGAGCTGCTGGGGCTCGAACAGGCCTCGTTTGAGATCATTCCCGAGGAAAAGGTTCGGGGCGGCGCGAAAGCGGCGTTAGGGAATCCCGCGTTAGCGAATCCGGATGTGACCGGTCTTGACCTATCCGAAGCCGAGGCGAGAGTAACCGCCGACGCGGCTGCATCGTCGGCGTTTGACTATCTTTCGAACTATTCCGCGCAGAACTCGCTCGATGCTGCCGTATCCGCCGATGCGATTTTCCCCGGCGTCTTGGTGCCTGCGATCGACATGCATGCTTCGGCCGCAACCGCGGCGGCTCCAGCAGCCTCTACGACAAAGGTCGCGGCCGCTCCGGCGAAAGCCCCCTTCCAGCACGAGTTCCGCGTCAACTTCAATCGCGAGCAATTGTACGAAGCGATTGCGGTCGTACAGCAGCTTGATCCTCCCGGGGTGGGCGCGCGCGACTTGCGCGAATGCCTGCTGGCGCAGATTCATCATCTGCAACAGGTCCGCGGCCTGCACACGGACGAAGATTTTGCCGCGCACGCGCAGTTGCTCACCGACGCCGAAAACGTGGTCGACCAGCATCTGCATGCCATGCAGCTCAAGAACTACAAAGAAATCGCCCGCGCGCTGGGACGTCCCGCCGAGGCCATCACCCAGGTGCTTGAACTGATCCGCACGCTCGATCCGCGGCCCGGGCTTCGTTATAACGCCGTGAACGCCCGTCTGATTGAGCCCGATGTCGCGTTTGTCAAGCAAGGCGATGAGTGGCTGGTGCTGTTCAACGACGACGACGTGCCCCAGTTGCGCCTCAATCCCGGCTACAAAAAGCTGATGAACCGCGACGAAGCCGAGCGCGATGTCCGCAACTACGTGAAAGAGCGCTACAAGTCCGCCATTCAGCTCATCAAAAACATCGAGCAGCGCAAGCAGACCATCCTCAAAGTCTGCCTCTCGATTCTGGAACGCCAACATGAGTTCCTCGATCTCGGCATCGACATGCTGAAGCCGATGATGATCAAGGAAGTCGCCGAAGAAATTGGCGTGCACCCTTCCACCGTCAGCCGCGCCGTAGCCAACAAATACGTGCACACGCCGCAAGGCGTTTTCGAGTTGCGCTATTTCTTCTCGGAGAGCGTGCAAGGCCCGGAAGGCGGCGGGACGTCGCTTCTCATCCTCAAGCGCCGCGTGAAAAAGCTCATCGAAGACGAAGACCCCGCCAAGCCGCTGACCGACGACCAGATCACAGCGATTCTGCAAGGGCAGGGAATTCAGGTCACGCGCCGTACGGTCGCGAAGTATCGCGAGGACATGAAGATTCCGAGCACACACCAGCGGCGGGTGAAGAAGAAGTAGGGGCGCTTCGTCGTACGGCAAGCCGAAATCTCTTTCTCTCCGATGTTGCCAATCAAAGAGTGCGGCGTATCGATGCGAAAACAGGAATCATCACTACGGTAGCAGGCAACGGTTTTCCCCGCGTCAGCCACGCCCAGATGTAATGCTAAAAAAGTTCTAGTTGAGGAGCGATTGGGATGCGAGGTCAGGCTTCCGGTCGGTACAATTCTAACGACTATGCGCCTTTCTCATGGACTCGTTCGCTTGCTCCTCCTGGTTCTGCTGGCTCTTCCTGCATTTGCGACGCCTGGGTTCTCGTCATGGAACGGAAGTGTGCGCGACGCCGCGGGAAATCCGGTTTCTGAGGCTGTCCTCGAGTTACGCTCCCTATCGGGAGGGAGTCAATATTCGGTTCGCACCTCGGCGATCGGCTCTTTCGTTTTGCCGGCCATTGCGGCGGGGAACTACCAACTCTCTGTCAGCGCCAAGGGAGTCAGTTTCAAGTCCACGACTCCGGTCGAAATCGAAGACGGCGCCGCTCGAACGGATGGGATAGAGCTGTCGTCTCCGGAAAAGGGTCTGGTAGTCCTCGCTCGTATTGGCCCCGGCGAACAAATCGGCTCGTCCCCGCAGGCCAGCGGCGGTGAGCATCTTTCCAAGGGGGAAGTATCCAGCCTGCCTCTGAACTCGCGCGATTTCAGCAAACTTCTGCTGCTGGCCGCCGGTACCATGACCGACGCCAACGGCGCGGCGAACTTCACGCAGCAGTTTGCGGTCAACGGCCAGCGTGGCACGGCCACTGTGTTCGCCATCGACGGCGCCGACACGACTGACCCGGAGATGGGTGGCGCAACGTTCTCCAACTTCAACGTCGATGCCATTCAGGAGGTTCAGTCCAATTCGGGAGTCCTTCCCGCTGAAATCGGTCACGGCGGGGCCAGCTTCACCAACGTCGTCACCCGCTCAGGCACCAAGGATCTCCACGGCAGCGTGTTTGAGTTTGTCCGCAACGCAGCCCTGGATGCCCGCAACTACTTCGATCACGTGGGCTTGGATCACCGCCGCATCCCCCCCTTCATTCGGAACGAATTTGGCGCCACCATCGGCGGTCCCGTGACCCTTCCCGGCCATCACAACGACCGTACTTTCTTTTTCGGCGAGTATCAGGGCTTCCGCCAAATCCTCGGAACCACACAGGTTTTTCCCGTACCCACTGCGGAGGAACGACTGGGCATCGACACCATTACCTACCCGAAAACCACCGCATCTGCCGGAGATACGCTTTTCGTGCCAGTAGCCCCCGCCATCCAGCCCGTACTCGACCGCTACCCGCTGCCGAATGATCCCCAGGGCTCCTTCGGCGCACACACGTACTCGGCTTCTTCGAAGGTCACAACCCGCACGGATCAGTTTTCGGTTCGTATCGACCACCGTATCTCCGACCAAACACAACTCCTCACGCGCTTCAGCTTGAACCAAGTCAACGGGCCCGTTACCAATCCCGACCAAACGGCAATCGACCCCAGCTTTGCCATCCGCTTTTACGATCATCAGCGCAGCGCGGGCGTGACCTATACTCGGAACCTTGGTCCGCATTTTACATCGCAAACTTCGCTCGGCTACATTCGCAGCACACCGTTTTTCCCGGCGGCCAACCACACGCAGCCCGCGCTCGGCTTCGGCGATGGCCTCTATCAAAGCTTCGGCGCTCCGGCGGGCTCCATCTTCGGATCGTTTTCCAATCTCTTCCAGTTCAAGCAGGACATGACGGCGCTGCACGGCAACCACAACTTCAAGTGGGGCGTCGAGATCCGCTTTAATCGCGATTCCACCATCTTTGGCACCGCGCCCAACGGAGCTTATTCGTTTGGCGGCGGAACCGCGTACGCCCCTTACGCGATTACTTCGGCCAGCGGCCTGCACAATATCGAGCCAGGCGACCCGCTACCCGATTCGTTGACGGGGCTGCTAACCGCGACGCCCTACTCCTACAACATCAGCGCTCTGTCCGACAACACCCCCGGCGGCGCTAAGTTCGACGAGGCCGGAGTTCGCCGCGAGGCTTACAATTTCTATTTCCAGGACAACTGGAAGGCGAGTTCACGCCTTACCATCAGCTACGGTCTGCGCTACGAAGTCAACAGCCGTATCCACGAAGGCACGAAGCGGACGTCGTCGCCCTACTTCTTCGGCGCGGATGGCAAACCGACTTCCTACTGGAATCACAGCGCTACGCAGCGCTATATCCTCAACCCTCAGCCTCCCTACAACCAGGATTGGAACGGCTTTGGACCGCGGTTGGCGGTGGACTATGCTCTCTCGGATCACACTGTCGTCCACGCGGGTGGCTCCATCACCACGATAGTTCCCAATCTCTGGCAAGACAATTTCCTCACTGCTTCTATTCCTTTTGTCTTTAATCCCTTCTTTACCGCTGAGCAGGGTGCTCCGGTTCCGTTTCAAAATACCTTCGTTCCCGAAACTCTACCCACCGCTTACGATATTCACGGCCAGCCCGCCGTTCCCAACGGGAAAAGCGCTGATGCCCGTCCCAATACGGAAATCGATCTTGCGCGCTTCCAGGCTGATGTCGCCGCCAGCACTCCCGGCCATCAAACACAGCTACCCGCAGTTGCTGGCTTTGCCCGGAATTTCCAGAACGGATATATTGGCAGCTACACTCTAGGCTTCGATCACGACTTTCGCGATGTCAAAGCCACCCTCGCCTATGTTGCCACCACGGGGATCCATCTTCCCTGCGTTTTCTCTCCCAACAGCTACTCCGGTGCCGACCCCGCCTTCGCGCCCTTCACCATCTTTGATTCGACTGGCAAGAGCCGCATCGGAGGTTACGGCAACGAAAGCGTCATGACCAGTAGTTCTCATTCCTCCTACCACTCCTTGCAGGCCAGCCTATCGAAAAACTCCCCCCGCGCCGGCATCGGATTGCAAGCCAGCTACACCTATTCCAAATCACTCGACGACACCAGTTCCGTCCTCGGCGGCCTGTTCGGAACCGCCGGCGTCATCCTGCAGACTCTGCCCCAGGATCCCTGGAATCCTCGGGCCGAGAAAGGTCCTTCCACTTTCGACGTTGCGCACGTGGTGACCCTGAGCTGGATCCAGTTATTGCCGCTGAATCGTGTGAGCTTTCTTCGCTCACTCCCTCGTCCGCTTACGACGGGGTGGCAGTTCTTGAACATTACGACGTTAACCACCGGGTCCCCGTTCACGGTGTATTCGGGGGTGCAGCAGACCGGTGCTGGAGCGGGCGGCACGGATCGGCCCGATCTGGTTAAGATGCCGCGCTTCTCTACTCGCCGTGCCGTGCGAGCCGACTACTTCGGATTGGGCGCGGAAAACGCGTCATTCTTTTCCATTCCGATCAACCTGCCCGGCGGTACCGGCCCCAACCAGGGCCGCTTCGGAACGCTCGGACGCAACACGTTCCGAGGACCTGCCTTCCATGATTTCGATTTCGCCCTGGTCAAGGACACGTCGTTCGGCCATCGGTCGAACGGTGAACTGGGTACGCTGGAATTTCGCGCCGAGTTCTTCAACGTATTCAATCTGGTGAATTTTGGATTGCCCTCGAATATTGTGCGCGGGAGTGGATTTGGAATCATCAGTAAGACTGCGGGGTCGTCGCGCCAGGTGCAGTTCTCGGTGAAGATAATTTTCTGAAAACGTCGAGCCGTTCATCCAAAATTGCCGGGCGGAGCTGCCGGTCGCGAGACGGAAGTACGTTTACGTAGCGAGTGTCCGTCCGGACCCTGGTGTTTTTCGCGTTGGGGTGGGAGACCACAGACTCATCAAAGTGGTGAGCCTCAAGGGATTTCGCGTGGGGGATCGTTTTGGAGAGCGGTTCTGTTTCGGTCCCGACAGGCCCCGACGACGAGCCTCTGCTTCTGCGCGACACGGGCGGTGGAACCGAGGTTTATGCGCTGAAATGGGGATGCGCCATGAGCACAACTGTGTGCGCCATAGAGCAAGTTGGCTGCTGCCCGTGAGCATCGAGGCGTCGCGCGTTGGTTCTCCAGCTATAGCACCATCGGGCGCTCCACACCCCCGCCAAACGGTGTACTCTGAAGTTGCAATCGCGATCTCGACGAACCGGAGGGTGACCGTGAACGTGGAATACACCGGTAGGCATTTTGAGATTACTCCTGCCATCAAGAAGAGCGTCGAAACTGGTCTGGATAAAATCAGGAAAATCCTGGGTGGTGTGTTTGAAGCCAGTGTGATTTTGGCGATGGAAAAGCACCGTCACCGGGCGGAGATAACGATTACGCCGCGCAACGGGACGATTGTCGGAGCGTCCGAGTCTACCGAGATGGTGGTGGCCGTCGGCGAGGCGCTGGAGCATCTGGAAAAGCAGGCGCTGAAGCATCGGGCGAGGTCGCGGACCAAGAAGCGGCATCCGAAGGACGTCAAGAATTGGGACTTGGCCACCAAAGTTGCTCGCAACGGCGCCGGAGATAGTGCGATCGCCGGAATTCTCCCGGCGGGTAAGAACGGGTCCACCGTGTCCCTCGTTGTGCATAAGTTTCAGGCCAAGAGCAAAGCCTCCGAAGTGCACGTGGTGCCGGCAGTGGATTCGGTGGCGATGCGTCCGATGACACTGGAGGAAGCAGTGAAAGAAGCGCACTTTCGGGATCGGGACGTTTTTGTCTTCCGCGACCGCAAGGGCAAGGTTAAGATTCTCCACCGTACCCGCGATGGGAAAATGGAATTGATCGAAGCGCCTTGAACCCTGCCGGGATTTCCTGCGGACCCGAATGGGACTTGGTGTGACTGGGGTTCGACATCGCTATGCAGGGTGCTTCTCGGGCGCCCGTCGAGGCCGGGGCCTGTCCCTTGGGTCAGGGATGTAACGGACCCTTCGCCGGTCACTGATTCTCCCAGAGTCGCTGCGTGCAATACTTCCGTAACTTGTTGATTCTGCTGGGGCAGAGTTACTGTCTTTTCAAGCAATTCATCCTTCTGGCCGTAGGAACTCTCCCTAAGCTCTTGGTGGGAAAGCACTTAGGTTTCGTGGATTCCCCTTAGGAGGCGTTATGAAGTGGACTGCAAATCGAGGACTAGCGGTGCTCGCAGTGGTGGTGTTCCTGGCAGGATCGGCGGTGGCAGCGAATTTTGTATTGCAGTGGACCGGTCACGGCGTGAATCTTAGCGTTCCCGAACCGGTAAGTCTGGCGTTAGCCGGAGTGGGATTAGTTTGGCTGAGCCAGAGCCTGGTGCGGAAGTTCGGCAAGGCTTAGAGGCTTCCTAGCTTAGAAAGTCTTCCTAGCAAGGTTACAGAAAGGCGCCTTTCGGGGGCGCCTTTCGATTTTGCGGCGAAATGCTAACATCGCTCATGTCCCTGCGGAAAATCTCAGACAAGCTGAAGAAAGAGCTGGGGAAGGTGCGGCCTGCTCGGGCGGGGAAACGCCCGCGGCATGAGGAAAAGGCGCCGGAAAAGCGAGCCACCGAGCTGGTCATCATCACCGGGATGAGTGGTTCGGGGAAGGCCTCGGCATTAAAGGCCTTTGAGGACCTCGGCTACTACTGCTCGGACCATTTGCCGGTTGATCTGACACCGCAGTTCGCCCAACTCGTGCTGGCGTCGAAGGAGATCGAGCGCGGGGCGCTCGTGGTGGATGTACGCGAGGGGAACGCGCTGGAGAAATTCCCTCGGATTCTGAAGGAAGTCCGCAAGCTGCTGCCGGTGCGAGTGGTGTATCTGGAAGCCAGCGACGCAGTACTGCTGCGGCGCTATAGCGAAACGCGGCGTCCGCATCCTCTAGGAACCGATGCGCCCGTGCGTTCGTCGCTCAAAGCCGAACGGAAGTGGCTGGGGCCGATTCGCAAGCTAGCCGACATCGTCATCGACACCTCCAAGTTCAACGTTCATGAGCTGCGCGCGCATGTGCTCGAACAGTTCACCAAGAAGACGACCGGTAAGGGAATTCTCGTCTCGGTCGTGAGTTTTGGCTTCAAGCAAGGCGTGCCGGAGGATGCCGATCTGGTGTTTGACGTTCGCTTCCTGCCGAACCCCCACTTTGTTCCGGAATTCAAGCCCCTGACCGGGCGGCATCCCAAAGTGGCGGCGTATATCCGTTCGTTCCCGCAAACGCAGGAGTTCTTGCGGCGGATTTCGGAGATGATGATCTACCTCATGCCGCACTATGTGCGCGAGGGCAAGAGTTATCTGACGACTGCGATCGGCTGTACCGGCGGGCAGCACCGCTCGGTGATGATGGCGGAAGAATTAGGGAAGTCCTTGCGCAAGGCCGGGTATCGGGTGAAGGTCTCGCACCGCGATATGCCGAAGTAACGATGTCGTGGCCTGCATTCGGGCCAGACACCGGTGCCTCTGTCTACCGGCAACGGCAGCATCTACAAACTGACTTCCGCCAACGTGTTTGCAGCATTTCCGTTTCCGAACCCCCCGGTGGATGGGGACTGGCCCAGCTCCACGCTGATTCAGAATAGGAACGGACTGGTCCTGGGGAATAACCCCCTCTGGCGGGGGAGGCTCCTGCCCCAACCTAGGCCAAGGCACTTTCTTCGGCGTAGCTACGGGCGACGCCCCGTTTGTGAAGCTGGAGCCGACGGAAAAGACGGGCTTGGTAGGCGCGAGCGTGGGCATGTTTGGGCAGGGCTTCAGGAGTACCTCGGTGGTGAAATTTGGGGGCGTGGTGGCTACGCCCGTGATCCTGTCGGGATCGACCTACCTGACGGCTAGGGTGCCTTCGGGAGCGCATACGGGTGTGGTTACAGTCACGACAGGCGCGACTACGCTCACGAGTCCTCAGACCTACAAAGTGAAGCCGAAGATCACCAGCTTTACCCCAACGAGCGGTCGGGCGACAACGCTAGCGACGATTGCTGGCAGCGGGCTGGTGCATGCGACTGCCGTGAAATTCGGTGAAGTCGGACACGCAGGTGACAGCCGCTGTGCCAGCCGTAGTCGCGGCAGGAGCAGTGGCGATCTCGATCGTAACCCCGGGCGGAACTGCCGCCAGCCCGACGAAGTTCACGGTGCACTGAGGGCAACACATTCGTTTTGATGTTGTTTCGTCGCGCCCTGGGGGTCGTCGACGAAGACAGGCCTGCAGCTGTACGCTCGCAGGCCTGGTTTGTCTAGTCCGAACGAACTTCGAAACTCGGCACCGTCGAGGCAGAGTAGAATAGCGGTTTGCATCGATTCTTGGGCAAATCCGTGAGTGGCGCATGAGGCAGCGAACGCGGCTCTTGCGCTACCTGGTCCCGTATTGGTGGCAGCTCGTTCCTGGGCTGTTGCTGATGGCCGGAGTTGGACTACTGGACGCGTTCCGTGTTCTATTGATGCGGCCGGTGTTTGATGGAGTCCTAAATCCGGGCGAAGTTACTCACACCATTCCTCTTTTCAAGATGCCCTGGACGGGCCAGGAAATCCATTTAGAGCGGTTTGTTCCCTCACATTTTCAGAATGTGTGGACGGTGGTGGCGTTTTCGCTGGTGGCTTCCACAGTCTTGAAAGCGCTGTGCGACTACGTGGGAACCTACCTCGTGAACTACGCCGGGTTTGGCATGATCACCGACCTGCGCGATGAGCTCTACAACGGCACGCTCAAGCGGTCGGCTGCGTTTTTTCAGAAACATTCCACGGGAACGTTGTTGTCGGCGCTGATTAACGACATTGAGCGCGTGCAGTACGCCATGTCCAGCGTTCTGGCGGAGTTCTTACAGCAATTCTTCACCTTCATATTTCTGGCCATTGTGGTGGTCGTGACCGGGAAGCGGCTGGCGTGGATCCTGGTTTTGTTCATTCCCGTAATTCTCTATTCGGCGCGGAAAATCGGCCGAGAAGTGCGCACGACGACGCGGAGCGGGCAGGACAAGTTGGCGGAGATCCAAAACATCCTGCACGAGACGATTACCGGAAACCGGATCGTCAAAGCGTTCAGCATGGAGAACTGGGAGATAACGCGTTATCGCGAGGCGGCGCGGCGGCTCTTCCGGGCGAATTTGCGGTCGGTGGCGGCGGCGGCGTTGAGTTCTCCATTGATGGATACGCTAGGGGCGATTGCCATTGCTTTGCTGCTGAAGCTGGGGCGTGAACAGATCTTGCATCAAGCGCTGACGACGGGATTGTTTTTTGCTTTTATTATTGCGGTGTTCAAGATGTATGACCCGGTACGGAAATTTGCGCAGCTGAACAACAATTTTCAGCAGGCGGTGGGAGCTTCGGCCTCGATTTTCAAGTTTTTGGATACCGACGACGAAGTCAAGGAAAAGCCCGGGGCAGCGACGCTGGGCGATTTCCGCGAGTCCATCCGCTTCGAGAACGTCGGATTTTCCTACCGCGCCGATGGCGATGAGGCGCGGGAAGTGCTTCACGGGATTAACCTGGACGTCCGGCGCGGAGAAGTCGTGGCTGTCGTCGGGTCCAGCGGGGCGGGGAAGAGCACGCTGGTGCACCTGATTCCTCGGTTCTTCGATGTCACCAGCGGAAGGCTGACGGTGGATGGGCGGGACGTCCGCGACATTACGCTGGCCTCCTTGCGGGCACAGGTCGGTATCGTGACCCAGGAGACAGTGCTGTTCAACGACACCCTGCGAAATAACATTGCCTACGGACAGCCGAATGTTCCGCGGGAACGGGTGGAAGCGGCTGCGAAAGCGGCCCTGGCGCACGACTTTATCCAAACCCTGCCCAATGGATACGATACGGTCATTGGCGAGCGTGGGGTGCGCCTCTCTGGGGGAGAACGCCAGCGGCTGGCCATCGCGCGGGCGATTTTGAAGAATGCTCCCGTGCTCATCTTGGATGAGGCGACTTCGGCTCTGGACACGGAGTCGGAGTCGCTGGTGCAGGCAGCGTTACAAAATCTGATGACCGGACGGACGGTGCTGGTGATTGCGCACAGGCTTTCGACCGTGAGGCGGGCGGACCGGATTGTGGTGCTGGAGGGCGGGACGATCAGCGACATCGGCCCGCATGAGGAGTTGATGCAGAAGCTGGGGACGTACCGGCGGCTCTATGAGCTGCAATTTGAGGAAGTGGGGTCGTAAATCTGGCGACACCTGAGGATAGACGTTACCAAAGGTTCCTCCCTGATCTTGGGTCCGTGTGACGTAGATTTCGGAGCATGAAGGTATGGCGATTCGGTCCATGACAGGCTATGCGCGGGTGGTCGGGAAGGTAGAGGGTGGGCGTGTCTTCACGCTTTCGTTGAAGTCCGTGAATCATCGTTTTCTGGATTTGCAGTTTCGATTGCCGTCGGAGAGCGACGGTCTGGAGATGAAGTTGCGTCGCGTCCTCAAGGAAAAGTTGATCCGCGGACACGTTGATGTGACGGTGGCACTCGATCGCGCGGGGGAAGATGGGGCGGCGGTCGAGTTGGTGGTGAACAAGGGAATTGTCGGCGGATATGTGCAGGCGTTTCGCGCCGCGGCCAAAGAGTTTGGAGTGTCAGGCGAACCGGATATGAACGCCATCCTGCGCCTGCCGGGCGCGATGGAGACCGCCGCCCCGAAAGTTGGCGACGCCCTCGATGGTGCGGTGTTGGCTTGTCTGCCGGAAGCCTTGGAGCGGTTGAATGCTATGCGGGAGGAAGAAGGCTCGGCCACGGCGCGCGAACTACGGGACCGCATGGAGCGCCTGCTCAGGGCAGTGGCGGAAGTCGGAAAGTATCGCTCTTCGGTTCAAAAAGTCTACCTCGAACGGCTGCAAACGCGCATGACGGAGCTGATTGGGGCGCAAGCCGATCCGGCGCGGGTATTGCAGGAAGTGGCTCTATTAGCGGACCGGAGCGACATCCAGGAAGAATTGGTGCGCTTGCAAAATCACGTCGATCACTTTCTGGGAGTGCTCGAAGCAGGCGGAGAAGCGGGAAAGCAGCTCGACTTCCTGCTGCAAGAAATGAACCGGGAAGCGAACACCATGCTCTCCAAAACCTCCGGCTTGGTAGGCGAGGCGATGAAGATTACCGAAATTGGACTGGTGATAAAGTCGGAAATTGAAAAGACCAAAGAACAGGTGCAGAACCTGGAATGACGATTGTCTACATTATTTCTGCGCCTTCTGGTTCCGGCAAGTCCACGTTGGTCAACGAAGTCCGGCGGCTCGTGCCGGGCTTGGACTTTTCCGTTTCCTACACCACCCGCGCTCCCCGCGGCAGCGAGCAGGAAGGGCGCGAATACTACTTTGTGAGCCGTCCGGACTTTACCGCCAAGATCCGTAAAGGCGAGTTCCTGGAATACGCTGAATTCGACGGAAATATGTATGGCACCTCCCGCCGCTTCCTGCGCGAGGCCACCCAGAGGGCTCACGATTTGGTTCTGGATATCGACGTTCAAGGAGCGAAACAGATTCGCCAGCAAGTCACCGATGCCGTCAGCATCTTCATTCTTCCTCCGAATCGCCAAACCCTGGAGTGGCGGCTGCGCAATCGCAGCCAGGATAAGGAAGACGTAATTCAGCGCCGCTTGGTTACCGCCCGACGAGAGATTGCGAACTTCGGGGAGTACGACTATATACTGGTAAATGACCGGCTGGAGCAGGCGGCGGATGAGCTGAGGGCTGTGGTTCAGGCCGAACGATTGCTGCGGGCGGGGCGGGAATTGACGGAAGAAGAGAAGCGGCTGGCGGTGATGGCAGAACGTTGTCGGTTGGTCAACATGCGCGAGTGGGCGCAGCGGATCGTAGATTCGTTTCTAGACGGTGCAGGCTGAGAGGGCCTACAAACTAATGGGATCGATGGGAAAAGACGGAGGCAACATGCGGTTGATGGATGGCTTCGACAGTAACTATCGCTTCATTATTGTGGCGGCGCGGCGGGCGCGGCAATTGCAGTCGGGCGCACCAACGTTGATCGACACCAGTTCGAGGAAGCCCTGCAGGATCGCGCAGGATGAAATCCGGGCGGGGAAAGTGCACTGGGAACTGACGCCGGAGGAGAAACATGCGGTGATGGCGGACCCGGTGGCGCTGGATGTGACACTGCCGGAGAACTAAGCTCCGGGGACGGACCTCCAGGGTCTGCGGTCTATCAGCCATGAAGATTGCGCTCGGAGTTAGCGGCGGGATTGCGGCGTATAAGGCAGCGGAGATTGTGCGCCTATTACAGGACCGCGGCGTGCGCGTGCAAGTGATTATGACGCGGGCAGCGCAGGAGTTTGTCCGACCACTGACATTTGCGGCGCTGTCGGGCGAAAAAGTCATTACAGATTTGTTCGGTGCCGGGGCAGAGGAGCCGAATCTGGATTCCGCCGTAGAACATATCGGAGTAGCGCAGTCGATTGATGCGCTGGTGGTCGTGCCCGCGACTGCTGATATTTTGGCCAAGTTCGCGGGCGGCTTGGCGACGGATTTCCTTACCACTACCTTTCTCGCAACTAAAGCTCCTGTTGTCGTCGCTCCGGCGATGAACGTGAACATGTGGGAGCATCCGGCGACGCAGGCGAACCTAGCCGTGCTGCGAGGGCGCGGTGTACGCATTGTCGAACCGGACAGCGGATATCTGGCCTGCGGGATGACCGGCCCGGGTCGTCTGGCTGCGAACGAAGCCATTGTGGACGCCATTCTGGAGACGCTCGGGGTGACGCAGGATTTAGCTGGTAGGACTGTGCTGATTACGGCAGGGCCTACGCGGGAGAAGATCGATCCTGTACGGTATCTGACGAATCGATCGAGCGGGCGCATGGGATTTGCTTTGGCGGAAATGGCTTTGAGGCGCGGGGCGCGGGTTCTGCTGGTTTCAGGCCCAGTGACGATTGCGCCGCCTGCCGGCGCGGAGGTGACGCCGGTGGAGACGGCGGCGGAGATGCGAGAGACGGCGCTACGGTTACTGCCAGAATCGCAGCTCGTGATTATGGCGGCGGCGGTGGGGGACTATCGGGCGAAGGATCCCTCCGAACAGAAGATCAAGCGCAAAGGCCCCATGATGTTGGAGCTGGAGCCCAATGTCGATATTCTGGCGGAACTCTCGCGGCGGAAATCCGGCCAAGTGATCGTTGGATTCGCTGCTGAAACAGAGAATGTCCTCGAGAATGCGCGCAAGAAACTGGCTTCGAAGGCGCTGGATGCGATTGTGGTGAATGACGTTTCCCGCGAAGGGATTGGCTTTGATTCGGAGCGCAACGCGGTGACGATTCTGACCCACGCGGATGTGATCGAAGTTCCGGAGATGTCGAAGCGCGACGTGGCGCAGCGCGTACTAGACGCAGTGGCTGGATTGCGGGCGACCCCAGTCGCAACTGCTTGAGTTTAGAAGACGACCAGTGTCACTTTGAGGTTAGCTTCAGCGCGGTTGGGTGCTTGGGCTGATAGAGACCGATCTCGCCTCCTCCTGGAAGCGGAATTCTGCTAAGTGAGCCCCATCTTTCTTCTTGCACACGCGAACATTGAATGCCCTTCTGATAGAGCGTTCTAAGCTCAGATTCGAGATCGTCGCACATGAAGTAGAGTTCGTGCCGCTTTTCCTCTCCGGAAGTCTTTTCAGCGGGATGTACCGCCACTTCCGCTGGCGGCAGGGCAAAGATCAGCCATCCGTGTCCCGCGTCCACGGATCCAAATCCGAGAACGTCCCGCAAGAAGGCGCGATCGGCGCTCGCATCACTGCTGTATAGGATAACGTGCGCACCAGAGACCATGCCTGTCCTCCCTTGCTCGCATGATTTTGCCACAGGCGGAGCCTTGCGGCCAGTGTGAGTCCGCGGCACGACTAGTCGCTTCGACGACCTGATAAACTTCTCTATCCATGTCTCAGACGCTCAGTCCTCAGATGAAGGAAGCCCTGGCGGCTCGGGTGCTTTATTACCGCGAGATGGGGATTTACGATTTCTATCGCAGGGAGGGTGGGTTTGCGTTGAGCCTAGACGAAACGAGTGCGGATATTGAGGCGAGCCTGCGGTCACAAAGTTCCTTTGCACTTCATCCTGTAGAAGAGCGAGATGAAATGGCTCGAAAAACGGTAGCGGCGCCGGTGGCGTCGGATGTAACGCTGGTTGTGTCGAAGGCGGAAAAGGATGTTAAAGACCCGGTTACAGCGCTCAAGATGATTCGCGAGGACATCGGCGACTGCAAGCGCTGCAAGTTGTCCCAGCAGGGGCGAAAGCAGATTGTGTTTGGAGTGGGTGATCCCCGGGCGGAACTGATGTTTGTGGGCGAGGCACCGGGCGCGGACGAAGATCAGCAGGGCGAGCCGTTCGTGGGGCGAGCCGGACAGTTGCTCAACAACATGATCAAAGCCATGGGCATCGCGCGCGAGCAAGTGTATATCGCGAACGTGGTGAAGTGCCGTCCACCGTCAAATCGCACGCCGGAGAGGGATGAGTGCGATACGTGCTCGCCGTTCCTGATGCGGCAAATTGCGGTAGTACAGCCAAGGGTGATCGTGGCCTTAGGTGCGGTGGCGGCAAAGAATCTGCTGGCCGTGCAATCATCGCTCGGAGATTTGCGCGGACGGTGGTTTGAGTATCGCGGATGCAAGCTGGCGGTGACGTACCATCCGGCGTTCCTGTTGCGTGATCCCCGGCAAAAGGCAGAGGCGTGGAAGGATTTGCAGATGGTGATGAAGGAGTTGGGGTTGAAGCCACCGGCGAAGAGCGACTCGAAGAACGAGACGAACAGCGAAGCTTAAGTCGTTGTCCCCAACGTGATTTATCCTTGCAAGGCGTGTCTGAAGAACTCCAAGAACAATTGACACTATCGCCGCCGCCGACCAGGACGGTTGAGGAGAGACTCGCCTTCTGCGACGTGGCCTTGCCGGTGCCTGTGGATACTGTGTTTACGTATCGGGTGCCGGAGGGCTTGTCGCCGTTGGTTGGCGGGCGCGTACTGGTCCCGTTCCGGCAGCAGCGCTTGTCGGGCATTGTGGTGGAGTTACATGGCCGCGCACCGTCGGTGACGGCGAAGAACGTCCTCAGTGTCCTCGATGCAGCTCCAGTGCTGGATGAGGCGCTGCTGAAGTTGGGGCGATGGATCGCGGATTATTATCTCGCGCCGCCCGGTGAAGTCCTGCGGACGATGTTGCCGCTCGGGGCGGAGTTCCAGAAGACGATAGCGTACCGCATCACCGAGACGGGACAGATGGCGCTGCATTCGGCGGGCATGATGGGGTCATCGAAGCGGGCACAACGGCCGCCGGAAGAGCAGATGATCGAGTTCCGCGTACTCGATTACTTAGCCGCGCGCGATTGGGTGAAAGAAGCGGCGTTGCGGAGCGCGACGGGAGCGTCGACAAGCCGGATGGCACGCGATCTTCTGGCTGGGATGACGCGAAAGGAATGGATCGAGCGGCGGGACTTCTCGGACGCGAAAGACGCGGCGCGAGTTGTGCAGATCGCTGTGTTGAAGAGCGAAGAAGGAAAGCTGAATGCGAATCAACGAACCTTGCTGGTTGCCTTGTCGGAGACTGGAGGCAGATTGCCTGCGCAATCGCTTCGCGAACTTGCGGTGCCTCGTTCCACGTTAGCGACGCTAGTCAAGCGCGGACTTGTGGATCTGCTAGAAGAGCCCGCTCAGTTCGCGGCGCCGCAATTCAAGCCGCGCCGCTCGCCTTTTGATTTTCAGCTGACAGCGGCTCAGAGGAACGCAGTCGACACGATCCGCGCAGCCGTGGACGGACGTGAGTTTCGCGGAGTCCTATTGCATGGTGTAACCGGCTCGGGCAAGACGGCAGTGTATTTGACCGCCATGCATGCCGTCCTGGAAGCGGGGAGATCGTCGATCTTGCTGGTGCCGGAGATCGGTTTGACGCCTGCGGTCGCGGCGGACTTGCATCAGATTTTTGGAGAGGAAGTCGCGATCCTGCACTCCGCTCTGACCGGGAAGGAGCGGGCCGAGCAATGGCATCGCATCCGCCGAGGTGAGGCGCGGGTGGTGGTGGGTACACGCTCAGCCATCTTCGCGCCTGTTCCAGACCTGGCGCTCATTCTGGTGGATGAAGAGCAGGATTCATCGTATAAGCAAGAAGAAACTCCCCGATACCACGCCCGCGATGTCGCCGTGATGAGGGCGAAGATGTCGGGAGCGGCCGTCGTTCTGGGCTCGGCAACACCATCGCTGGAGTCGTACTTCAACGCCTTGCCAAGGAAGGGCGCACCTAGCAAGTATGCCTTGATCGAACTGCCGGATCGCGTAGAGTCGCGTCCACTTCCGGAAGTGGAAATATTGGACATGCGGCAAGAGTTCCAGGAAACTGGCCAGGAGCAGGTGGTTTCGCGCAAGCTGCACGCGGAAATCGCAGAGCGTCTGGAGCGCAACGAGCAGGTCATGGTCTTACTGAACCGGCGCGGATATTCTCCTGTCGTGCTGTGTCGGTCGTGCGGAAAGACACTGGAGTGCATCAACTGCGCCATTGCAATGACGCATCACAAGCGCTCGCATCGCATGGAGTGCCATTACTGCGGATACACGGCTCGCGTGCCGGAGAACTGCGCGCACTGTGGCAGCGAGTATGTCTATTTCCTGGGGACCGGGTCCGAGAAGCTCGAAGAGTTGCTGCACGGGATGTTTCCGCGCGCGCGCATCGCCCGACTGGATCGCGATACCGTGCGCGGACGCTATGATTTCGAGCGAGTTCTGGGCGCGTTGAATGCAGGCGAACTCGATATCCTGGTGGGCACGCAGATGATCGCCAAGGGGCATGACGTTCATGGTGTGACCCTCGTAGGCGTGGTGGGGGCCGATACAGCGTTAGGACTGCCGGATTTCCGCGCAGCCGAACGAACATTTCAATTGCTCACGCAAGTCGCGGGCCGGGCAGGCCGGGGAGACAGTCCTGGCAAGGTCGTGCTGCAGACGTTTTTCCCCGATCACTACGCCGTTCAATACGCCGCACGCCATGATTACAGCGGCTTTTACGACAAGGAACTGCGTTTCCGGAGCTGGATGCATTACCCTCCCTACAGCGCCCTGTCGAATGTTCTGGTGCGCGCCGCCAAACTTGACGACGCGCTGCGCTGGTCAGGAACGTTGGGTAAATGGTTCGAGACGACACGGCATGAAGGCGTTCGAGTGCTGGGCCCGGCGGCGGCGCCCATCGTGCGGCTCAAGCAGGATTTTCGTTATCACTTTGTCTTGAAGTCCGAGAGCCGGGAGAAGATGAACCGCTTGCTACGCGCGATGCTGGCGCACGCCGCTGTGGAAAAGATTCCGCGCACCAATCTGGTGGTGGATGTGGATGCGTTGTGGCTGATGTAACAAGTTTGAGCCGCATCTCCCTCTGTACGGAACGAAAGTTACTTGCGAGTGCTGGGGATCACTTGTCGCCCGTTAGAATTGAAGCGACACGCCCGCACCCAAAGTGCCGTCAAGAATCGATTTAATACGGAGAGGTGAATGAAGCCAAAGCAAAACACGCCGGTGATTGCGTATTTCTCCATGGAGATTGCGCTGGATCCGAACATTCCAACCTATAGCGGCGGCTTGGGAATGCTGGCGGGTGACACGCTACGCTCGGTGGCGGACTTGGCTGTGCCGCTCGTCGCGGTTTCGCTCGTGTATCGCCGAGGGTACTTTCGGCAGCATCTCGACGGGAACGGACAGCAGACCGAGCAGCCGCAGCCATGGGATCCGGATCGCACGCTCGAGGCTGTAGACGCACGGGCGACGGTGGAGATTGAAGGACGGCAGGTCACGGTGCGTGCCTGGAAGTACACAGTGATCGGTGTCACGGGGGCGACCGTAGCGGTGTATTTGCTGGACACGGATTTGCCCGAGAATGCACCCCAAGATCGAGAACTGACGAATTCGTTGTATGGTGGGGATTCGCACTATCGGCTCTGTCAGGAGATTGTGCTGGGGCTGGGCGGGCTGCAGATCCTGCAACAGATGGGGTACAACGTACTGCGCTATCACATGAATGAAGGCCATGCGGCGCTGCTGGCCTTGGGCTTGCTGGAAAGACGCCTCAGTCAGAGCTTTGCAGGCCGCGTGAAGCAACTGGACGTCGACAGCGTGCGCAGCCTGTGCATCTTTACAACACACACGCCGGTTCCGGCGGGCCATGATGAATTCACGCGCGAGCTTGCCGAGCATGTTCTTGGCACGGAGCGAACGGCGCTGCTCACCGAAGCCAGCGTGTGGAAGGGCGATGTCCTGAACATGACTTACTTGGCGCTGCAATTCTCGGGCTACGTCAATGGAGTTGCTATGCGGCATGGAGAGGTATCCAGGGACATGTTCCCGGCGTACGTAATCAGTGCCATCACCAATGGCGTCCATGCGCTGACCTGGGCGGCGCCGTCATTCAAAGAGCTGTTCGACCGCTACATTCCAGCCTGGCGCACGGATAACAACTACCTGCGATATGCCATCAGTATTCCGCTGGAAGATATCCGCGAAGCGCACGTGCGCGCCAAGAAGCGGTTGTTCGGTGAGATCAAAGAACGCATGGGCGTGGAGCTTGATCCCAATGTCTTCACCATCGGATTTGCCCGGCGCGCCAGCACGTACAAGCGTGCGGCGTTATTGTTTCAAGATCCGGAACGGCTACGCCGGATCGCCCGCGAGATCGGACCGATTCAACTGGTCTATGGCGGCAAGGCGCACCCGCGCGACGAAGGCGGCAAAAAACTGATTCGCGACGTGTTTGGCGGTGCGTCCTCGGTGAAGGACGTGATTCGCACGGTATATGTTGAAAACTACGACATGCACTGGGGGGCACTCATCACCGCTGGCGTGGATGTGTGGCTGAACAATCCCATGCGCCCGCAAGAAGCCTCCGGCACTAGCGGCATGAAGTCGGCCCTGAATGGCGTGCCCAGCTTCAGTGTGCGTGACGGCTGGTGGATTGAAGGACACATTGAAGGCGTAACGGGATGGTCGGTAGGGAACTCTGAAGACGAGGAAGATCACGAGTCCGAAGTGAACTCCCTGTATACAAAGCTTGCCACCGATATAGTCCCGATGTATTACAGGCAACCGGAGCGCTACGACAACGTAATGCGCATGTCGATTGCTCTGAATGCGTCGTTCTTTAACACGCAGCGCATGGTGCAACAGTATGTCTCAAACGCCTATAAAGTGCGAGGGGAAGGCCGGCCGGCGGTGCCACGTAAGGGCGAAGCTGAGTAATTCCAACTGCCCCGGTCGCTTCAGTTGCCTTGTGTTTATCTGGCAAAGAGTGTGTGGAAAGCGTCCGCCGCGCGAAGGCCGTTGATCGGAACAGGCGTGATGGCAGCCAGCAAAACTAAGACCATGAGGAGCGCAAGCATCTTGCGTTTTCGATCCAGGCCCGGCCACGGGGGAACCGGAGGATGCTGCCATCCAGTGGTGAGTAAGACGATTGCCCAGAGCCACCATCCCAGCCACTGCAATCCCATCGGAATTAACGCACCCGCTGTGAGGAGGGTGATCCACCGGTGTCCGCGAGGGAAGACTGCGTAGATAATGTGGCCTCCGTCCAGTTGGCCTCCGGGAAGAAGGTTGAGCGAAGTTACGACCATGCCCACCCAGGCGGCGAAGGCGATGGGATGCAGGTAAACGCGGTCGAGACTTAGGAGGTGCACCGGAGCACGGGTGAGAGCAGCGAGAATGTGTTGTGCTGCGTTAAAGATGAAGGGGTGGCCGAACTCGATGTCGGGCGGAACCACAAAAGGCGGTCTCGGTTTGGAAAGGCTGAGTCCCAGGAATACAGCGGATAGCGCGGGAACAAAGCCAGCGATGGGTCCGGCAATTCCAATATCGAAGAGAGCAGTGCGCGAGCGGATGGCGCTGCGGATGCGGATGAACGCGCCCATGGTGCCGGCCAAGCTGGGAAATGGAATGAAATAGGGTAGGCTGGCCCAAACCCGGTATCGCAAGCAGCAGAGGTAGTGACCCATTTCGTGACAGAGCAGGATCAGCAGGAGCGTTGCGGAAAAGGGAATTCCAAGTAAAAGGCGCGCGGGGTGCTGGAGAACCCATTGCCAGGGGAAAAAGGGAGCGGCATGGTCGTCGGCTGAATACGCAGCGAAATTGTTCTGGAAATTGAATTGCATCCCGGCTCCGACGGTGAGCGTCGTCATAACGGTGGCCAACAGCAACAACGCGTGCAGCCAGTAGCACTCTCGCACGGGGTGCACGACTGTGACTTCGGCGGCTACGGGCAGGAGCGGCGTGAGGCGCGGAGCCAAATCGGAGGTAGTCTCGGGTATCGGATCGGACATTCGTTCGGACATCAGTTCGGACATCAAGTTGGGACGTGCGCTTCGACGGTAAATCGACGACAATTCAGCGTTTCAGCGGGTTCTATGAACACTGTAACGGAGAGTGAATGCCCTGCGCCAGTTGGCGCAAAAGCTGGCTAGACTTGAGAGAGGTGCAACCTCTCGCGGACGATGCGGAGAACCTTGCCGTGGGTTTCGATCGGCGTTCCCCGGGCATCGATTAGGGCAACGCGCTTGGGTTCGCGTTCGGCAATTTCGAGAAACTTATCGTGGACGCGGCCAAAGAACGCCCGACTCTCCTGTTCGAAGCGGTTTTCATCGGCGTGTCCAGCAGCAGCCGTGACGAGATTACGATGCTTCGCTCGGGACAGGCTGACGGTGAGGTCGCAATCGAGTAACAGTGTCAGATCTGGCTGGATGTTGTCGCAAAGAACGCGATGCATGGCCAGGACGATTTCGCTGCCGAGCTCACGTCCTCCGCCCTGGTAGGCCTCCGTCGAATCCGTAAAACGGTCGCAGAGGACGTAGTGGCCCGCTGTCAGTGAAGGCAAGATCAACTCTTGCAAATGCTGGGCGCGAGCCGCGAACATCAATGCCATCTCGGTACGCGTGCCGAGGCCATGGGTTGCAGAGTCCAGCAGCATGTGGCGGATAGATTCTCCAATGGACGTGCCGCCGGGTTCCCGCGTCAGTAGCACTTCCAGACGCAGGGAGCGCAGCTCTCCCGCCAACTTCTCAATCTGTGTACTTTTGCCGGAACCATCCAGCCCTTCAAACGTGATGAAGAGCCCACGTGTTTTCACGGGGTTATGGTAGCAGGGCGGAATGCGTGTTGCGAATCTCCCTCCAGTCGCGCTGGCGCTGCGTGCACTGATATATTCGAGGGTCCATCATGCTCGACTGTTGGCTTTTAGGAGATCGAAAAAATGAAATGGTCCCAGTTGTTCGTCCCTGTCTTGAGTCTGATGTTTTCTCCGTGGGCTGTCGCGGAGACGAAAGGGGCGGTTGCGAAACCTGCGCCCACAATCACCGTGGCGCTGGATGCCACAGAAGCGCCACGTAAGATTCTTCACGCCAGGCTGACAATTCCCGCAAAACCGGGTTCGCTGACTCTTTACTATCCCAAATGGATCCCCGGCGAGCATGAGCCGTCGGGGCCGATCGCCAACTTGACCGGCCTACACTTCCGCGCCAATGGCCAAGAACTCACGTGGAGGCGTGATCTTCTGGATGCATGGACGTTTCATGTGGATGTGCCTGCTGCCGCGAGCAGCGTGGACGCGGCGCTCGACTATCTTTACCCGGCGGTGCTCGAAAGTGGGTTCAGCTCGGGATCGTCGGCGACGGAAAAGATGGCGGTGATCAGTTGGAACCAGGTCCTGCTCTACCCGGCCGGGTGGACGTCGGATGAGTTGAAGTTTGAGGCATCGATGCGCATCCCTGCTGGTTGGAAGTTTGCCTCTCCTTTGTCGGTCGCATCGCAGGAGGGTGCAGAGGTTCGCTTCGCGCAGGCGTCGTTGACCACTCTGGTCGATTCTCCGGTGTTGACTGGCCAATACATGCGTATGGAGCCCACGAGCGAAAATCCGCACCACGAGTTGGATTTGGCAGCCGATAGCGCTGCGGCGCTGGATGGCCCGCCCGATTTCTTCGCGCACCAACGCGAGCTCGCCGCCCAGGCGCAAAAACTCTTCGGAGCGCACCATTACCCGAGCTATCACTTTCTGTATAGCTTGAGCGATCACGTGGCGCATTTCGGCCTTGAGCATCACGCGTCGGACGACAGCCGCGTGGATGAGCGTGGGATTGTCGACCCGTTGAAACGCAAACTGTTCGCGGGACTGTTGCCCCACGAGTTCGCGCATTCGTGGAATGGAAAATATCGCCGCCCGGCGGACTTAGCCACGCCAGACTACCAAAAGCCGATGCAGACCGATTTGCTCTGGGTCTACGAAGGCTTGACGTCCTATCTGGGGGACCTGCTAAGCGCGCGCAGTGCCATCCGCACGCCGGAGGAGGCTCGCGACAATCTGGCAGCAATTGCGGCTGACCTCCGGTACCGCCCCGGCCGCTCGTGGCGGAACCTACAAGACACGGCCGATGCTGTGCCGGCCATGGAAGACTTTACCCCGACGTGGCAGTCGTGGCGGAGGGGTCTCGACTACTACGATGAGGATGTTCTGAACTGGCTTTGGGTGGACGTGCTGCTCTGGCAACAGACGGGCGGCACGAAGTCAATGGACGATTTCTGCCACGCCTTCCACGGCGGGCCCAGCGGCACGGCGGAAGTGAAGACCTACACGTTTGACGATGTCGTTAACACTCTCAACGATGTAGCTCCTTATGATTGGCGAAAGTTTTGGACCGAGCGCTTGACGAATCACGGGCCGGGAGCTCCGCTTACGGGGCTCGAAAACAGCGGATGGAAGCTCGTTTTCAACGAAATACCTTCCGATTTGACGCGGGCCACCGAAGAGGATCGCGAACTTGTGGACTCTAGATTTTCCTTAGGGCTCAATCTGCGGGCCGATGGCGGGATCCTGGATACAGTGGAAGGCTTGCCCGCAGCCAAAGCGGGCATCGGCCCTGGAATGAAACTGTTAGCCGTCAACGGGCGCAAGTTTACGAGGAATGTTTACCGGGACGCGCTCAAGGCAGCCAAGAGCGATTCAGAACCGATTGAGTTGCTGGTGGAGAACACGGACTATTACCGCACCTTCAAGATTAGCTATCACGATGGCGAAAGATTTCCGCATCTTGAGCGGGATGAGTCGAAGCCTGATCTGTTAAGCGCAATCTACGCGGCGAAATAAGTGCAAATGGCGCCGGAAGATTTCCGGCGCCATTTCTTCACGTGCATGTCCTAGACTCCGACGGCTTGATACTCCGCGTACACGCCCTTGAAGTCCGTGATCTTGTGGTCGTTCTCGAAGTGCCAGATGCGAGTCGCCACTTCGTCGATTAAGTCGTGGTCGTGCGTGACAATGAGAACCGTTCCCTGATAACGCTGCAACGCAATGTTGAGCGCGTTGATCGATTCGAGATCTAAGTGGTTCGTTGGCTCGTCGAGAACGAGAATATTCGGCTTTTGCAGCATCAGCTTGCAGAACAGCAACCGCGCTGCTTCGCCGCCTGAGAGAGCCTCTGTTTTCTTGTTGCCTTCTTCCTTCTGGAAAAGCATTTGTCCGAGCAGCCCGCGAATTTCTTCGGTTGAGGCGCCCGGCTCCCACTGGTGCAGCCAATCGAAAACATTCGAGCCTTTTTGAATCAACTGCTTGTGATCCTGCGCGAAGTAACCGACCGATGCTTCGTGTCCCCAGTTCACCTTGCCTCCGGAAATAAAAGCGCCGTCATAGCTGCTCGTCTGGCGCAGCTCGGATTCGGGAATGGTTGGCGAGCTGGCGAGGAGCGCGTTGAGCAAAGTAGTTTTCCCGGCGCCGTTGCGCCCGATCAGCGCGACTTTCTCGCCGCGCAGCAGGCTCGCCGTGAAATCTTTGATCACTTCCTGGTCGCCGTAAGACTTCGCTACGCCTTCAAATTCCAGCACATGCTTGCCCGAAGGCCGCTTCTGTTCGAACTTGATGTAAGGGCGGGCAATGTTCGATCGCGCCAGGTCGGTAACCTGCAATCGTTCGACTTCTTTCCGACGCGATTGCACCTGACTGGAGCGTGTTCCGGCGGAGAAACGCGCGATGAATTCGTTAAGCTGCGAAATCTTCTTCTCGCGTTGGGCATTCTGCGACTCGATCTGCGAGCGAATCTGCGTTTTCGCAATCACCATGTCGTCGTAGGTGCCTGTGTAGGTGATGATCGTCTCGTAGTCAATATCCGCGATGTGCGTGCAGATGCTGTTCAGGAAGTGGCGGTCGTGCGAGACCGCGATCAGGACGCCGTCATAGTCGTTGAGAAAAGCCTGCAACCAGTGGATGGAGTCCAAGTCCAGGTGGTTCGTAGGTTCGTCGAGTAGCAGCGCTTGCGGATGTCCGAACAACGCTTGGGCGAGAAGCACGCGGACTTTCTGTCCGCCTTGGATCTCACCCATTTTGCGTTCGTGCAGTTCGTCAGGGATGTCCAAGCCTTGCAGCAAGATCGCGGCATCGGCTTCAGCGGAATATCCGTCTTCCTCGCCGACCACGCCTTCGAGTTCGCCCACGCGCATGCCGTCTTCATCCGACATTTCCGCCTTGGAGTAAATCTTTTCCCGCTCTTCCAGAGCTGTCCACAGGCGTTTGTTACCCATAATCACCGTGTCGACCACGCGGTAAGCGTCAAAAGCGAACTGGTCCTGGCTTAGCACGCCAAACTTGCGTGGCCGGACGACGGTGCCCTTCTGCGGGTCGAGTTCTCCCGTCAGCAGCTTCATGAAGGTGGATTTGCCAGAGCCGTTCGGGCCGGTGAGGCCATAGCGCTTCCCCGGCGTGAAGGCCGTGGACACATCTTCAAACAGAACTTTAGCGCCGTAGCGCATGGACACATTGCTGACAGAAATCATGAGGTTACGGGGAACTTCCAGGGAAAATTGCCGACTGCGAGGGATCGCAGCGATCTCCTCAAGCATACCACGATAGGCTGCATTTTTAGCGGCAACTCCACACACTGAAGGGCGCGAGCGTGGTAGCCTTTCCGTTCTGCGTTGTTGCCACGGAACCACTTCCTAACCGCTTCCCGAGGAGCCTATGAGTCGGAATCCTGTTCATGTCGATCTGCAAGCCATGGCGCGGCAAGTTTTGCGGCAATACGGGTTTGACCCGGATTTTCCCGCTCCAGCCAGGCAGCAGGTCGCGCAGTTGCAAGCTCACCCGCCACAGCTCGCTACCGGCGGTGCGGTTCGCGACCTTCGCAACCTGTTGTGGTCTTCCATCGACAACGACACCTCACGCGATCTTGACCAGATTGAGTACGCCGAGCGCCTGCCGGATGGCTCCGTCAAGGTTCTCGTCGGCATTGCGGATGTCGATGCCTATGTGCCGAAGAATTCTCCCATCGACCTGCATGCGGCCCAGCAGACCTGCACGCTTTACACGGGCATACACAATTTCTCGATGATTCCGGACGAGCTTTCGACTGGGCTTACCTCACTTCTCGAAGGCGCCGACAAGCTTTGCCGGGTGACCGAATACGTGGTCGGGGCGGACGGCAACGTCGCCTCAAGCGATTTTTATTCCGCGTTGATTCGCAATAAGGCGCAGCTTGCCTACAACGCCGTCGGCGCATGGCTCGAAGGGCGCGGGCCCGCACCGGAGAAGGTTGCTGCCTCGCCGGAACTTCAGGCGCAGCTCAAGCTACAGGACGAGGTGGCGCAGGCCTTGCGAGTGCAACGCTTTCGCCGCGGCGCCTTGAACCTTGACACCAACGAAGTGCACCCGGTCATCCTGAATGACGAAGTGGTCGATGTCCAGAAGCAGAGCAGAAATCATGCTACCGAGTTAATCGAAGATTTCATGATTGCCGCCAATGAGATGGTGGCGCGCAAGCTGGAACCGGTTTCCTCTCTGCGCCGGATTGTGAAGACGCCGGAGCGCTGGGATCGCATCGTGCAATTGGCGGCCTCGCTCGGCGGACACTTGCCTGGAGAGCCGGATTCGAAAGCCTTGAACGATTTCCTGCTGCAGCGTAAGGCGGCCGATCCGGTTCACTTTGCGGATCTGTCGTTGGCTATGGTGAAGTTGATCGGTCCCGGGGAGTATGTGCTGGAGCGCCCCGGCGACAGCGTTTCCGGTCACTTCGGTCTGGCCGTGCAGGATTACACGCACTCCACCGCGCCCAACCGGCGCTTTCCCGACTTAGTAACGCAGCGCATTCTTAAGGCTGTGCTGGCTGGCCGACCTGCTGCGTACTCCGATGCCGAACTCACGGCCATCGCCGCCAACTGCACGCTGAAGGGCAACGCCGCGCGCAAGGTGGAGCGCGGCATGGCCAAGCGCATGGCTGCCGTCGCGATGAGCAACCGCATTGGCCAGGTCTTCGACGCCATCGTGACCGGAGTGAATGAGCACGGCAGCTTTGTGCGCGTGATCACTCCGCTTATCGACGGGATGCTGGTGCGCGGAGAGGAGGGCTTGGATGTTGGTGACAAAGTCCGCGTGCGCTTAGTTCGCACGGATGTCAGCCAGGGGTATATTGACTTCGAGAAGGCGCACTAAGTTGGGCCGGGGCTTGTGGCGCTATTTCAGCTTGGATTCCAGTTCCGCCCAACGCGCATAGAGTGTATCGACAACTTCCTGCGCTGCATCCAGTTCGGTATGCGCTTGCAGCAGCTTGGGCGCGTCGCTGACGATGGCAGGGTCTTCCAGGGCTTCGCGCTTGACTTGCAACTCCACCTCAGCGTCTGCGACCCGATGTTCAATCGTCGCGTAGTCGCGAGCGTCCATGTAAGAAAGCTTCTTGGCGGATTTCGTGGGTGCGGGACTGGACACCGCCGAACCGTTCTTCTCGGTCGACCTCGTGTCCTCCTGTTTCGATTCCCGCTGCCAGGTCTCCCATTGCGAATAATCGGCGAAGCCTTCGGCGCTGCCTCGGCCATCCAAACCTAAAACCACCGTCGAGACGCGATCCAACAGATAGCGATCGTGGGTGACCAGTACCAACGCTCCTCTGTATTCGAGGAGGCTCTCCTCGAGAATCTCCAGCGTGGGGATGTCGAGATCGTTGGTCGGCTCGTCGAGCAAGAGCAGGTCCGCGGGTTGGAGCATGAGCTGAGCGATCAGCACGCGGGCGCGTTCACCGCCGGAGAGGCGGGAAACCGGCTGGTTGAGCTGTTCACTGGTGAACAAGAATCTCGCTGCCCATGCCGCCACGTGGATCACACGATCCTGGTAGATGACGGAGTCGCTGTCGGGCGCCAGCGCGCGGCGGAGCGTGCCGCTTTCGTCGAGCTGCCGAGTCTGGTCAAAGTAGACAATGCGAAGGACGCTGGCGCGTTGGATTTTTCCCGTGGCGGGTTGATTTTCGCCCAGAAGGAGCCGCAGTAGCGTGGTTTTGCCACTTCCGTTGGTGCCAACCAGACCCACGCGCATCCCAGCCGTGATCGTAAAGCTAAGATCGCGAAACAGCGTGCGGCCCGGGATTTCGTAGCTCACGTCTTCCAGTTCGACCAAGCGTTTGGTTTGACGTCCTGTTGCTGAAAAATCAATGCCCGCGCTCGAAGTCTTGGTTCGCGCGTTCAGATTGGCCAACTCACCAATCATCTCGTGGGCGCGATCGATCCGGGCTTTGGATTTTGTCGTGCGGGCCTTGGGACCGCGACGCAGCCATTCGATCTCAGTGTGAACGCGGTTTTCCAAGGCCTCTTGCCGCTTGGACTGGGCGTGGAGGAATTCCTCCTTCTTGATCAGGAACGTGCTGTAGTTGCCATGCACGCGCAGAATGCCGTCCGGATAGGCGCGATTGAGTTCCGCCATTTCCGTGGCTACGGTCTCAAGGAAGTAGCGGTCGTGGCTTACAGCCACACAGGCGAAGCTGGCGCTTTCCAGCAGCTCTTCCAGCCACCGGATGCCGGCTAGGTCAAGGTGGTTCGTGGGTTCGTCGAGGAGGAGGATGTCGGGGGCTTGGACGAGAGCCTCCACTAGGGCGAGCCGCTTCTGCCAGCCCCCGGAAAGCTGCGAGGCCTTGACTTCGAGATCCTCAAATCCGGCCCGGCCCAGAGTCTCCGCAAAACGGGTACCGCGTTCGCTCTCCGGTACGGCAGCCTCTTCCATCGCCTTCAGCACGACGGACCGCACGGTCGCCTCGGGTGGGAACTCGGAGTCCTGGATTACATAACTGAGCCGACTACGTTTGCGTCGGGCCACCTCGCCGCTGTCGGGATCCACTTCCCCCGCCACTATCTTGAGCAACGTTGATTTGCCGGAGCCGTTCGGACCAATCAGGCCTATGCGGTCGCCCTCGGAAATTGTGAACGAAACATTCTGGAAGAGCGGAAGGACGCCATAGCGCTTCGATAGATCTTGGGCATTGATAATGGGCGGCAACGGCTCTGAAATCTCCTGCGAGGCTTACTCTTCGAGGTTAACAGGTGCAGCCGCGGCTACGCCGTAAAGCCAGGATCGAAATCGTCCAGCAGATCGTCCCCCGAAGGGTCGTCCGCCAGAAGGTCATCCACGTCATCGGAAAACACAAATTCCTCCTGCGTGCTCCGTACCGGCGCGAAGGTCATTCGATGGAGTGGCGTCGGGCCATGTTCCATCAGCGCCGCTTTGTGTGCCCGAGTGCCGTACCCCTTATTGGAAGCCAGCGCATACTGCGGATAGGTTACGTCGAATTCGCGCATCATGCGATCGCGTTCGACCTTGGCGATGATCGACGCGGACGCGATGGATGCGGAAAGGGCATCGCCATGGATGATGGCTCGCTGCGCGCAAGGGTGGTCCAGACAGACCGCGTCGACGAGGAGGAAATCAGGCTCGGGGCGTAGCTTCAAAACTGCATTCAGCATGGCCAGACGGGAGGCTTGCAGGATGTTGATAGCGTCAATCTGGGCCGCGTCCACGGCCGCAAAGGCCCAGCAGAGGGCTCGCTGGCGGATCTGGACAGCCAGGTGCTCCCGAGTCTCCTGTGGGAGCAGCTTTGAGTCCCTGAGGCCTCGGATGCGGTCTTGGGGGTTCAGGATGACCGCTGCCGCTACAACGGGCCCAAACAGGCAGCCCCGCCCGGCCTCATCCACTCCTCCCACCAGCCGCGAGCCGTTTAGCCAGGCTTCTTTCTCATAGCGAAGCGTGCAACGTAACCTCTTGAGCAGGCGTAACTTAGCGGCGGCTGGCGAAAGCCGGTCCGCGACAGCCTGCGAGCCAGTCTTAGCTATGCGGGGCACGAAAGCCAATCATTGCTCGGAAAATCTTGGTGTGCAAGCTGTGGAAAACGCGAAGCTGTGGATAATCCGTCCCTCCGAGTGCCTCCTGCATCCGTAACTACCCATCCGTTGTAGGCGACGTTACGGCGGTAAATTGCTGAGAAGACAAACACTTGCTACCTTTGCAAGTACTTGGTGATTCGTTATGGTGTCAGTCAAAAAAACAAGATCGAAGCAGGACACAACCAGCCAGACCTCGTCTCCCGAACGCTACGACAAGCGGGTCCAATTGGCGATTCCTTTGCGTGTGGTGACGTTGGACGCGCACAAGCGCCCTCAGCTCGACATGGCTTGCACGCTCGACATCTCTCTGCGTGGGGCTCGCCTATATGGAGTGCGGTCCTCGGCGCGAGTCGGCGAAGTAGTGACGGTCGAGCGCGGGCGGAGCAAGTTCGCCTGTCGGATAGTTTGGATTGGAGCCCCGGATACGCCCCAAAAGGGCCAAATTGGCGTGGAGGCGGTTGAGTCCAGCAAGTCCTTTTGGGATAAAGATATGCGTGATGTGGCCGATCAATTTGGCCCAATCACGATCGATCCCGCGCAACGCGTTCCCGAAGGCGAGAGAAAACGCAAGTTTCCGCGCGTCAAAGCCAATGTGCAAGCGCGCCTTCTCCCCCACGGCGGAGACAGCGACGACACATTTCGGCACGGCAGGGTCACGAATATTTGCGAAACCGGCTGTTTGCTCACCGGGTCGATGGGGCTGGAAATTGGCGCCCATGTGGAAGTGATTTTGGACTTGCCGAATGCCGACGTTGCCATCCGAGGTCGCGTGAAGCACTCCGGTCCGGACGGGCTGGGTATCGAATTTCGCGAGATTCGTAAGAGCGACCGGCAGCTTCTCCGCTACTGGCTGCAGCAGCAACAAGTCGCAGTGCCTGCCGCCGAATTGGCGGTCGGCGCCTCCTAAGATTTTCGCTCCGCGACGCCAGCTCACCCGGCAACTTGCCTTGAGTGCGCGATCAGAAATCAGGGTGCGGCTGTGACCTCGCTCTGATTCCTTCATCAAACTTCGCACCCATTTTCCAAGAATTCCTTAGTCCCCACGGTTGCAAACCTGGGTCAAAATAGTTGGCGAGAGACGAGTGTCCGAAAGCGCAAGAAGAAACAACCGCACCACAACCAGTTAGGTCGCGATGCGGTTGAAGGGCTAATCTCTTTTTCGGATTGCTTTACTTCTTCGTTTCGACTTCGCGCAAACGAGCCGCTTTGCCGCGGAGCGAACGCAGGTAGTACAGCTTGGCGCGGCGAACCTTGAACGAGCGGACGACTTCGACCTTGTCCACCACTTTGCAGCGGTAGGGGAAAATGCGCTCGACGCCTTGGCCGAAGCTCATCTTGCGGACCACGAACGAACCCTGCTGGCCATTTCTTTGAGAAATGACGAGGCCTTCAAAGACCTGAACGCGTTCTTTTTCGCCTTCTTTGATCTTGACGTGAACACGGACGGTGTCCCCGGGGTTGAACTTGGGGAGGTCGGTGCGCTGCGATTTTTCGAGGAGCTTGTCGATGATTAGGTTGGACATGTCTGGACTCTTTCTAAGCTATTGAGTATAACGGATTTCAGGGCTTTTTGGCGAATGGATGGCCGTGATTTACCGCTGTTTCAGGATCGTTCTGGATTTCTTCGAGTAGTTGGCGATCTTCGTTGCCGAGGACGGCGCCATCCAGCAAATCGGGGCGGTTCCTTAGGGTTTTGGCCAAGGCCGAACGTCTGCGCCAGCGGCGAATTTTTTCGTGGTCGCCGGAAATCAAGACGTCCGGAATAGGGATGCCCCGGAATTCGGCGGGGCGGGTGAAATGAGGGTAGTCGAGAAGGCCACCGGAGGAGCATGTGGAATCGGCGGCACGAGTTGCGTCTGAGGGCATCGCGCTGGTGAACGATTCCTGCTGCGAGGACGCTTGGTTACCCAGGGCTCCGGGAAGGAGGCGCGCGATCGTGTCCAGTATGACCGCAGCGCCCAGTTCACCGCCGCTGAGTACGTAGTCTCCAATAGACAATTCGCGGTCGGCGAGGTCTGTGTTTACCCGTTCGTCAACACCCTCATAGCGACCGCAAATTAGGGCAATTTCGTCTAGCCCTGCGAGCTCTGCGGCCAGCTTCTGGTCAAAGGGATGGCCTTGGGCGGAGAGCAGGATTGCGGACTGTTTGGCGCTTCCCGTCATGCGCTCGGCGCGTGGAGCGAAGCCTAGCGCGTCTACACAGGCGAAGATCGGTTCCGGTTTGAGCACCATGCCCTCGCCGCCCCCGAACGGGCGGTCATCTGTGGTTTGGTGCTTGTCATGGGTGAATGTGCGCAGGTCGTGGATTTGGATATCGATCAAGTTTGCTTCTCGCGCCCGGCGGACGATGCCGTAGTCCAGAGGGCCGTGGAAGAATTCGGGAAAGATGGTAACGATGTGGAACTTCATACTTCCCTAGTCTCTTTTGTTGCACTAGCGGCGTTCACATCCAGCAAACCTTCCGGCAATCGCATATGAATCTTCTTGTGCTCAATGTCGAGCGCCGAACCTCCCTTGGGCGCTTCCAGGAACTCGTCGGCGAAGGGCAGAAGGTGCTCTTGCTTTCCGTCGTGAACGACCAGCAACGGGGCTTCGCCAGCACCAAACTGTACTGCGGTTACGCGTCCAACGCTACGTCCGTGGTCGACTACTTCACATCCTACGAGATCGCTAATATACGCCGCGCCGGGTTCGAGCTGTGCCTTTTGCGCGCGGGGGACTTGCAACTCGCACCGCAGGAACGTTTCGGCGTCATTGATGGAATCGACGCCTTTCAGCTTCAAAACTAAGCTGCCTTTGTGAGGCCAAAACTCATCTAATTCGACTTCGCGGCGCTTGTCGTCTTCTCCCAGTGCGAACAGATGCATGCCGGGAGAGAAGCGGTCGGGATGACTGGTATGCAATTCGACGGCGATTTCGCCGTGGCGGCCTTGCGTTTTCAGAACGCGGGCGACAGTGATGAAGTCGTCGTGGATGGTCGGTCTCCTGGGCTTTCGAGGCCCCGGTTAGCAAGACCTCGCGGGCAAGAGTGCCCGCGCCACACAAGCTTAGTCTTCCACGATTTCTAGGGCGTAATCGCGGTCTTGCTTGTCGCCGATGGCGCGGACCAGACTTCGCATGGCCTTCACCACCGAGCCTTGGCGCCCAATGACCTTGCCCACGTCCGTAGGGGCGACCTCAAGCTCCAGCACGATTTCGCCTTGGTCGTTGAACTGATCGACCAAGACGGACTGAGGAGCATCCACCAGAGAGCGAACTATGTGCTCGATCATGGCCTTGGCATTCGGGGCAGTACCGTGTGCGTCCTCATGGGGTGGGGTCATGGGAAAGCTCCTTTAGGGGCGTCGGTCGGGACGACAAAGATTATGCAGTCGCGGCCACTGGGGCGGCAGCAGGCGCGTGCTTTACCAGCTTGCCTACGCGCTCGGACATTTGAGCACCCTTCGAAACCCAGTAATCCACGCGGTCGCGCTTGAGGTCGATGGTGCCGGGGTTGGTGCGGGGATTGTACGTGCCGACCACCTCAACGGGCAGACCGTTGCGGGCGCGTTCTTTTTCGATGACGACAATGCGATACAGCGGCTGTTTCCGCGCACCTGTGCGCGAGAGACGAATCATTAACACAGAGAATTTCCTCGAAGAACTGATTACCGGATGATCCTTACCAGAATACCCAGACCGGAAGACCCAGCGATGTTCGGACAAACTCTTATTATGCCTGAGGTTAGGGGGGATTTCAAGCAGGGCTGAAGACGCTCTAACCGGCTTACTCTTGCGCGTCATAGTCAGGAACAGACGCCAGCCATTCGTCGAAAACATCGTCGGTTTTGATGTACAGAGGGATCTTAATCTCCTTTTGGTTCTCCTTGCGCGAAACCAGTACGAGCACTGAATCAGCGCCAAAACCTCGAAAGTACCAACTCGCAACCTCTTCGCGGCGCATGGTTCTGGATGAAAAGCCGTTTGTACTCTCGATGACGTCGAAGCTTAAAACTACCTTCGCCATGAGGACGCTGATTAGACAATAGCCTCCCAAAAAGGATCATCAGGAAGCTTGCGAGAAAGAGCGCTTCATTCCCGGAACTCTTGTGGTCAACGATCGCGTGGTCAACGATCGCGGTGTAAGTGCCGAAAAAACCGCCAGTTGCGATGCCGACGCCTAGTAGAGCAAGGAAGACCCTCCATGCAATGGACGGTCGATAGGTTATCGGGTAAACGGGCGAATCGAGCGTTAAGTTGGCTACGCCAGGCACATTGCAAATCCTAGCACGTTGTATGTTTCAAAACACGCCTGTGGCTAGCTGCCTGCGCTGCTGTGTTCTGGCGTGATCGCTTGTAACACTTCCTCCGGTTCCGGTCGCTCGGTGTAGTCCGGGTTGGCGGAGGCGTAGAGGATGGTGGCGTCGCGGTCGACGACGTAGGCGGCAGGGATCGGCAACTCCCAGCTAGGGTCTCCGTTGGTGTTGGGGAGGTTGATGAAGACGCGGCGGTAGATTTCTTGCTGGTCGGTGGGCGGGGTGTTGGGGACGCGGTAGACCAATCCGAACAGGTGCCCGACCTGATTGCCTGCGTCACTGAGGAGAGGGAAGCGCGGCTTGTGCTGGTCGTGCATGAAGTAGGAATGCTTGACGGTTTGCGGAGAGATGAAGGCGACGGTGGCTCCGGCTTGCTCGAAGCGCGGCACGTAGGCGTTCATGGCTTCGAGCTGGCCGCAGCAGAAGGGATCCCAGCGTCCGCGAATGAAGCAAAGAACTAGGCGGCCACGGGAGAGAAGGTCCGTTGAGGTAACTGGCTTTCCGTTGTGGTCGAGAAGTTCGAACGCCGGGGCTTTGGCGCCAAGCTGCAGGGTGCGTTTCGCGATTCCGGAACGTTGCAGGTCTTCGACGACTTGGCGATGGACGGCTTGCGTTTCAGCGGGAACGAGCTTTTCGATCAGTGCTCTGCGCTCGGCGAATTGCTCGCGGAGGGGGCGCATGTCCTGGCCGGGCTTCGACTCTTCTAGGGAGCGCCACTTCATGGTAAGCGTTCGACCGATGCCTTAAATCTTAAATCGCGGCGTCCTCGTGAGAATTCCTTTCAGCAACTAATGTCCCGCCGGCACCGCAGGGGGCCTTCGACTCCGCATGACCCTTCGCTTGCGAAGGATCATGCTCCGCTCAGGATGACAGGTTGGCTGTTAACGAGCAACAACACTACATCCCGGGCAGCTTCATCCCGGCCATGCGCCGGGCGAAGCTGGGTTTGCCCATTTGCTTGAACATCTTCCTCATCTGAGCGTATTGGCGGAGGAGGTTGTTGACTTCCTGCACGCTGGTGCCGCTGCCGCGGGCGATGCGCTTGCGGCGGTTGCCGTTGATGACTTCGTGATGGTCGCGTTCGTGGGGCGTCATGGAGCCGATGATGGCTTCGACGCGCGTGATTTGTTTTTCGTCGATTTTGTCGGCGTGCTTTTGCATTCCGGCAAATGGGCCGACGCTAGGCAACATGCCGATCAGGCTTTGCAGCGAGCCCATTTTCTTGACCTGGCGCAATTGTTCGCGGAAATCACCA
>Ga0137418_10000352_pt1 | contig 40439 bp, 31 predicted proteins | sample CZODoug3_1_2_16f_FD_122242 | JGI IMG/M metagenome (GOLD analysis project Ga0137418, IMG submission 122242) | Vadose zone soil fungal communities from Angelo Coast Range Reserve, California, USA - CZODoug3_1_2_16fungal (Hybrid Assembly) | ecosystem: Environmental > Terrestrial > Soil > Vadose...
CCCCGGAGTTCTCAACCTTAGGACGCTTGTGCTTCGCAAGGTGAAAGGGCAGTGGAAGATCGCTCACTTGCACGCCTCAGAAACCGCACTGAGCCCCTAAATGCGCTTGAAGGCCCGCTGAATGTCCTTCATCGAATAGCGCAGCACCACCGGCCGACCGTGTGGGCAGGAGAAAGGGAAGTCCGTTTTCGCGAGCTCCGCGAGCAGCCATTCCATTTTGTTTTGTTCCAGCGCCATATTGACTTTGATGGCGGCATGGCAAGCGATGGATGCAGCGATGCGGGTGCGAACCAGTTCCATGTTCAGCGCCTGCTCGCCTGTGCACTGATCGAAAAGCTCGTGGAGCATGCGTTCGATTTCTGCGGCCTCTAGGCCGCAGGGCGCGACTTTAATCGCCAATGTGCGGGAACCGAAGGCTTCGGCTTCAAAGCCGTTCTCACTCAGTTCCTCCGCAATTTCGGCGAAAACAGCCTGCTGTGCGGGCGTAAGGTCAACAATGAGTGGCATCAGCAATCTTTGCGATTCCACCTTCTTCACTTCGCGCTGGCGCAGAATCTTCTCAAAGAGCACACGCTCATGAGCCACGTGATGGTCAATGATCCAAAGCCCATCTTCGTTCACCGCAAGAATGAACGAATTGCGAATCTGACCAAGCGGCCGCAGCGTGCGCAATGATTCGAGCGTGGGTTCATCTTCGATGCCTTCCGGAATCGGTGGTGCACAGCCGTTGTCGGGAATGTTGTGCTGAGATTGCCCATTCCGGATCTGTGCAACGGGCACAGCCGCGTTGGCATCGACAACGATGCCACCTTCAAAATTCAGGCGGGCACTCACCGGCGGAATTGTGGGGGCCTGCAGAAAGAAACCGCTAGGACCATTCTCGTTCTGCGCATCTCCCTCCGCATACTGCCCGCGCCAAGCTTGCGCTGTAGCCAGAAAACCCGCCGCTTGCGCCCCCGGCGTCAGGGCGGGACTAGCCGTGGGATGCGCCGCGATCTCGGTAGCAAATTGCGGCACCGGGCGGTTTTTCATCAGGCAAGCGCGTACTGTATCGCGCACAAAATCATGCACGACCACGGACTGCCGGAAGCGGACTTCAGTTTTGGAAGGATGCACGTTCACATCCACTTCCGCCGCCGGCATTTCCAGAAATAGAAGCACCACGGGAAACACGCCATTGGGCAAAATATTCCGGTAGGCCTCGGTAATGGCGTGTTGAATCAGCCGGTCGCGGATCAGCCGCCCATTGGCAAAAATGTAGATGGAGTTGCGGTTCAGCTTCTGTAACTCGGGCTTTGAAGCGAAACCGTGCAGTCGCAGCTCACCAGGTTCTGGTGAGTCGGCGTCGACTTCCCGCCGCCACGGCGGAGGCTGCGGTAATCCCATACGGTCCAAGCGCAGCACGCTCGCGATGGACAGCAGCGAGTCCAGCGTGTCTTTCCCAAAAACCTGATACACGCGCTCGCGATAACCCGCCACAGGAGGCGCCATTAACAAAGCATTCGTCGCCGAGTGCAACTCGAAATGCTTTTCCGGATGCGCCAGCGCGTAGTGGGTCACCAGCGTAGCAATATGCGATAGCTCCGTCGACTCGGCTTTCAAGAACTTGCGTCGCGCAGGAGTGTTAAAGAAAAGATCGCGAACCGCAATGGACGTACCCTGCGGCAGCCCCGCCTCCTCCACTCGCAAAATGTTGCCGCCGTTGATCTCCACCAGCGTCCCCGCCGATTCTTCCGTAGCCCGTGTCTCCAGATGCACGCGCGCCACAGAAGCAATCGAAGGCAGGGCCTCGCCGCGAAAACCGAGCGTGGCAATCGTATTCAGGTCGAGGTCGGTGCGAATTTTCGAGGTGGCGTGGCGCTCGAAACACAAAAGGGCGTCGTCGCGCACCATACCGCAACCGTTGTCGGTAGCCTGGATGAGCCGCTTGCCTCCGGCCTCGACATCCACCCGAATCCGTGTTGCCCCGGCGTCCAGCGCATTCTCCAGCAACTCCTTCACCACCGAGGCAGGCCGCTCCACCACCTCGCCCGCGGCGATCTTGTTGGCTACCTGCTCGGAAAGAACGTGAATGCGTCCCATGGTGGTTTGGAGAACTCCAGTCAGTTTCGCAGACGCGGGGAGAAGGATGCAAAGTTAAGGGCGAAACCCGCTCACCGATTTGCCGATCCTTTTTCCCGATCCTTGTTTCCGATCTTTGTTGGGAATCAAGTCCACCAAGCGCATTTGTGGAAGAGGAATGCACGGTAAGCAGGATTCTAGTCAGGATTCGTTGGGCCGTAGAATGCCACCTGCCACGGCTCGACAAAGGCTGGGGGTATCGAGGTCCGGAGAGAGATGACCTGCTTCCGTATGTGATTGCCATGACGAGACTTCGCAAGTGATCTGCGCTTGTACCGCGCTTGAGCCGCAGACGATTGCCAAGCTTCGTCGTTTCCGCCAGGATGCCACGAGAAAGCAGGAGGAGCTCCGATGTCCAGTCCCATGATTGACCTTTGTGAGCAAGTTGACCCGGCACGGCTGCGGCAGATTCGCGGTGTCAAGGAGTTCCGCTCCGCGCCACGTGTCCACGGCAGCCTGACCGCACCCATGGAGAAAACCGCCCTCATCTGGCTGGCCCAACGCACACCCCGCTGGATGAATTCCGACCACATGACCAGCCTCGGCGTCCTGGCGCAGCTCCTCGCCGGGGTCAATTACGCCCTGGCCCGTTGGAACCGATATGCCCTTGTGCTCGTGATCTTCTTCCTGGCGCTCAACTGGCTCGGAGACAGCCTCGACGGCACCCTGGCCCGCGTCCGCAACGAACAACGGCCGCGCTACGGGTTTTACCTCGACCATATGGTGGACAGCTTCGGTGCGCTCTTCCTCATGGGCGGGTTGGCCCTTTCGGGGTACATGCGGCCCGCGCTGGCTATCGCTCTGCTGATCGCCTTCCTGCTGCTCTCGATCCAGTCGTATCTGGCCACCTACACAATGGGCGAGTTCCACTTATCTTTCTGGCGCTTCGGCCCCACCGAGCTGCGGATTCTACTGGCGATTGGCAATCTCGCCCTCCTCCGCCATCCCATGGTGCATTGGCTGGGCCACGGGCCCTATCGCTTGTTCGATGTTGGAGGCACCATCGGGTTGGTCGGGATGGCGGTAATGTTGCTGTGGATTACTGCCACCAACACAGCCCGCCTGTACCGCGAAGAGAGGATCGTTTGAGCGCGGCTGCGGGGTTTGTCCTGGCGGAGCGCCCCAGGCTCGGCTGGCGCTGGGTCAAGTTCCATCTGGTCGGGGGCATCGGCATCGGCGTGCAACTCGCAGCGCTATGGGTTGTTACCCACGTATTGTTGTGCAACGACTGGATCGCGACGGTGCTGGCGGTGGAGACGGCCGTTCTCCACAACTTCCTCTGGCATCGGCGTTTTACCTGGGCGGATCGCGGGCAAAGCAACTGGCGAGAGTCGCTGCTAGCTGTGCTCCGCTTCAACCTGACCAACGGTCTCGTTTCGATTTTGGGAAATCTGATTCTGATGCGGGCGCTGGTTGGCGGCTTTCACCTGCGCATTCTGATCGCAAACCTGCTCAGCATCGCCGGCTGCTCCGCCGCCAACTTCTTCTTGAGCGAAATGTACGTGTTCCCGGTGCGGCGGGTGTAGGCCGGCTAGCTTTTTGGCGGCTTGACCACCAAGCCCAGTTCCCGCAACTGTGCTTCGCTCACCGGAGTCGGCGCATCCACCATCAAATCGACCGCGCGCGCCGTCTTGGGGAAGGGAATCACTTCCCGAAGGCTGTCCGCACCCGCCAGAATCATGACCAAGCGGTCGAGACCCAAGGCAATACCGCCATGCGGCGGTGTGCCGTATTCCAGCGCTTCCAGGAAAAATCCGAAGCGGCTGCTGGCTTCCTCCTTCGACATGCCCAGCGCGCTGAAAATCTGGCTCTGAATTTCCTGCTGGTGAATACGAATCGAGCCCGAGCCGAGCTCGGTGCCGTTGAGGACGACGTCGTAGGCGAGTGCCCGCACCGAACCCAGCGGCGAGTTCGGGTCCTTCACGTTCTTCATCACCGTCTCGGCGTCGCCGCCCAGTTTGCCCATGTCCTCCTCGCGCAGCGAGGTGAACGGATGGTGGGCGGCGTCCCAACGCTGGTCGCCGTCGTTCCACTCAAACATGGGGAAGTTTGCGACCCATAGGAAACGATAGTCTTTCGCCGGGTCGCCGGTCTTTTCGAAAGCCTCGTGGCGCGCGGCAAATCTCTGCGCTAAGGCGAGGCGCATCTGGCCAGCGGCGGAGTAGACGGCGGCGTCGGCGGACGAGACTTTGCCAGTGCTGGGGGCCGCCGCGCTCTCGCCGGGCCTGGCGATGCCGGCGACGAGAACGACCAAATCGCCGGGTTCAGCCTGCACCTTCGCGCGCATCTTCGCCAGCGCTTCCGGGAACGACTTTTCGAGACGGCCGAAGTCTTCAAACACCTTGGCCGCGCCCCTACCGTTGAACAGTGGCTTGAGGTCGTCGCGCTCCTTGCGGGAAAGATCTCCGATCTGGGGAATGCGAATCGCCAGAATCGGGCGAGCGGGGCTGACGGCGAGTTGTTCGGTTGTCGCGGAATCAAAACACTCGCGTACTTCCGTCAGCGCGGGTAGCCGCATGTCGGGCTTGTCAATGCCATACAACCGCATGGCATCGTCGTAATCCATCCGCGGGAAGGGCGTCTGGATCTCATGTCCGGCCGCCTGGAAAGCAGCTGTTAAGAAGCCCTCGACCACCTCCCAAACGTGCTCGGCGCGCGGATAAGACATTTCAAGATCGATCTGCGTAAACTCGGGCTGCCGGTCGGCGCGCAGGTCTTCGTCGCGGAAGCAGCGCACAATCTGGAAATAGCGGTCGAAGCCCGAGATCATCAGAATCTGCTTAAAGATCTGCGGCGACTGCGGCAACGCGTAAAACGCACCCGGCTGGACGCGGCTGGGAACCAGGTAGTCACGCGCGCCTTCCGGCGTGGACCGGGTCATAAACGGCGTTTCAATTTCGTAAAATCCCAGCGATGCCAGATAATTACGAATCGCCAAGGCCACCTTGTGCCGAAGTGCAATGTTGAACTGCATCGGGTCGCGCCGCAGATCGATATAGCGGTACTTCAACCGAGTTTCCTCGTTGGTCAGCGCCGTGTCGCTGGGCAGGAACGGCGGCTGCTTGGACACATTGAGGATCCGCAGTTCCTGGACGCGCAGCTCCACCTCGCCCGTGGGAATATTCTTGTTGATCGTCGAGGCGTCGCGAAGCTTAACCGTGCCGACGGCGGCAATCACGTACTCGTTGCGCAGGCTGCCCGCTTTTTCATGCGCGGGCGCGCTCGTCTCTTTCTCAAAAACAATCTGCGCAATGCCCGAGCGGTCGCGTACGTCGACGAACAGCAGGTTGCCAAAGTCGCGGCGGTTGTTGACCCACCCCATGAGAACGGCCTTCTTGCCGGCATCGGACGCGCGCAGTTCTCCGCATCGGTGAGAGCGCTGTAGATCGCCAATAAAATCGAGCATGATGTCCTTGCTTCTGCAGTGTGTTCGCCGTCCCGGAAGAGACGCGGTCGAGCTCGGGAAAACCTTGATTTTAGCAGGTGAAGCCTGGGCCGGTGCGCGGCGGTCGCTATTTCCGCCCGCGGGCCACGCGGGCTCTCAAAAATTGTAAAACCGCTTTCGTCACTCTCTCCAGCCGCCAGGGCGAGCAGCGCCTCGGCCGTGTCTTCTTCACTCGCCGTAAAACGGCAACCGTTGAGCCCAAGAAAGTTGAGCTCCAGAAAGTTGAGCTCCAGAAAGTCGAGCTCCAGAAAGTCGAGCTCAAGAAATAGGAAGCCAACGATAAAACCGGTCCGCTGGTTGCCGACCACGAACGGATGGTTGCGCCCGATCCCTGCGGTATCGACCCCAGCCAGCGTGAGGATATCCGCGCCGCTCGAATCGCTATCGTGTTGACGCGCGGGCGCCAGCGCGGACTCTGGGAAGGCGGGGCCAGGAAATGCTTGTGCTAGCTGCCCACCTGAAGGGCCGCGGTCTGGTGGAACTTTTCCTTCCAGTCCGTGCCTTGCTTCACCCAGATCGTCGTGACGTGCTGGTAGCGTGGGATGTGCTGTTCGTCGTCAGAAGGAGCTTGGCGCACAATGGCATTGTAGGAGAACACGACCGCACCGTCGTCCAGCACCAGCGTCTGCGGTTCATAGATGGAATACTCCTTCAACTCGCCCTCGCCAAACAGTTCGCCCTTGGGATTGTGGTGGCCATCGTAATTGATGAAAACGAAATCGCTGGTCAGACTGCCGGAGAACGCCGCAGCGTCGCGCCGCAAGACCGCGCCCATGAGCGCCTGCTCTTTTTCGAGCAGCGTAACGGCGAGCGGATCTGTAGGGGCGTTGCCGTAAAACTTGAGGGATTGGGCTGGGGCGGCGAAGGTGAGCGCTCCCGACATCAGCGCGAGAGCTACAAGACGATTTGGCATGAAGCCTCCAGAAGTTTCTCTTGGGAAGTTTACCGCACTACTTGCGCTGGATCGTGGCGGCGAGTTCGCCGCGCGGGACTGTAACCTGTTCGCCGGTCTCAATGTTCTTGAGGGCGTAGGTGTCCGATGCGACCTCGTTTTCGCCAACGATGAGCACATGGCGCGTGCCGGATTTGCTGGCGGTCTCAAACGACTTCTTGAGGCGGAAGGACTCGTCGCCTAATTCCGTCACGAGATCCTGGCGCCGGAGCTCGCGGGCGAGGCGCGCCGCCGGACGGTTCATGCCCGCGCCCAGTGCTGCGATGTAAACATCGGGTTTCGGAAGCGCCGATTCGGCGGATTGCGGCAGCGACATGACCAGCCGGTCCTCGCCGATGGCGAATCCGATGCCGGGAGCGTGCGGGCCGCCGAGCGCTTCGGAAAGGCCATCGTAGCGCCCTCCGCCGAGGATGGCATTCTGCGCGCCGAGAGCCCCGTGCGTGAACTCAAATGCCGTCCGCATGTAGTAGTCGAGGCCGCGGACGAGGCGGTCGTTGAGGGTGTAGGGGATCTCGATGGCTTCGAGAATTTCGCGCACCGCGGCGAAGTTTACGCGACACTTTTCGTCGAGAAACTGGCTCATGCGCGGGAGTTTGTCGATAACGGGCTGATCGGCCGGCACTTTGCAATCGAAGACTCGCAGAGGGTTGGTTACGGCGCGGCGCTGGCAGTCCGTGCACATGCCGGCGACGACAGGCTCCAAAGCCTTGCGCAGGGCCTCGTTGAAGACCGGGCGGCAATCGGAGCAGCCGACGGAGTTGAGTTCGAGCGTCCATCCGGTGATGCCGAGGCGATCGAGCAGCGTGGCCAGCATTTCCAGCAATTCCGCATCGCGCGCGGGCGATTCGCTGCCGCTGGCCGAGGGTCCAATGACTTCGGCGCCAATTTGGTAGAACTGGCGGTATCGGCCCTTTTGGGGCCGCTCCCGGCGGAACTGCGGACCGATATAGAAAAGCTTGTTCAGTCCGCGGTCCCCGAGCCTGTGCTCGATGTAGGCGCGGACGACGCCAGCCGTATTTTCCGGACGCAAGGTCAGCGACTGGCCTTTGTCCGACTCGGCGCGGCCACGGTCTTCCCAGGTGTACATCTCTTTCGAAACGATGTCGGTTTCCTCGCCCACGCCACGAGCGAAGAGCTGGGTTTCTTCAAAAATAGGCGTGCGAATTTCGTGGAAATTGTAAAGCCGGAACACGTCACGCACGGTGGCCTCGACAAAGTTCCACAGCGCGGTGTCCGGCGGCAGCAGATCGCGGGTTCCTCGGGGAGCTTTGATCATTGCTTCCCAATTTCCCGCAAATACGATTCCTTGTATTCGAGATAGTTGTTGGCGTAGCGCAGAATGCTGGCGGAGTCTTCCGCGGTAAGCTGGCGGCGGAATTTTCCAGGAGAACCCATCCAGAGCGAGCCCGGCTCCACCACCGTGCGTTCAGGAATCAGCGTGCCCGCGGCCAGGATCGACCCGGCCCCAATGCGCGCGCCGTTCAGGACGACGACGCCCATGCCGACCAGACATCGGTCTTCGACGACGCATCCGTGCAGTGTGACGGAGTGGCCGACGGTGACGAAATCGCCAAGATAAACGCCGTATCTTTCCTTCATGCCGTGGAGCACGCAGCAGTCTTGAATATTGGAATTCGCGCCGATGCGGATTTCGTGCACATCGCCGCGGATGACGGCGTTCATCCAGACGCTGGAGTTCGCGCCCAGCTTCACGTCGCCGATGATCTGCGCGGACTCATCGACGTAGCAGCCGGCGCCGACTTGCGGGGAAATGCCTTGGTAGGGGCGAATCATGAATCCATGATTTTACTTGAAATTCGCTGACTTGACGCCGTTCGCGGGTGGACGGCCAGCGGCGGCCGCCAGGGCCGCAAGGTACTTGTCCGGCAGCCCGCGCGGCTTGAAGTCGGCTCCGGTAATGACGTGGGTGGTTTCACCTTCAGCCAACAAGGTCTGGTCACCGGCGCGGACCAGTTCATAGGCGAAGACGATAATCCGCTCGCGAAAATTGCGCACGTGGGTGCGCACGATTAACTCGTCGTCGTAGAGCGCGGGAGCCTTATAGCGGCAGCGGGCGTCGACCAGCGGGATGTAGAGCTGGTCTTCTTTTTCCATCTGCTTATAGGTGAGGCCGAGCTGGCGCATCAGGTCGACGCGCCCAACTTCAAACCAGATGAAGTGGTTCGAGTGGTAAACGATGCCCATCTGGTCGGTTTCCGCATAGCGTACGCGGATGCGGCTTTCGGAAACCGTAGGAGCGGAATGAGGGGACATGGAGGTCTCTAGGATACCTGGGCCGTTAATTTCCAGTCCATTTCGGCTTGCGCTTCTCGAGAAACGACGTGATGCCTTCGCGGAAGTCAGCCGTGGCGCGGGCCGCGGCGTTTTGCGTGATGGAATCGGCAAACTGGCGGTCGAGATCTTTCCCGATGAAGCCGTTGATGAGAGCTTTGGTTGCCCGCATGGAAGCTGGACTGTTTTCTTGCAAGGAAGCGGCAAGTTCGCGGGCGCGCGACATCAGTTGCGCGGCTTCGACGACTTCGTTGACGAGGCCGAGTCGGCGCCCTTCGGCAGCGTCGAAAATCCGGCCCGAGACAAGCAGGTCGCGAGCAATCTTGTGCCCCACCTGCCAGACCAGGATCGACGAAACCAGAGCCGGAAGGAAGCCGATGCGGACTTCCGTATAGCCGAACTTCGCTTCCGCAGCCGCCAGAGTAAAGTCGCACATGGTAGCCAGGCCAGTTCCCCCGGCGATGGCCGCTCCGTTGACCGCGGCGATGGTGGGCTTGGGGAAGTCATAGAGCCGACGAAACACCTGGGCGATACGCTCGGAGTCGGCCAGATTCTCAGCCTGTGTTTTGCCGAGCAGAGACTTCAATTCTTCAAGATCAAGACCGGCGCAAAACGCTTTTCCCGCGCCCGTGAGAATCAGAATCTGCGCCTCAGAAGCTTCCACTTCGTCCAACACGGCCAGCAATTCGCGTAACAATTCGAAGCTGATGGCGTTGCGCTTGTCGGGACGATGGAGAGTGACCGTTGCGATTCCTGCGTCAAAGGCGAGTTGCAAGGCAGCGTAGGGCATGGCGATCTTAGGCGAGCTTCTCTCCGGCCGCGTACTGCCGTCCCATCTCTGCCGAGGCGCGGAGCAAAGTGTCGAGCGGCTTCAGCACGGGCGGGGAAAGGTTTCGCAGCGACAATGCCTCCAGCAGTCTTTCCGTGGGCAGATTTCCTACCAGTTCGTCCTGCGCGAACGGACACCCACCCAACCCGCCAATGGCGCAATCAAACCGCCGGCAGCCCGCATCATAAGCCGCCAGAGCCCGATCTACCGCCTGATCGGCGCGACTGTGCAGGTGCACGCCAATATCGAGGTACCCGTACGTGTCCATCACCGCGCCAACCAGATCGCCAATTTGTTGCGCCGTGGCCACGCCCACGGTGTCGGCCAGTGAGATCGTTCGAATGTTCGAGGTCTCCAGAATTCCAACCGCCTCCACCACTTCCTCAATGCTCCACGGATCGCCATACGGATTGCCAAACGCCATCGAAATGTAGACCGCGGTATCGAGCCCGCCGTCAATCGCTTTCTCTTGAATCTTCTCCAGCTCGTCCAGCGCCGCTTCCAAACTCTGTTTTTGGTTCCGTTCGAGAAACGTGGGCGAAACCGAGTAGGGAAACCCCAGCGTCTGCACCGCTGAAGTCGCGATCGCCCGCTCCGCGCCTTTTTCATTGACCACAATTCCGATAATCTCAACATCGGCGGGCGCGCCCAGTTCCTTCAGCACCTCTTCCGAGTCAGCCATCTGCGGCACCGCCTTCGGAGAGACAAACGAAACCGCATCAATCTGCTTGAACCCGGCGCTGATCAGAGCCTGAAGATAGGCAATCTTCGTAGCCGTGGGAATCTGCCCGGGCAGCCCCTGCCACGCATCCCGAGGGCATTCGACAATTTTGATGGCCTCAGACATCGCTACGTTTGCAGCACCCCCACCTTAAACTCCGCCACCTCGGGATTCAGCGCCGCCGCCTCCAGCGCCAGCGTAATCGCGTTGCGCGTGTCGATGGGGTCAATAATCTTGTCGATCCAGAGCCGCGCCGCGCCGTAGCGAGGGTCGGTCTGTTCGTCGTAGGTCTTTTTCGTGGCTTCCGTCAATTCCTGGCGCTGCTCGTCGCTAATCTTCTCCCCGCTGCGCTCCAGTTGTTTCACTTTAATTTCCACCAGAGTGCTCGCCGCCGAGTCGCCACTCATCACCGCATAGCGCGCCGTGGGCCAGGCGAACATAAAGCGCGGATCAAACGCCTTGCCGCACATGGCGTAGTGGCCAGCCCCGAACGAGCCGCCAATAATTACGCTGATCTTCGGTACCACGGAATTCGACACCGCATTCACCATTTTCGCGCCCGCTTTGATGATCCCGCTCCATTCCGCATCGCGTCCGACCATGAACCCGTTCACGTCGTGCAGAAACACCAGAGGAATCAGGTTCTGATTGCAATCCATGATGAAGCGCGCGGCCTTTTCCGCAGATTCGGTGTAAATCACGCCGCCAAACTCCATGCGCTTCTGACCCGAATGGTCCGTCTGTTGCGCATGCAGCTTCTGGTTGGCGACAATCCCCACGGCAAATCCGCCAATGCGGGCGTAGCCGCAAATCAGCGTCTTACCGTATTCCGCTTTGTATTCATCAAAGCGGCTGCCATCTGCGATGCGGGCAATAATCTCCATCATGTCGTAGGGTTTCGCGGTCTCTGTTCCGTAGATGCCGTAAATTTCCTCGGCCGCATACGCAGGCTCTTCTGGCTTCCTGCGATCCCAAACCGACTGCCGCCGGTATCCCCATTTGTCGATAATGGAACGAATCCGAGTCAAGCAGGCTTCATCGTTAGGCTCGCGGAAATCCACGGTCCCGCTAATCGCGGAGTGCATGGCCGCTCCACCCAGGTCTTCGGCGGAGACCTTCTGCCCAATCGCAGCTTGCACCAGCGCAGGCCCCGCCAAAAACAGACCGCTCCCGTCCGTCATCAGGATGTGGTCACACATCACCGGCAAATACCCGCCCCCAGCCACGCACATCCCCATAATCGCGGCGATCTGGGGGATCCCCTGCGCCGACATCACCGCGTTGTTGCGAAACACCCGTCCAAAATCGTCGGTGTCCGGAAAAACATCTTCCTGCAGCGGTAAAAACACGCCCGCCGAATCCACCAGATAAATCGTTGGAATCCGGTTCTCGAGGGCAATGTTCTGCGCCCGGATGACCTTCTTCGATGTCATGGGAAAAAACGCCCCGGCTTTTACCGTGGCGTCGTTGGCGATCACCATGACCAGCCGCGTCTGAATCCGGCCCAGCCCGGTCACCACGCCAGCCGCCGGCGCACCCCCCCATTCTTCGTACATCCCGCTCGCGGCAAAAAGCCCCAACTCGAGGAACTCGCTGTCGGAATCTAGCAGCAGCCGCAGCCGCTCGCGCACCGTCAGCCGGCCTTTGTTGTGCTGCGATTCGATCGCTTTCGCGCCTCCGCCCTCGAGCAATTTCTCTTCCTGATTGCGGATTTGCGCCACCGTCTCGGCCATGGCGCGCATGTTTTTCTCGTAGCGCGCGGAGGTCGCGTCCACATGCGTTTCGAGCACGGTCGGAGCGGCCTGCGGGGTGTCGGTTGAACGCGGCATCAGGATCCCATCTACGCCATAGGAACCACTTAGGGTATATCAGATCGCACCGGCACCACAGTCACTTTACAAACTGCGGCCCTTCGCCCTTCGACCATGGGTCATAGGTCACAAACAGATGCACCCGATCCACCACGGGGGGATGATCGTAGAACAGAAACACACGCACCGGATTCGGCGCAGGGTCTTCGAGGACGGTCTCGCCGAATTTCTGGAATGCGTGCGCCATGGCCTGTCCCGGATCGGCAACGACGCCGTGATTGATCTCCAGGCTGTACACGTCCGCCTGATTCTCCTGATAGCGGCTGAAGGCATTGCCGGCGGTATCGGCCAGCGCGCCAAACAGCGTCAGCAACAGCAGCAGCGCCGGCAGGGAGGCCCAGTCGTCGAGCGCACGGATGCCCCATTCCGCGCCGTGCCGCCCGAGCAGCCAGCCAATGCAGCGATAGCCCAGATACAGAAGCACCAGGAGCACTGCGTCAAAAAAAATCACGCCCTTGAAAATGTGCCTGAGGACATAGTGGCCAAGCTCATGACCGAAGTCCATCAAGATTTCATCCGGCGTTTCCTGCGCCAGCGTCGTATCCCAAATTACGACCCGCTTGGAGGAGCCGAAGCCGCTGACATACGCGTTGGTCGCAATGGTTTTGGCGCTGGCCTTCATCCACAGCATGCGCTCGGGAGGAATGTCCTGGCCCGCTTTGTGCATCACGCGCTGGATCGCCGGAATCAGTTCCGGCGCCTTGGCGGAAAGGGGAGCGAATTCGTAATACATCGGCTCTACCACGTAGGGTGAAATGTAGACGGCAAATACGATCAGCGGTAAGGCGATGACCCAGGAATAGAACCACCAGCGGCGTGGGCTCCTCCGGATCATGGCGTAGAGAATCCACACCAGGAGGCCTCCGGCCAGCATGGTGAGGAACTGGCTCTTCGCCCAGTCGGCGGCCCACGAGGGCCAGGTTTGAACCGAAATCCTGTAGGTGCGCAAGACTACTTCGCGAAAAATATCCAGTGGGAGCTGCCATAGAGCGATGGTGAGCAGCAGGAGCGGCGCAAAAATGAACGCCTGCACAAAGCGTTTTCCGGTGACGCGCTCGGCCCAGTCGCGATATCTTGCTGCGGCTTTTCGTCGCAGGAGGAACCACAGAATCCAGAGCCCGTAGAAAAACCCGAACACCCGCGAAGCAAAGCCAATGCGTCCGCGGTTGCGGGCCTTCCGATAGAGGTCGGGGGGCAGGGTGTAGGCGGTGATCTTAGATGGCACTTTTGCCTGCTCGGCTGCCGAGTCCGGAGAGGGTGCCGGAACTGCGGAAGAAGGTTGCGCTCGCAAGAATGGAACGTACAGAAGCACGAGAAATACAAGCATGCCCGCAGCTTTCGTCAAAGCGCCTCCCGGCTCGGTCAGGGCCGCACTATGCTTTCTCAATCCATGCGGCGATCTCCTGCCCGTCCGCTGTGAGCTGAAACTTTCCCACCCTCACCGCTTCGCCCACAAAACGGTGATCCTGGCTGCGGGTAACGCGGGAAATCCATTGGCGGCCGACTTCGTACCGGCTGGCGGTGAACCACCTCTGCGGCACCACTTCCACCAGCCCCGCTTGCGGATACAGCACATAGATCGCGCAAGCCGAGTCCTCGCGAGAGCGGGCAGGATAAGAACCTATGGCGATCACTTCATCCACGGTGCGAAATGCGTCGGGCACCTCGATCTTATGCGTGCCCTCGGGAAATCTCCGCCCCACCTCAAACTCTGCCCTGGGGGCCGTTCGGGAATAGACCCGGTCGTTCGATTGCTTGAACCAGCCGACAATCTCCTCCATCGGAAACGCCGCCAACTGGTCCGGATCAAAACACATTACGCGCAACCCGCCGGGTTCCGGACACCAGATTCCGAGAAGATTCGGCAATATTAAGAATGGAACACAAAACGTGTTCAGCGCCAGACGCGGCGTATCCGGCTCCAACTCGAGAGCCAGCGTCACCAGATACGCCAGGTCGCCGCTATCCCCGTGGTACGTCCACGCAAACTTTTGCCGGGCGTGGCTCACAACGGTCGGGAACGTTGCCCAGTACCAGGGCGACGGCCCGGTCGATTTCTCAATCGCCGCCAAAAGGCGAGAGTTCTGGGAGTGCCGGTCGCCCGTCCGATCCAAAGAACCATCCGGGGGCATTTTAGAGAGCCGTAGGGACGCCGCGCGGCTTCACGTTGCCGCGGATAAACTGCACAATGTCGTCCATCGTCGTGCCGGGCTGGAAAATCGCGCCCACGCCAATCTTTTTCAGGCCCTCAATATCCTGGTCGGGGATAATTCCGCCGACGACGACGATCACGTCGTCCATCTTGTTCTGCTTGAGCAAATCCATGACGCGCGGCACTATGGCGTTGTGCGCCCCGGACAGAATCGACAACCCAATCACATCCGCGTCTTCCTGCAGCGACGCGGTCACAATCATCTCCGGTGTCTGCCGCAGCCCGGTGTAGATGACTTCCATCCCAGCATCGCGGAGGGCCCGTGCGATCACCTTCGCACCGCGGTCATGGCCGTCGAGGCCGGGCTTGGCCACGAGCACGCGAATTTTACGGTCGTTCTTGCCGTCCAGCGCCATACAGCCTCAATTTAAGCACACCATGCATGGATTCACCACGGAGACAGCGTCGTGCTCTAAGGCGAAATGGCCTTGCCTGGGAACCGGCGAGCGCCTAAGCAGGTGTGCCATCCTCCTAAACCTAAGTGCCGCCTCGTTTGCGTTCTCGGAACACTTCTGCTTTTGTCTTCGGTTTAAGACGCACTCTTCGTATCCAAGCTCTGCCACAAATACCAGCACGCAAACGTGCGGTAAGGCACCCAGGCCCTGGCGATCTTCTCCATCTCCGCGGGCTTGGGCATTCTGCGTTTGCGGTAGTGCCTGCGGATCGCAGTTTGGATTCCGAAATCTCCGGTGGGGAGGACGTCGGGCCGCCGCAAAGAGAACATCAAGAACATCTGCGCCGTCCAGGTGCCGACGCCTTTGACCTCGGTCAGATGGGCGATCACCTCGTCGTCGGGCATATTTGGCAGATCCGTGAAGTCGAGTTCTCCGCTTTGCGTCAATTCAGCCAGCGAGCGGATGTAACCGAGCTTCTGCTTGGATAGTCCGGCCGAGCGCATTTGCGGTTCGGTCAGCTTCAGAATCCCCTGCGGTGTCAGCGGCCGTCCCGCCAGGTCGGCAAAACGGTTGAAGATGGTCACCGCTGCCTTGCCGTTGAGCTGCTGGTACACGATCGCCTCAGCCAGGCTGGGAAATGTTGGCTCGCCGTAGGCGATCTTACAGGGTCCGACTTTCTCGATGATTGCGGACAGAATTGGGTCGGACTTCTTAAGGTGGCTGATGGCTTTTCGCATAGCTCAAAATTCAACCACGGGAAAGGCAAGGATGGAGGCACGGCGTCCTCGCCCTTTGCGCGTCAACCCCTAGCCTCTTATGCGGGTGCAGAAGGGGTGCCCGCGCTCCATCGATCTGATTCATTTTCATTCGATCTGATTCATTCCTTATAGAGCCAGCCGGCAACCACGGTTGCCAGGATCGCTCCGGCCCAGAGGTCGAGCATCCATCCGAGGGGGAGACAGCGCGACGCCGTCGTGAACGAGGCCTGCGCGAAGTTTCCCGGGAAGCCAGCGAAAAAGCCAACCAGAGCCCCAACCTTGAATGCTGTCATCGGTCCAGGCCCCAGGGTGGGCCGCAGCCAGACGTAAAGATGGGCGAGCAAGATCGATAGGACAAACACGAGCGCGATCCACATAACCGGAAACAGGGAATAACGCGGTGCCCTCAGGAATATCCCCCTCTCCATGGCTGCCTCGTAGTGCGGCACCAGCCTCGTGTAAATGAAGTAGCTCCAAGCGTTCCATACCACTCCACCCACCAAACCACCCAGCCAGATACGACCTCGATTCAAATTCACGTGGCGCCTCCAAGCGATTGATTTCACAGCCCCAGGGGATTTTGACTACGCCGGACGAACAGAGACCGGCAATAAGAGAAGGCGGCGGAAGTTTACACCTTTTCGGGCAGGAGGAAAGCAGTTTCCGCAAAACCAAGCTCGCAGTCGCCCCCGCTGCGGGTCCCTGCAGCGGGTCATAGAGCCAGGGGTTCGGGAGTTCAGGTCGTGTTCTAGGAACTCCGCGCAGACACCGGTTTTGGATTACGCCACCGTTTTCCTCAAGAAATCCACAGGTGGGCGTCTGGAGGCCGTTTGTCTCAGTGCGAGACTTTGCCACCAGGAACCAAGGCAATAACTACCACATCTTGTGGCTTGGCGACCTAGGAACCGCAACCTCTCGTAGTTCCGCAAGTGACTCAAAATGCGACAAATAGGCCGTAATTCAACCCTCAAGATTCCTGTTGACAGGAAAGAGATTAGCGATAGGATTGTGGGTGAAAGTGGTCAAAAAGGGAGTGCTGTTCAAGGTCAGTGGTCGACAGTGTAGTGCTGAGGAGTCAGGGTGCTAGGGCCAAAAACCAACCCCCAAAGCCGCTCAAACACCAATCTAGAAGCTCCTGTAGTCGTTCTCGCCTCTTTCGCGGTTACGAACTTGGCAGTCATTACGAACTTGGCAGTCATAAGGAAATGCAATGTTTCGCGGCAATCACCCAACTCGGATCGACGAAAAGGGCCGATTAAAGGTTCCGGCCGAGTTCAAGCGGGTGATCGACGAGAAATACGGACTCAAATTCTATATCACCAGCCTCGATGGGAAGGTTGCTCAGTTGTATCCCTTCGAGGAATGGGAACGGATCGAACAGAAGCTGGCTTCGCTCTCAACCTTCAACCCCACCAAGAAGAAGTTTCTGAGCCGGGTGAACTTCTACGGCCAGGAAGTCGAGATGGATGGGCAGGGCAGGTTGTTGATTCCACAGTTGTTGCGGCACTCGGCGGACATCAAGGGCGAGGTTGCCGTCATGGGCAATTTGACTTATCTGGAGGTCCGGAACATCGAAGCGCTCCAGACGCAAATCGTCGAAGAGCAATTCACGACTGAAGATGAAGAGACGCTCAACAAACTGGGCATCTAGTGGCTGGGGAACAAGCGGGTTCGGACGGGCAGCAAAACGCCCCTCAGGGGGGTGGGCATGGCGTGGGTCATGTTCCGGTTCTTTTACAAATTGCGATCGATTTCTTAGACGTCAAGCGCGGTGGAACCTATGTCGACGCCACGGTGGGTTTGGGGGGGCACAGTTGCGAAGTCGCAAAGCTCCTCGGCGCACCGGGTCATTTGATTGGCTTCGATAAGGATCCGGCAGCGCTCGAACGGGCACGGGTGAACTTGCAGCCGCCGCCGGGACGAGAAGGCGACTGGCCGCAAGTTGAGCTGTTCCACGGGTCGTTTGCCGAAGTGGGCGAGCGGTTCGGCGCAGGCGCGATTGACGGCCTGCTGGCAGATGTAGGGGTGAGCAGCTTGCAACTGGATGACCCGCAGCGCGGATTTAGTTTTCAGGCGGATGGGCCCTTGGATATGCGGTTAAATCCGCAGTCCGAGCTCACCGCCGAACAAGTGGTAAACCACATGGGCGAAAAAGAACTCGCCGATGTGATTTACGAATTCGGTGAGGAAAGGAGGTCGCGGAGAATCGCCAGAGCCATTGTCCGAGCGCGGCCGATTCGTTCCACTGCGCATTTAGCAGGGGTCGTATCGGCCGCGGCTCGGTCAATGAAAAGCCACGGCATTCATCCAGCGACGCTCACTTTCCAGGGCATCCGAATCTTCGTAAACCGTGAGTTGGACGAACTGAAGGAGCTGCTCGAAGCAGCTCCGGGGCTGGTGAAGCCGGGCGGGCGAGTGGTGGTGATCAGTTTCCACTCCCTGGAAGACAGAATTGCGAAAGACGCGTTTCGGGACGGGGCCAAAGCTGGAGTTTACAAAGTGCTGACGAAAAAGCCGGTGACGGCGACGAACGAAGAGATCGATCGCAATCCGAGATCGCGAAGCGCGAAGTTGAGAGCAGCGCAACGAATTTAGAAAAGTTTGGCCTGGAAAAACAGCCAGACCGCCCGGTGGGATAGAGCGTCTGCCGGGCAAATGATTTGGGAAGTCAGATGTTGGAAGTGGATGCAGAAGCAAAAATCAAACTGGGGAGGTTTGACATGTTTACAGGAATGATCATTGATGACTTGATTGCAACGGTGGAACGTGCCGAGCAGCAGGCTAGCCTGGTGCAGCTGTTGCAGCCGGAGACGGCTTCGGGGCTGAGCTTGGTGGCGAGCAACAGCAAAGCGACGTGGGAAAACTGGGCGGGTGTGGCATAAATGCAAACCGCAGCGGCAAATTCGGCGAAGCGGGCGCGAAGCTGGACGGGCACCCCCGAGGTCTATTTTCACAAGGTGATCGACAACTCACGCCTGGTGAAAGTGGAAGACCCGGTGCGGGCGCGCGAGATGCGCATGCTGATGGTTTCGCTCTGCTGCTTGTTCCTGTTCGTGATGACGTACGCGGTGCAACACTTCAAGTCCATTGAATACGGGTACAAGATCGCCTCCATGAAGAACGAGCGCGACGGCTTGTACGAAATGAACCGCGCCTTGCAACTGGAAGAGGCTTCTTTGCGCGACCCCCAGCGCATTGATGCCATCGCCCGCAAGATGGGATTCCAAAGCCCGCAGGCCGGACAGGTGATGCATTTGGATGCGCCCATGGCGGATTCTGGTGCCGAGGTGATGGCCAGCGCTGCTCCGGTTTCGGTGGTCTCAGCGCGGTAAGGCTTTTCGTGGGCGAGAGCGCCCGCGATCCACAACCCTCCCCCGGTTGTACTTTTTGTAATTAGAACAACGCCTTAGGCGAGGTTTAGCACCCGTGGCTTCCAACAGCGCAAACAGCATCGCCAAGCCCAGGCTGTACTGGATGGGCGGGTTGTTGCTGTTGTGGGTGGGCGCGATCTGCGCCCGGCTCGTGTACCTCCAGATTTTTGACTACGGAGAATTTCAGGCGCGGGCGCAGCACCAGCAGCAGCGAGCCTTTGAAACCTCTCCGATCCGCGGCGTGGTCTATGACCGGAATGGCAAGGAGTTGGCCATGACGACCGCGGTGGATTCTTTCTACGCCGTTTCCGCAGACCTTCCCGACCCTGGCAACACCGCCAGCCTGCTTTCCCGCATTACCGGTTCCGATCCACGCGAGATGCTGGCTTGCTTCAAGACCAAGAGTTTTTGCTGGGTCGCGCGCAAGGCCGATCCCGAGGTCGCCGGCCGTATTCAAGGCATGAACCTGCGCGGGGTTTATTCGCAGAAGGAATCCAAGAGGTTTTACCCCAAGAAAGAACTCGCGGCGCAGGTGCTCGGCTACGTTGGGATGGACGACAAGGGGCTGAGCGGCGTAGAGCGCTCCTTCAATGGAAGGCTGCGCGGCAAGCCGGGACGCATGGCGCTGTCGGTCGATGCCCGGCGCAAGACCTTTGCGCGCTTGGAACAAGAGCCCGAGCCGGGCGAGAACGTAGTCCTGACAATCGACGAGAAAATTCAGTACATCGCCGACCGCGAGCTGGAGCAGGCGATGCAGGACACGCACGCCATTGCCGGCACGGTGATTGTGCAGAATCCGCGCACAGGAGAAATCCTCGCCCTGGCGAACAGTCCGACCTTCAATCCCAATGCCACGCGCGAGATTCGTCCCGAGAAACTCAAGAACCACGCAGTGAGCGATGCTTACGAGCCCGGATCGACCTTCAAGGTCATAACCATTGCCGCGGGACTGGAAGAAAAGCTAACGACCCCGCAGGAGCCGATCGACTGCCAGATGGGATCGATCGTAGTGGCTGGAATGCGCATTCGCGATTCCAGGCCGCATGGTGTGCTTTCCGTGGCCGATGTGCTGGCCGATTCGAGCGATGTGGGCGCGATCAAGATTGCCCTGCGGCTCGGCGAAGACCGCTTCTACAAATACATTCGCGCGTTTGGCGTAGGGCAGCAAACGGGAATCGAACTGCCGGATGAGACGCGCGGCATGAGCAAGCCGGTAAGCCGTTGGTCGAAAGTTTCGATTGGCGCGATTTCCATGGGCCAGGAGATTGGTATTTCTCCCGTGCAGCTCGTGGGCATCGTTTCGACCATGGCCAACGACGGCGTGTGGGTGGCGCCTCGCATCGTGGCGGCGACGACGGAGCCGCACCAGGTACCGCAGACCTTTGTGTATCAGCCCGCAGTGGAGCGGCGCGTGATTTCCCCGATGACGGCGGCGCAGATGCGGCAGATGCTCGAGGGCGTCGTGCTGCACGGCACGGGCAAGAGAGCGGCGCTGGTGGGGTACACATCGGCGGGCAAGACGGGCACAGCGCAACGCGTGGACCCGAATACTCACGCCTATTCGAAAACCAAGTACATCGCCTCGTTTGCCGGTTTTGCCCCTGTGAACAACCCAGCCGTGACCGTGGCCGTGATTCTCGATTCCCCCGAGGGCTTGCACCAGGGCGGACAGGTTTCGGCGCCGGTGTACGCAAGGATCACGCAGCAGATCCTCGCCTATCTCAACGTTCCTCGCGATGTGGAGGTCGCGCCATCGCGGCAGTTGCTGCTGGCCTCGAAGAAGGCAGCCAAGATGAGCGAAGACGACATGGCGGACGGATCACCGGACCGCCTGGGAGCGGCCGTAGATATGACGAGCGGCGATCTGACGAGTGCAGACGCTGCCGACGGCAAGCCCCTCGACCGCAATGCGAAGCCCACCCCGTCAACCCCCTCGAGCCTCGACCTTGCGCGCGTGATCCCCGCGGCGATTCGCACGCGGGAGCCGGCAGTCCCTCAAGCGCCCCCGCGAAATCCTGAACCTACGCCAGGCATGCACAAGCCCGACAGCGGCACCGTGGTGATCGACGTGGAACAGGGCGGCATTTTGGTGCCCTCGTTCCTCGGAAAGCACCTGCGCGCGGCTGTGGAGCTGGCTGAGCAAAACAACCTGGAGCTCGCAGCGGTAGGCAGTGGCGTGGCGCGCGACCAGTCTCCGCCAGCGGGCGCGCACGTAGCACCGGGCGCAAAGATTACCGTGCGCTTCGAGCGCTAAGCCCCTTGGACGCGATGCCTTACAGGTTCTTCGGCGGCTTGCTCCGCACTCTACAAGCCTATAATCCATTCATACCCGATGAATTTTCTTCAACTTCTCGACGGCGTGGAAGTCCTTGCCGAGGACGGGGATGCGTCCGTTTCCGGCCTTGAATACGACTCTCGGAAACTGAAGGCGGGGAATGTCTTCGTGGCCATGCGGGGCGAGTTGACCGACGGCAACCGCTTCATGGATCAGGCGGTCCGCAAGGGCGTGACCGCGATTGTGACGGATTCCGCCGACGAGCAGCAACCGCCGGGCGTGGCTTGGGCTCAGGTGGCACACGGTCGGCGGGCGCTAGCGCGGCTGAGCGCGAACTTTTATGGTTCGCCCGCGAAGCGGCTGAGCGTCACAGGTATCACCGGCACCAACGGCAAGAGCACGACGGCGTTTCTGCTGGAATCGATCCTCGCGGCGGCGGCGCGGAAAAGTTTGCTGGTCGGGACGATTGAGTACCACGTGGCCGGAACGGTGCTGCCCGCGCCGCACACAACTCCCGAGGCTTTGGAATTGAATCGGCTCTTCGCCAGCGCGGTGCAGGCGGGCGCCAGCGAGGCGGTCATGGAAGTGTCATCGCACGCGCTCGAGCAGCAGCGCGTCTACGGCATTGGCTTTGAGGTGGCCGCCTTTACCAACCTGACGCGCGACCATCTGGATTATCACCAGAATATGGAACAGTACTTCGCGGCCAAGCGCCAGCTGTTTGAAGGCTGCGGCGCAGAGCCTCCGCGTGTGGCCGTGCTGAACGCCGACGATGCATACGGCCAGCAGTTGCAGGCGCTGGCTAAGGCGCGCGGATCGCGGGTGGTGACGTACGGCCTGGGAACGGCGGAATTTCGTGCAGAAAACATCGCCGTAACCCTGGAAAACACACGCTTTCGGCTGGTGACGCCCGAGGGCGCGACTGAAATTGTGTCGCCGCTGATTGGCAAGGTGAATGTCTACAACATCCTGGCCGCCGCCGCCGCCGCAGACGCGCGCGGCTGCTCCGCCCAGCAGATTGCCGACGGCGTAGCGGCACTCGATTTTGTTCCCGGACGCTTCCAGCACGTCGACTGTGGCCAGCCGTTTTCGGTGGTCGTCGACTACGCCCATACCGACGACGCGTTGCGCAACCTGACAAGTCTGGCCCGCGAGTTTGTCACGCAAGCGGGCGGCCGAGGTCGCGTCATCACTCTGTTCGGTTGCGGCGGCGACCGCGACCGCGCCAAGCGTCCCCTGATGGGTGAGGCAGCCGGCCGAGGCAGCGACTTCGTGGTGCTTACCTCGGACAATCCGCGCAGCGAAGATCCGGTCGCCATCATCAACGATGCCCTGGTGGGCGTGCAACGCTCCGGAGCGAAATACAAAATCGAGCCCGACCGGCAAGCGGCAATTGCCCTCGCCATCAGCACCGCCATGGCCGGCGACCTTGTTCTGCTGACGGGCAAAGGTCACGAAAAAACACAGGTTTCCCGCGATGGAGCCCGACCGTTTGACGATGTGGCCGTGGCGCGGGATCTGTTGCGCGCGTCGGGGTACGAATGCGGCTCCGCGGCCACACTGGTGGGGAAGCCGGCATGAAGCTGCCGCTTGCCCGCGTCGCCGAGTTTGTTTCCGCCGTCCCGGCGGGCGGATGCAACGCGGACAACATGGCGCGGGGATATTCCATCGACTCCCGCACCGTCCAGCCCGGCGAGCTATTTTTTGCGGTGAAGGGCGAACGGCTGGATGGTCACGACTTTGTTGCCGGAGCCCTCGAGCGCGGAGCCCTTGCCGCCGTGATCCGGAAGGATCAGAGGTCACGCTATCCGGCCGAGACTCCGGTGCTGGCGGTAGCGGACACGCTGGTGGCATTGCAGACCCTGGCCGCCTGTGTGCGGCGGCTTTGGGGAAAACCTGTCACCGGCGTGACTGGATCGGCGGGCAAGACTACAACCAAGGAAGCGATCGCGCACCTGCTCGGCCATCGGTATCGCGTTCTGAAGTCAGAAGGCAACTTCAACAACCACTTCGGCATGCCGCTGATGATCTTGAAACTCGAACCCGAGCATGAGATGGCGGTCATTGAAATGGGCATGTCGCATGCTGGCGAGATTGCCGCGCTAGCCAGAATCGCCCAGCCCAATACGGGCGTAGTGACCGGCGTCGCACCCGTCCACCTGGAAAGCTTTGCGTCGATCGCCGATGTCGCGCGCGCGAAGTATGAATTAATTGCGTCGCTGCCCGCAGGCGGAACTGCCGTACTCAACGCCGACGACGAGTACGTGTCGCAGTTTGGCCGTGATTTTCGCGGACATGTCGTCACGTTCGGACTGAAGCCGACCGCCGATGTCAGCGCGGCCAACCTGCAGTCTCGCGGGGCGCAGGGGTCGGCGTTCGACCTGGTGGCGTATGGCTTGACCCAGCCGGTTGAGCTTCCCCTGGTGGGCACACACAACATTTACAACGCGCTGGCCGCGAGCGCGGTGGCGCTGGAGAGCGGCGTTTCGCCTTCTGAAGTCGCGATTGCCTTGTCGACTCTGCAGCCCGCCTCGAAGCGTGGCCAGATCGTCGACGTGCGCGGCGTGACCGTCGTCAACGACTGCTACAATTCCAATCCGAAGGCCCTCAATTTCATGGTGGATGCGCTGGCGAGTTTGCCGGCGCGGCGCCGGATTGTGGTTGCCGGCGAGATGCTGGAGCTGGGTCCGAAAGCGGAACACATGCACCGCGAATGTGCGCGGCATATGGCGGAAAAAAAGATCGATTATGTCCTCGGTGTGCGCGGTCTGGCGGCGGCTCTCGTAGACGAGGCGCGCCAGGCTGAGGTAGCGGCTGAATTTGTTGCTACACCGGAAGAAGCCGGGGCCTGGCTGGCGCGCGAGACCAAGCCCGGGGATGCCGTGCTGCTCAAGGCATCGCGCGGAGTGAAACTGGAGCGGGCGCTCGAAGCGTGGCAGGCAAAAGACTGATTTCAGAACTCACGGAGGCGCATTGCTCTACTGGCTGCTCTATCAGAAGCTCTATCATGCGTTTCCGGCGCTGTCGCTATTCCGCATTTTCCGCTATTTGACGTTCCGTACGGCGTTCGCCAGCCTGACGGCGCTTTTTACTGGACTCATCATCGGGCCCGTCGTCATCCGGCGCTTGCAGGAATTTCAAATCGGCCAGTTCATTCGCGAAGAGGGGCCGAAGGCGCATCAGAAGAAGGCCGGCACGCCCACGATGGGCGGGCTGCTCATCGCCATTTCCATGATTGTGCCCACACTGCTCTGGGCCGACCTTAGCAATCGATTCGTCTGGATTGTGGTGGTCTCCACCATCGCGTATTCCGCGATCGGCTTTACCGACGACTATCAAAAGGTCGTTCACAAACGCAATCTGGGCCTGACGGCGCGGGCCAAGCTGGGATGGCAATTCCTGGTGGCCCTTCTTGTAGCCGTGTCGCTCATCGCCATGCAGACGCGCGGGCTTTATTCCACGAAGCTCGTAGTTCCATTTGCCAAGCATTTTCACCCGGACCTGGTGGTGGAGACCTTGCTGCGCCATCCGTCCTTTTGGCCCCTGGCGTTTCTGCCGTTCGTGGTCTTTGTCAGCCTCGTCATCGTCTTTTCGAGCAATGCGGTCAATCTCACCGACGGCCTCGACGGCCTCGCCATCGGCTGCACCGTGATCGCGGCGGGCGCACTCGCGGTCTTGACCTACATCAGCGGCCACGCGGTTTTCGCTGACTATCTGGAGCTGCAACGCATGCCCCAAGTCGGCGAACTCACGGTGTTCTGCGGCGCCATGGTGGGGGCGTCCATCGGATTCCTTTGGTATAACGCGCACCCGGCGGAAGTGTTCATGGGAGACGTGGGCTCGCTCGGTCTCGGCGGTGCCATCGGCACGATCGCCGTGGTCATCAAGCAGGAGCTCCTGTTGCCGTTCATCGGCGGCGTTTTTGTGATTGAAGCTCTTTCCGTGATTCTGCAGGTCGGGTCCTACAAGCTGCGCAAGAAGCGCATCTTTAAGATGGCGCCGATTCATCATCATTTCGAGCTACTCGGCTGGTCGGAGTCCAAGGTGATTGTGCGCTTCTGGATTGCGTCGCTGGTGTTTGCGCTATTCGCCCTCACGACATTGAAGTTAAGGTAGCCGGGCCCATGGAGCTGAAAGGCAAACGCGTCCTCGTGGTTGGCCTCGGGAAATCTGGCGTGGCGTCGGCGCAGTTTTTGCAAGCTTCGGGAGCCAAGGTCACAGTCTCGGATGCGAAGAGCCCCGAGCAGCTGGCCAGCGAGATTCCCGCTCTGCTCGAGCGCGGCATCGCCGTTGAAACCGGGGGCCACGGCGAGCGTACGTTTCGCGGACAAGACCTCATTGTCGTTAGTCCCGGTGTGCCCGCCGATAGTGCGCCACTCGTGCAAGCCCGCGTCCAGGGCGTGCTCATCATCGGTGAAATCGAGCTCGCCGCGCAATTTCTGCAAGGCCGCATCGTGGCCATTACCGGTTCGAACGGCAAGACAACGACAACCACGCTTACCGGTGAAATCCTGGCCGCCAGCGGGTTTCCGGTCGTGGTCGGTGGCAACATCGGAACGCCCGCCATCTCTCTGGTAGACCAGACCAGGCCCGGGTCCTTCGTGATCCTGGAAGTTTCCAGCTTTCAGCTCGAAACCATCCACACATTCCGCCCGTTTATTTCCGCCATCCTCAACATCACGCCCGACCATCTCGACCGCCACCGCACACTCGAAGCCTATGTCGACGCCAAGTCTCGTATTTTCGAAAATCAGAAGGAAGGCGACTTCTGCGTCCTCAACGCCGACGATGCCGCCGCGAACCTTCTCACGGGCCGCGCCAAGTGCCCCGTTCTGCACTTTAGCCGGCGCACGGAAGTCCCGGCTGGAGCCTTTGTCCGCAACGGCAGAATTCTCGTCCGCGATGGCGCGGCTGAGCAGGAGATCCTCGCCGTCGAAGAAATCACCCTGCAAGGCGCGCACAACCTCGAAAACGTCCTCGCCGCCGTCTGCATCGCCAGCCTCGCCGGCTGCCCCGCCGAAAAGATTCGTCAAGCGGTGCAGGCCTTCAAGGCCGTCGAGCACCGCCTCGAGTTCGTCGCCGAGATCGCCGGTGTCCGCTACTTCAACGACTCCAAGGCCACCAACGTCGACGCCACCATCAAAGCGCTCGAAAGCTTCCCGGCCAATATCCACCTCATTCTCGGCGGCAAGGACAAAGGCAGCGACTACTCCGTCCTCAATCGCCTTCTTCGCGAGCGGGTGAAGCGCGTCTACACCATTGGTGCCGCTGCCGAAAAGATCTCCCGCCAGATCCAGCAAGCCGCCGAAATTGACCCGTCCGGAACCCTCGAAATGGCTGTGCGCCGGGCCTCCATCCTAGCTCAACCGGGCGACGTCGTTCTCCTAGCCCCCGCGTGCGCCAGTTTCGACCAGTTCCAAAGCTACGAGCATCGCGGCCGGGTCTTTAAGGAAGTGGTCAAAGCCTTGGCTGCGGGAAACTAAGGTCTGGGCTGGCGCGGGACCTGGGACGTAAGCCACCGACGTAAGGCAGCCCATGTCCATTGAAAAGGCTTAACGCATTGCGTATATTCACCTTACCGCCCTGTTACTGGATTCGTGCATGCCTTCCGTCCTGCAGTTCGTTCGCTCCGAGAACGTCGTTTCCCGGGTCATCGCCGGGGAGACGCTGATCGTCCCCGTGCGCCGCGGAGTGGCGGATCTGGCCTCGCTGTTCAGCTTTAACCAAGTCGGCAGCACCATCTGGGAGGCCATCGAAAAGCCTCGCACGGTCGATGAACTTGTGTCTCTCGTGGCAGACGCTTACGATGTCACAGCGGAGAAAGCCCGCGAAGACATTGAAGTCTTCCTGAATGAGGCGCAAGCCGCCGGAATCGTCCAAATGGTTGGTCCGTAAGCCTTACGAATCTCTGCTCACGTGGGCCTAACATCAAGTAAACTTCCAGGGGCAACTGTTGTAGGCTTTGGGCTGGGCTTTAGGGGCGAGACATAAATGGACGCGACTACCTACGGGCAACTCAGCGAATCGATCCATAAGCGCTACTTCGGAGAGCGCGCGCCCTTGGAAGCCGCCATTGAAGTCACACGCCGCTGCCCGCTGGAGTGCCTCCAGTGCTACAACAATCTGCCCATGGGCGACCTCGCCGCCCGCAACCGCGAGCTCACCAAGGAGGAGCACTTCCGGCTTCTCGACGATCTTGCCGACTTGGGGACCTTCTGGATCCTCTACAGCGGCGGTGAAATTTTTGCCCGCAAGGATTTTCTCGAGATCTACACCTACGCCAAGAAAAAGGGCTTTCTTATCACCCTGTTCACCAACGGCATTCTGATTAACGAAAAGATTGCCGACTACCTGGTCGAGTGGCCGCCTTTCGCCATCGAGATCACCCTCTACGGCCGCACCAAACAGACCTACGAAGCGCTCACCGGCATCCCGGGCTCCTATGACCGTTGCATCCGCGGCATTGAGAATCTGCGGCAACGCAAGCTTCCCCTGAAGCTTAAAACCGTCGCCACCAGCATCAACAAGCACGAAGTCTATGCCATGAAGCGCTTTGCGGAAGAGGATCTCGGTTTGGAATTCAAGTTCGACGGACTTCTCAATCCCCGCCTCGACTGCTCGCAAAGTCCTTTATCCGTGCGTCTCTTGCCAGAAGACGTCGTCGCTCTTGATCTGCACGCGCAGAGAAATCGCGACGAATACCGCCATTTGGCGGAGCGCGACTTAGCCAGTCCACCCACTCTCGAAGCCTACGATACGCTCTATTTTTGCGGCGGCGGCAAGACCTCGTTTGCCATCAATCCTTACGGCGAAATGAGCATCTGCGTCCTCTCCCAAAAGGAGACCTACAATATCCGCGAAGGCAGCGTGAGGGACGGATGGGAAAAGTTTCTCGCGCAAACCCGGCTGGGAAAAAAGCGTCTGCGTCCCACCAAGTGCGTGACCTGCAATATTCAGAGCCTGTGCAGCATGTGCCCCGCGCAAGGCGAACTCGAGAACAACGACCCCGAGTCGCCTGTAGAATTCCTCTGCGAAGTGGCTCACCTCCGCGCCATGGCTCTCGGTTTCGAGGTACCTCGGCACGGCGATTGTGACTGCTGCAATGGCAGCGCGCGCCATCAAAGCCTGAAAGCTTCCGCGGCCCGGATCGCGGCCCAGGAAGTTGACGTCGAAGCACCATGGAAAGCGCCTGCGGTTTTGCTTCCGGTGTTGAGTAACGCCAGCCCAGGCGGCGGTTGCGGTAGTTGCGGAAGTCATAGCTAAGTTGTCTGATGTTGCAGTGGTCGGGTGCGGTCAGCAGTTTCATTTCACGGAGATACACAGCGCATGAAGGAATTGCATAGCGATCCGGTAGCGAAAAAGGAATATGAGACGCCGAAAATGGTGGCCATCAACTTGCGTCCGGAGGAGGCGGTTCTCGGGAACTGCAAAATCTCCGGCAGCGCAGGTCCATCCAGTCTTGGAGGCACCTGTGTCGCAGTCGGGCCTTGCAAGACCATCGGCTCGTAAAGCCAACTGAGCCGTGCGGTCCTGGGGTTCGGATCTTGGGGCGCGGATCATGAAGTGCGGATCATGGAGTGCCAGCCGGTGAGTAGCGAAGCCAAAGCGCGGGGTGCGTCGTGTGTGGCGGAAGAGCCGCCCGCCGAGTTGTGGCGTGCCAGCTTTTCCATCGGCGAAGTATCCTTCGGTATCAGCGGCGCCGGCGACTACCCGGTTTTTGGTCCCCAGCTGGAACTCTTCCGTTCTGCATCAACATTGTGTGATCTCGAGATCAGCCTGCAATGGGCTGACCGGCTCTATCCGTTCTCAGGGCAGCTCCTCTTCGACTCCGGCTCGGTTTGGACTCTGTACCAGGACGGCGGCGGCTGGCTCTTTGATTTCGCCTCGGATGTGGTTGGCCCTGAACCCTACAAGCGGCTGCACGTCGACAGGGAATTCCGGAGCGGACGTCTGCTGTTAAATCAAAAGTACTTTCCGGATTCCGTGGCCTGCGGTCCGCTGGATTATCCCCTTGATGAGCTCGTGGTCATGCATCGCCTCGGTCGCGAGCGCGGCGTGGAGGTTCACGCCGCGGGCATCCGCGACGCCGAGGGCAACGGATATCTGTTTCTGGGCCACTCCGGGGCGGGCAAGAGCACGACGACGCGACTTTGGAATCAGCAGCCCGGCATGACGGTGCTCAGCGATGACCGCATCATTCTTCGACAACACCCAGGCATTCGGCAACACCAGAGTCTAGATCGTCAAGCCGAAGTCTGGATGTACGGCACCCCCTGGCACGGCGAGGCCGCCTTTGCCGCGCCGGAAAAGGCGCGAATCGAAAGGCTCTTTGTGATCGAGCACGCGCCCGAGCCTATGGCGGAGAACGAGATCACCCGCCTCAACGGCAGCATCGCAGTTGGCGAGATCATGGCGCGCAGCTTTTTGCCCTTCCACGACCCCGTTGCTCTCGAAAACACCATGAGTTTCTTGCAGGAGATCGTTGCCTTCCTCCCCTGCTACCGGCTCGAGTTTCGACCGGATAGTACGGCGGTGGAGGCGGTTCGGCGGTTCCGGTCCTGAATTCGGGCGCGAATCCACAGAATCGTAGGTAGGGCTTGGGTTTGGCCAGGGATGTACAGTGCGCGAGTAGCGCGGATGGGTAAAGGGCAAAATGTGCGCGTATGATTCAAAATGAGAAGATTCGACCCCAGACTCCAGTAGAGACCCACAGGCTCGACTCGCCCGTTTTCCGGACGATCGCTCGCGATTTGTTGCGTGCTGGAACGAGCGTGTGTTTCGAGGCCAAGGGGTTGAGCATGTTGCCGGCGATTCAGGACGGCGACGTACTTCACGTCGCGCCGGTGAGCGCGGGCCAATTGCGTTGTGGAGAGATTCTTTTGGTCGAAGGCGAGGGCAGCACCGAAGACGGCGGTAAGCTGTGGGCGCATCGCCTGATCGCGAAAGACATACGCGGGGACCGGTTTGTGACGCAAGGCGACGCGAGCCAGGAACCGGATGCTCCCGTATCCGCGCATCAGATTTTGGGCCGAGTGATTGCCAAAGAGAGCGTTATGCAACGAGTTATTGTCAAAGCAGTTGAGACAAAGGAATCGACTATGAATGGTATCGGTGGGCTGGACAAGCAGGGCAATGTGCAGCGAGTGGAACTTCACGGCATGCGCGCGCGCGCGGGCCGCCGAATGACGCAAGCGCGCAATATCGCCGCTGGCTGGGTGAAGACTGCCTTAGGGATGCGCGCCACAGGTGCAGCGCTCTTGCTGCTTGGCTTGTTTGCAGTCCCCGCTTCGGCTCAGGTGGTTTTGGACTCATCCGGTTTTGGCGGCGGCCGAGTGCTGACCGGAGGAACCGCTACGTACATCCACACCGTGGGTGCGGGGACGAATCGGACGCTCGTTGTAGGTGTGGCCATGAACATCGGTGCCGACGCGGGCACGAAAACCGCCAAGGCGGCCTCCGTCACCTACGGTTCCCAGGCAATGACTTTTTTGTCCGGCAATAATGATGCGGCACTTACACGCCGCGTGGAACTCTGGTTCCTGCTGGCACCTGCGACGGGAGCGAACACGGTAACGGTCACCCTGAACGCGTTTGCCGGCGGCGGTACGGTGGGCGTGGGCGCGGGTTCGGAGTCCTTCACTGGTGCGGATCAGACGGATCCGGTTCGTGTTCCTGTTTTCAAGTCCGGTGCGGCCGCGACCTTCTCGGTGCTCGATGTGCCCAGCGCTGCCAAGGAATTTGTCTACGCAGTTGAGGCGGTCGGTGGAGACTGGGATCAAAATCTGCCGGCATTCCCGAGCATCACGAAGCAGTGGTTTGGACAGAGCAACATCCTGCGGACCGATCCTCCCGATGTCTCCGCAGCAGGTTACACGTCGGCCGGAGCGCCCAGTGTTCCAATTCCGCTCACCTTTAGCCTTGCGGCTGGCGCTGCCCCCAGTACGAACTGGGCTGCGGCAGGAGTTTCGATCCATCCTGCCAATGCGGATATGGGCGTCACCGTGGCCGCAAACGGCGCGATCTACACAGGTGGCCAAGTCACCTATTCGGTCACGCTCAGGAACAATGGCTGGTCCGATGCCGCCAACGTGGTTTTGAGCTTTCCTCTTGCACCAGGAGAAACCTTCGTTTCGGCCACGGCTCCGTGCACGCAGGCCGCGGGGACAGTGACCTGCAATGAGGGCACGATCGCCAGCGCGGCCAGCACCACAGAGACGATCAAGGCGACGATCGCCGCCGCAGGAAACTACACGACGACCGCTACGGTTTCGTCCTCCTCAACGACCGACCTCTACACGAGCAACAACACCTTCACCATCACTGTACCGGTGCAAACCGTGGCCTGCGCCACGCCGGGCCTGGATGGCACGCCAGGAGCGCCGCTCACCGGCGTGGTCAATACCTATTACCCGGGAACAGCCAGCGCTGCTGCAGGGGCGACCTCGATCACCGTGGGCGCCGCGACTGGATTTGCGGCCACGATCGGTATCGGTGATCTTTTGCTGGTGATGCAGATGCAGGACGCAGCCATCAATACCACCAACGGCTCAACGTATGGAGACGGCAGCGGCGCGGGTTCCGGCTCGACGAACTTGAACGCCGCCGGTGCCTATGAGTATGTCACGGCGGCGTCGGCGGTTGGCGCAGGAGGTGGCACTGCCACGATCATCGGCGCAGGGTCAGGCGGCGGATTGATCTATGGCTATACGGACGCCAACGCCTCAACCACGCAAGGCCAGCGGCGGTTCCAGGTCATTCGGGTGCCGCAATACGTGGCGGCAACCTTAAGCAGCACCCTGACGGCATCGGCGTGGAACGGTGCCACGGGTGGCGTGCTGGCGATCGATGTGGAAAACACGTTGACTCTCAACAGTGCCACGGTCAGTGTTGATGGCCTGGGCTTCCGCGGAGGCGCGGGACTGCAATTGAATGGCGTAACCGGGGGGTCAGCGAATACGGACTTCTTGTTTGCCGCTCCGGGCGCGTATGCGGGAGTTGCGGTCAACGGATGGCACGGCAGCAAGGGCGAAGGCATTGCCGGTACACCCATGTGGGTGAATAGCGGCGGCACGTTCTTGTTAAGCGGATCTACCTACCCTAGCGGTGGCGCATCCGATGGCAGCATGGCCCGTGGTGCGCCCGGTAACGCAGGCGGCGGTGGTACGGATGCCATCTCGGGTGCCGGAAACCAGAATAACTCCGGCGGTGGCGGCGGCGCCAACGGCGGCATTGGCGGCGCGGGTGGCAATAGCCAAGGGGTCGATTTGGCTTCGGGCGGCGTTCCGGGCGCGGCATTCCCCAACTCGATTAACCGGGTTGCAATGGGCGGCGGCGGTGGCGCGGGCGGACGCAACGACTCTCCCGGCGACAACCTGGCCAGTTCCGGAGCCGCGGGCGGTGGCATTGTCATGATGCGAGCTGGTTTCCTGAGCGGGACCGCAACGATTACGGCCAACGGCGCAGCTGCATACGCCGGAACCGCGGCTGACGGCGGGGGCGGTGGCGGCGCGGGTGGCACCGTGATGGTTCTCTCCTTAGCCGGTGGCGAGAACGGCCTGATCATCCACGTCAACGGTGGCAAGGGCGGCAACGCCAATGCTGCTGCCGCCTTTGGCGCCTTCACCGGTGGAGTCTACGGTCCGGGCGGCGGCGGCGGCGGTGGCATGATTATCAGTTCGGGCGGTCTCGCAAGCTCGAGCAGGTTTGGTGGTGCTTTCGGCACGACAGAGACCTCAGCTTTCGAATGGGGTGCAACTGACGGAGCCGACGGATCCGTGCCAATCAATGGCGCTAAGTTCTCCCAGGTGGCGGGCGTGCGGGCGGGCGTGGAATGCGCTGCTCCCGACTGCGTGATTGCTAAAAGTCACGTAGGGAATTGGATTCACGGCAGCACCGGCAATCTCTACACGATCACCGTGACCAACGCCAGCCCGTCGGCCGCGATTGTAGCCGGCAACACGGTTACGGTGGTGGATACGATGCCCGCAGGTTTGACAGCGACGGCCATCTCCGGCACGGGATGGACCTGCGTTTTGGGCACGCTCACTTGCACGCGCGCCGACGCACTGGCGGCCCTAGCGAGTTATCCTCCAATTTCTGTGACGGTAACAGTTGCGGCCAACCCGGCCTCCAACCCCCTGATCAACACGGCCACAGTTTCCGGCGGCGGCGAGGCTCAAACCAACAACGACGTGGCCACCGATCCGACCAGCATCATTGGCACGGCGCTGACGATCTCGAAAGTTGCGAGTGCCCCTACCATTCGGACAGGCCAGAATCTTGTCTACACGATTGCCGTAGGAAACTCCGGACCGAACAATGGCGGAACAGCCTCCATGACCGATCCGCTGCCGACGGCGAACGTCACGTTCGTTTCGGCGATGGCCACGCTGGCGGGCGGCGCGACAGGCGGTACATGTGCCTTTGTGACTCCTACGGTCACGTGCAGCTACACGGCGTTCCCGGTAGGGGCATCGTCCAACATCACCATAACCGTCACGATGGGAGCCCCTGCAACAGTCTCGAATACGGCGACGTTGACGGACACCGGCGTACCGGCGTTTGCGGATACCGTTACGTCCACGGTCACCACAGTCACGACATTCCCAACCAGTGTAGCGCTGCGGTCGTTCTCGGCGCAGCGTACCGGTTCTGGAACGGTCCTCAATTGGCAGACCGGCGGGGAGCGCCACAACCTGGGCTTCAATGTTTATCGCGAGGAGAACGGCGCCCGCGTGAAGGTCAACCCCACGCTGATCGCCGGTTCCGCGCTGCGCATGCGCGAAACGCTCGAGCAACATCATGGCACCAGCTATGGCTGGGTCGATGCCAAGAACGGATCTGCCTACTGGCTAGAGGATGTAGAACTCAACGGTACGCGGACGATGCACGGGCCGGTGTATGCCGACTCAGGCGCGTCGACCTCAACCTCGTCCATCGCGACCCCAGCAACATCAGCCCGCTCCGCCACCATGGCCGAAATGAGCCTTGCTTCGGCGCAAGTGGGTGCTGCGAGCGATTCCTCATCCGCAACTGGTCCGGTATTCGATAGCAGCCGTGCCGTGCCGCGCTTTGCCACTGCGCAAGCCGCGACAGCGCAACGGCGGCAAACGCAGTTCGGGCTCGCAGCCGGTGCGGCTGTGAAGCTTGCGCTGCGCAGCGAAGGCTGGTACCGAGTTTCCCAAGGCCAACTGGTCGCGGCGGGCTTGAATGCCGCCGTCGATCCCAAGTTCCTGCGGCTCTATAGCGAAGGTGTGGAACAGCCCATCCGCGTGAGCGGAGCCACCAGCGGCCCCGGCGGCTTTGGCGCGAATGCGGCGATTGAGTTCTACGCTACCGGCATGGACACGCCCTTCTCCGATGCCCGCATCGGCTGGCTGGTGGCGGGCACCGTTCCGGGCCTGCGCGTGGCCGAAGCCGGGAATGCCGGTGGCAACGCCGGCTCCACAAGCTTCCCCTATGCTGTCGAGCTGCGCCAGAGAACCACCTACTTCGGCGCGCTGCTCAATGGCGAGGACAACGACAACTTCTTCGGGGCCATCGTCACGAGCACCCCCGTGGATCAGGTTCTGACGACACACGACGTGGCCAACGCAGCGGCTGCGGGAGCGACACTGGAGATCGCAGTGCAAGGCGGCACGACCGGTATCACTCACCTCGTGAACGTGAACCTGAACGGAACGCCGCTGGGCGCGCTCGACTTCACAGATCAGCAAGTCGGCAGCGCAACCCTGAATATTCCGGCAGGAACGTTGCTCGAAGGCGACAACACAGTGACCTTGACGGCGCAGAACGGGGACAACGATGTGAGCGTCGTCGACCATATTACGATCCACTACCTGCACTCCTACATCGCGGAATCCGACGCGCTGCGCTTCACGGCGGCGGCGGGCGAGCACGTGCAGATCACCGGCTTCGCGGCCAAACCTGCGCGGCTGGTGGACGTCACCAATTCGGGTCATCCGGTGAACCTGCAACTCAAGATCACGGGCACGGCGGGCCAGTACGCCCTCGACGTGAACGTTCCCTGGGCTTCCTCAGGAACGCCCGCATCTGGAACCCACACGCTGATGGCGCTGGGCTGGAACCAGCTCGCCCACGCGGCAGCGGTGAAGAACCAGCCATCCAGTTGGCACACGCCGCAATCGGGCAGTGACATCGTCATGATCACCAACGGGAAGTTTGCCTCGTCGTTGCAGCCGCTGGTCAGGCTGAGGCAGAGCGAGGGCAAATCCGTCGCGGTGGTCGACGTGGACGATGTTTACGACGAGTTCAACTTCGGCGAACGCAGCCCGTACGCGCTGCGCAACTTCCTGGCCTCGGCCACGGCAAATTGGACGAAGCATCCGCAGTACCTCCTGCTGGTCGGCGATGCCTCGCTCGATCCGCGCAACTACCTCGGCACCGGCAACAACGACTTTGTGCCGACGCGCATTGTGGAGACCTTCTATCTGAAGACGGCTTCAGACGAGTGGTTCTCCGACTTCAACAGCGTCGGTATCGGCCAGATTGCCACCGGCCGCCTGCCGGTGCGCACCGTGGCCGACGCGCAGACTGTGGTCCGCAAGATCACGGGCCACGCGCGAGCGACCGGGCCGTGGTCGAAACAGACGCTGCTCGTGGCTGACGTGGACGGCAGTTTGACCTTCGGTGCCGACACACAGACGGTGAAGAAGCTGTTGCCCTCCACGGTGAACGCGAACATTGCGGATGCTAATGTGGTCGGCATTCCGGCGGCTCGAGCGCAGATTCTCTCGCAGGTCAACAGCGGCCAGTTACTCGTTAACTACATGGGCCACGGTTCGGTCGAAGGTTGGTCGGGCGGTCTGCTCTCGAACGCCGACGCCGCGACCTTCACCAACAGGAACCGCCTGCCCGTGTTCCTCATCATGGACTGCCTCAACGGCTACTTCCAGGATGTGTACAGCACGAGCATGGCGGAAAGTCTGCTGCTCGCGCCGAATGGCGGCGCCGTGGCGGTGTGGTCGTCGTCGGGCTTAACCGACGCTGCGCCTCAAGCGGAACTGGATCAGCAAGCGGTGGGCAACATGTTCTCAGCGCAGAACCCAGCGCTGGGAGACGCGATCCGCGCGGCGAAGGCCAAGGTCGATGTCTTCGACGTGCGGCGGACGTACATTCTATTCGGCGACCCGGCCATGAAGCTGCACCCGTAAGGAACTCGCATGGGCAGGCGTCCTCGCCTGCCCATGCTTCTGTGTTGAGGACTTCGGGATATATTGGCCCGGGCGAAACCGTCCCAGGGTGAGGTTGCTTGCGCCAAGCTGTGGTGCCGGAGCCTACCCGGGTTTTGGTCTTCAGCTCGAACTGTTCCATTCTGACTCAAACGCTTGCGATCTCGAAATCAGCCTGCAATGGGCTGATCGGTTCGGAATCCTACAAGCGGCTGCGAATCGGCAGGGAAATTCCGCAGCGGACACCTCCTATCTAAATCGAAAGTACTTCCGGATTCTGTGCCCTGCGGCCCACTGGACTTTCCCTCGATGAACTCGTGGTTATGCATCGCCCCGGCTGCCAGCGCGGCGTGGCGGTTCATGCCGCGGGCCACGGATATCTCTTTCTGGACCATTCCCGGGCAGTTTCGCCCGGATCGTACGGCGGTCGAGGCGGTTCGGCGGTTTCCGTCTTGAATTCCCAATGCGGGTCCACGGCTGTAAGGGCTTCGGTTTGGCCGGATGCACAGGTGCACGGGTTGCCCAGATGGTAACGGGCAAGGTGTCGCATACGGTTCAAAATAAGGACATTAGCTCCCAAACGCCAGGGCAGACCCAGAGGCTCGACATGGCACTTTTCCGCGCGATCGCTCGCGATTTGTTACGGGCGAGAACCAGCGTGTGTTTCGAGGCCAACGGGCCGCATGTCGCGCGGGTAAGCGCGAGCCAGTTGCGGGGATACTCGTTGGTCGAAGGCGATGGCACCAGCGCGGACAGCAGCAAACTGCGGGCGCGTCGCCTGATCTCGAAAGACACACGCGGGGACCGGTTTGTGACGCAAGGCGACGCGAGCCAGGAGCCAGATGCTCCCGTAAGCGCGTAGCAGATATTAGGACGAGTGGTCGCGAAAAAAAAGCATGATCCAGAACGTTGAGGGGCAAAGCAGTTAGGACGGCAGTTAGGCCAAAGGAACCCACTATGAATGCTATCGGCGGGCAGGACGAAGTGCAGCGCGAAGTGCGGAACGAGGTGCAGAACGAGGTGCAGAACGAGGTGCAGAACGAGGTGCAGAACGAGGTGCAGAACGACTTGCCGAACGAAGTCCGGCGGGTGGAACTCCACGGCATGCGGGCGCAAGCGCGTCGGCGGATGTCGCAAGCGCGCGCCGTTACTGCTGGCTGGGTGAAAGCCGACTTGGGTCTGCGCCGCGTGGGCGCTCGCAGGGGAGTTGCCCTGTCGCTGCTGTTGTTCTGCCTCGCCGCTGTACCAGCCTCGGCGCAAGTCGTTGTAGATTCCAGCAGCAAGGGCGGCGGAAGGGTCACGACAGGCGGGAATATCACCTTCGTACACACGGCTGGGGCGGGTACCGGCCGCACTCTGATCGTTGGCGTGGCCATGGGGATCGGCGCGAGTGCTTCCACCAAGACGGCCACCGTAGCCTCGGTCACCTACGGTGCGCAGATTCTTACTTTCCTCTCCGCGCATAACGACGCGGGGCTGACTCGCCGGGTCGAGATATGGTTTCTTCTGGCGCCAGCGACTGGTGCGCACACAATTACGGTTACGGCTACCGCCTACGGAGCTGGAACCGTGGGCCTGGCCGCGGTTTCGGAGACATTTACGGGTGCCGACCAAACGGATCCCGTGCGACCTTTCGTTTCGAACGACGGCACGACCAATACCGGTGCCGGTGCTCTGATGCTGGATGTCCCCAGCGCGCTGAAAGAGGTTGTGTTTGCCGTGGGCGCAGTGGGAGGAGACTTCACTCAGGCGCTCCCAGCCGTTGGCTTTGGCGGCATTTCCCTGCAGCAGCAAGGGACTACAAACGGAGCTCCGACCGATCCCCCCGATGTCGACGTTGCCAGCTACACGGTAGCAGGGGCTCCCAGCGTTCCGATTCCCCTTGTTTTGACAAGGGCCTTTGGCCTGTTGAACCCCAGCACCAACTGGGCCGCGGGCGCAGTTTCGATCCATGCCTTGAACGCCGATATGGGCGTTACCGTGGCCGCAAACGGCGCGATCTACACAGGTGGCCAAGTCATCTATACGGTCACGCTCAAGAACAATGGCTGGTCCGATGCCGCCAACGTGGTTTTGAGCTTTCCTCTGGCCGCTGGAGAAACCTTTGTTTCGGCCACCGCTCCATGCACGCAGGCTGCGGGGACGGTGACCTGCAATGAGGGTACGATCGCCAGCGCTGCCAGCGCCACCGAGACGATCAAGGCGACGATCGCCGCCGCCGGAAACTACACAACGACCGCTACCGTCTCGTCATCGACGACGGACCTCTATACGATCAACAACACTTATACCACTACGGTACCGGTACAAACCGTGGCATGCGCCACGCCGGGCAACGATGGTACACCCGGCGCAGCGCTCAGTGGTGTCATAAACACCTACTATCCGGGTACTGCGAGCGCAGCCGCCGGTGTAGCGAGTACATCGATCTCGGTCGGTACCGCCAGAGCGGGCGGTGGTCCAGCGATTGCTAGCGGCGATCTTCTGCTCGTAATGCAGATGCAGGATGCCGCGATCAACACTACCAACGGCTCCGCTTATGGAGACGGAACCGGTTCCGGTTCTGGTTCGACCAACCTAAATGGCGCGGGGGCCTACGAGTATGTGAAAGCGACGGGGGCGATCGCAGGCGGCCTGGTTCCCATCGCCGGAGCTGGGTTGAACGGCGGCTTGATTCGCAGTTACACCAACGCGAACGCAACGACGACGCAAGGCCAGCGGCGATTCCAGGTAATCCGCGTGCCGCAATATGTCGCGGCAACTCTGAGCGCCGGTTTGATCGCGTCGGCATGGAATGGCGCAACCGGCGGCGTGCTGGCGTTTGATGTGCAGAACACCTTGACGCTTGGCGGAGTTACCGTCAGCGTCGATGGGTTGGGCTTCCGCGGAGGCGCGGGTCTGCTGTTGAACGGCGCGACAGCAGGAGCCGCGAACACGGACTTCCTCTTCGCGGCGCCAGCCGCCTATGCGGGGGCGATCGTGAACGGATGGCATGGGAGCAAGGGCGAAGGGATCGCCGGTACCCCGATGTGGGTCAATAGCGGCGGCACCTTCCTGTCGAGCGGGTCCACGTATCCGAGTGGCGGTGCCGCCGATGGCAGCATGGCACGAGGAGCGCCCGGGAATGCAGGTGGCGGCGGCACGGACGCCATGTCGGGTGCCGGAAACTCGAATAACTCGGGTGGCAGCGGCGGCGGAAACGGTGGCGTGGGTGGAGCGGGCGGCAACAGTCAAGCTGTCGATTTGCCCTCCGGCGGCATCCCGGGCGCGGCATTTCCCAACTCGATTAACCGATTGGCCATGGGCGGTGGTGGCGGGGCCGGTGGCCGAAACAATTCTGCGGGAAATGCCAGCGCGGGCGGTGCGGGCGGCGGCATCATCATGATTCGGGCGGGATTTTTGAGCGGGATCGCCAACATCACCGCGAATGGTGGGCCTGCGGATGCCACGACCGTGAATGACGGTGGTGGCGGCGGTGGCGCAGGCGGTGCCATCATGATCCTTTCTGAAGCGGGTGGCGAGAGCGGCTTGACGCTCAGAGTTAACGGTGGGGCCGGAGGGAACGCCAACGCCGGACAAGCCTTTAGTGTTTTCACCAGTGGAGTTCACGGACCGGGCGGCGGCGGTGGTGGCGGCATGATCATCACTTCGGGTGCCATCGCAAGCTCCTTCAGAGCCGGCGGAGCCTTTGGGACGACCGAGGTCCCGGCATTCGAATGGGGTGCAACCGCCGGAGATCAGGGTGCTACACCGATCAACAGCGCCAGATTATCCCAGGCATCGGGTGTGCGCGCAGGTGTGGAATGCGCCGCACCGGATTGCGTAATTACTAAAAGCCACGCAGGAAATTGGATTCACGGCAGTACCGGCAACATCTACACGATTACGGTGACCAACGCGAGCCCGTCGGCCGCGATTGCAGCCGGCAACACGGTCACAGTCGTGGATACGATGCCCGCAGGTTTGACAGCGACGGCCATCTCCGGCACGGGATGGACCTGCGTTT